>Ga0066662_10000352_pt1 | contig 20055 bp, 17 predicted proteins | sample GraSoiAngelo_111_FD_133939 | JGI IMG/M metagenome (GOLD analysis project Ga0066662, IMG submission 133939) | Grasslands soil microbial communities from the Angelo Coastal Reserve, California, USA - 14_0903_12_40cm | ecosystem: Environmental > Terrestrial > Soil > Grasslands | place: USA...
CAAACTGCTCCAGCGTTTCTTTGCTCGGCATGAAATCCCTCCTACGAGAAACTTCATGCCTGCCAGATCCATATGTAAGTGGCAATCGTGGTTCAGCCCAATTTCAAATGCGATTGCCCTGACGCAAAACCACTCTGTTATAATCAGCGTTCAACCATAATAATGATATTCATGATACCTGCTGTAACCACAAAGATGCAGCCACGGCGCAATTTTGCGATATTTGGATCTGCATTACTGGCACTTTTCCTGGCGGGCTGCGGAGGTAACAGTTCGAAGCAGCAGCAAAACCAGACCACTGGTTTGAAAAAGCGAGTGCTGCTTTCGAATCAGACAGCCGGCTTAGTCCACATTGTCGATGCCGTGAATGACAAAATAGCGGCCTCAATAGGCGTCACCAGCGCTGACAAACTCGTGACCAGCAACGGTATTACCGTGGCTATTCAAAACGGGCAGAGCAGCATTGCGGTCATCAATAATGCTTCGGAGCAGGTCGCTCAACAGCCCCTGCTGCCCGCACGGGCAGAAGATATCGCCATCAGCTCCGATGGTAAGACCTTGTTTGCGGCTGTGCATAATGCCGGAGTGGTGGATTTTATAACCAGCGACGGCGCCATCACCCCGGTCAACGTGGCCGGTGTGAACCGCCTGGTTTTGAGTCCCAATGGAACGAAACTGCTGGCTTTCACCGATAACCCCACCGCTTCTTTTGCCATTATTGATGTGTCCAGCAGGGCAGTTACCCCGGTGAGCAATCCCATCCTCGATCAGCCGTTTACAGGCGTATTTGCGGGAAGTGAGACGCAGGCCTTCATCCTGAACTGCGGAGCGGAATGCGGAGGTACGGCTGCCAGTGTGGTACCCGTGAATTTCAGCACCGCAACTGCCACCGTTGGTACAGCGATACCGGTTTCTGGTGCTACCGTGGGACTTTTGAGCGGCTCCAGCCTCTTCGTTGCGGGCACGCCTCTGGGCAGCAACAGGGGCACTTTGCAAACCATCAACACCAGCACGCTGGCGGCTTCCGCGCCCATCACTATTCCTGATGGACGGCATTTGAATATGCGGCTGGCCAGCAATAATCGCCTTTATGTTGGCTCCCGTACCTGCACCACCATTCCTGATCCGGCTAATAATCTTGTTCATGGATGCGTGGCCATTGTTGATACCAGCAGCGGTTCGGTGGTCGTTCCTGAATTCCCGGTCATTCGCAGCAGCTTCGATGTAACCGGAATCCTGCCTATCACCAACCGCAACGTGATGTATGTGGTTGAAGGCGGGGAACTGGATATCTTTGATATCACCACCAACGCCCTCACCGCGACCCAACTTGATGTCGTGGGCAAAGCGATTGACGTGGTGCAGATAGATCCGTAAGACCAGCTACTAGCTTGTGATCAGAGGGCGGGAGCGTCGCCCGGGCTTTTGGCTATTCGCTCTTGGTGTGTGGTCCGGTTAGAGGCCTTATCGAATCCTGTGTCGCCGCTACGCGGCTTGATCCTATTATTTGCTTCCTGTTTCCCCGCGCTTACGCACGGGGGCTAACCTGTTTCACCGCTTCGCGGGCTTTTTGATGCAATCGATTTAGACTTTTTGTGAAGCACATCAGACAGAGGCGTGCGAGCCAAACCCAACCCAAAATCCAAATCCCAAAAGCGCTAAAAGCTAAAAGCCAAGAGCCAATCGCTACTTCGGCATCAATTTCAATTCATGCTGCTTGCTTGCCTGTATCGCACTGTCTGAATAGGCGAGTGAGAAGGTCTTGTTGTTGTACCAGGCATCCCATTGGTCCATGTAATAAGGACTGAATAACTGGCCGGATTCTCCGATCACAATGTTGAAATGCGAACCATCGAGATTGGAGAAATCAACGGTCATGCGTTCCGAAGGTCCAAAGCGCCTGCCTACCTGTTTTACGGTGTAACCGCCGCCCGATTGGGGAAGCACTCCCGGTCCACTCCAGTGATTGATAATCGGTATGTTACCGAGAATAGGATGATTCACCTCCACCGGATAGGCATTGCCGTACTTCCACGACTGAAGATCAGAAGGAGCATCGGCGAGGGCCTCTGCTACCGAATCGGTGAGCAGGTCATTGAAGTTGCTGTAACCGGGAGGAAGCCAGCGCGCCGGTTGATCCTGCACGATGTTCTCCAGTGCTACGGCTGAATCCGACCATTCATAGCTGTCCCAGGCATCACCCAGTTTTCCTTGCAGCAGCTTCTTCCACAGCACCCGCCGGGCATTGACCTCCATCGTCGGTGCGGCGGAGTCGGCCAGCATACGTCCATCAAAGCCGCGCAGAACGTCTGCGGCTTTGCGCACACGCTCGCTGGCTTTCTGGCTGTGATCGATTGCATAAACGAAGCGGTCGGCAAAGAAGTGGTCGTATTCCGAGGTGATGTCCGTCTGCAGTGCGAGCATGTCATCAGGGGTAAACTTCTTTCCTGACTCCAGCACCCGATAGATGCGCTCGGTGCGGTACGGAGGCCACCATTGCGTGCCTAATAAGTATGGATATCCATCGGGCGTGATCTTGCCATTGGCTGTGGCAATGATGCCTGAAGGCGGATCATAGAGGCTCGGCAGCTTGTCAAAAGGCACATAGCCGGTCCAGTCATGCTTGCCGTCAGCTCCCGGAACGGGAACTGTGCCGTCACCCGAGGCGCGCACAGGAATGAATCCCATGGGCTGATAGCCGATATGGCCGTCCACATCACCATAGACGACGTTCTGTGATGGCGTCGCGAAATTCGAGAGTGCTTTGCGGAACTGCTCCCAGTTCTGCGCTGAATCCAGATCAAAAAGAGGAATGCCGATGGCGCGTGAGTCGTAGACCAGCCACTGCAGCGCGATCTTACGCGTTTCCTTGGGAAACAGATCGGAAACGAGGGGGCCATGCCGCGTAACCACCACGTTGAAAGCGACATCCGGCTGGCCTTTTACATGGATAACTTCATGATCTACTTCAGGCTTTTGCCAGCCGGTGGGCGTCTGGTATTCGCCGGCTGCGTTGAAGTTCTCGATGAAGAGATCCTGCACATCCGGGTTCAGGTTGGTGAAACCCCAGGCGATGCGCCGGTTGTGTCCTACGATCACCAAGGGCACTCCCGGCAGGCTGAATCCTTCTACATCAAACTCGCCCGAACGAAGATGGATTTCATACCAGACGCCGGGAAGCTGATGCGGCAGGTGCATATCGTTGCTGAGCAGCGGCTTGCCTGTGGTGGTATGAGCGCCGGAGACGACCCAGTTGTTCGATCCCGGAGCGCACGATTCACAGCTATCTCCGGCAGAAGAGATCGAGTCCCTGCTGATGGTCTTGACTGGGGGCGTTTGGCTGTCCTGCTCGTCGGGTACGGCCAACGTAGCTGCGCCATCATGGGCTGCGCTTGCCGGTGGACGGTCATGCCAGGAGCCCACCGGGTATAGATCAGCGGCAAGCTCCGGCGACAGCTTTGAAGTGATCTTTTCCCGCCAGTACTCGGTTTCAAATTGAGGATTGAGCAATTGGCTCATGCTGATGCCGACCAGCACAGAATCTGAAACTGTCCATGCGCGCGGAGAGTAGTTGAGGATCTGGAACTCGATGGGAAGCTGGTTGCGATGCTGATCGATGAAGGCATTCACGCCTTTGGTATAGGCTTCGAAGAAGCTGCGGTCCCGGGCGCTAAGCTGCTGCGCAACCCGCTCGGCCACTGCTCTCAGCCGCAGGATGCGCTGGCGCTTGTCATGATCAATCCAGGTGCGCCGCGGGCCGGTTACGCTGGTGGTTCTGGAGGTTGCCGGCGGCGGCCCGCTGGAGGCCGGAAAAATCTCCGCCAGTTCGCCCCCGGCATAGCGCCGGGTGAGATCGATCTGCCACAGGCGATCCTGAGCGGTCACGTAGCCTTGCGCAAAAAATAGATCTTCCAGGCTGGCTGCAGTGATGTGCGGTACTCCATGGGTGTCCCGCGTCACCGTAACCGGAGAATGCAGGCCCTGCACGGCAATGGCGCCATCAAGCTGCGGCAGAGAAGCATGAGCCATGTGGTTGAACCAGAAAAATATGCCTGCGGTCGTGACCACGATCAGCACCAGCAGGGTCACCAGTATCCGCAGAACAATGCGGCCAACGCCGCGACGGGCAGAGGGAGCAGCAACCGAAGGAGTAGCCATCAGCAGGGAATTTTACGGGGAGATGAGAGGGAATCACAATCAGGGATTTTGCGGAGGCAGAGAAATGGGTAAATGAATAATGGGCAATTGGGTAGATGATCCTGGAGTTTGGATGAATGCCCACTCCTGGCCCAATTAGCCATTTATTCCCGATGATGCGCTTGATTTCTTGACACCCCTTTGGTTCAGTCACTAGGATGGTTCTAATTGAAAATGAATTTCATTTTCAATTTTCGCTGTGCTTCGCTAAACTTATCTCTTGACCCAGATGCTGCAACGACGGATCGACGACCATGCGCCGCCTTCGCGTGAAGACATGCGCGAAGCCCAGGAGATTTTCTATAAACATCTCAAGCGTGTAGGGCTGAAGCACACCGAGCAGCGCGACACTATTCTGCGCACCTTTCTTGAAACCCGCGATCATCTTTCCACTGACGAGCTTTTCCGGCTGGCGCGCAAGAAAGATGCCAAGATCGGCTTCACCACCGTGTACCGCACCTTGAAACTGCTGGCCGAGTGCGGCCTGGCCAGCGAGGTTGCATTCCATGACGGTGTGGCCCGCTACGAACACCAGTTCAACCGCCGCAGCCATCACCACATGGTCTGCACTGACTGCGGATTATCGGTGGAGTTTTTCTCGCCTGAAGTAGGAAAGCTGGAAGAAGAGATCGGCCGCAAATACCACTTCGACGCTACCCGGCATACCTTCCAGATTTACGGCGTATGCGAGGATTGCCGCAAAAAGCCAAGCCGAAAGCTGATCTAAATCTCACCACAGATGGACACTGATTTTCTTTAGCTCTATCTGTGTAATCTGTTTCATCAATGTCATCTGTGTTGAGGTTTCCTTCTTCAGGCTGTCTTGTCTTTCCGGTAAATCGTGACGTCACCCAGATTTTCCCCTTCCGGTTCGCTGCTGCCCAGCGGCAAGCCCATATCGCTGGCCTTATCACGTAGGTCGGAGAGCTTCTCCTTGCCCACGCGCTTCAGTTGTTCCACACTGTCGCGCACCGGCAGGCCTCGGTCTTCCAGTTGATCGAGCAGTTGTTTACGTGTTTCGTTGCCTGCGGCAGGTGCAATCAGCAGGCCCAGTCCAATCCCACAGCCGAGTCCGGCGAAAAATTTCAGCATGTCAGGTTCTCCCGTTGTCGGTCAGTTACTTGCAGGTATTTAGTAGAGATGCAAAATCCGCCTCTGGTTTTGCCGCAAAGCGAGAGTTGCGCCGCGATTCATGGCCACCAGCGCAAAAGCAGTGGCATCCCAACAATGAATTTGCAGGAGGCAAGATGAAGGCAGTTGTTTTTCGCGGAATCGGCGATATTCGCCTGGAGAATGTTCCTGAACCAAAGATTCAAAAGCCCAATGATGCCATTGTGCGGATTACCGCCAGTGCGATTTGCGGAACTGATTTGCACATGGTGCGCGGCACCATGCCCGGCATGATACCCGGAAACGATTCTGGGCCATGAAGGCGTGGGTGTGGTCGAGGAACTCGGCAGCGCAGTGCGCAATTTCAAACCGGGAGATCGCGTGGTGGTGCCCTCGACAATCGCCTGCGGCAACTGCTCTTATTGTCGCGCCGGATATTATGCCCAATGCGACAATGCCAACCCCAATGGCCCCGCGGCCGGCACTGCCTTCTATGGCGGCCCGGCAACCACCGGCCCATTTAATGGAATGCAGGCGGAGTTTGTCCGCGTGCCCTTTGCCAACATCAATCTGGTGAAGCTGCCGGAAGATATTCTGGATGACGAAGCGATTCTGCTGTCAGACATTTTCCCCACCGGGTACATGGCTGCCGATCTGGCTTGCATTCATCCGGGCGCCACGGTTGCGGTTTTCGGCTGTGGCCCGGTCGGGCAGTTTGCCATTGCCAGCGCCCGCCTGCTCAACGCCGGACGCATCTTCGCCATCGATGCCATTCCCAGCCGCCTGGAGATGGCACGCGAGCAGGGCGCGGAGATCATCAACTTTGAGCAGGAAGATCCGGTGCAGGCGATCAAAGGGTTCACTGGTGGAATCGGCGTGGATCGTGCCATTGATTGCGTCGGCGTCGATGCTAACCGTCCTCATCATGGACCGGGCGCAAAGAAAGGATTGCTCAAAGCACCGCGTCACCGCATGGAACGCTGGAAGACCACCATGCTGAAAGAGAGTCCGCGCGGCGATAACTGGCATGCCGGAGACGCGCCCACGCAGGCGCTTGACTGGGCCGTGGAATCGATAGCCAAGGCCGGCACCCTCTCGATTATTGGCGTCTACTCCGAGATGGTGCATAGCTTTGCGATTGGCTCGGCCATGAACAAGAACATTACCGTCAAAATGGGAAACTGCCATCACCGCAAATACATCCCCAAACTGCTGGAGATGGTGCGTACCGGCGTGATCGATCCCACCGAGGTGCTCACGCAGGTGGAACCGATGACCGACGTGATCCAGGCGTACAAGCTCTTCGACAAAAGAACGCCGGGATGGTAAAGGTGATGCTGCAGCCGGAAGCAGGCGCGCTTGCAGCATAGAACTTGTTCGCCGCTGATGAACGCAAATTAACACTGAAGAACCTCAACACAGAGGACACTGATCACACAGATTCCACAGATCAGTTCATTGGGTTGAGGTTTTCTTTTTTCTTGCTTCCTCTTCGTTCCTTTGCGTCCTCTGCAGTTAATGCCTTTTACGCGCTGGCGCTCTTTTCCTTATTGAAATCGGCGAAAGTCTTACTTTCTTCAGCTAAGCGTTTGAGCAGCGGAGCTGGTTCCCACGTCTCGCCGTGCTGCCGGTGGAATTCCTGAATTTGCTCGTAGACCTTCTTCAATCCCACTGTATCGGCATACTTCATCGGCCCGCCGCGATAAGCAGGGAATCCGTATCCGTTAAGATAAATAATGTCGATATCTATGGAGCGCAGCGCGAAGCCTTCTTCCAGGATGCGCGCTCCCTCGTTGACCAGCGCGTAAATGCAGCGGTCTACGATTTCCTGCGCAGAGATCTGGCGCTGAGGAATATTCGCTTCGGCGGCCCCCTGGCGCACAAGGCGTTCTACTTCAGGATCAGGAATAGCACGGCGGTTCTCGTCATACTTGTACCATCCGGCTCCGGTTTTCTGGCCATAACGCCCCTGCTCGCAGAGACGATCTTCCGCCATCGGCTGCCGCACACCCGGTTTTTCCAGGTGGCGGTATTCCTTGCGTATGCGCCAGCCGACATCCAGACCGGCGAGGTCTCCCGTAGCCAGCGGGCCCATGGCCATGCCGAAATCGTAGAGCGCCTTGTCCACGGCTTCTACGGTTGCGCCTTCTTCCACCAGGAACTGGGCCTCACGCCGGTAAGGATGGAACATGCGGTTGCCGACGAATCCACGGCAATTGCCCACCAGCACTCCGACCTTGCCCAGCTTCTTGGAAAGCTGCATACAGGTAGCAATCACGTCTTTACCAGTAGCTTTGCCGCGCACAATCTCCAGCAGCCGCATCACGTTGGCGGGGCTGAAGAAGTGAGTTCCAATCACTGCCTGGGGGCGCGAAGTAGAAGCGGCGATTTCATCGATATTAAGCGTGGAAGTGTTGCTGGCCAGGATGGCCCCCTGTTTGCATACGCGGTCGAGTTCCTTGAAGACTTCTTTCTTGAGAGCCATGCCCTCAAAGACCGCTTCAACAACCATATCTACATTGCCAAAGTCGTCATAGCTGAGCGTGGGCTTGATCAGCTTGAGGCGTTGATCTACATATTCCTGCGTAAAGCGGCCGCGCTTCACGGAGTTGGCATAATTCTTCTGAATGGTGGCCAGCCCGCGATCAAGAGCGGCCTGATCGGCTTCTTTGAGCAGGACAGGAATCCCGGCATTGGCAAACACCATGGCAATGCCGCCGCCCATGGTTCCTGCGCCTACTACGGCGACGCTGTTGACCGGGATGATGGGCGTCTCTTTGGGAATATCGGGAACCTTCGCGACCTCGCGCTCTCCAAAGAAGACATGAATAAGAGCTTTTGACTGGTCGGAAAACAGGCACTCCTTAAATAGCCTGGCCTCCATCTCGCAGCCCTGATCGAAAGGCAGCCTGGTGGCGTATTCAACTGCATGGATGGCAGCCTGCGGGGCCATCATGTTGCGCTGCTTCTTGCTCGCGTTCTCGCGGGCGGCAGTAAAGATGGGCTGGTTCTGCTCGGCTGTGCCCAGCTTTTCATTGCGCTCGCGGGTTTTAGGTGCAGCCTTTCCTGCAATCTCCCGCGCAAAGGCAACGGCGCCGCTCAGCAGATCACCTTCGATCACACGGTCGATGATCCCGATCTTCGCCGCCTCCGGAGCCTTCACCGGATTTCCGCCGGCGCACATCTCCACTGCTTTAGCCACTCCGGCAAGGCGCGGCAAACGCTGTGTGCCGCCGGCCCCCGGAATGATACCGAGTTTTACTTCAGGCTGGCCGACCTGCCCGTCCGGCGAGGCCACGCGGTAGTGTCCGGCCATGGCCACTTCGAGGCCACCCCCAAAGGCTGTGCCATGGATGGCCATGACCACCGGCTTGCGGCTGTCCTCAATCTTCAGCAGCAATGGCAGCAGCCCGACGCCGCGCTGGTTCTGTCCGGAGGTGATTTTCTCGAATTCCTTGATGTCTGCTCCGGCGATGAATGTGCGGCCACTACCGATCACTACCGCCGCCCGCACGCTGTTATCGGCATTGATCTGGTCGATCGCTTCAGAGATCCCTTCCGGCACTCCCGGGCTGAGCGCATTGACCGGCGGATTGTTGATCGTGATAACGGCAATGTCGTTATTTTTGGAGACTTGGACGAGGTTGCTCATGGGTGTCCCTCTTCAAAATGGCTGGATAAGGCCAAACAATCATTTCTATTGGATGGAGTGCGTTTTGGTCAACTGTGATTGATCCGGATTTACCGCTAGGGATGCCAGGGGCGCGCAGGTAGCAGATCAGGAATGCAAAAAACAAAGGCGGAGCATGGTACCCCGCCTTTGTGCAGGATGGAATTTATTTTCCTTTCTTTTCCTCACCAGCCTGCTTGCTCTTGCGCAGCATTGTCACTTTTTCGATGTTTACCGAGTGATCAGATTCATTGAGCTTGGCCTTCACTTTTACATGGTGTCCATCATGGCCCTGCACGGCATCAGGATTGGAAATGTTCCATGAGGCTTTGTCTTTATCATTCACGAATACCGGCTTGCCATTTTCAGTCTTGATCCAGCCGGTCAGGCTCATGGCTTTGTCTTTTTCCGCAGCCTTGGCTTCCTTCTTTTCCGCCTTGGCGACTTTCTTGTCCTGCTTGTCCTGCTTACCGGCGTTGCCGCTGTCGGTCTGGGCAACCAGCGCCATCGAAGTTGTAAGCAGGAATGCGAATAACAGTGTTAGTACGCGTTTCATTCAATATTCTCCCATCGCTTGGTTTTCTGAGTTAGAGACAGAAGTGGCCTATGTGTTTATTAGATGCCGTCTTCAGGTGCCGTGCTGGCCAGGAAAAACAGCATTCAGCAACGTTGTTCCGGGGGATGGAAATAAATCTTACCGCTGATAACGCTGGTGAACGGATTACCGCTGATATATCACTGCAAGTCAAATCTTGCCGAAAGCGGGTTAGATATAGTTTCGAGAGAGGTTCGTTCAGCTTTCACGCCGATGAAGGCTTCGATTGCGGCAGCGGCGATCATCAATGCGGCGCCGGCGAGGTATCCATACAGGAGCGGGGTGCGTGAGTGAGTCTGGATCAATAGCCCAAAGATAAAAGGAGCGGCAACGCCTCCAACCAGCGTGCCCAAGGCATAGAAGACGGCAATTGCCAGTCCACGAATTTCCAGAGGAAAAATTTCACTGACCGTAAGATAAGCGGAGCTGGCCGCCGCTGAAGCCACGAAGAAGATAACCGTCCATGCCAGGGCCTGCGTTTTTGCGGTGAGCAGGCCCTGGTGAAAAAGCCAGCCGCTCAGCGCCAATAGCACGCCTGAAAGCGCATAGGTGATGGTGATCATCTGCTTGCGCCCTACACTATCGAATAATTTTCCCAGCACTAAGGGCCCCAGAAAATTGCCCAGAGCGAATGGAAAAAGATACAGGCCGACCTTCTGCGCGGGCACACCATAAAAGGTGATGAGCACCAGGGCATAGGTGAAAAAGATAGCATTGTAGAAAAATGCCTGCGAGGTCATCAGCGCCAGACCCAGAAGTGAACGGCGGCGGTGCTCATGCACCATGGCATTCCAGATTTCTGATAACGGGGTATGAGTGCGGCTCTCAATCTTGATTGTGCCTTGCGGTACCGGCAAATTCTCCGGATTGGAAGTTACCTGCTTCTCGACCCTGGCCACAATTTCATGAGCCGCATGCTCATGGCCATGAATCATGAGCCAGCGTGGACTTTCCGGGACAAAGTGACGCAAGAAGATAATGATCGCACCAAGAACCGCGCCAATGCCGAACGCGAGTCTCCAGCCCAGCGCGATGGAAACAATTCCGGTATCGAGCAAGACTATGGTCGCGCCCGAGCCAATGGCAGCACCGATCCAGAAGGTGCCATTGATAATGAGGTCTACGTGTCCGCGCACCCGCGCCGGGATCAATTCATCAATGGCTGAATTAATGGCGGCGTATTCTCCACCAATCCCTGCGCCTGTAAGTGCGCGAAACAATGTGTAAGAAGCAAAGCTCCAGGAAAATGCAGTCAGTGCAGTGGCACACAGGTATACCGCCAGCGTGACGATGAACAAGCGCTTGCGTCCCAGGCGGTCGGTGCTGTATCCGAAAATAACTGCGCCAATCACTGCGCCGAAGAGATAAGCAGTAGCGCTTGCGCCGACCTGGGCCTCGTTCAGCCCCAGAGTATCGGGGCGGGTGAGCACGCCGCCAACGGCTCCCGCAAGGGTAACCTCCAGGCCATCGAGCACCCAGGTGATGCCCAGGGCGGTCACGATCAGCCAGTGCCATCTGCTCCATGGCAGGCGATCCAGGCGGGCAGGGATATTAGTCTCAATGATCCGCGGCATTCGCTAATCTGAGATGCAGGAAAACAGCACTCAGCAGTCAGGCCCTGATCATCCTCGTTGGGCCGCAAGTGCAAGGCGAGCAGATGCGTGCTGTGATTTACCGCGGAGGGCGCAAAGAACGCAGAGAAAATCTTAAAGCCAAAGCTAAGAGGCCAAAAGCCAAGAGCCAAAAGCCAATACCTAATGCCCATTCCTCATATATTTCTCCCGTGCGTCGAGCAGCTTGCCCAGATCGTTTGTGCCGAGAGCTTTGCGGCAGCCGAGCTGGCGCGTGGCCAGCACGATCTTGGCGTAATGCTCCACGGCTTCCATCTTCATATAGGCGTGGAGAAGATCGCCGGCATAGGTCACGACTCCATGATTGGCCATGAGGATGGCATCGTGGCCGGGAATATACGGTCGCAGCGAATCGCTGAGTTCATGGGTTCCGGGCGTGGCATAGGGAGCCAGTGGCACGCTGCCCAGGGTGATCACGATTTCCGAACAAAGCGGCTCATCCAGCGCCATTCCTGAAGAGGCAAAAGCCGTGGCAGTGCAGGGATGGGCATGTACGACCGCTTTTATATCGGGCCGCATCTTGTAGACGGTCAGGTGCATAGCAATTTCGCTACTCGGCTTACAGGAACCGCTGAGTTTTTTCCCGGCGATGTCCACGATGACCATGTCTTCGGCATACATCATGCTCTTGCTCATACCTGTGGGCGTGACCATCACGCGCTGGTCGTCGAGGCGGATTGACAGATTCCCATCACAGGCGGAGACGAATCCCTGGGTATGCAGCATCTTTCCAAAATGCACCAGCTCGTGACGCAATTGTTCCTCGCCGGGATTCACGGTTTCCGTCTTGCGGGAAGGAAATGTCTCTATGTTCCTGAAGAATTGTTGTAAGTAGCCCATAACTGACCTCTTGTCGTACTATGCGACCCGTTTCAGATTCTTGACTGCGTTATAGAAAGAAGTGTCATCCGCAGACGCGAAGGCATAACTGCGGGAACACAAGTCAAAATCGGATGAGGAATGACTAGAGAAGAAAAGAATCAGCAGAGCCGGATGCAGATTTTGCTGAGGACGCTCTCAGCCTGCTCGGAAACCGGCAGGGAAGACCATGAAGCAAAGGCCAGCGTGGGTTCGCAAAGGCTGAAGGAGACGGCCGGCAGAAGAGCAAAGCAGCCAATGGCAAATTTGCTGGAACAACTCGTGGCCAGTTCAGGGAAGGGCGAGATCAGGACGACCAGCATCGCCAGCATCAGGGCCGTCAAAATGACGGATTTTATCCAACCAGCCACAGCTTTATAGTAGTCCATGTTATTCCCAAAGGAAAGAAATTCTGAGGTCGTCCGAAAGTACCTGTACCAAAAGGAGAGTTTTCTCCCCTTCTTTGCAGTTCATATCCGGTATTTACAATGTGCATGGGAGCCATGAAGGTCTTCAATGCAATCATTCTGGGTGGGGGCGCTGCCGGACTCATGTGTGCTCTCGAGGCCGGCAAACGGGGACGCAGGGTAGCTGTCCTGGAACGATCCGAACGAATTGGCAAGAAAATACTGATTTCCGGAGGCGGCCGCTGCAACTTCACCAACCTGCATTGCCTTCCGGAGAACTTCATCTCTGGAAATCCACATTTTTGTAAGTCTGCCCTGGCCCTCTATACCCCTGCTGATTTTATTGAGTTAGTCGAAAGATATCGCATTCCCTACCACCAGAAAACCTTGGGCCAGCTTTTCTGCGATCACTCTGCCCGCGAAGTCGTCAACATGCTGCATGAAGAGTGCCGCAAGGCAGGGGTTGGAGATCCTCGTCAACATGCAGATCCACTCGGTCACCCGGAGCGATGCCGGATTCAGCGTGCTTACCCAGCAGGATGAATTCTGTGCTCCGGCTCTGGTGGTAGCCACCGGAGGCCTCTCGATTCCCAGGATGGGCGCTACCGCCTTCGGCTATGAGCTTGCCCGGCAGTTTGGACTGGCGGTTCGCGAGTGCCGTCCTGCTCTGGTGCCGCTTACCTTGAATACCCGGGACTGCCAGCGCTATTGCGACCTGGCGGGCATCTCTGCCGAGGTGATTGCCTCCTTTGGCTCGCAACAGTTTCGCGAGAAGATGCTGATTACCCATCGCGGCCTGAGCGGGCCGGCTATTCTGCAGATTTCTTCGTACTGGAAGAAACCTGAGCCCATCATGATTGACCTTGCACCCGGCCATGAAGTGATTGCTCCCTGGCAGCAGTCCAAAGGGCGGCGCGACATACAAAACGCCAGATCGGCCTTGCGTGAGGTGCTGCCGGCGCGCCTGGCGGACCGCTGGCTGGAAAACCATGCTCCGCCGGGCTGGACCAACCATGACCTCGCAGAACTGGAACGGCATCTGCATCACTGGAGCGTGACCCCCGAAGGCACGGAAGGTTACGCCAAGGCCGAAGTAACCGCGGGCGGCGTGGACACCGATGAACTCTCGGCAAAAACCATGGAGAGCCGCCGCGTGCCGGGATTGTTCTTTATCGGTGAAGTCGTAGATGTAACCGGGCACCTGGGCGGCTTCAACTTTCAATGGGCCTGGGCGTCAGGATTTTGCGCGGGAAATGCAGTTTGAAAATGCAACCGCAAAGGACGCTAAGGACGCAAAGGTAGCAAAAGCTAAAGAAGGCAAAACCAAAATCAAAAATCAAAAATCAAAGATCAAAGATCAAAGATCAAAGATCAAATCAAGAGCCAAGAGCCAAGAGCCAAGAGCCAAGAGCTAAAAGCTAAAAGCCAAAAGCCAAAAGCTACCTCCCGCCCGTCAGCTTCGCCTGAAACCTCGGATGTTTGTTGTTCCCGGTAATCGCCACCGGAATCTGCGTCTCGCCATCCTTCTTCTTGAAGAACGGATTCAAAAAACGCGCCACAAATGACTTGACGCCTGTGGTGGCCTGCGAAAGCTTGGCTTCCATTTTCAGCGAACCCCGTATATCCACTTTGTGATCCCGCATCACGCTGTACGTGCCGTGCAGCTTTGCAGATCCGCCGGGAACGGTGAAGGTGGTATTGGAAAAATGAGCGATGCCGTCCCGGAGTTCTACATGTCCCTGCAAGCGTGCGGCTACCTGCTCTATGTCTTCGTCGTGAGTGTCGCCCTCGGTACGCTCACTGAGCTTGTTTACATTCTGCTGAGTTTTGGGTTTGAAGTGAGCATCGGTGATATCGAAGTTGCCATCCAGTTGCACCTTCTCCACAAAGCGCCGCTTCTCCGGAGGCAGCGTGACCCTGGCTTCGAATCTGATCGGGCCATTGATAGGCGACTCATTCGAGTGGATGAACAGCAGCATGAGGTCCTCAATGCGGGCTGCTTTTGGAATAAAATTGAGTGCCACGGTCTTGCCCGGCTTGCCGCTGATTTCTCCGTGAGCCAGCAGCGTGGTATTGCGGAAATGAGCTTCTACGACGGGCAATGCCACGTCTCCAGTGCGGCCATTCACGATGCCGTGAAAGTGCACCGAGAGATGAACCTGATGATGGGTTTTCTTGTTGGCAAAGTCAGGAGAGTCGGCAATGCCATCCACCGCAAGCTGGCCGAGAGTGCCGTTGAATTTACCCTGCGATGTGAAGTTTCCAGCGATGGCGGAAAAGACGCCAAGGTTCCCACGAGTCAGGCGATACGCTCCGCTGAGCGGTGTCCCTCCGGGTGAGCCGGTTTTCAGCGGGCCAATGTGTCCGCTGGCTGCAACCAGCGCTGCCGGTCTGGAAAGTTCGACGGCGATCTGGAAAGCAGTGCTCCTGTCGAGAGCAAACGAGTGCAGGCGCGCCTGCTGAAGCTGAAGAATGAACGGCTTCTTTCCGGGATCGCGAGAGGCTACTTCCAGAACTGCACCATCTGCCCTGATCTCGCCAATCTCCACGTTATTTTGCTTCTTTGGTTCTTGATTTACAGGCTGAACAGCTTCTGACGCGCTCTGGCGCGCTGCTTCGATATTCACCCGCAGGCCGTCGATCCGAATCTGCTGAATGTGTTTAGGGCTGCTGAACAGGCCGGAGTAGCTGCCGCGAATCGTGAGTTGCCGGGCCATGACCTGGACATGAAGGTTGCCCTTGTTTTCCTCAATGATGACTCCCTCGGCAACGCATCCCGGCCATGGAAAGTACTTGTTATGGAAGGAGTTGATTGCGACTTTGCCGTGACCGGCCTGCTGCAGGTCTTTGAGAATAGCTGCACGGGTGAATGGCCAGTGCGTTGCCAGTACTCCCACCAGGATACCTGCCGCTGCCAGCAGCACCAGAGCTGTAACCCAAAGCCAGCGCGGCAGGTGAGCGGAATGAATGTTCATGGCGGCGTCTTTAAAGTTCGATGCAAGAGAATCGGAGTACTACTCAGTAGTGAATAAGTAAAAACCTTCAACCGCCGAGGAACTGTAAGTCTTGCTGGATTCGATCGCAGCAAAGTCGTTCGTACCGGCACACCCTGATTTCACGTCTGCCATCTCATGAGCGGGAGTTTGAAATGAGCAAAGCTGAAATGATTGCCCCTGGATTGATTCGTGTGCCCACCGGAATTGCCAATGCTTACCTGTGAGCATGGAATTGTCGAATTGCCTCCGCCTGTGACTGATCCGGTAAAGAGAACAGCCCTGGTGAGTTTGGCGGTCGCAGGTGCGGCCACATCAGTGTGGTTGGCGACGCGAAAGAAAGCAGCGTGAATCAGAAGGTTTTTGCCGCTGATAACGCTGATAACGCTGAAAAACAAAAGATTCTTACCACAGATCACCACAGATAAACACAGATAAACAAGATGAAGCTTGATATGTAGTTAGAAATAGAGTGGAAGGTAATAACCAAAAGCCAAGAGCCAAGAGCCAAGAGCCAAGAGCCAAGAGCCAAGAGCTAAGAGCTAAGAGCTAAGAGCTAAGAGCCAATTGCTCAAACCGAAGAGGCCGCCCTCTTCGGGCGGCCTCTTCAGTTGTACCACCCTCTAGTTACAGCTTTGGCTTGAACCGCCTGCCAACGATTCGCAGAACCTGGGCAGGGCTGCGCCACCGCTCGCTCCGGTTGCCGGGATGGAGATGGTTTGCTCCACCATGCTGCCGTTAACCATCGCCATGCCGTCAGGAATGACCAGCGATGGATGGTCAAAGGGTGCGCTTTGATTGCGGACCCGGTCATCTGTAAGCGTTCTGAGGAAAGCCACTACCGCAGCTTTATCAGATGCGCTGAAGCTGACCTTCTCCAGGTTGGGATCCACATCGGCTGAAGGGAAGTCCCCGCCGCGGCTGTAGAAATCCAGCACTTGCGAGAGCGTAGCCTGTCCGCCGTTTACGAAATATGGGCCGGTAAGATCAATGTTCCGCAAGCTGGGAGTCTTGACTGCTCCACGAACAGAAACCGGAGCGCCCTGTGGCACGAGTGTTCCGCTGACCAATCCCTGTGAGGCCATGCTGGCGACTGAGAGCGAGGCCAATCCTGAAGGATCGCCCGCCGCAATTCCCATATCGTCAGTGCTGGGTCTCACACCAATGTTGTGGAAGCCGGTGTCATGCCAGCGGCCGCCCAGCAGTTGCTCCACTACACCTCTGGAGGAGATGTTGGAGATTGCCGCATCAGTGAATTCGGCGCCGCTGTGGCAGGAACTGCAATGGCCTTTTCCAGTGAAGCGGTCCATACCGACCCGCTCCAGCGAGGTGAGCGCACTGCGGTTGCCTTCCATGAACTGATCAAAACGTGAGTTGTCAGAGACCAGCGTGGACTCGTACATCTGGATGGCCACTCCCCAGAACATGGAAAAATTGTTTTCCATGATGGAGAACTCACTGGTGTTCTGCGGTGTCCCGTTGTGGTCGTAGTTTCCGTTGACATCCACCACCACTTCAGAATCCCACCACTTGGACTGGAATGCTGCCTTGATCAGGTCCACGTAGGTAGTTTTCAGGCCGTCGGCAGGAGTGGCGCTCAACGGACCAAGCACGCTGTCATCTCCGGCCACAAGCTGTTTTGCCAGCGGCGTGAGAGAAAGCATCTTCTTGCCCATCTTGCGGAACGAGCGTCCGGTGGCAGACATTTCGGTGTCGCTGCCCGGAGGCCCAACCGCCTGCGATGCCAGTGATGAGTTGGAAAGGCGGAACAGCACACCCTTGACTGAGCCGGGATTGGCCGAATCCACCTGCAGAAGTCCTGAATTAGGATCGCCCGCGCCAAAGGGATTTACGCCGTTGAATATGCTCTGTGCGCGTCCATCCCAGAAGTTGCGTGCATTGAAGACCGCATTGATCACCGGAGGAGCGTTGCGCGGAGTCACACGGCGTACATTCACCGATGTTGTTGGGCCGGTGCTGACGCTGAAGACATCGTCATAAACCTCGGTTTCATTCTCCAGCCCCTGACCCAGCACAACGTCATTAAACGTATACCGGTAGACGCCCTGCGAGCCGACAATATTGTTGTTGTCGGAAAGCACGGCGGAACTGGAATTCGCGATGTTCGAGAGCTTGTGCAGCGGGAAATCGCTTGCGCTGAGCTGATGGTCCGGCCCAAATCCAGAATAGAAGGTATTGGAATCCGGGGCGGGATTGCCATTGCCATCCACGCGCCGGGAGCCGGGGTTCACCTCGTTCATGGTGCGGTTGTCAGTACCGGCCGTGGAGTGGCACGTTGCACACGCCGTGACACCGTCGCTGCCAAACTGCATGTCCCAGAAGAAGGCTTTGCCTAACGCAATGGCTGCGGCCTTGTTCTTGATCACGTCACTGAGTTCGGCGTCAGTAGGGCCGGGAATCGAAACGGTCTTGAGCGAAGCAAGCTTGCGCTCCCCACCACCGCCGTTGCCGCCCCCGCCTCTTACACCACCGCCACCATTACCTCCTCTACCACCGTTACCGCCATTACCGCTGCCGCCACCGTTGCCACCGCCGCCGTTACCCCCACCACCGCCATTGTTGCCGCCGTTTCCGCCACCGCCGTTCACGCCACCACCGTTCACGCCACCACCGTTCACGCCACCACCGTTGCCACCTTTACCTTTTTGACCACCGCCGCCATTTCCGGCAGCGTTGTCATTTCCATTGCCACCACCTTTGTTTCCGCCGCCACCATTACCACCACCGCCCCTGCCGGATGCCTGCGCGGTGATAGCGCTTACAGTAAGAATGAGGCCCAGAAGCGCGATCATGCAGCACGAGAAAAGCAGTATGAGCGGCTTCTTGAACCGTTTTCGGCCAATCATTAGAAATACTCCTTTGTGTCTCTAACCATCAGTCATCGCCGCGATCTGCAGGGAAGAGCTGCGGAGCCCGAAACAGACTGGAGTCTAGCGCGAGAAAACCTGGGCCCGATCCAGCCTTGCCTGCGGAGTTTGCAATGACCGATTCCTGCACCGCTCCGTCGGCAATGCATGGAGAGAGTCTGATTTCGAATGAATTACGCCGGGAGCAAACCTGGCTATAAAAGGTGACCCGGAGCACTCACCGTCAGTAGGTAAGTTCTCCTAATAAGATTGGGAAATCATTAATTGGCAATTAAAGTTTTTAATGTTTGGCAGGGTCGCGGCAGACCACATCAGGCGTTCGGTTCACTGAAGCAGAGAATGTAGCCATCAGGATCTTCGACGTAAAAATCGAGGCATGCCCACGGCCTTTGTTCAAGCGGCTTGATTACCTGAGCCCCACGCTTTTCCAACTCGCTGAACAAATCCCGGATGCCCGACACCGAAATGTAGGCGTCCAGATGTTCATGCTGTTTCCGGTGTTCTCTTTCCATGGCCAGTTTGGGCGCATGCTTCAGATGGATTGCGAATCCGTCACGCGCTACGCCCGCGTAAAACGACTGATACTTGAAATCAAGCTCGAAGCCAAGCTGGTCACAGTAGTACGCAATGGCCCGGTCAAGATCAACGACGAGAAACTGTGGGGCTATTCCAGTAATGTGCGCAGCACAATGAACTGCCTGTGTGGACATCTCATTCCTCGACTTTCTGGCTGGAGTTTACCATGTCGGCAGCGCCGAGCTTTTGCCAAACTGTCTCACTGGACTGCGAATATCCGTCGAAAAATTATGGCATGAACGAGTTGCAGGCCAGTTTGGCTGTGGGCACTTCAGCAAATGCCGGTTCGGGCGAGATCGGCAGCCGAACCATGGAATACTCGAACAACAGCAAACCTGTGACCGTCACCTTCGAGAACAACAAGGCTGTGAGCGTCACGCCGGTCAAAGCTCAGTAAAAACCTCCGTGTCCTCTGTACCACTAACGATCAGATTCGTCTCGAGCCGCGAAGAAGTTTTCCGGACTGGATCATGAAAAAATAACCTGTTTATTTTCTCTTAAGTGCTTTTTCCTCTGTGTCCTTTGTGAAACCTTTGTGCCCTCTGTGGTAAGGGTTTGGGTTTGGTTGCGGCCGACTACGCTGTGTTGAAAGGTTTGATTTCGTTTAGCTCAATGGGGGCTTGCGGGTGTGCCAGTCTGTTTGCTCCTCGTAAGCGCGAGCCATTGCCAGCACGGCTGCCTCTTCACCGGGAGCGCCGGTAATCTGCAAGCCGATGGGCAGTCCTGAGTGCGAGAAGCCGCACGGAATCGAAATAGTCGGCAGCCCCCACACATTGAATGGCCGCGTGTTTCGCAGCATCACCAGTTCTGTTGGTCGTAATTGATCGGGTGCGGCTTCCAGTTCTGCAATGGTCGGCGGGAGCACCGGACAGGCAGGCGTAATCAGCAGATCAATCTCTTCAAAAATCTCAAGGATCTGCCTCCGGAGGCGCTGCATCTGCTGATGTTTTTCTATGTAGTTCGAGGCGGTCACATCTGTTCCAGCGCTGATGCGGCGCAGCGTCTCGGGATGATAGTCATGTGCATGGTCCGGCAGATATTTCAGATGATACGCATACGGTTCGCAGACGAATACGGTGCGATCCGCAGGCACTGGTAAGGTCAGATCACGTACACCGGCAGTGAGGCCC
>Ga0066662_10000353_pt1 | contig 20052 bp, 4 predicted proteins | sample GraSoiAngelo_111_FD_133939 | JGI IMG/M metagenome (GOLD analysis project Ga0066662, IMG submission 133939) | Grasslands soil microbial communities from the Angelo Coastal Reserve, California, USA - 14_0903_12_40cm | ecosystem: Environmental > Terrestrial > Soil > Grasslands | place: USA...
CATGCGCCCGAAAAGCCTGAAGGATGCCATGGAAAAAGCCGCACAGGAGAGAGCTTCCAGGCCGGCAAGTTAATGTAAATCGCCAGCAGCGCGATACGGTCATGGCTCTTCATCGTACTGAAGACCGGGCCAGCGATATCCGATGAATCAGGAGCAAATGAATGCAGACCCTTTTGCAAGACATTCGATATGGAATCCGCAGGTTCAAGAGTGATCCTGCCTTCATGGCCATCATGGTGCTTACCCTGGCCCTGGGTATCGGGGCGACCAGCGCCATCTTCAGCATCGTGGATGGGGTCTTGCTCCGGCCTCTTCCCTATAAAGATTCCGGCCGGGTGGTCTTGCTCATGGAGCAAACCAGACAATTTCCCCGCTATACCGTCTCTTATCTGAACTACATTGACTGGCGCGATCAAAGCCATTCCTTTGAATCAGTAGGTGCGGTGCGCAACACGGTTGTGACCCTGAGCGGTTCGGGCGAACCAGAGCGGCTTCCCACGCAGATGGCTACCGCCAATTTATTCAGCACGCTGGGAATCGATATTCCGATGGGCCGAGCCTTCACCCAGCAGGAAGATAGCGCGGCGGGCGCTGGTGTAGCGCTGATCAGCCAGGGCTTATGGAAACGGCGTTTCAACGGTTCGCCGGACGTTATCAGTCAATCGCTCACACTGGATGACAAACGTTACACCATCATTGGAGTGTTGCCGGCGAATTATCAGGTGCTGCTTCAGGTCCCGGATGTTGTCCTGCCGCTCGAACCCTGGGCCAAGACTCTGCCCAATGATCGTGCCTGGCATCCCGGTATCGTTCCAGTCGCACGTTTGAAACCCGGTGTGACCCTGGAGCAGGCGCGCACCGAGATGACCGGGATCGCGCAAAGGCTCGAAAAAGAATATCCGATTTATAACACCGGAACCGGGGCATTCGTAAATCCCATTCAGGATCAGATGGTCGAAAATGTTCGCCCGGCATTGCTGGTCTTGATGGGCGCAGTGGGGTTTGTGCTTCTCATTGCCTGCACCAATGTTGCCAACCTGTTGCTCGCCCGCTCTACCGGACGGCAGCGTGAGATCGCGGTGCGCAGCGCCATAGGAGCGAGCCGCTCGCGCATTGTCCGGCAGCTTCTGACAGAGAATGTTCTGCTCTCCGTGCTGAGTGCCACGCTTGGACTGGTGATGGCCTGGGTTGCAATACCGACGTTGCTGCGGCTGGCTGGTTCTACTCTTCCATTCGGCAATCGTGTTTCCATCGATGTCAGGGTGCTCATCTTCACCATCGCCATCGCTATGCTCTCCGGCATCCTGTTTGGCCTTGCGCCGGTGCGGCACATCTGGCGAATGGATGTGCGTGAGGCGCTGAATGAAACAGAGCGCGGGGGCGTTACCCGTGGCATCTCTGCTTTGCGGGCAATTCTGGTCGTGGCTGAAGTTGCAGTAGCTGTGCTTCTGCTGGTTGGGGCAGGATTGCTGATCCGCAGCTTTGACCGGCTGGCGAATGTCTCGCCGGGTTTCTCGCCCGACCACATTCTCGTGGCCGACATTCCGCTTTCGACCAACTCCCGCCGTACTCCCGTAGAGAGACTCGATTTCTGGGAGCAGGTATTGCAACAAGCTGCCGCCCTGCCCGGCGTGCGCAGCGCTTCCGGCGCTTCTTTCCTTCCGGTAAGCGGCGCGGGCATGGCCCTCTACTTCAATATCAAGGACCGGCCGCCCAAGAAGAATGAATACTCGATTACGAATTATCGCGCGATCAGTACGGGTTATTTCTCAACGCTCCAGATTCCTCTGGTCCAGGGGCGTCTCTTTCAGCCGTCTGATCGTGAAACCGCACCTACAGTGGTCATTATCAACTCCACGCTGGCCCACACCTTTTTCCCCAATGAGTCGCCACTTGGACATTACCTTCAGATCGGCGGGTTGCCGAATGACGTGAATCCCTGGATGGAAGTTGTGGGTGTGGTGGGTGACGTGAAACAGGCATTAGCCAGCGAAGCGCCAACCGAACTTTACATTCCATACAGGCAGTCCGATAAAATCCGTCCGGTTCTCTCCATGTCATTGGCAATACGCACAGCCGGTGACCCGAACATCCTGACGCATTCGCTGCGCACCGTAATCCACAATATCGACCCTAACCAGCCTGTAGTCAAAATCCGCAGCATGGAAGACACGATTGCGGACTCGATTGCGCAGCCGCGCTTCCGTACTCTGTTGCTCACAATCTTTGCCGCTATTGCGCTGGTTCTGGCTGCTATCGGAATTTTCAGCGTGATGGCTTACTCGGTGGCCCAGCGCACCCGTGAGATAGGAGTGCGTGTCGCAATTGGAGCCTCACGCAGCCAGGTATTCCAACTGATTCTGGGATATGCGCTAAAGCTTACTTTAATAGGCCTGGTGGCCGGCATGTTAGGCGCATTGGCGCTCACCAGATATGTATCGACGTTTTTGTTCCACGTCTCCAGCTATGACCCGGTTACTTTAACGGGCATGGCGGCGGTGATTCTGGCAGTCTCGACTTTGGCCTGCTACATTCCCGCCAGGCGTGCCACCCGGATCGATCCGGTGTCGGCATTGAGGCAGGATTAATGCATGCGGGTTGCACGCCTGCATGGCTTGAGGTTTTTTGCTTAACCCCTTGCGGGTTTGATCCGTCAAACGCGCAGGGTTTACTCGGATATAATCGTGACAGGCCAAGCCGCCAATAAAGCAGCTTTTATCTGCGAAAGCGCAGATGCTTGCGACTTATTCTTGTCCAGATAACGCATAAACTCAAAGTTCCCATCAGGCAAAAACAAACTCCGGGAGGGCAGGAGCAATGTTCAGGATTTCTCTCGTCAATATGCCGTTTTCCAATCTGGCTCTGCCTTCGATTGCGCTCACCCAGATCAAGTCAGTGGTTGAGTCGAGATTTGAAGACCAGGTTTCCGTCGAGGTGCTGTACCTGAGCCATGATATTGCCAAATATCTGGGTACTGACTTCTATGGTTTTCTGGCCACCTCCATGGATTCCCTCAACACCGGCCTGGGAGACTGGCTTTTCCGGCAGTCAGCTTTTCCGGAGCTGCCCGATAACACGGAGAAATATCTCCAGCGCTATTTTCCGGCGCAGACGCCGGAGATGGAACTGCTCAAAAAACTGATCCGGCAAAAAAGGCCGGGCCTCGATGCTCTGCTCGATGAGTTGATCGCAACATACGATCTGGAGAAAACCAACCTCGCGGGCTTTACCTCCATGTTCATGCAGAACACCGCCAATTTTGCGCTCGCCCGCAAACTCAAGCAGCGCAATCCTTCTCTGATTACAGTGATGGGGGGCGCCAATTGCGAATTTCCAATGGGCGCGGTGATTGCCGAGAGATGCAGGGAGATCGATTATGTGTTTTCCGGCCCGGCACTCAAGAGCTTTCCTGAGTTTGTGAGCCGCTGCCTGGCAGGAGAATCGCCGAAATCTGTTGAGATTCGCGGTGTGTTTGGCAAGCAAGCGCCGCGCCCGCAGTCCGGCCCGGCAACCATAGGCGAAGATCTGGACATTGATACTCCCGTGGAATTGAACTATGCGCCTTTCATGCGCAGGCTCGAAGAGTATTTTCCCAACCATGAAGTCAAACCTGTGCTGACGTTAGAAACATCGCGCGGCTGCTGGTGGGGCGAGCGAGCGCACTGCACGTTTTGCGGCTTGAATGGCGTATCCATGGGATATCGCGCCGCCAAGCCGGAACTGGCGATCTCATTATTTAATTCACTCTTCCAATATTCCGGCAAAGTTTCACGCATCATGGCTGTAGATAATATTCTGCCCAAAAGTTATATCCAGCAGGTGCTGCCGTTCCTGAATACTCCCGCAGACATGGAGATCTTCTATGAAGTCAAGGCCGATTTGAGCGAGCAGGACATGGCCGTCCTCTCCAGGGCAGGAGTAAAGCAGATTCAGCCGGGCATTGAAGCCCTCGCTACTCCCACGCTGAAGCTCATGAAGAAAGGGACCACCGTATTCCAGAATCTCAAGCTGCTGAAGCTGTGCGCTCTCTATGACGTACAGCCTCACTGGAACCTGCTGGTGGGTTTTCCCGGAGAAGGTGATGAGTCATATCGTATCTATGTAGATTCAATTTCGCGGCTGTTCCATCTGTATCCGCCTTCCGGAGCGTATCCGGTGCGCTTTGACCGTTTCAGCCCTTATCATGACCAGGCTGAAAAATACGGGCTCGACCTGTTGCCGCTGGACTTCTACTCGCTGATTTATCCCTTTGATTTGGCAGACCTGAAGCGGTTCGCCTACTATTTTGCGGACCAGAACTTGCGCGCTGACTATTTTCTGACCATGGCGAAATGGATTGGCAAAGTTCGCGCCAAAGTCACGCAGTGGCAGAAGCGCTGGAACGATCCGGGACAGGCGCCGCCACGCCTGCGTGTCAAAGAAGACCCGCAAATCATCTACGACTCCCGCTCGGGATCAGTGGTTGAACACCATGTTGGAGAATTGGGTGAAGCAATCCTGAAATATCTGGTTAAGCCCACCGGTATGGAGGAGTTGCTGCGGGTCTTTCCTGACAATACCGTTCCGGAGAAGATTGCGAAACTGCAGGAGAGCGGCCTTCTGTTCCAGGAAGATGACCGCATCTTCAGCCTTGTGCTCGAGGATGAGCACGGAAGCCGCGCTGCCATCTCAATACCTCAGCTTGTAGCGGCCCAGCAGCCCGGCGCCCCGGCTGTTCAATGGTGATCAGATGGAATTGATCCGTTTTCTTTTTGCCCGCTCTCGCCGTGTATTCATCTTCACAGTGATATTCGGCTGCCTGAGCGGAATTACCAATGCCGGAATGCTGGCAATCGTGAATGCCGCGCTTTTCCGCCGGCACGCTGATCCGCGCGCTCTGCTGTTTGTGTTTATTGCTTTGTGTGTGCTGGCTCCGCTGACCCGCGTAATCTCCGAGTTGCTGTTGACCCGTCTCGGCCAGAACGCGATCTTTGCGCTGCGTACAGAGCTGGCGCGCCAGGTCTTAAGAGTTCCACTCCAGAAAATTGAGGAAGCTGGAACCCACCGCATTCTCTCGGTGCTTACCGATGATATTCCAATCCTCACGGGAATGATCTCCAGCGTGCCGGTGCTGTTCATCAACATCGGGGTTGTGACCAGTTGTCTCGTCTACATGGGCTGGCTGAAATGGAAGCTTCTGCTGGCCTTGCTGGGCGTCATTGTTCTGGGGATTGCTACATACCAGCTTGCGGTATTGCGGGCCACACCGTATTTCAAGCGCGCCCGCGCCAGTGAAAACGACCTGCAGAAGCATTTTCAGGGACTCATTCACGGGGTGAAAGAACTCAAGCTCCACCAGCGCCGCCGTGAGGATTTTCTGGCAAAAGTTCTGAGTGCCGCCGCCAGTCTCTTCCGTACTGAAGTCATCTCCGGATTCAGGATTTACTCCATCGCGGCAAGCTGGGGACAACTCCTGGTATTTGTGGTCATCGGCGTCTCAGTCTTCGGGTTGCGCGGTACGCTGGCGGCCGGAGAGGGCGTTCTTACCGGCTTTATCCTGGCCCTGCTGTTTCTCATGACTCCACTGCAGGTGATCATGAACGCCGCGCCCGCCCTGGCGCGTGCCCGGACCGCACTCAAAAATATTGAAGACCTCGGCCTGAAGCTGACGCAATCTGCTGTGGTGGAAGAGACCGGCAGCGCAGCAGTTGGAGAATCCGGCATTGCCCCGGTGCGCGTGGAACTCAAAGGTGTGACCTATACCTATCGCCATGAAGATTCCGCAGATTCATTCACACTCGGTCCTCTGGATCTCACTGTTGAAAATGGCGAGTTGTTGTTCATTACCGGCGGCAATGGCAGTGGCAAGACCACCCTGGCCAAGGTGCTTGTGGGCCTGTATACCTCTGAGAGTGGCGAAATACGCTGCAACGGAGAACTGATCACAGAGAAGAACTGCGACAGTTATCGCCAGCTCTTTTCCGCCATATTTTCCGATTTCTTTCTGTTCGAATCTCTTTTGGGATTTGAGGAAGGCGCAAATCTGGAGGACGAGGCGCGTAAGCACCTCACACGGCTGCGCCTGGAGCACAAGGTGCGTGTTCAGAACGGCGCATTCTCCACCGTGGAGCTTTCGCAGGGACAACGCAAGCGCCTTGCATTGCTGATTTGCTGTCTGGAGAACCGTCCTATCCTGTTTTTTGATGAATGGGCTGCCGACCAGGACCCGGTGTTCAAAGAGATTTTCTATTTCAGCATACTTCCCGAGTTAAAAGCTCAGGGCAAAACCGTGATTGTTATCAGTCATGATGATCGTTATTACGCGGTAGCCGACCGGATCGTACACCTGGAAGCGGGACAAGTGAGTGCCGGAACGCCTGGTCTGTTGTCCGCTACGGCCCGCACATAGATTTTCTCCATGTTCAATATTCCGCAGGCAGAGGCCGCCATTCATTCGCTTGTCGATCTTCTGGAGTTGAGAGCCCGGCATGACCGGGGCACGTCTGCCTACACTTTCCTTGCGGATGAAGGAACGGTCGAAAAGGAAACGTCCTATAGAGAACTCGATGAGCAGGCTCGGCACGTGGCTGCGCGGATCATGGAAGAGGCGAAACCCGGCGACCGGGCATTGTTGCTCTATCCTCCGGGACTTGCGTTTTTCCCTGCGTTTTTTGGCTGCTTATACGCATCGGTGATCGCGGTCCCGGCCTACCCGCCGCATCGCAATCGCAACCTGCTTCGCCTGCAAACTGTTTTCCACGATGCTCAACCGAAGCTGGTGCTCACAACTTCGGCCCTGCTGCCCAGGATCAGGAATGCCATTTCGGCATTGGGTGCTGGTGCACATATCAGCATCATTGCTACCGATGAGTTGCCGCCTGCCGCAGATCTCAAGTACATCCGTCCGCAGATTTCGCAGGATACAGTTGCCTTTCTCCAGTACACCTCCGGTTCAACCGCAAATCCTAAGGGCGTGATGCTCACGCATGGCAACCTGCTGCACAATGCTGAGCTGGTGAATCAGGCCGTAGGCGCTGCACCCGATGATTCATACGTTTCGTGGCTGCCCGTGTTTCATGACATGGGATTCATGGCCGGCATTCTGCAGCCGCTCTATCGTGGCTTGCCTGCGGTACTGATGGCGCCTGCAGCTTTCCTCGAACAGCCGGGGCGCTGGCTTCGCGCAATTTCCCGCTATCGGGCCACAGCCAGCGGTGGCCCCAGCTTTGCTTATGACTTGTGCGCGCGCAGGATTCCGGAAGCTGACCGGCAGGGAATGGATCTCAGCAGTTGGAGCATCGCGTTCAACGGCGCAGAGCCGGTGCGCGCCGATGTTATGGAGCGTTTTGCGGCTGCCTTCTCCCGGTGCGGATTTCGCCCCACAGCTTTTTATCCGTGCTACGGCCTTGCGGAAGCCACGTTAATGGTTTCAGGCGGCAGTAAAGGGCTTCCGGCAATCGTAAGTGAATTCGATAAACGGGAACTCGAGAACCATTGTGTAAGCCAGCCACACGTCAGCGAACGAACGCAAATCCTTGTGGGGTGCGGGCGCAGCCTTGCCGGGCAGGAGATTGCAATTGTTGATCCTGATTCACTGCAACGCTGCTCTCCTGACCGGGTTGGGGAAATCTGGGTCAACGGCCCGAGCATTGCCGCCGGTTATTGGAATAATCCGCAGCAGTCTCAGGAGACATTTCATGCGCGTATTGGCGGAACCGGGCTCCCATTCCTGCGCACTAGCGATCTGGGATTTTTGCGCGATGGGCAGTTATTTGTAACCGGACGCATTAAAGATCTGCTGATCATTCGCGGGCAGAACCATTACCCGCAGGATATCGAGCTTACCGTCGAACGCAGCCATGCGGCCCTGCAACCGGGTTCTGGCGCCGCGTTCTCCGTTGAGGCCGGTAGCGAGGAACGGCTGGTTGTAGTGCATGAGGCGGCCAATCGCGCAGGCACTGATTGGGAGAAAATCTTCGCCTCGATCCGGCAGGCAATCGCAGAACACCACGAACTCTCGCCTTATGCCATTGTCCTGGTACGAACAGGCACAATCCCCAAAACCTCCAGCGGCAAGATTCAGCGGCGGGCCTCAAAGGAAGCATTCATCAAAGGCGAACTGCATGTGCTGGGGGAATGGCATGAAAACGAAACCTCAGAACCTGGTGATGTTTCGTTGAATCGAGCGACTGCGCCAAGCGCTCTCCCCTCGCAGTTGCTTTCTGAGATCGCCGCCAAATTGGGGATTGCTCCGGACAAAATCGATCTTCATCAGCCGCTCACAGCTTATGGGCTTGATTCGCTTGTCGCCATTGAACTCGTGCACCGGCTTCAGACCGACTTCGGTCTCGATCTCAAAATATCCGATCTCTTCGAGGGGATGACTCTCGCGGGACTTCTGCATCAGGCAGAGCAGACACGTGTGGCACAGCCGCCCCCGGCTGTGGAGAGAGATCTTTATGAGAAGAGTGCGCCGCCGCAAACATACCCGCTGTCACACGGCCAGCGTGCACTCTGGTTTTTGCAGCAGATGGCTCCTGAAAGCACCGTCTATAACATTGCCAGGGCGGTACGAATTACATCCAGGGTTGAAGTTGATCTGCTCCGCGGTGCATTTCAGCATCTTCTTGATCGTCATCCAGCGTTGCGCACAACCTTTGCTGCTGTCGAGGGCGAACCATTTCAGCAGGTGCAGCAGGGAACCGGAGTTTGCTTTGAACGGGTAGAAGCAACAGGATGGGGCGATGCCCGCTTTGCTGAAGTCCTGGCAGAAGAAAGCCGTAAGGCATTTGATCTGGTGAATGGACCGCTGTTTCGTGTTCACCTGTACAGCCGTTCCGAAACCGATCATGTCCTGCAATTCGTGGTGCATCACCTTGTCGCAGATTTCTGGTCACTGATGGTGCTGCTGGGTGAACTGGGCCAGCTTTACCGCTCTCCTCTGGGAAAAACATCAGCCGCTCTTCCATTGTTGACCTATAGCTATGCAGACTTTGTCTCATGGCAGGAGCGACTGATCTCCGGCCCAGAGGGCGAGCGCCTCTGGAGCTTCTGGCAGCAGGAACTCTCCGGCGAACTGGCAGCTTTGAATCTGCCTGCTGATCATTCCCGGCCTGCTGTTTCCAGCTTTCCTGGCTCTTCCCTCGACTTTGTCATTAAGCCGAAATTCGCTGTGCCACTCAGGCAGATGGCGGCAGGGCAGCTGACAACATTATTCACGGTGTTGCTGGCTGCTTTTCAGGCACTGCTCCACCGGCTTACTGCACAGGAGCGGTTTGCCATAGGCGTGCCGACTTCGGGGAGATCACGCGCCGAGTTCTCCGGGCTGGTTGGTTACTTTGTGAATGTGCTCCCGTTGGTTGCGGACTTCAGTGGGGCGAAAACTTTCCCGGAATTTTTGAGCGGTCTGAAACAGAGATCCATCGCATCCTTTGCGCATGACCAATATCCATTTCCGCTGATGGTAGAAAAGCTGGGCATTCCGCGCAGCTTCAATTCTTCTCCCATCTTTCAAACGATGTTTGTCTTCCAGAAAGCCTGGGCAGGACAATCTTCCGACTCTGTTGCGTTAGCCATGAACCAATCCGGCGCCCGGCTGGAAATTGGCGGATTGAAGATTGAGGCTTTTGCCATGCAGGAGCAAACCGCCGAATTCGACCTGGTGCTGAACATGGGCGAGAGCCAGGACGGATTCATTGGAACATGGCAATACAGCACCGACCTTTTCGACGCTACCACGATCGAGCGGTGGAACCAGAGCTTCCAGTGGTTGTTGCAGGGAATCGTGGAACATCTGCAATGCCGGGTAACGGACCTTCCAATTATTCCTGAGAAAGAGCAGGCAAGACTGCTGTTGGATTTCAACCAAACCGAGTTACCGTATGACCGGCAGCGATTATTGCACCAGCAGATTGAGCACCGGGCAAAGCGGCACCCGGAGCGTACAGCAGTAGCGTGGGGCGATGTACACCTCAACTATGGAGACTTGGATCGCCGCGCCGATCAGATGGCCCGCCACCTTCACCATCATGGAATAGGCAGCGAAGATTTTGCAGGAGTCTGTATCCATCGCTCGCCCGAGATGGTGATTGCCATGTTGGGCATATGGAAGGCCGGAGCCGCGTATGTGCCGCTTGATCCGCAGTATCCGCACCAACGCGTGCGCTTCATGCTGGAAGACTCACGCGCCAAGATCGTGATCACTGAAAAGACACTAAGGGAGCGCGTGGAAGGGACCAGCGCTCTGGTGATTGATGTGGAGGAACTAGCCAGCACTGGAAAAGAGTATTCATCGATAATTCCCAAGCCATCATTCAGTGAGCAGCTCGCATATCTGATTTATACCTCGGGCTCTACCGGAACTCCCAAAGGAGTGATGCTCACCCATCGCAGCATTGCCTCATTTATCGAGTGGGCGAGAAACACATTTAGCGAAGAAGAATTCAGCGGAGTGCTGGCCACAACATCAATTTGTTTCGACCTCTCCATCTTTGAGCTGTGGGCGACCTTGAGTTGCGGCGGAACGGTGATACTGGCCGAGAACATTCTCCAATGGTGCGATAGCTATGACAGCCGAAAGGAGCAACCACAGGTCAAACTGATCAACACCGTTCCTTCGGCCATGGAGCAACTGCTGCAACGCCGCTTGCCGGCAAGCGTCTCTGCGGTGAATCTCGCCGGGGAAGCCCTTCAGCAAGCGCTCGTCCAGAAGATTTATGAAGCGGGTCATGTAAAACGCGTGAATAATCTGTATGGCCCTACTGAAACGACAACTTACTCATCGTGGACAACCGTTGATGCTCAAGGCCTGGTAACCATCGGAGGCCCTGTTGCCAACACGCAGCTTTATGTGATCGATCGGCAATTACAAACGGTCCCGATGGGTGTGACCGGAGAACTCTGCATTGCCGGAGCAGGGCTGGCGCGGGGATATTGGCAGCACCCTGACTGGACCGCGGAACGCTTTCTGCCCGATTCTTTCAGCAGAACTCCCGGAGCACGAATGTTTCGCACCGGTGATCTGGTCCGCTGGCGGCCGGATGGGCAGCTTCTTTATCTGGGCCGGGCCGACCAGCAGGTAAAAGTACGCGGATTCAGAATTGAATTGGGAGAAATCTCCGCGGTACTGGGCAAATGGGATGCGGTACGCGAAAGCGCGGTCATTGTGGTTGATGACCGCGGCAGTAAGTATCTGGCCGCCTATGTATCGCCTCGCGCAAATCTTGATCTCACGCCTGAAAGAATAAGGGAATACCTGCAGCATCGCCTGCCGGAATACATGGTGCCCAACCATATTATTCTGCTGCCGGAGTTGCCAAAAACATCCAGTGGAAAGGTTGACCGCAAGGCTCTGCCGCATCCGCAGCGGCCGCACACCCAGAGCAGAATGCCGGCCAGCACTATGGAGCGAGAAGTTGCCGAAATCTGGCAGGAAGTTCTGGGCATGGAGAAGGTTGGTGCTGAAGACGATTTCTTTCTTTTAGGCGGACACTCGCTGCTCATGATGCAACTCCGGGCGAAGCTGGAAGTCCGGCTTCATCGGACAGTTCCTCTAGCCCGGCTTTTGCAGTCTGCCACGGTTGCCGGAATGGCGAGCACCCTTGAGCCGGTCAGTGCAACGCATCCTTTTCCACCTGTAAAGCACGCCGGCAATGGCCCCATTGAACTCTCATTTGCCCAGGAGCGGATATGGTTTCTGGAGCAGATGCATTCGGGCCTGCCGGTTTATAACATCGCGGGTGCCGTCCGTTTGCCGGGAGAACTGGACATGCGGGCTCTGGATCAGAGCTTGCGCCATGTAATTCAGCGGCACGCCATCCTGAGAACAGCATTCACCCTCAACGAAGGAAAGCCACTGCAACAGGTACATGAGACCACAGATTTTGCACTCGAAGAAACAGATTTGCGTGGCACTCCTGCCGTTCAGATGGAACAACAACGCAACCGGGAGCTGCGCCAGGAAGCAACCGGCATTTTTTCTCTGGAACATCCTGGACTTATCAGGGCACGTTTATTCAGGACTGCTGACTGCGATTGTACGTTGATGCTGGTGCTGCACCACATCATCGCCGATGGATGGTCGATTGGAGTACTGCTCAGCGAAATAGAAAACTTGTATCCGGCATATCGGGATGGCAAGCCCGCATCGCTTCCGCCTCTTGAATTCCAATTTACCGATTATGCGGTGTGGCAGAGAGATTTGCTGGAAAGCGGCAAGCTGGATGAAGGATTGGCGTACTGGAAAAGCCAATTATCCGGAGCGCCGCCTGTGCTGGATTTACCTGTAGACACTCCGCGTCCATTGCAGCCGGAGTATGGCGGCAGCCTAATCAGGTTTGCTTTGAACAAACAATTGCAGAGGAATGTCACAGATCTATCACATCGCGAGGCACTCACGCCTTACGTGCTGCTGCTCACTGCATTTCAGGTTCTGCTGTCGCGTTATTCCGGAGAGACAGATATCGTCGTCGGCAGCCCAGTCGCGGACCGGCTGCAAGTTGAAAGCCAGGAATTGGTTGGTCTGTTTGCTAACTTGCTTCCTTTGCGAACTCAGATTGATCCTGAAGGAAGTTTTCTGTCACTTTTGAATCAAAGCAAAATGACGGTCGCGGAGGCTCAGACCTGGCAGCACATTCCTTTCGAGAAAATCGTGGAACAAGTGGAAGCGCATCGTGAATTCTCACGCATGCCTCTGGTGCAGGTCGTGTTTGCCTGGCAGGTGGGCCTCATGGGCATGGTGCGCCTGGGAGAGATCGTAGCCCAGCCGCAAACGGTGCATACAGGCACTTCGAAGTTTGACCTGACGCTCACCATCGAAGAAGACAAAGATACCGGCCTTTTCGGCTGGATCGAATACAGCACCGAAATCTTTGCCGCAGGAACTATCCGGCAGATAGCCAATCGTTATGTCAGGTTCCTCGAACAGATTATGAGCAATCCTGCGCAGCGCATCGGTGACATATCGCTGTTCAGCCCGGAAGAGAAAAAGCAGGTTCTTCAGCAATGGAACGGGATGCCTCTGCAGCCAGCAACCGGCTGTGTACATGCATGGTTCGAGCAGCATGTCCGGCAGTCTCCGGAAGCAACTGCCCTCCGGGTGGAAGGCAGAAGCCTGAACTACGGCACGCTGAATGCCATGGCCAATCAGGTGGCTCATGCACTGCTCGCGCGCGGCATTGGCCAAGAGATGGTGGTAGGCATTTGCGTGGAGCGGAATAAATGGATGATTATGGCGATTCTGGCAACACTCAAAGCCGGAGCCGCCTACCTGCCGCTCAATCATGAGTATCCATCAGAACGGCTGGCGTACATGCTGGCAGATGCCGGGGCCGCTTTCATTTTGACCGAAGAAGCGACGGCAGAAAAATTGTTGAACCAGGCTGTTCCCATGATGTTCGTTGACCGTGAACGCAGGGAATGGGAGGTGCAGAGCACCAAAGATCCGGCAATTCGGGTCTACGAATCCAACCTCGCCTACATCATCTATACTTCCGGCTCAACCGGGCAGCCCAAAGGGGTAATGGTGCAGCACGGCAACCTGAGCGGCCTGCTCAGCACTGCCGATACATATTTCTCTTTCCGGCCGGATGACCGCTGGACCATGTTCCATCTTTATTCCTTTGATTTTTCTGTATGGGAGATATGGGGCGCTCTGGCCTACGGAGGCACGCTGGTCATTGTTTCCGCAGAAGCCCGTCGGTCGCCGCGCGAATTCTACAAGTTGCTGCGGGAAGAGCAGATTTCAATTTTGAGCCAGGTGCCGTCATCGTTTTATCAGTTGCTGGAGGAAACGTGTGGCACAGCCGCCCCCGGCTGTGCGGAAGACAGCAAGCTGCTTAACCTGCGCGCCATCGTCTTCGGCGGCGAAGCCCTTGATGTGAAAAGGCTGGATTCATGGACTCAACGCAAGCAGGAGCACGCTCCACTGCTGGTCAACATGTATGGAATTACCGAAACTACCATCCATGTAACTTACAAACAGTTGGAAGCAGCCGACATAGAAGCAGGCCGCAGCGTGATCGGTTCGCCTTTGAAGGGCTATCGGGTTTATCTGCTGGACGAGCGCCAGATGCTGGTTCCCCCGGGAATACCGGGAGAACTCTATGTGGGTGGCATCGGCGTGGCACGCGGATACCTCAATCGCCCTGACCTTACAGCAGAAAGGTTTGTGCCTAACCTATTTGCGCATGAACGAGGAGCGCGGCTCTACCGTACTGGAGACCGTGCACGGTACCTCGCTGACGGAACCATCGAGTACCTCGGCAGGCTTGATCACCAGGTAAAGATTCGTGGATACAGAATTGAGCTGGGCGAAATTGAGTCAACATTGAAGCGCCATTCGGCAGTCCTCGATTGCGCGGTGCTGGTGAAAGATCAGCGGATGTTTGCCTGCATTGTTCCGGCTGAAGCAGGCGCGGTGAACTACGCGAATTTGCGCGCGTACATGAGATCAGAGTTACCGGACTACATGGTTCCGGCGCAATTCATCGCACTAGAACATCTGCCTCTCACTCCCAATGGCAAAATTGACCGTAAACGGCTGCTGCAATTGGAAAGCAATGAAACCGCGGAGAGTACAAGCAGCGTTGCTCTTAGCCCCACCGAAGAACTGATTGCGGGCATCTGGTCAAGTCTGCTGGGAGTGCCGGAATTTTCCCCGGAATCAAACTTCTTCGATCTGGGTGGCCATTCACTGCTTGCTACCCAGATGGTTTTGCAACTGCGCAACGTATTTGGATGTGAGGTACCGCTGCGTTTCATTTTTGAGTTCCCTGTACTCAAAGATTTAGCCCACCACATCAGGACGCTTACCGGCACTCCTTCTGCTGCGGGGATAACATCGATTCACAGCAGAACCGGGACTGGCAGACTCTCTCTTAGTTCCGGGCAGCAGCGGCTGTGGTTCCTCGATCAATTCACAGGCAGCAGCAGCGCCTACAACATAGCCGGAGCAGCCAGACTTACAGGAGAATTGAACGTTGAGGCACTGAAGCAGAGCTTCCAGGCAATGATCCTGCGTCACGAAATCCTGCGCACCAGTTTTGTCGAATACCAAGGACGGCCCCAGCAAGTCCTGCAGGAAGTGCAGTTCAACATTGAAACAACAGATCTGACCGGATACCTGGATAGAGATGTGCTGGGGCCGAAGTTTATGCAGGAACTCCAGCGCGAGTCCACACGCCCCTTCGTATTGAGTCAGCCGTCACTGTTGCGTGCCGTCCTCTTTCGCCTCAACGATCAGGAGCACGTTCTGCTGGTATCGATGCATCACATCATCGCCGATGCATGGTCGATTGATCTTCTTATCCGAGAACTGGTGCAGCTTTATAACTTCTACACTGCGAGCGAGAAATATAGCCTGCCGGAGTTGCCCTTCCAATATGCCGATTATGCGGCTTGGGAAGAGGAGCGGTGGACAAAAGGAGAATTCAGCGCGGGTCTCGAATACTGGAAGAAGCAACTGGCAGATGCGCCGATTCTGGAACTGCCTGCTGATTTTCCGCGCGAAGCAACACCCACGTATCAGGGACGAACTTTAAGAGCCACGCTTGACGCGGAGTTAGGCCGCAAGATGCATCATCTGGCGCGCAGCGAAAATGTGACCTTGTTCATGCTTCTGCTGGCTACGTATCAGGTGCTCTTGTCGCAATATACAGGCGAAGAAGACGTTGTGGTTGGCATCTCGATTGCGAACCGTAACGTCTCCGGGACGGAACATCTCATCGGCCTATTCACCAATGAAGTAGTGTTGCGGACGCGCCTGCATGGCGATCCGAGTTTTCGTGAATTGCTGGCCCGCGTGCGTGAAACAACGCTTTCGGCCTATGCCCATCAGGACATCCCGTTCGGAAAGCTGGTCGAGGCGCTGCGTCCGGATCGGGATTTCAGCCGCAACCCCTTCTTCCAGACGACTGTGCTGCTTCACCAGGATCCACTGCCGCAGATGAAATTCGGCAGTCTCGACCTTGATCCAATTGAATTGGATATTGAGAGCACGGTCTTCGATGCAAGCCTCGAGTTTACGATCGGCAGCAAAGATGAGATTCATGTAGCGCTGCGTCACTCCACACGTTTCAAAGCTGAAAGAATGGAGCGTCTGCTTCAGGACGTGACTGTTCTCTTGAATCGTATGGTGGCAACGCCCGAGGCGCATCTCAGCCAGCTTCGTAAATCATTGCGTTCCGAACCTGCGATTGCCTTAGCTGGTCAGCGCTCATGGGCTGGATTCGTTCCTGTCGCCGATAGTGTTCCTCAGCTTTTTGAGCAGCAGGTTGCCGCCTCTCCTGAACAGATGGCCGTCAGCTATGAGCAAACCAGCCTGACCTTTGCTGAGCTGAATGAAGGGGCCAACAGGGTTGCCAATTACTTGTTGAGCCTCGGCATCAAAAACGAAGACTCCGTTGCGCTGTGCATGGAGAGATCGGTTGAACTGCTGGTTGCCATTCTGGGAATTCTGAAAGCAGGCGCAGCTTACGTTCCATTGGACCGCACTTACCCGCCACAGCGTGTCAGGTACATCCTCAAAGAGACGGCAGCCGCTGCCATACTGACCCAGAATTCACTGGTTTCGCTGTTCGCGTCGGCGCCCTGCAATGTGATTTGCCTCGAAGACGGTGGGGTTACAGAATCCAGCAGCCTGAATCCAGCGGTTGTCATTCATCCCGCCAATCTCGCCTACGTGATCTATACATCCGGCTCTACCGGTGAGCCCAAGGGTGTGATGGTGCAGCATGGTTCGGTGCTCAACCTGCTGGAAGGACTGGAGCAGGTTCTCTTTTGCAGGCTTCCGAGTCCTGTGTGTGTGAGCATGAATGCTCCTGTGGTCTTTGACGCCTCGGTGCAGCAATGGATACGTCTTCTCAAAGGAGACACAGTTTGCATTCTTCCTGAAGAAAAGCGGTTCGATCCGGAAGCTCTGATCTCGTACATGAACGAGAACAAGATAGACGTGCTGGATTGCACGCCATCGCTGCTGCGGCTGCTTTTGGCTGAAAGTGTAGACATGTACTGCAAAGCAATGCTGGTTGGCGGCGAAGCGATTGATGCGCCAACGTGGGGACAATTGAGAGAGCGTCGCCAGACTTGGTTCGTGAATGTCTATGGCCCCACGGAATGTACAGTGGACGTTACGGCCTGCAACGTCTCTGACTCTACTCAGCCTTCTATCGGCCTGCCACTCAACAATGTGGATGCATATATTCTGAACCGCAATTTGCATCTTGTGCCCCAGGGAGAGATGGGTGAGCTGTATGTGGCCGGCGCTGGTCTGGCGCGTGGCTACTACCACCGCCCTGATCTCACCGCCGAACACTTTATTCCTGATGACTTCAGCGGAATTGCAGACTCGCGCCTCTATCGCACCGGCGATCTGGCCCGTGTTCTCCCATCGGGACAGTTTGAATTTTGCGGGCGCAGCGATGATCAGGTGAAAATCCGCGGCTACCGCGTGGAGCTGGAAGAGATAATTTCCGTCCTGCGCAGGATTGAAGGCGTTCAGGATGCCGTGGTAATCGCCAGTGATACGCGATTGCTGGCTTTTGTTGCGCCTGGCCCCGGCGCGACTCTGGATACTGAGCGGCTGCGCGACCATTTGCGCCAATACGTGCCTGAGTACATGGTCCCTTCGAGTTTTATTTTCATGGAGGCTTTGCCTCTTACAGTAAACGGCAAGACTGATCGCCAGGCTTTGCTTCGCGCGTCTGAAGGACAGCGTGTTGCCTCATCGGCTCACGCTCCGGCCCGTAACCGCATGGAAGAAACTGTGAGTGGGATCTGGCAGGAAGTTTTGGGTTTTCAGCAGTTCGGTATACACGATAATTTTTTTGACCTGGGTGGACATTCGCTCTCTATGGTGCAAGTGCGTTCCCGCCTGCGTGAAGCTCTGCAAAAAGAGGTTCCAATGGTCGAACTGTTTCGCAATCCAACCATCGCTTTGCTGGCTCAATATCTGGCACAAGGCGAGGCCCGGACACCCTCCCTGCAGATTGCCCAGACCCGCGCCGGCAGGCGCATTGCTGCCGCAAGGCGCGGTGCTGAACCGGTAAGGAGTTCTCCGAATGAGTAATGCAAACAACAGCAACTCGCTGCCGCCGATTGCCATCATCGGCATGGCTGGCCGGTTTCCCGGCGCCAACAATACCGGCGAGTTCTGGCGAAATCTTTGTAACGGCATCGAGTCTATCTCGACCTTTGCCGATTCGGAGCTGGAGCTTCCTGAGGACGGACGTGCATTGCTGGATGATCCGCGTTATGTGAAACGTCAGGCGATTCTGGACGGAGTTGAACTCTTTGATGCGGCATTTTTCGGATACACAGCGCGTGAAGCCGAGCTGTCAGACCCGCAGCAGCGTTTCTTTCTGCAGTGTGCCTATGAGGCGCTGGAATCCGCGGGTTATGATCCTGAACGTTTCGAAGGATCAATCGGCGTTTTCGGCGGAAGCGGCTTCAATTACTATCTCATTGCCAACCTTCTCTCCAATCGCGAACTGCTGGATTCCATCGGGTTCTTCCAGACTGCGATCCGGAACGGTGCTGACCACCTCGCTACCACTGTTGCCTACAAGTTGAATTTGAAAGGTCCTGCCGTAACTGTGCAGACGGCATGTTCCACCTCTCTGGTTGCAGTGCATCTGGCCTGCCAGAGCCTGATCAGCTTTGAATGCGATATGGCGCTTGCGGGCGGAGTGTCCATATTGCCGCAGAAGGCCGGATATCTTTACCGTGAGGGCGGAATTCTTTCTCCAGACGGCCATTGCCGCGCCTTTGATGCTGCTGCCCAAGGAACTGTGCCGGGTAATGGTGCAGCCGTCATTGTCCTCAAGAGGCTGGAAGATGCCGTGCGCGACCACGACCCTATTGAAGCCGTCATCCTTGGTTCTGCGATTGGAAACGATGGATCGGTCAAAGCAGGTTATGCCGCTCCCAGTGTTGAGGGGCAGGCCCGGGTCATTGCTGAAGCGCAGATGGTTGCAGGTGTAGAGCCTGAGACCATCACCTGCATTGAAGCCCACGGCACCGGCACGACATTGGGAGACCCTATAGAGATTGCCGCGCTCAACCAGGTCTTTCAGCAACATACCAATCAGCGAGGTTACTGTGCCATCGGTTCGCTCAAGACCAACATCGGTCATCTTGATGCAGCCGCTGGAGTGGCGGGGTTGATCAAAGCGGCGCTCAGCCTCAAGCACAAGATGCTCCCGCCCAGCCTCCACTTTGAACGGTCGAATCCGGAAATCAATTTCCCCGAGAGTCCCTTCTTTGTAAATACAAAGCTCCGGCCGTGGAATGTGCCCGGTCCCAGGCGCGCTGGAGTCAGTTCCTTTGGGATTGGCGGCACTAATGCTCATATCATCCTTGAAGAGCCGCCTGCTGCAACTTCGGGTAAAGAGACGCGGCGGCATCAACTTCTGCTTTTATCTGCGAAGACCACCAGTGCACTTGAGACTGCTGCCGCAAATCTGGCTGATTTTCTGGAGACGGACAAATCAGACCTGAGTCTTGCGGATGTCGCCTATACATTGCAGGTCGGCCGTCGCGGGTTCAACCATCGCCGTGCGGTGGTTTGCCGCGATCATGATGATGCCGTCCTTGCATTGAAGTCGTCGCATTCCTCGCAAACCATCAGCGGTCTGTATGACTCCAAAGACCGATCGATCATCTTCATGTTTCCCGGTCAGGGTGCCCAGTATCCGGAGATGGGCAAAGGTCTCTATGAAAACGAGCCGCTGTTTCGCCAGGAGTTGGAGAATTGTGCAAGGATCCTTGGTCCACATTTAGGTTTTGACCTGTTGCAGCGGTTGTATCCTGAAAAAGCAAATCATGATGCCGATGCCGCTGCAGCGCTGATGCAGACTGCGGTGGCCCAGCCTGCTTTGTTTGCTATCGAGTATTCACTGGCGCGCCTGTGGATGCAATGGGGCATTCAGCCTGAAGCAATGATCGGCCACAGCATTGGCGAATACGTGGCCGCTTGTCTGGCCGGAGTCTTGACTCTGGAAGATGCCCTGCGTCTGGTGGCAGTGCGTGGCCGCCTCATGCAATCACAACCCGCTGGGGCGATGCTGTCCGTTCAAA
>Ga0066662_10000354_pt1 | contig 20000 bp, 10 predicted proteins | sample GraSoiAngelo_111_FD_133939 | JGI IMG/M metagenome (GOLD analysis project Ga0066662, IMG submission 133939) | Grasslands soil microbial communities from the Angelo Coastal Reserve, California, USA - 14_0903_12_40cm | ecosystem: Environmental > Terrestrial > Soil > Grasslands | place: USA...
ACTGAGTAAACAGGGCAAAATGCCTTGGCCCGGAATTCGGGTTCTCGATCTTTGAAAACTGAATAGAACTTGGATTGTCCCTTCAGGTTGACTGTAGGGGCCGATGCCATCGGCCCCTGATTCTGAAGGTTGGGTTCCGCTGTTTCACTAAAAGATTTGAAATCTTCTTTTTTCTCTGCGTCCTCTGCCTTGCTATACCTCAAAATCTGTTCTTGAGAAGATTCTCGACTGTGTTGAACGCGCTTTTGAAACAAGGGTTTATTCACGTAAATTCGCGCTGTTAGTGTCATTCGCGGCATTTTAGTTTGGGACCTCGATAATGTTAGAGACTAACTCCCTAAATCCCTCTGCGCCCTCTGCGTTCTCTGCGGTTAAAGTTTTTGCCACCTTTGCGTCCTTAGCGTCCTTTGCGGTTGCATTTCCTCGTCACACTCTGAATGTGATCCCCGTCATTGACATCCCTAATTCATTGGCTGATGATGTCCGGAAATCGTGCCCGAGGAGGACACCATGTCGACCCATGCTCCTGCTGCTGAATCTGGAATTGAGCAGCTCTTACAGGCCGGAACGGAAATCCATCCACCAGCCTCTCTGGCTGCCAATGCGCGTGTGGGCGACTACGCTGCTGAGTACACACGCTCTGTTCAGGATCCGGAAGCCTTCTGGGATGAAATTGCACGGGAGCTGGAGTGGTTCAAGCCCTGGACAAAAATCTTTGAATGGAAGTACCCGACCTTTGAGTGGTTCATTGGCGCGAAATGCAACATCACCTACAACTGCCTTGACCGCCAGGTAAGAGCCGGACGCAGGAATAAGGTCGCCTATATATGGACCTCAGAAGAGGGCGAGGAGCAGCAGATCACCTACGGCCAGCTTCTCGATTTCGTCTCTCGTGCCGCCAATGGTCTGCGTTCCCTCGGGGTGAAGAAGGGCGACCGCGTCATTATTTATATGCCGTTGTCGCTGGAAGGTGTGGTTTCCATGCTGGCCTGTGCCCGGATTGGCGCGGTGCATTCGGTTGTCTATGCGGGCTTCAGCGTGCAGGCCCTGCGCAGCCGCATTGAAGATGCCCAGGCAAAGGTCATCGTAACTGCTGATGTGACTTTCCGTCGCGGTAAACGCGTGGGCCTGCGTTCGATTGTCGATGAGGCCATTTCCGGCCTGGAGATCGTGGAGAAGGTTGTCGTCCTGCGCCGCACCCAGCCTTCCATCGAACTGGCATTGCATGAGGTTGATTTCTACGAACTCGTGGACCAGCAATCGCGCGATTGTCCGCCGGAGCACATGGATTCAGAAGATCCGCTCTATATCCTTTACACCAGCGGCACCACCGGCAAACCCAAGGGCGTGCTCCACGTCCACGGCGGCTACATGGTTGGCATTTACTCTCACATGACGCGCTTCTGGGATATCCGTGATGATGACGTCTTCTTCTGCACCTCGGATATCGGCTGGGTCGTGGGACATTCTTATATCGTCTACGCGCCCCTGCTGGCCGGAGCGACCACGCTGTTCCGTGAAGGCGCCATCGATTATCCGCACCCGGCGATTGCCTGGGAGTTGGTGCAGCGTTACCGCGCCTCGGTGATCTTCACCGCGCCCACGGCAGTACGCATGTTCATGCGTCATGGCGATGAGCTGCCCCGTCGCTATGATCTGCGCAGCATCCGCCTGTTTACCTGTGCGGGCGAGCCGCTGAATCCTGAAGCCATGATCTGGGCTCACCGTGTTCTGTGCGGTAACGGCGAATGGGGATTCGTTGCCGACAACTGGTGGCAGACCGAAACCGGTGGACCCTGTCTTGGAACCTTGCCGGTCTTTCCCGCGCGGCCCGCCAAGGCAGGGAAGGCGCTGCCCGGTGTTATCGCTGAAGTTGTAGACCTGCAGGGAAACCCAATGCCGCCGAATAAAGGCGGACTGCTGGTTTTGCGCCGCCCGTTTCCCCATATGTTCCGCACTGTCTTCGGCGATCCGGAACGTTATGCAAAAGACTGGGGCAAGATTCCCAACGCATACACCACAGGCGATGTCGCTGTGTGCGATGAAGACGGATACTTCACTGTTGTCGGCCGCGCCGATGACGTCTTGAATGTCGCTGGCCATCGCATCGGCACCGCAGACGTGGAGAGTGCGCTGGTCAGCCATCCGGCAGTTGCTGAAGCCGCCGTCATCGGTCGTCCTGATGAGATCAAGGGCGAGAATATCAAGGCCTTTGTCATTTTGCGTGTAGGACACGCAGCCTCACCCGAGCTTGCAGCCAGATTGAAAGACCACGTGCGCCATGTGCTTGGCTCGATTGCTGTGCCGGCAGACATTGCTTTTCCCGACAAGCTGCCCAAAACCCGCAGCGGCAAAATCATGCGCCGCCTGCTCAAGGCCCAGGAATTAGGGAAAGATGTGGGGGATATCTCCACTTTGGAAGAATAAAACGGCTCGTGTAGTACAGCGCGGCGCGCCGCAACCAAACGAAAATTGGTGGCCGGCTGTGCGGATCGCACTAAGCTGCTGAGAGGCTGCGCAGCAGCCCAGAGTCAACCTATGTGCTGGCAATTCTTGCAAGCAACAAGAACTTGCATCAAAAAATCCAACAGTAGGACTTTTTTGAACTGAGCACAATTTCCAATGACGGAAATTTTCAAAATGCTTGCGTGTCATGCAAAATACCAGGACATCGCCTATAGTCGCCTCATCGATTGAAGTTTGTGCTCCTGAACTATTCCAGCAACAAAGTTTGAAACTGCTCGATTTGCATACTTACTCAAGAATTCTCTCTGTTGTGAACAGCTCCCCAATATTTCCGGAGAACCTGGCGCTGAAATTGCTTAATGTTACAAATCTGTAAATTCCCATAATGGAATGGAGTATTTCTACTCCCGGAAAGTGTATACTCTTGAGGCTTTTTAAGTGGTTTACTCCCACTTCCCCCTGTTCGGGTCACTTAGAATGCCTGACAACATTAAACCGGTCGCCCTTGTCAGCATGCCCTCCCTCTCGGCGCGTCATCCCTCTTTCCAGCTTGCACTCCTCAAGCCCATGTTGGAACAAGCCGGGATTCCTGCCCAGCAATTTTCGTTATTTATGTATATGGGGCACCAGATTGGCTGGCGAATGGCGGAAACCATGGCCGATGTCTGGCCCTGCCTGGTGGGTGAATGGATTTGGTCGAAAGTGGCTTTCGGCAAAGATGCCAATACCAGGGATGAAGAGTATTTTGCCGCCTACGAGAGTCTTTTCGAGACCATCTGTGAGACTGCGGGATGCACTCTGGATGACATTCGCCGTTTGCGCGATGAAGCCGCGCCCGAATTTATCGATTTTTGCCTCGATTCTGTCGATTGGAGCCGCTTCGGCCTGGTTGGCTTCACGATAGTCTTTCAACAACTCATTGGCAGCCTGGCGCTGGCGCGAGCGCTCAAGCAGCGCTACCCCAACCTGCCCATCATCATGGGTGGTGCAAGCCTGGAAGACGACATTGCGGACGAGATCATGAAGGGCTGCCCGCAAATCGATTACATGCATTGTGGCGATGCGGAAATCTCCTTCCCGGAGATGGTGAAGCGGCTGTACAGCGGCCAGAGCATGGAAGGATTGCGCGGCATTATGTGGCGCGATTCTGCCGGCCAGGTCCATTACGCCGGACGCGCTCCCAACTTCATGGAAATGAACAACACGCCACTACCCGATTTCGACGAATACTTCTACGCGCGCAAAGCCAGCGGTTACGAGGAGTCCGACTACGTGCAGGAACTGCTCGTCCCCTTTGAAGCGGCCCGTGGCTGCTGGTGGGGAGAGAAAAACCATTGCACCTTCTGCGGCCTGAACCGCTCAGGCATGGAGTTTCGCGCTAAAGATCCCGAGAACGTCTTGCAGCAACTGGAAGCTCTGTCCCGTCGCTATGGCCAGTTCTATTTCAATGCAATCGACAACATCATGGCCCCGGAGTACGTGGAAAAGCTGTTTGGCAAACTCGCGGCCGTCAATAGCGATCTCTGCATTCATTACGAGATTCGCCCCAATTTTTCCCGCAAACAACTGGGCAAGCTGCGCCGCAGCGGACTTTTCTCCGTGCAGCCCGGCATTGAAAGCCTCTCCACCAATATTCTGAAGATCATGAGAAAGCATTCCACCGGGATGCGCAACGTGGAGCTAATCAAGTGGTGCACCTACTACGGAATCAACAGCCTCTATAACATCCTCTGCCGTTTCCCCGGCGAAACCGAGGAAGACTATCGAATACAGGCCGAGGTGGCTCGCCGGATTGTTCATTTCCAGCCTCCCTATGCCATCGTGAAGGCGCGCGCCGACCGCGGATCACCCATGTACGCCGAACCGGAGTCGCAATTGGTTTCAAACCTGGTTCCCGCAACGTGTTATCAGTACATCTTCCCGGAAAGTTTTAACCTGCGCCGCATTTCCTATTACTTCGAACACCAGATGGGAAAAACAGTCACCGACGATGTTTACGAGGAGCTGTTCGGCCGTGTGGGCGCGTGGCAGGCATTGTGGAAACAGCCCGTGCGTCCTTACCTGAAATACCGGAAATCCCTGGCAACCATCAGCATCTTCGATGGCAGAAAATCAGAGGAGAAGGTATTCACCTATCGCGGAGATGCGGCCAGTCTTTATGAGTATTGCGCTGAGGCGCGGACACCCAAAGACATCGCTGCAAATTTTGGAGACGATCCCTCGATTGAAGATGCTCTCAACGATTTTGTCAGCAAAGATCTGATGCTCCACCTTGATGGACGCTATTTGAGCCTGGCGTTGCCGGAGAATCCTTATTTTGAGATGAGTGAGATACCAGAACGCAAGGCGGTGGCGACCGCCAGCCAGCTAGATGCGGAGTTGATTGCCCGATGACCACGCCGCGCGACGACATGAAATCGACCCTGGCTTCCATGCCTGCCTCTTTCCATGCAGACCGCACCGAATTGCTGGAATTGCTGCTGAAGAAGGGAATTCTCTACGCATCGCCTACGCAGCCCATCTGCTCTCCGGATGGAAGATCGGGCCGCTGGATGCTCAATTCTCTGGCATTCACGCTGGAACCTCATGGGGCTGAACTGACCGCTCGCTGCCTGCTGCCTCTGCTGGAACACTTTGATGGCCGGCAACTCGCCACCTATGGATTGATTGGCGTCCCCATTCTTCAATCCATCATTCTGCAGTCCCGTGGCCGTTATCGTGGCCTGCTGGTTCGGAAAGAAGCCAAAGGGCATGGTGCCATGCGCGTGATCGAAGGTGAAATCAATCCTTACGAGCCGGTCATTCTTGTCGATGACTCCATTGCTTCAGGCAACTCCTTCTGGAAGGGCTGCGAGCATCTGGAAAATGCGGGATTGCGCGTAGAAGGCGGAGTCTGCCTGGTGCATTTCGGCTGGGAATTTGGCATTGCCGATGCGTTGGAGCGTGGCTTCCACATGGAGACGCTCTTCGATCTTTACCAGGACATCATGCCTTACCTGGAAGGTGAGCCGAAGCCCATCTTCAACCCTTCTCAGGCATTTCCACCATTGAACTGGAGCACATCCCAAGCGCCTGACGGATTGCATCCGGCGCATCTGGCGCGCCTCGCGCTGCTCGAATTTCTCACTACGGGCACGCTCTTGCGGCCTCCGGTACGGCTGGACCGCAGCTACGATTCCTCAGGTGGAGCATGGGTCAGTATTCGCTCGCATTCCAATATTCAGGTACGCCATGCGCGCGACGGTTTCTGGTGCTTCCCCGGCGATCAGCAGTGGCCGGCGGCTGAAAGCGTATTGCGCGCCGTATTGCTTACAGCCCAGCATCTGCCGCAGGGAAGCGAAGGCCGCACCCTGGTGGATTCAAGCCACATTGCGGTGACATTCTTTTCAGAACTCGAAGAATGTACCGTGGGCCAGCTCGATAACGATCAATATGGAATTGTGGTCGGCAGCCGCGAACGTGCCGGCGTAATGGGAGGCGCTCTGCCTCGCATGCCCGGAATCGGCAGCGAGTTCCGCCAGTTCCAGCACGCGCGCCTTACCAATGGCAAGCTGAAGTCTTTTGAGCCGTTCGTGATTCACCGCCATGGCGTGACAAAACACGTTGAGCCGGGCGCAACCTGGCAGCCCACCGGTGTTCCATCACCGGCGAAGCCGCTTCCTTGCGACGATCCCAAGGTTTGTGGGCCAATCGCCGCTCGCGCGCGGGACATCGCCATTGCCCAATTGCTGGGTGTTCCTGAAACCACGCAGCCTTTGTCCGCCAAAGCATTGCCTCAGGGCGCTGATTTTCTTTTTGTGACGATTTACCTCTGGGGCCGTCTACGTGGGTGTATGGGTCTGGAAATATCAAGCATGCATGGCGATGAAGAGCTGCGTGGACTGGTTCTCTCTGCCCTGCACGATGAGCGATTTAAACATGTGCAGGCGTCATCTCCTGAAGCTGTTGCTGCCGGCATCTCGCTCCTCAGCGATGGGTCGAATATGGGAGAAGTTTCGCCTGACGAGGTCATACGCTACGTGATTTCCGGACGGCAAATGCTTCAGGTCAGTCAGGGCAAACGTTCGGGCATGTTGCTGCCCTTCTGGGCTGCCAGAGAGAGTGTTGCCCGCGAAGCATATCCATTGGAAGTGATCGATAAAGCTGGAATCACGCGTCCTCCTTACTTCTGGGAGCGCTTCGATTGCACCACCTGGCTGGCCGATGCAGAAGGTGCGAGCCAGATGGAAGGAGCGTTCAGGCGGCTTCCGGATGAATATGAAGACCTTGAACTGCCTTTCCACCTTGCCCGCCTCTATGCCAATTACCTGCTCAATCACCAGCGGCGCGATGGAACTTTTTACGAGAGTTATGAGCCATTTGGTAACCGCCTGCGGCAGGGCGGCAATCTTCCCCGGCTTGCACATGCCGCATGGGTGCTGGCGCGGGCTGCAAGGGTTCTGACAGATCCCCGGATTCATACAGCCGCGGAAAGGACCATTGCGTACCTGTTGCAATGCATGAAGCTCGACCGCTTGGAAGTCTGGTTGGAAAGAGGCCAGGACCTGCCTTCAGTTTCAGAGATTGCGTTTCTCATTCTGGCGCTCTGCCAGCTTCCCAAAGGAGACCATCGCCGTAGCCAGGTGCGGGGACTCGCAGAGACGCTGTGGACTTCCATTGGCCAGCACGGCTACATCTTCACCCACCGTGACCGGGTCGGGGTGGATGACAGCTTCCAGAATTATTTTCCCGGGCAGGTACTGCTGGCGCTGGCTACGGCTGCCGAAGCACGGCTTACCGATGTCAACGTCCACAAACTCGAGCACGCTTTCCGCTACTATCGCCATCGCTTCCGTTATCTGCGTGATTTTGGCCAGGTGGCATGGCTGATGCAGGCCTTCAGCGTATGGTCCCGCGTCCAGCGCAACTCCGAATTTTCTGACTTGGTCTTTGAAATCGGCGATTGGCTGCTTCAGTGGCAGCAGGAGAAGAGCGGCGGTTTCATCAACCATCACCAGGCTGACACTCCGGGCTATACCACAGCTTTGTATGTTGAAGGCGTGGGAGCCGCGGTCCACCTCGCGGAACTTTCCGGCGATGATGCGCGGCGGCAGCAATATCTTGATGCCTGGCTGCGTGGCCTCCGCTTCCTGAACCGTATCACCATCCAACCGGGTCATTCAGCAGTGCTGCCCAACAGCGATTTTGCCGTGGGCGGACTGCGCATGGGGTTGAATTCCAGTTTTGTACGGGTTGATTTTGTTCAGCATGGGCTTTCTGCCGTGCTTGAAATATACGAACAAATTACGGCTGCCGGGGTGTCCCGGAAGCCAAACTTGAAAGAACTAGAAATACTCTCAGATAACACACAGGCAGTTTTGTAAGGAGACGCCAAATGAGTGAGAGCAAGCGGCCGCAATTAGCACCTGAAGTAATTGAAGAACCTTCCACCGGAGGAACCAGGGCCACAAACAAGGAACCTCGCTCCTTTACCCCAGACACGACTCTCGTAAGCACCGAACAGGTCCACCTTTCGAAGGCGGTGTCTCGTCCCATCGTTGACGTATCGCAAGATATCTCTGCTGCGGAAACCAATAGAACAGAGCCAGTAAGGGAAGCATTGCCCAAGGCAGTAGTGCGTCCCATTGTTGAGGTTTCACCGGGTGACATTGCCTCCGCAAAGACCGAGGCGCAAGAGCCGGTAAGGGAAGCACTGCCCAAGGCAGTAGTGCGTCCCATTGTTGAGGTTTCACCGGGTGATATTCCCCCCGCGAAGGCCGAGGCGCAAGAGCCGGTAAGAGATCCGCTGCCGAAGCCTGTGGCGCGTCCCATTGTGGAGGTCGTTGCGGACTTCCCCCATGCGGAAATGGAGAAGAAGGCAGAGCCGGTAAGAGATCCGCTGCCGAAGCCTGTAGCGCGTCCTATCGTGGAGGTCGTTGCGGACTTCCCTCATGCGGAAATGGAGAAGAAGGCAGAGCCGGTAAGAGATCCGCTACCGAAGCCTGTAGCGCGTCCCATCGTCGAGGTCGTTGCGGACTTCCCCCATGCGGAAATGGAGAAGAGAGATCCACACCAGGCACAACCGAAGGCGAATATACCAATCGCGCGTCCCATCGTAGAGATGTCGCCAGACTTCACGCCTGCGGCAAAGAGTAGTGAGCCACAGCCCAAGGCGGCAGTCACACGTCCCATCGTCGAAGTATCGCCTGATATCGGGCCGGGAGTTCAGGCCAGAGAGGCACTGCCGAGACCAGTCGCTCGTCCTATCGTGGAAATGTCTCCGGACATCAATCCACCGGTTCGGGCGAATATACCAATCGCGCGTCCCATCGTAGAGGTGTCGCCAAACTTCACGCCTGCGGCGAAGAGTAGTGAGCCACAACCGAAGGCGGCAGTCACACGTCCGATTGTCGAAGTATCGCCTGATATCGGGCCGGGAGTTCAGGCCAGAGAGGCACTGCCGAGACCAGTCGCTCGTCCTATCGTAGAAATGTCTCCGGACATTAGCGATGTGCCCGTGCAGACCAGGGAACCGCAGCCCAAGGCGAGTATTCCAGTCGCTCGTCCCATAGTAGAAGTATCGCCCTTCAAGCCGCCGGTTCAGACCACAAGTGTGCCAATCTCGCGTCCCATCGTCGAAGTATCGCCGGACTTCAACCCGGCGGTGCAGACCAGTGAGCTACAGCCGAAGGCAGCAGCGCGTCCGATCGTGGAAGTATCACCTGAGAGGCCGCCACAGTTGGCCAAAGAGACAAAGAAGCCGGCCTCACGACCGATTGTGGAAGTGTCGCCGGATGTTAGACCCAAAAAATAGATTTACCCAATCTCGAAAAGGGAGGGCCGCCAGACCCGCCCTTTTCTCTTTCATGCAAACGCAGTTTATTGAGGCCTTTTACGATGTCTGACAAGAGGGTGCTCCTCCTGATCATGCCTTTCCTGACCTTGCGCCGCCCGCATCTGGGGGTGGCCTTGCTCAAGGCTGGACTGAGTCAGGCCGGCATCCAGTGTGATGTCCGCTATTTCAACTTTCGCTTTGCCGATATCATTGGCGCTTCTCTCTACGACCGCATCGCTGAAAATTCTCCATCGCACCATCTCGCCGGAGAATTCATTTTCACGACCGCACTCTACAGTGAAGATGCTCGTCCGTTCCAGGATTTCAAAGACAGTGTTGAAGGTTACATGCGGCCCTATCCTGAAGATTTTCTTCAGCAACTGGAGCGCTGCCGCAACCTGAGCCCCATCTTCATCCAGGAATGCGCCAACCAGATCGACCTCACCCAGTATGACATTATCGGTTTCACCTCTACCTTCCAGCAGAACATGGCCTCCCTGGCTCTCGCCCAGGAGTTGAAACGCCGCTCGCCGGAGATCACTACGGTATTCGGCGGCTCCAACTTCGAGTCCGAGATGGGCGTGGAACTGCACAGCATCTTTCCATTTGTTGACGTTGTGTGCTCCGGCGAAGCTGATCATATCTTTCCTGAAGTGGTTCGCCGGCTGCGCGCCGGGGAGCCACTCTCCGACTTGGGCGGTGTTACCCATCGTGATGATCAGGGCAATACCGTGACCAGTTCAACGCCGCAAAAGTTCGTGAGCAATCTTAACGAGCTGCCCTATCCCGATCACGATGATTATTTCCGCGCCTTCCATTCCTCCACAGCTTCCTCGATCATTGTTCCGGAGATGACCATGGAGACCTCGCGGGGCTGCTGGTGGGGGCAGAAGCATCATTGCACTTTCTGCGGATTGAATGGCCTCAGCATGACCTTCCGCAGCAAATCTGCCGACCGCGCCTACAGCGAAATCAAGCATCTGCTCGCCACCTATGGCAGCTATGACATCTTCAATACCGATAACATCGTGGACCTGCGCTATTTCAATGAGCTGTTTCCGCGCATTGCCGCCGATGGCGTGAAGATGCAGCTTTTCTATGAAACCAAATCGAATCTGAAGAAAAGCCAGTTGCTGACCTTTAAGAACGTGGGCAGCAGGGAATTCCAGCCTGGGATCGAGAGCCTGAACTCGCACGTTCTCACCCTCATGGACAAGGGCGTAAAGGGCATCCAGAACGTGCAGCTTCTGCGCTGGGCGGCAGAAATGGGATTCAACGTCTCCTGGAACATTATTTGCGGTTTTCCCGGAGAGGTGCCTGAGGATTATCAGCAGATTACGCGCTGGGTACACGCCATTCCTCATCTGCAGCCTCCGGTATTTGTGACTCGCTTCCGGCTCGATCGTTTCAGCCCGATGTTCAAGGATCCGGTGAAGTACGGCATCACCAATATCCGCAGCTCGTCCGCGCACCAGCTCTGCTATCCGATTCCTGAGGAATCTCTGCAGCGGCTCACCTTTTATCTCGATTGTGATCCGCCTATGCTGCCGGAGACCCTGCGGGAAATCAAAGTCATGTGGAGCGCAGTCGATGACTGGAAAAATGTTTGCGCCGGCAGCAGTCTTACAGCGGAGGTGACATCCTCTGCACTCATCCTGCGCGACCGGCGGGCCGGGTTTCCTGCGGCTGATTATCGCTATGAAGGCTTGGCGCGCACACTCTACCTGGCTGCTGATGGGGTCCACTCTGACTCCTTCCTGCTGGAGTATGCTGCGTCTCAACACCTTGACCGGTCATTCAGTCTTGAGGAGATCAGCCAGGTTCTGCGAATTTTCGTGGAACATGAACTGATGCTTCAGGAAGATAACTTGTATTTGAGTCTGGCGCTGCTGCCGCTCGATCAGTCATTTGAAATCATGCCCCCGCCACCTCCGCAGAGAGCTGCTCAGGTGGCTGTTTCTCATGCCGGCTGATGAGCGCAAATATGGAATTCAGTGAGGGCCGCAATGCCTGAAAAACGCGTACTCCTGCTCGTGATGCCGTTCCTTACCTTGCCTCGTCCGCATCTCGGCCTGGCGCTGCTCAAGGCCCAGATGGACAAACAGGAATTGGATTGCGAGATTCGCTACTTCAGCTTCCGTTTTGCCGACGCCATCGGCGTGCCTTTATATGTCCTTCTTGCCGAGAGAGCGCCCGCCCACCTGCTGATGGGAGAATTTCTCTTCACGCCGGCTCTTTATGGCGAAGAGGCGCGTCCTTTCGCGGACTTCAAGGCCAGTATTGCCGGTTACGCCCGCCAATATTCCGAGGAGTTCCTGCAGCAACTGGAGCGCGTTCGCAATCTGACCCCGGCGTTTATCGAGCAATGCGCCAATGAGATCGATTTCAGCCGATACGATATTGTCGGGTTTACTTCCAGCTTTGAGCAGAACATAGCCTCGCTGGCCATGGCCCAGGAGATCAAGCGCCGCGCCCCGCACATGATCACGGTATTCGGCGGCGCCAACTTCGAATCAGAAATGGGAGTGGAATTGCACCGCCGCTTTCCTTTTATCGACATCGTGTGTTCGGGTGAGGCTGATTACGTTTTTCCTGAGCTGGTGCGCCGAATCCGCACAGGCCAGTCGCTGCATGAGATTGGTGGGGTGACTTTCCGTGAGAACGGAGAAACAGTGACCAGTTCCACACCCCAGATGTTCGTAACCAATCTGAATGAACTGCCGTACCCGGACCATACCGACTACTATCAAGCTTTGCAGAACTCCACCGCCCGGGACATGGTTGTTCCTGAAACCACCATGGAAACCTCGCGCGGCTGCTGGTGGGGGCAGAAGCACCACTGCACGTTCTGCGGTCTGAATGGCATGGGCATGACCTACCGCAGCAAGACGCCGGACCGCGCCTATCAGGAAATCAGGTATCTGCTGGAGACCTACAAGAGTCCTGAGATTTTCAATACTGATAACATCATCGACGTTCGTTATTTCAGTGAACTGTTCCCGCGCCTTGAAGCCGATGGCTTCAAAGTTCAGCTTTTCTATGAGATGAAGTCAAACCTGAAGAAGAGCCAATTGCTGTCGCTGTGGAACGTCGGCAGCAACAGATTTTGTCCGGGCATTGAAAGCCTGAGCACTCACGTGCTCACGGTGATGGACAAAGGCGTGAAGGGAATTCAGAATGTGCAACTCCTCCGCTGGTCGGAAGAGATAGGATTTGACGTCCTCTGGAATATTCTCTGTGGTTTCCCCGGCGAGACTGCTGACGATTATCGCCAGAGCACCCGCTGGATTGGCGCTCTCACCCATCTGCCCCCGCCGACCGTGATGACCCGTTTTCGCCTCGACCGCTTCAGCCCCATGTTCAAGTGGCCGGAAAAATATGGCATCGTCAACATCAGAAGCTACGCTGGATACCGCCTCTGCTATCCATTTCCTGAAGATTCGCTTCTGCGCCTCTCTTACTATCAGAACTGTGACCCGCCCACCACACCGGAAATACAGGAGGCGACTCAGGGCACATGGAAAGCAGCCGAGAGGTGGCAGCGTGTTCATGATGAAAGTACTCTGAATGCAGAGGTGACTCTATCTTCACTCATCATTCATGAGCGCCGCGCTGGTTATACTCCGGTGAGTTACGGCTTTGAGGGACTCGAGCGGGACATCTATCTCGCCGCCGATGCCGTGCACTCCGATTCTGTGATTTTTGAATCTGTCGCCGGTCGTCATCCCGAGGAATCAATCACCCTTGAAAAAGTGCGCAGGATACTGAGTGAGTTCGTCGCCCGCGACCTGATGCTTCAGGAAGGGAACCTGTATCTGAGCCTGGCCATTCTGCCGCTCAACTACGAAAACGTAGAGATGCCGGCAATGCACACATCAGCAAACCTCAGCGCCGTGGCTGCCGTGTAGGAGAGAAGAATTTGACTTTACCTCTCAACTGCAAAACGACCCATATCACAAAAATCAATGCCACAAATACCAATGCCAAAAGTTGCCATGAAATAAATCTCGGCACGGGCTCAGAGCCTTCGCCATTCAACACAAAGGCCGCCCAGTAACGTGGATGACTCAGCTCTGTCCCGGAATGTAGAAATTTCAGCTTGGTCAGGCGTAGGGCCTCGGCCTTGGATTCGTGCTCCTTCAGCAGCAGGTAATAAAACTGCTTCATAAATTCCGCTGTGGGCTGGTCAGGAACGCGCCACAGAGTGGTCAATGTCGCCTTTGATCCGGCAGAAAGCAAGGCGCGGCTGAAAGCCTGTACTCCTTCACCCGGAACCAGCTTGCCTCGTTCGGTATCGCAGGCCGAGAGTGTGGCCAGGCTGGTGCCGCGCAGATCAAGGTCATAAAGTTCCTTGAGGAAAACATAATTGTTGGCTTCACCGGATTGACCCGGAGAAAACAAGAGGCGCGAGCGTTCAGGATTATCCATGTCCGCGATGGCATGGGTGCTCACATGCAGAAGCGCGGTTTTGAACCGGGTGACGCCGAAAAAGTCCTGCTTGCGGTCTGCAGGGCCAAGGTATGTGAGCGAACGGCCTGCGCTCATAGCGGCAATCGCGTGGATTTCCTCCGCAGAATAGGGCAGCAGTTTGCCGCCCTCTTCTCTTGAACGCGAAACCAGCGGGCTTTCGCTGCTGCCGGAAACTGCCGGGTCGCCGAACGCCAGCAATTCCCGCTGCCAGGGAAGCCGGAAACGCGCCTCGCCGCTCTCAGTGCCACGCAATAAAAGGACAGCGCTGGGAAGATAAGCGAGATCGTGATTCTCCAGGAGCAGCGGACCTGAAGCAGGCGAGGTAAGCTCAAAAGGTATCAGGCTCAAGAATCCGTCAGGAACAATGAGAAGGTGCTGAAAGCGGCTGTCTGTAAAAGGAACAATGCCACTCGCGAGCACTGCATTCAGCCGTTGAAAATCCGCCTGCCAGTTGCCGCTGAGATTCTCGGGCAGGCCCGAGAGAAACTGCAATAAGTCCTGGCTTTCACCCGCAGAAAGTTCATGGTGCGTGATTCCCGCTGCGTCTCGGGTCACCCAGATCGCCGCAAGGGCATCGTTTCCTGCCCAGAATTCCACCAGCGCGGTTTTCCCATCCAGGTTTGCCTGGATAGATTTCAATGAGACTGGCTCATGCGGCTCCTTGTCTTGAAAAAAACGATCCTGAAAGGCGCGGGCGCGGCTGCGCTCCATGTATTCAAAAGCTGCAGCAGTATCGTTCCGTTTGAGCAGCAGGCGAATGAGTGCGTCGTATACATCCCGCTTGTCGGCAAAGAAGTCGGTTTTCAGCCGCGAAAACTGCAGCCTGGAGCGAACACTCTCGATTCGGGTAATAGCGTCACGAAACTTTTTTTCCGCGAGATCATGATTGCTGTTGCTTTCAGCAATCCTTCCCAGGCCGTAAAGCGCCTTCCACTGTTCTTCTATGGTGCCCAACTGTTCTGCCAGGGCCAGGGCAGATTTGAATTCTTTTTCCGCTCCGGCAAGCCGGGTCATGCGAAAGAGAACTTCGGCACGATAGAGGACAGCCTGCATGGCCTCGCGTTTGTTGCTGGCTTTTTCGGCGAGTTCGTAGGCAGCATCGAAAGTCTTGAGCGCGTCCTGCAGCCGGCCCAGATCAAGGCCCAGGACAATGCCGGTGTTCTTCAGCACTCCAAGCTCGCCGTCTGCATCCTTCTGCTCGGCATAGAATGCCTGGGCTTCGCGGTAGTTTGCCAGAGCTTTCTCCGGATCGCCCATGTGCCGGTAGAGCACGCCAAGATTGGTAAAAACGTGCCCCATGTCATCCGGCGTGGTGACCTTCGATTGCCGCACAGTCTGGTATAGCTCGATGGCTCTCTGGTAGTTGCCAACGCGCTGGTAGAGCGTAGCCAGGTTGAAGAGCGTGAGGACGCGCATGGTATCGGCCCACGCTTCAGTCTCAGACTTATTCACTATCTGAAATGCGGATTCATACGCGCGTAAAGCTTCAGAATACCTGGCCTGGTAATAGTAGACATTGCCCTGGTTATTCAGGATCAGGATTCTAGCGCGCGCATTGCCTGTGCCGCTGTTCAGTGCCAGAGCATGTTCCAGATCGGCGGCTGCGGAAGCATAGTTGCCGGCATTAAGGCCGGCAAACCCTGCATCATTGAGCGCCTCTGCTTCTCCATTGTTATCGCCGAGGCGACGATAAACACTTGCACCTTCGTGGGCTAATGCCACAGCTTTGTCATACTCGCCTGCCCACGTAGCGATATCGCTGAGGTTGGTGAGCGCTGTGGCCAGATCGGCGCTCGCCCCCTGCGCCCGCAATCGCGGCAGAACCGACTCATAGACTTTTTGCGCTTCCGGTGCTGCGCCTTTTGCCCGCAGAATATTGGCTCGCGCAACTTCAGAACTGAGATCAGTCTGTGCATGCAGACCAGTGCCACATACCAGAAAAACAGCCAGTAACCAGGTAATAAAAATGGATTTCAGGGACACAATGACTAAGGAAAGTATATTGCAGCAGGCGTGATCACGTAGAACTACTTTGACCGGCGGAAATCAGCGTTATGAGCAGTAAGGGTTTTTACAACTGATCTCATAAATGCGGCGGCGGCGTTGCCACCCGGGCTAAAGCCCTTTTTTATCGCGGGCGGTAACGCGGGCCTGAAGGCCCGCTCTTCCACCGATTGCGCTAAGCGCATTTATGAGATGGCTTCTAGAAATGCATGATCCCGAACCGCCCGCCACCTGTGGTGAGGATGACCAGGTTCATGATAATCAGCATCAGGTCGTAATGCCACCCATCGCTGTTTTTGCCCCAGAAACCGGTGTGCCAGACAAAGATTTTCTTCTGAATGGCCCCCAGCATCACCAGAATCAGGCCGAGGGCAGCAAACTGGGGAAGGACTCCGAAAACCACGCCCAGGCTGCCTGCAAGTTCTGCCGCGCCCAGGAAGCGGGTAAAGCCCTTGCTCATGCCAATGCTTTTGCTGCGTTCTTCAGCGTGCGTGAGATGGCTCCAGCCGCTGGAACCAAAAACAAGAGCCACCATCAGCCGCAAGAGCAGCAGCGTAAGATCGGTGAATCGCGTCAGCTCTGGAAACATGAAAACTGCCTCAGACGCTATGCAGCCCGCTAAAGCGGGCTTCGTCATTCTTTTCTTCTTTACCCACAGCTTGCGCTGTGAGCTAGAAGAATAGCGCCAGCTTCGCTGGCTCGGAAACTCTTACAGCCAAGCTACACAGCTAAAGCTATGCGGGTGCTTATCGTTCAACCCCGAGCTGCGTCAGCACGAACGCGTAATCGAACGCAACGTCCTTGAAACGGTTGTAGCGGCCCGATGCGCCGCCGTGCCCTGCAGCCATATTGGTCTTGAGCAGCAGGACGTTGTGATCGCTCTTCAGCGTGCGCAGCTTGGCCACATATTTTGCCGGCTCCCAGTACATCACCTGGCTGTCATTGAACGAAGTCTTCACCAGGATCGCCGGGTACGCGCCCTTTTTCAGGTTGTCATAAGGCGAGTACTTCAGCATGTAATCGTATGCGGGCTTCTCGTTGGGGTTGCCCCACTCTTCGTATTCACCCACAGTAAGGGGTAGGGAAGCATCGAGCATGGTATTCATCACGTCCACAAAAGGAACGTGGGAAACCACGGCCCTGAACAGGTCAGGACGCAGGTTGGTGACCGCGCCCATCAGCAATCCGCCCGCCGATCCACCTTCAATCGCGATCTTGTTACGTGCGCCATACTTGTTGGCGGCCAGGTATTCGGTGCAGGCGATGAAGTCGGTGAAGGTGTTCATCTTGTTCATCATCCGTCCGGCATCATGCCAGGTCTTGCCCAGATCACCACCTCCCCTGATATGCGCATAAGCCATCACAACTCCACGGTCGAGCATGCTTATGCGGGCTGAACTGAAAGTAGCATTCGTGGAAATTCCGTAAGACCCATACCCGGAGACATACAGTGGATTCGAGCCATCCGGCTTCTTCAAATCCTTGCGGTACACCACCGAAATGGGTACCTTCACCCCGTCTTTGGCTGTAGCCCAGAGGCGTTCTGACTTGTAGTTTGCAGGATCATATCCGCCGGGCACTTCGTTCTGCTTGCGCAGGACTGAAGTATGGCGGGCCACGTCATAATCAAACACCGACGGTGGTGTTACCAGCGACTGGTAAGCGTACCGGAAAAACCTGGTCTTGAATTCCATGTTGACCTCCGGACCAGCCGTGTAGACAGGTTCCGGGAAGGTGATGCGGTTCTTCGCGCCGCTGGCCAGATCCACTACGGTGAGCTGTGGCAGCCCGTTTTCCCGTTCGATCAGGACATAGAAATCCTGGAAAATCTCGATGTCCGAAAGCATTACGTCAGGCCGCATTGGGACAATTTCTTTCCAGTTGTTCTTGCCCGGATCGGCGACCGGAGCGCTTACCAGCCGGAAAGTGCGGCCCTTATCGTTGGTGCGAATGAAGAACTGGTCGCCGCTGTGGTCGGGATAATATTCAATGTCCTGCTCGCGTGGCGCAATCAGCTTCCACTCGCTGCTGGGAGTCGATGCATCAAGATAGCGCGCTTCAGAGGTAGTATGGCTGTTGGAAAAAATAAAGAGGTATTTGCGGCTGCGGGTCTTGGCTACAGAGACCTCAAAGCGCTCGTCTTTTTCTTCGTAGATCAGTTCGTCATCTTTGGTATCTGTGCCCACTTTGTGGCGGTAGACGCGATACTGGCGCTTGGCCGCATCTTCCACCGTGTAGAAGAGGGTCTGGTTGTCATTGGCCCAGGCGATGGAGCCGGCCTTTTCCGCTGTATCCGGCAGGTCTTTGTGCGTGCGCAGATCACGCACATGCAGGTGATACTGGCGGAAGCCGGTATTGTCAGTGGAGTAGGCGAGCAGATTGCCATCGTCGCTTACGGTATATCCGCCCAGGGCCATAAACTTTTCGCCTTTGGCCAGTTCGTTAACGTCCAGCGTGATCTGTTCACCCGTCTCCAGGCTGCCCTTCCTCCGCGCGTAAATCTGGTACTGCTTGCCCGCCTCCCAGCGAAAGTAATAGAAGTAATCGCCGTCTTTAAAGGGGACATTCACATCGGTTTCCTTGATGTGGCTGACCATCTCTTCATAGAGCTTCTGCTGAAGAGGCTCGGTCGGCTTCATGATCGAGTCCGTGTAAGCGTTCTCCGCTTCCAGGTATTGAGCCACCTCAGGGTTAGATTTCTCCCGCAGCCATTTGTAGTCGTCCACCAGGTGGCCGCCATTGATGTGGTTTTCCGTATGGATAACCTTGGCTACGGGCGGAGCCGCCGCGTTCGGCGGAGTGTTCGCGGATTTACTATCGGAAGTGAGCAGATTGTTTGCAGTGATCATCAAGGCGAAAAATAGAAGCTCTTTCATAGATGTCCAGTTCCAGCGAAGGGTTCTGCAAATTGTACCGGAATCCGGGTGCTCTGTCTCTATCAGCGCCAGGGCGATCGCATGAAAAATCTCTTAACTCCTTAAACTGGTACTGCGTCCCTTCTGCCGGCTATCCGCATAAAATGAGGCGTAACACCCGTAACGCCGTTACAAGCCGCGTAAAACGAAGTCTGTTACGGCAGGTTACGGGGTTACGGCTGTGGCGTTCACACGTTGTTCCCGCAAAGCACGAAAGTTTCCAAACAGGCAACATTTCCATCGCAAATGGGGGCAGATGAGTCAGGCAAAATAGTACTCTAATAATATTACTATGGAGATGTTAAGAGAAATTTTTAATTTGGGCGGCCGGGCGGATGCGCTACTATTTTATGCATGAGCACTGCCACCGATACTTATGCGGTCTCCGCCAAATACTACGACCAGGCCTATGGAGCCAAACAAGATTTGGCCGATCTGCCTTTTTATCTCGATCTCGCCAGACAAATTGGAAGGCCCGTGCTGGAACTGGCCTGCGGTACCGGACGGGTACTGCTGCCCATCGCTCGCCAGGGCATTGCCATTCATGGGGTCGATAATTCAGCGCCCATGCTCGCCGAGCTTCAAAAGAAGCTGGAGCGTGAACCCAAAGACGTGCGCGAACTGGTCTCAACCGTTCACGCCGATATACGCAGCTTTCGCTCGAACCGGAGATATCCGCTGGTGATGATTCCATTCCGTCCCATGCAGCACATGTACACCGTGGAGGACCAGATCAACGCCTTGAAAACCGCCGCCTTTCACCTTGAGCCTGAAGGTGTGCTGGCCTTCGATGTTTTCTATCCCAAATATGACATGGTCTTCTCCGGCATCGGTTCTGAAATTCTGGATCTTGAATGGACCCTGCAAGCCGAGCCGGGCACCATCATGCGCCGCTTTTTCAAGAAGCACACGGTAGACAAGATCGCCCAGACTTTTGCCGCCTCCTTTATCTATCGCACCTATCGTGACGGCAAGTTGGTGAAAGAAGAAGCCGAGCCGCTGAAGATGTCCTGGTACACCTATCCTCATCTGCGGGCACTCTTTCTGCTGGCCGGACTGGAAGTAAAAGAGGAGTACGGCTCATTTGAACTGACCCCGCTCGACAACAACGCCGGGCAGATGATCTTTATTTTGAAGAAGAGTGCGTGAGCAGCTCATGGCTGCTCCAGAAAGATGTCAATGGAGCGCAGCCGCCCTCGGCTAATGCTACTTACTTTGCACATTCGAGCATGAATTTAAAAGAATTTTCGCATGGGCGGGCAGCAGCGGGGCAGATTCCTCCGCCCTACTCACGCGCTGAAGAAAACGCGCGTGAGCTTAACGGGCGTTCG
>Ga0066662_10000355_pt1 | contig 19987 bp, 19 predicted proteins | sample GraSoiAngelo_111_FD_133939 | JGI IMG/M metagenome (GOLD analysis project Ga0066662, IMG submission 133939) | Grasslands soil microbial communities from the Angelo Coastal Reserve, California, USA - 14_0903_12_40cm | ecosystem: Environmental > Terrestrial > Soil > Grasslands | place: USA...
ACGCCGAGCGTCGGCGCGGCAAGCTCCGTCTGCCACCACTGATTGCACACCGCCACGTCACCGCCGCGGCCGATCACCTCGTACAAGAACCGCCATGCCTCCGGATTCAACGGCTCGCCCGCGCAAAACACGCCTCGCAGCGCCGAGAAGTCGTGCTGCGCCGCAAGCTCCTTGCCGAGCCGCAGCAACATGCGCGCAAGCGTCGGCGCCGTGTAGAACTTCGTCACGCGCAGCCGCGCGAGCGCCGCGTAGACCGCATCCGGCGTAGGAAAGTCGGGCGCGCCTTCGCGCAGCACGCACTGATACCGGTTCGCCAGCGCGCCGTACACCATCATCGTGTGGCCCACGATCCAGCCGATGTCGCTCGTGCACCAGTACATGTCGTCCGGCGTGATCCCCGTCGTCTCGGCCAGCATCGCCGCCGAACCGACCAGATAGCCGCCGTGCGTCATCACGACGCCTTTCGGCTTGCCCGTCGTGCCGCTCGTGTACAGGATGAACAACGGGTGCTCCGAGCCTACGATCTCCGGCTCGCACTCCTCGAGCTGGTGATCGCAATATGCCTCGAAGCTGACCTCGCGCGCGTCGGCCTGCGGCGCGCTCGCCTCGCGGCGGTGCACCACGACGCGGCGAACCTGATCGAGCCCGCGCACCGCGTCGTCCACGATGCCTTTGAGATCGATCGCGCGGCCCTTGCGGTACGTCACGTCGCTGATGATCAGCACCTGCGCGCCCGCGTCGGCGATGCGGTCGCGCAGCGCCGTCGCACCCAGCCCGGCATACACCACGGAATGGATCGCGCCGATGCGCGCGCACGCCAGCATCGCGACGATCCCTTCGATCGTCAGCGGCATGTAGATGCACACGCGGTCGCCGGCGCGCACGCCGTCGGTGCGCAGCGCGTTCGCGAGCTGGTTCGTCCGCGCGAGCAGCTCGGCGTACGTGATGGTACGCTCCGTGCCGTTCTCGCACACGTAGTGATACGCCGGCGCGTCGCCATGCCGCGCCACGTGGCGGTCGAGGCACGACACGGTCGCGTTGAGCCGGCCGTCGGGGAACCAATGCGGATCGTCGAGGGCGCCGCTGAACACCGTCTCCGGCTGCTTCTCCCAGGCGATGCGCCGCGCACGCTCGCGCCAGAACGCCATCGGATCGCGCAACGCGTCGGCGACGTACGCGTCTTGGTCCGCGATCGGAAACCACGACGACGCGTTCGGCGGCGGCGGGATCACCTCGCCGGTCGACAGCAAGCCTTCGATGTGCGCGGTCGTGTCCACGGAAGCCGTTCCTTCTGCGACGATCAGACTTTGATGTAGTCGTGCTGGTCGATGACCGGTCCGCTCGGGCCGTTCGTCACGTGATACGTCGCGTAGTAGGAGCCGCGCGACGACGTCAAGCCGACCTCCACCGTCGCGCCGTTCGCGTCGCTGTTCGTCGTGCGGATCGACGTGATGCGCGTCCCGCGGTCGATGAACGCTTCCTCGGAAAGCCCGCCGTCGCCGGGTGATTTCCCGAGCTCCGCGTACGCCGCGTTCTCGTTGCCTCCGATGAGGTCGCTCAGATACCGCCGCACCGTGTTCTGCGCGATCCCCGCGAACGTCAGCGGCGTCGGCGGTGCGACGGCGACAGCGGCCGGACGCGGTGTCGGGCGCGGCGTCGCCGGATGCGGCGTCGGCGCTCGGGCAGGCGCCTTCGTCTCGGCAGCGCGCGGCGTCGGCGTGGCGCGCGGCGTCTCCGTCGCACGCGGCGACGGCGTCGCGCGCGGTGTCGTGGTCTCACGCGGCGTCGGCGTCGCCTGCGGCGTCGCGGTCGCGCGCGGCGTCGGCGTCGCCCGCGGTGTTGCCGTCGACTGCGGTGTCGCGGTCGGCTGCGGCGTTGCGGTCGGCGCGGGCGTGGGCGTATGCGGAATCGCCGTTGCCACCGCCACCCGCCCGCGCGTGGGCCGCACGACGGGCGTCACCACCGGCGCGCTGCTGACGACGGCGGTCGTCGTCGTCGTGTTGGTGCCGCGGTGCTGCACGGCGGAGAGGAACGCGCCGATGCCGAGGCCCGCGACGACGACGCCGACGCCGAGCGCGACCGTCGGCAGCAGGCTCGAGGACTCGGCGTTGCGCCGCGACGGCGGCGGCGTGGAGCGACGACGGCGAGGCGGATCGGACATCGCGAAGGACGTTCCGCGCGTACCGGGAGCCCCCCCGCCCTTGCGGGAAAGAGCCTCGTCGGTATGCTCCGGGTCGCCGTCCCGATCGACGTCTCCGCGGTCTCTCGCACCGCTTCGACCGCATTCGCGCTCGCCACGCCGCTGCGCGTCCGCGACCTGCTGACGGCCGCCGTCATCGAAGCGCTCGGCCCGCGCGCACCGCAAGACAAGCGCGAACGGGTGATCGGGTCGACGCTGGCCGGCTTGACGTCCGGCACGTACGTCGTCGAGATCGACGGCCGCGTGTACACCGATCCGAACGACGTCGCGGTCTGCTCCGGCGTCGCGACGCTGCGCTTCTTCCACCGCGCGCTAAGCGCGGCGTGAGCGACACCGGGGACGCCGACCGCCTCCCGCAGTCGATCGGGGGGCTGATCGATCTCGGCTTGGCGGCGTGGGCGCGGCATGCGCCGCTCTACGGCGCGCTCAGCGCGCTGATCTTCGTGCTGTGCGGCGCTGTCGAGATGCTCTGGCCCGCGCGGACGGACTCCGCCACGGTCGTCAAATATCTCGTCCTGATCTACACCGAACTGTTCGGGCTCGCGTTCGTGATCGGCGCGTCGGCGCTCGGCGTTGCCGTTCGCGTGGCCGGCAAGCCCGTTTCCGCGCGCACGCTGCTGGCGGGCGCGATCGAGCGATGGCCCGCCGTGCTCGGCGCCACGGTCGTCGTGTCGCTCGTCGTCATGGTCACGGCGCCGTACGCGGCGCTCGGGAAGCTGCCCGATCCGCCCGCACTCGCGCTCCTCGCCGCGCCGCTCACCTGGCTGCTCTGGGGCGTCATCAACCTGGCCGGCCCGATCGCGGCGCTGAGCGGCGACCGTCCGCTGATCGCGCTGTTCAGCAGTTTCCCGCGCGCGATCGCGCTGTCCCTGCGGCGCGCGAACGCCGTTCGCGTCTGCGTGCTGGGGTTCGTCACGATCGTGCCGACGCTCACCGCCAGTATCCTCGTCGACGTGTTGACGAAGCGCGGCGCGCCGCACGTCGACTTCTGGGCGAACGTGCCGATCGACACGCTCACCGTCGCGCCGCTCGCCGCGATTCAGACGGCGTTCGCGCTCGACTTCGCGCGCCGCGCGGCGGATCAGCGCCCTAGCGCGCCTTAGCGCGCCGCGTAGGTTTGTCCGCGCCTCGTCATGATGAGCTCCGCGTACAGCGCGTTGGGCCACGCGAAGTCTTCGCGCGTGTACGACTCGGGCCAGTCCGAGTTGAACGACTCGTGCAGGCGGTGGTCGCCCACGTCGGACGCCGCGATCCAGCCGAAGAGCTGATCGATCTCCTTCTCGTCGGTCGCCGTCAGCGCCTGAACGCACAGCGCGAGCGGCCATACGTAGCCGTGCGGCGTGTGCGGGCTGCCGATTCCTTCGGCGAATTTGCCGCGGAAGAAATACGGGTTGCGGTCCGACAGCGCGAACCGGCGCGTCGCGAGATACAGCGAGTTCGTTTTCGGCAGATAGCCGAAGTACGGGATCGAGAGCAGCGACGGGATGTTCGCGTCGTCCATCACGTTGGTGTGGCCGCGGCCGTCCACTTCGTAGGCGTAGATGCGGCCGAACGGCTTGAGCTCCAGCGTGCCGTACTGCTCGATGCCGCGCTGGATCTCCACCGACATCCCCCACGCGTTTTGGGACATGCGGTTGTCGTGCCACACGTCTTTCGCGATCGTGGTGAGGTCCTTCATCACCACCGATGCGAACATGTTCACCGGGATGTTGTAGTGATAGCGCACCGGATCGTCGGAAGGGCGGAATCCGGTCCACACCATCCCCGTGTACCGCACCGCGCTGCCGCGGCCGTTGTTGGCGAGCTGCGGGTGCGTGTAGTGCGAGCGCTGCGCGTGGTGCTGCTCGTTGCGCATCGTGGCGAGCACGCGTTCGAACGCGCGCCGGACCTCCGGCGTGAAGATGCTCCGGTCGCCGGTCTGCTTGTAGTAGTCGTACGCGAACCAGATCGGATAGAGCAGCGAGTCCACCTCGAACTTGTGCTCCACCACGTGGTAGTTCGAGGAGAACGCGTTGGCGTAGGGGTCGATGAGGATGTATTTCGCTTGGCGCGCGACCACGCCGCGCAGCGTCCGCTGCACGTCGGGGTCGCGCCGCGACAGGCCGATGTACGGGCGCACCGTCGCGCTTGCGTCGCGGAGCCATTCGGCCTCGATGTCGCCCGTCGACACATAGGTCGTACCGTCGCGCTGGGCGAGCGCGTGGCGCTGGATCGTTTCATCGTACGCGGTGAGGTAGATGCGATCGAGCTTGGCGTTGAGCGTGGGGCTCAGCGTCAGACCGTCCGCCGCGCGCGCGGGAACACCGGTGCCGATTACCGACAACGCGAGGAGTAGCGCGAGGAACCGGCCGATCACGCGATTCAGCAACTCACCATACGTATCGGCACGTTTCCGTAGTACCATAAACCGGGAACGTAATCACCCCACCCGTCTGTCCGAGGCCCCCGATGATCTTCCGCCGCGCCGCGGCCGTCGCCGCGTTCGCGCTCCTCACCGCAGTCGCGGCAACCGCCGCGGCGGCCCGCGCGGATCAGGCTTATGCGGTGGAGGGACGCGACGTCTTTCGGCTCGGCAACGGGGACTCGAAGAGCAGGACGGTCTATCGCGGCACGCAGCGATTGACCGTTTCGCGGAGCGCGAGCGGCGTGACAACGTACGTGGCCCGCGTCGAATACGACAAGGACGGTGACGGAGGGAGGCAACATCAGCGCGCTTCGTTCACGTCGACGCTCCTCCCCTCGGGCGAGCAGAAAGACGGCCCGTCGGCGGATCCCGATTACCTCACCGTCCTCAACCAGCCGTTCGCGGTGCAGCTCGACGCGCCGACGATGCGTGATCTCGCGCACGTGAAGCGTCCGGTCCCGTTCGATTTTCCGTCGCCGATGACGGCGGCGAAGCTGCACGGAACGCTGAGCAGGCTGCCCGACGCGCTCGTCGCCGGCGCACGCGCGATGGGGATCGCGTTCGAAGCCAAGGGGCCGCTGCACGGGGCGCTGCCCGACCGTCCCACGATGGCGCTCGCCGGCACGATCACGATGAAAGGAACGGCGTATTACGATTACGCCACCGCGCTGCTGGTCGCGCTCGACGCGACCCTGTCGATCGACGGCAACCTCGACGGCGCCGCGCACCGCGCGCCGGTGTCGATCGTCTACGCGCGGACCATCCGCTCCGCGCCGGGTCAGGAATCGGCCCGGGTCGTCCCCGCCCCCCGCCGGACCTAGCGGAACCGCGCCGCGCTAGCCGAGGGCGAACTGTTCGAAGAGGGGAACAGCCGCAACCGGCGCTCGTCGGAGTCCGGTTGAGGACCCTGATGAGTGCGCTCGCAGCACCGATCTTCGGAGATCACTACCGCGTGACCGCACCGGCGACGGTTTCTCAGCCCGTTCCGGGTCCTGAAACCTTCGAGTCGATCGTCGACGACTTCCAGCGCCGGCTCTACGGCTTCGCGTTGCGCATGACGGGCAACCGCGAGGACGCCGAGGAGATCGTGCAGGACGCGTTCGTGCGCGCCTACCGGGCGCTTGCGAAGATGGACCCGCAGCAGCGGGCCGAGCTGCGGCTGCAGCCGTGGCTCTACACGATCACGCTCAACGTCACGCGGAACCGGCTGCGCTCGAAGCGGCCCACCAACGTGGCGCTCGACGCGCTCGCCGATCCCGACGCACTCCTCAACGAAACGCAAGAAGGCCCCGACCAGCCGGAGCAGATCGTCGACCGCGCGGCCGATATGGTACTCGTGGAGCAGGCGTTGCTGCAGCTCCCGATGCACCTGCGCGCCGCCGCGACGCTGCGCTTCATCGAGGGCCGAAGCCACCCCGAGATCGCCGAGATCCTGAACCAGCCGATCGGCACCGTGAAGTCGCACGTCCATCGCGCCGTGCGCATCCTTCGCCGGATCCTCGGGCCCCAAGTCGGGCGCATCGTGCCGAACGAACGTCCCGCCGCCACCGAGGAAGAGGAGTGATCCCCATGCGCTGCGCCGACGTCGAACGGCTTTGGGACGAGATGCGCGAGGGCGTGGAGCCTCAGCGCGAGCACGTCCTGGCCCACCTGCACGCCTGTCCGGAGTGCCAGGAGATCTACCGCGAGAACGAGGGGATCGCGTACTGCCTCACCTGCCTGCCGCCCGTCGAGCCGCCGCAGAGCCTGGTTCCGAAGATCCTCGACCACATCAAACTCACGGTCAAGATCGTGGCCCCCGACTCGATCACCACGGTCGAGTCCCCGATCGGCCGGCTCTACGTCGCCTTTCGCCACAGCGGCATCACCGCCGTCGCCCTGGACCGCGGTGAAGGCGAGGAGGCCGTCTACACCAAGCTGCAGCGCCGTCTCGGCCGCGGACTGATTCCGTCGCAGACGCCGCAGTGGGTCAGCGACACCGTCGCGGGGTTCTTCCGCACCCATCGGACCGACCTGGGCAAGGTGGACATCAGCGAGCTCACGCCCTTCGACCAGTCCGCGCTGCGCGCAGCGGCGACCATCCCGCCCGGCGAAGTCCGGTCCTACCGCTGGATCGCGGAGTCGATCGGCCAGCCGAGCGCCGCCCGCGCCGTCGGCCGCGCGATGGCACGCAACCCCGTCGCGCTGCTCTACCCGTGCCACCGCGTCGTCGACGCGACCGGAGCGCTGCACCAGTACGCCTACGGCGTGGAGCTGAAAGCGCGTTTGCTCGAGCTGGAAGGCTATCGGGTCCCCGTCCGCCGCTGACCGCACAATCTCCGCAATTTCCCGCAGGAGAATCCGAAAACGGTTCGCGAAAGCGCACGGCACGATACGTCCGCGGCTCCTTCAGACCAGAGACGAATGAAGGTTAACAGGCGGACAAGAGGAGGTGGTCATCGTTACTACAGACGGTCCCAAACAATGTCTCACGATGATCGGAGGGCTCCGGACCTAGTCCGGCCTCCGCCAACGAACCAACCTTGTCCGCCGCCCCATCGGGGGGCGGCTTTTTTTGTCCTAGGGAAGGCGGAGGTTCCTTGGTTTTCTCGCAGAAAACCTCGGGTTTCGTGTCCCGGCGGCCAATTGCTTGAACGAGTCCAACGAGCGCGACCCGCGCCTGTTCGCGATACCCGATACGCACGGGCACGCGAAGGGCGAGCATAAACCCTACGCGGAGGAACGCCCGCTCCCGCTGACCGCACGGATGTTGTTCCTGTGGTTCTACCACGCGTGCCGACGCCGGTACCCGCGCTTCCTCATGGTCGCGGACCACATGAACTACCTCACGTTCGAGGATCCCGCGGCCGTGAATTTGGTGCGCCGGGCGCTGAAGCTCGCGCAAGCGGGTGACCTCTACGGCGCCGCGGAGACCGCCACGGTGGACGTCGGGCACGCCGCCGTCGTCAGCGAAGGATTGCGGCGCGGGATGCGCTACTCGATCGGCGCCGAGGTCGACAACGACCCGCGCTCGCGGCCCGACGCGCAGAACATCGTCGACGCGATGCGCCCCGACGCGATCATCCGCTCCGTGCACTTCATCCCGATCACGCACCCGGTGCTCGGCGAGAACTGGCCGTGGCCGTTCGACAACCCCGAGTTCAAGGATCTCTACGAGACCGTCGGCACCGAGCAGACGTGGGAGACCTACGTCAACGCGCTCGTCGACGCGATCGAACGGCTGCCGGGGCACATCGTGGGCCACTTCTTCGTGCCTGCGGTGTTCGGTCATTGGCCCGACGACACGAAGCTCGACGAGTACGAGAACCGCGTGCTCGACGCAGCCGGCGCGCGCGGTATGGCCGTCGAGTTCAACACCCGCTTTCTGTACCGTGACCACAGCGACGACGAGAAGCGCCGCTACATCGAGGCGAACAAGCGGTTTTTGCGCAAGGCGAAAGACCGCGGCGTGATGATCGCGATCGGGTCCGATGCGCACTCGCCCAAGGACCAGGGCGGCGCCTTCGCAACCGTGCTCGAGGTGCTCGACGAGCTCGACATCAACGAGATCGTGTTCCCGCTGGCCGGCACCCTGCGGCGCGTCGCGCTGCGCGTCGTGCGCGAGCCCGAACCCGAGCCGCCGCCGGCACCGCCGGCTCCCGAGCCGGTGGCGGAGCCGCAGCGCGCGCACGAGCGAGTCCCCGCGGCTGCCGACGGCGCGGGCGAGTCGGCCCGGCCCGTGCGCAAGGCTCGGCCCAGCGCCAAGGCGACGCGCCCGCCGGAGACGTCGCCCGAACGCCCGCGCGAGCGCCCCGAGACGTCGGTCGCCGCCGATGCGCCGCCGGAAGCACCGCCCGAACCGGTCGCCACGTCCGCCTCTCCCGAGCCGGCGAACACCAGCGCCGACAGCGCCCCCGAGGCGCCCGCCGAAGACACGGCGCCGCCCGGCGCCGAAACCGCTACGCCGACACCGCCCCGGCCCCCGCGCGCGCGCAAGAGCCGGGCGAAGCCGAAACCCGCCGCCGCCGAACCCGCGGAAGCGGCACCGGCTGAACCGCCGCCGCCCGCGCCCCCTGCGCCAAAGCCCGAGCCCACCGTGAAGCCCGTTGCCGCGGTGAAGTCCGTCGCCGCACCCAAGCCGGTCGCGGCCGCACCCAAGCCGGCCGCACCCAAGCCGGCCGCACCCAAGCCGGCGGTGCCGAAGCCCGCCGCCGTCAAGGCCGCGCCGGCGAAGCAGCCGCCGGCGACGGCGCCGGCCAAGGCCCGAACGGCCAAGCCTGCCGCGGCTAGCTCGAAGAGCGCGCCGTCGAAGACGGCAGCGTCGAAGGCCGGGTCGGTGAAGCCCGGTCACAAAAAGCCCGCTCCGGCCAAGGCGGCCGCGAAGAAGCCGGCGCCCGCGCGAAGCCCGGCCAAGAAAGCGCCACCGGCGAAGAAATCCGCGCCCGCGAAGAAGTCGCCGGCGAAGAAAGCGACGCCGGCGCGCCCGGCGGCGAAGAAGGCCGCGCCCAAGAAGGCGACCGCGAAGAAAGCAACGCCCGCGCGCAAAGCGCCGGCGCGCAAAGCGGCCGTCAAGAAGACCGCGAAAAAGACGACGAAGCGTCGTTAGGAGGGATGCCCTTGCGTACACTCGTGATCGGTGCGCTCGCATGCGCGCTGTCCGTCAGCGCGTGCTCGAAGGTCGGCGAGATCAGCACGTCGGGCGGGGCCGCGCGCGGGCCGGGGACCGTGCCCGGTGAGCTGCGCGTCGCGACGCAGCGCTCGCCCAACACGCTCAACCCGATCCTCTCGGCGAACACCACCGAAGGTTTCATCAACCGGCTGTCGTTCGACACGCTGGTCAGCGTGGACGGCAGCGGCAAGAACACCGTGCCCGTCCTGGCGACCGAAGTTCCGACCGTCGCGAACGGCGGGATCAGCAAAGACGGTCTGACGATCACGTACCACCTGCATTCCGGCGTGAAATGGCACGACGGCGTCCCGTTCAGCAGCAAGGACGTCAAGTTCTCGTGGCAAGCGATGATGAACAACGCGAACAACGTGAACGAGCGCGTCGGCTACGAGGACGTGAAGTCCGTCGACACGCCGGACGCCAACACCGTGGTGTTCCACCTGAAGCGCAAGTTTGCGCCGTTCGTCGACACGGTGTTCGGCGAGAGCGACAGCCCGGTGTGCATCATCCCCGAGCACCTGCTGGCGAAGTTTCCGAACCTCAACCGCATCCCGTTCAACCAGCAGCCGGTGGGCACCGGGCCGTTCAAGGTGGCGCGCTGGGTGCGCGGCGACCACATCGAGCTCGTCGCCAACGACGACTATTTCCTGGGCAAACCAAAACTCCGCCGGATCATCGTGCGCGAGATTCCCGACGAGAACACCTCGCTCAACGCGCTGCGCTCGCACGACGTCGACTGGATCTTCGAGGCGTCGCCGCAACTCTACAAGACGATCAAGGCGAGACCGAGCAGCGACATCACCGTCCTGCTCAACAACCAGCCGCAGACGCTGCAGATGCTGGTGAACACCTCCCGGCCGCCGCTCGACGACCTCCGCATCCGGCGCGCGCTGGCCTACGCGGTCGACAAGCAGTCGCTGGTGGACAAGAACACGGCCGGCAGCGCCACCGTCGCGTGGGCGGATCAGCCGCCGTTCCAGTGGTCGTACACCGACGACGTGATGAAGTATCCCGCGGACGCCGCGAAGTCGCGCGCGCTGTTGACCGAGGCCGGCTACACGCCGGGTCCCGACGGCATCATGCGCAAGAACGGCAAACCGCTGTCGTTCACGCTCAGCTACAACGTCGAGAACGCCACGCGCCGGCTCGTCGCCGTGCAGGTACAGGCGATGCTGAAGGCGGTCGGGATCGACGCGCAGATCAAGACCTACCCCGCCAACATACTCTTCGCGACGTACGGCCAAGGCGGGATCCTCACCACGGGCAAGTACGACTTGAACATCTCCGGCTGGATCGCCGGTCAGGATCCCGACGACCATTCTGAGTTCGCGAGCGATCAGATCCCGAAGCCGTCGCATCCTGACGGCGTCAACTACTCGCGCTATCAAAACGCCGAGATGGACGCCGAGCAAAAAGCGGCGCTCGCAAGCTACGACCAGGCGGTGCGCAAGCCGCACTACGCCAAGATCCAGCAGCTCCTGGCGCGCGATCTGCCCATCATCTACATCTGGTACCCGCGCCAGGCGCAGCCCTTCGTGCCCGCTTTCAAAGGCTTCGCGCCCAACCCGGTCAACGAGTCGTGGAACGCCTATCAGTGGGAGATCTGATGGAAGGGCCGCGCTAGTGTTCGACGAGCCCTCAGCCAGCCCGATCGCGCGCATCCCGGAGCTGCGCTGGCTGCGCAGCGTCATCATGGAGAAGGCGCTCACGCGCGGTGACTACCTGCTGTCCGGCGGCGCGCGCAGCGATTACTACATCGACAAGTTCAAGCTGTTCGCCGATCCGCACGTGCTGCGCCGCATCGCGCGCATGTTCGCGCCGATCATCTCGGAGATCAACCCCGACGTCATCGGCGGCACTGAGCTGGGCGGCGCCATCATCGCGACCGCCGTGTCGCAGATGACGGGGCTCACCATGATCGTCGTGCGCAAACAGCCCAAGCAGTACGGCGCGTTCGCCGAGGAGTACGTCGAGGGACCGTTCGTGCGCGGGCAGCACGTGCTGCTGCTCGAGGACGTGGTGACGAGCGGGCGCGAGCTGCTCATCGCAAAAGGCCGGCTCGAGGAGCTGCACCTCAAGGTCACGCCGCACGCGGTCGTGTCGCGCGGTCTGGCCCCGGTCAGCTCGCTCATCCAGTTCTCGCTGCCGCGCGGCGAAGGCGGCCCGCGCCAGAATTAAGCGCGCAGGTCCACCGTGTCGTGGTCGTCCGCGACCAGGATCTCCCCCGCGAAGAGCTCGCGCGCGGCCTCGTCGAGATCGCGCGACGTCGACTCCGCGCCGTAGTGCGACAACACCAAGCGGCGCACGTTCGCGTCGCGCGCCATCGCGGCCGCGTCGGCCGCAGTGGAGTGGCCGCGCAGGCCTTGTTCGACGGCACCGTGCAGCAGCGTCGCCTCGCACACGAACACGTCCGACTCGCGCGCGAGCGCCACGACGCGCTCGTCCGGCGCGGTATCGGCCGAGTAGGTGACGCTCGCGCCGTCGCGCTCCCAGCGCATCGCGAATGCGGGGATGTAGTGCGCGGTGTGCGCGAAGCGGATCGTCGCGCCCTCGATCGCGAGCGGCTGCGACGGGTCGTACTCCTGCAGCGCGAAGACGTCGTCCAGAAACGTGCCGGGCTCGCGCGGGAACGCGGTGACCATCGCGCGCAGCATCGCGAGGCCGCCGGGCGGCAGGTACACCGGCAGCTTGGCGGCGCGACGGCGCGGACCGTACTTGAGCGCGTAGCGCAGCGGGATCACGTCGATGAAATGATCCGCGTGCATGTGGCTGATCACCACCGCGCCGAGCCGGTCGTAGTCCGCGTAGCGGCGCAGGTTCGCGAACGCGCCCGTGCCGAGATCCATCACGACCGGCGTCTCGCCGTCGTCCACGAGGTACGAGCTGCATGCGCGATCCGGTCGCGGGATCGACGAGCTCGAGCCGGCGATCGTGAGGCGCGCCGTCGTGGTCAGAGGGATCGGACTGCCTCGAGGACGGCGGCGGCGTGGCCCTCGACGGACACCCGCGGCCATACCTTTGCGATCGTCCCGTCGTTTCCGGCGAGGAAGGTGGAACGCTGGATGCCGATGCTTCTCTTGCCGTACATGTTCTTCTCGACGATCACGCCGAACGCGTCGCAGATGGCGGACGACGTGTCCGCCAGCAGCGAAAAGTCGAGCCCGTATCGCTCGGCAAACTTCTTCTGCGCGTCCACTGTGTCACGGCTCACACCGACGATGTCGGCGCCCGCCGCGGCCAAGTCGCCCTTCAGGTCGCGAAACGCTTGCGATTCCGCGGTGCAGCCCGGCGTGTCGGCTTTCGGATAGAAATAGACCACGAGCTTGCGGCCCGCAAAATCGCGCAGCTTCACGCTGCGGCCGTCCTGGTCTTGGGCGCCGACGTCCGGTACCTGCGCACCCGCTTCGAGCACTGAGCCTCCTTCGATCGTTTGGTCGGGCCCCCACCGCTCAGGTGGTCGTTACCGCGACCGCTTCACCGTTCGCCGTGAGAACCGCTTCAAACGGCGAGAATTTTTTGAGATACAGAAGCCGGTCGGTGGTCCTCGTCTCCCGGAAGTCGTCGATGTGGAGGAATGCCCCGCTCCGCCACACGCCGAGCGGGATCGTGCCCTCGGTCAGCGTGCCGTCCAGCGCCGCCGGCGGTCGTTCGGCGACGTTATAGGATGCGCCGCCCAGTGCGATCCACCCGCGCGTCTCGGGGAACCGCGCCGTCATGGCGAGCATCGGTGCGGCAAGCGCCACGGTCGAGAACGAGTCGATCGTCGTGAAATGGCGTTTGATGGAGACCGCGAACGTCTCGTCCTGCACGCGCATGACGACCGGGACGCTCGTGTTGCGGGCGCGCACGCCGAGCGCCACCTCCAGGTTGGCGGTATCGCTGTCGGTGACCGCGATGACCGCGCGCGCGTGCGCCACGTTGCAGAGCTCCAGCGTCGCATCGCGCGTGGCGTCGCCGGTGACGAGCTGAATCCCGCGCCGGCTCGACATCTCTTCGAGCATCGGATTCGGTGTGCGCTCGACGACGACGATATGCCGCTCGAGCGCGCGCAAGAATTCGACGACGCGCGTCCCTACGCTGCCGCAGCCGATCACGAGCACGTGGTCGCGCGTCCGAATCTGCCGTAAGCCTTGGAGCGCGGTGAACTGGACGCGCGTGAGAGCGCTCGTGGCAAACGCGATGAAGATGCCGATGGAGGCGACACCGGCGAACATGAGCAGCCCGGCGAGAATCATCGCGGCGCCGTTGGGCGCGGCGAGCCGCACGCCCGCGGGCGCAGTCGGCGTCACGTCGCCGTAGCCGGTGCTCGTGAACGTCGTCGCGACGAAGTAGAACGCCGTGACCGGATCGAGCTTGAGCGCCTGCGCAAAATAGACGCCGGCGGCGATGAAGATCGCTGCGGCGACGACGATAACGCGGATCACGATCGTATGCCTCGTGCTCCGGCTTCTCACGTCTTCGAGCAACGCGGCCAACTTGGGGATGGCGACGACGTGCTCGACAGCCTCCGGCAGTTTGGGCTCGCGGCGTCTTTCGAGTTGCTCGATACGAGCGAACACCGTCACCGAATCGCCCTGCGCGATGGCTTTGTCGCGTGGTGCGTCCGGTGCGCCGTTGAGCGCAACGATCCGGGCGGACAACCGGCTCTCGGCCTGAACGGCCGTCAACCCGGCGATCCCGAGCTCTTCGGCGGTGCGCGTGGTGAACGCCGTGAGCACGCCGTCCGGGTCGGGGAACTGAAGCGCGCCGGCGCAACTCGGGTCGATCGAAGCCGCCGCGAACGCCGCGGCGGAATAGGACGCGAGCGACAACACCGAAGAGTTCGTCAGGTTCTGCTGGAGCTTCACCCCGAGGGTACGGCTGAACTGGCGCATGACGATGCGGATGTTCGCGTTGAGATCGCGTGCCGTCAGCGCCACCTGAAGGTTGAGGCGGTCGTCGTCGGAGAGCACCATGATGGCGTCGGCCTGCTTCACCCCGGCCCGTCCCAGCGTCACGTCGTCGTTCGGCGCACCGCGGACGTACGAGCAGCCGCCGCCGACCGCAGCGACTTCGGCCCCGAACTGCGTCGCTTGCGGTTCGTCGTGCATCCAGACCACGGCGACGCCGTGTCCATGCATTGCGTGCAGCTCCTTGCAGACGCGCACCGCGAGCGCGTCGCCGCCCACGACCAGGACCAGAGGGACCGCATTCATGTCATCGTCTTCGGCACAGACCGCGCACCCGCTCGCAGAGCGTCTCATCGCCCTCGCCCGCACTCATCCGCTCGACGGACCGGTGATCGAGGTAGGCACCGGTTCGGGGCGCAACACGCGGGCCCTCGTCGATGCGCACGTCCCCGTGGTGAGCGTCCCGGACAGCACGCCGTACACGCAGCTGCCCGGGAGCCTTGACGACTACGGCGCGGCGCTGTCGACCCACGCGTATTTGCACGGCACCAGCGCGAAGCTGCGCGCGGGAATCGCCGAGCTGCGGCGCGTCCTGCGGCCCAACGCACCGGTGTTCATCACACTCGGTTCGTTCAAGGACGCCCGCTACGGCTTGGGCATTCCGTTCGACGAGCGCAGCTTCGCGCCGGGCGAAGGCGCCGAGCTCGGCATCCCGCACGCGTACTTCGACCGCGACGGCGTGATCGAGCTGATGGTCGGGTTCACGCTCGAATCCATCGAGGAGGTCGACGTCGACGACATCGTCGGGCGCTGGGCGCACGCCGACGACGACGAGGTCGTTGGCCGCGTGCACTGGTTCGTCGTCGCCCGGCGCGAGTAGCTCGCGGGCCTCAAGCGCCTCGCTCGCCGTGCTTCGTCGCGATGAGGTCTTGCATCGGGCTCGATGCGTTGGCGTAGAGGCGCTTCTCCATCCGTCCCGCGAGGAACGCGTCGCGCCCCGCCTCGACGGCGAGCCGCATCGCGCGCGCCATGCGCACCGGATCGTTCGCGGCCGCGATGCCGGTGTTCATCAGCAGCGCGTCGACGCCCAGCTCCATCGCGAGCGCCGCATCGGATGCGGTGCCGACGCCCGCATCGACGATGACCGGCACGTTCGCGCGTTCCTTGATGATGCGGATCGAGTACGGGTTGCACACGCCCAGGCCGCTGCCGATCGGGGCAGCGAGCGGCATCACCGCGGCGCAACCCACCTCTTCGAGCCGCTTGCACGCGACCGGATCGTCGACGATGTACGGCAGCACGGTGAATCCCGCGCGCACGAGCTCTTCCGATGCGAGGATGGTTTCGCGCGTGTCGGGATAGAGCGTCTGCGGGTCGCCGATCACTTCCACCTTGATCAGGTCGGTGCCGAGCGCTTCGCGCGCGAGCTTGGCGGTGAGCACCGCGTCTTTCGCCGTGTAGCACCCGGCGGTGTTCGGCAGCAGCGTCATCCGCGTGCGGTCGATGTAGTCCACGAGCGTCTTGCCGCTCTTGTCGTCGAGGTGCATGCGGCGGATCGCGACGGTGACGACCTCCGCGCCGCTCGCAACGTGCGCTTGCTGCATGATCTCGAGCGACGGGTACTTCCCGGTGCCGACGAACAACCGCGAGGTGAACTCGTACTTGCCGATGCGCAACGTGCCGGTTTGCGTTTGCATGCGTCAGCCTCCCGCGACCGCGACGATGATCTCGAGCCGGTCGCCGCCGCGCAGCACGGTGGCGGCGTGCCGCGCGCGCGGCACCACGTCGTCGTTGAGCGCGACGGCGGTCCCGTCGCGGCGCACGGCGAGCGTTTCGAGGAGCGCGTCGAGCGTCGTGCCGTCGTTCAATTCGCGCGGGTCGCCGTTGACCGTGATCGTCACATCGACCCGTTCGCGGCGGCGGTCGCCGCTTCCGTTCCCGCGCGCGCCGGAGCGAAGGGCGCGAGCGCGCCCATGTCGCCGCCCGTGACGAGGTCCGCGATGAGCGATGCGGTGATCGGCGCGAGCAGGATGCCGTTGCGGAAGTGGCCGGTCGCGACGACGTAGCCGTCGAGCGTGGTGGCGCCGAGATACGGGCGGCCGTCGTGCGAGCCCGGCCGCAGGCCCGCCCACGTCTCGACGACGGCGAAGCTCGCCAGCGCTGGCGCAACGGCGAGCGCCGCGTCGAGCAGGTCGTGCATGCCGCCTGCGGTGACGCGCGCGTCGAAGCCGCGGGGCTCGGCGGTCGCGCCCACGAGCAGCCGGCCGTCGCCGCGCGGCACGAGATAGCGATGGCCGAGCCACACGACCGTGCGCACCGCGTCGCGCGGCACCGCGAGGGCGAGCATCTCGCCGGCGACGGGCCGCACCGGCACGCGCGCACGGTCCGGGACGCCGGCCAGCTCGCCCGCCCATGCGCCCGCGGCGTTGATGACCGTCGCGGCGGTCGCGAAGCCGTGCGCGGTGCGCACGCCGCGGACGCGCCGAGCGTCGCACTCGAGCGCGAGCTGGTCCACGCGCGCGAAACGCACGCCGAGCGATTCGCACCCAGCGAGCAGCGCACGCCCCAAGCGCCGGTTGTCGACCTGCGCTTCGTTCGCCACGAACAGCGCGCCGGCAAGGTTCTTGGCGAGCAGCGGCTCCCGCGCGAGGACGTCGCCGCGGTCGAGCACGGCGACGTCGCCGCCGTTCGCGCGAAACGTCTCGGCATGCGCGGCGAGCTCCACGAGCCGCGCGCGGTCGAGCGCGACGTGCAGCGTACCGTCGCGCCGGAACCTCGCATCGACGCCGGTGCGCTCGCGCAGCTCCGCGACGAACTCCGGATACAACGCGAGCGAATCGCGGCACAGCGCCAGCATCGCCGCATCGGGCGTCGCCTCGCTGAACGGCGCCAGCATCCCAGCGCCGGCCCACGACGCGGCGCGCGCGGGCTCGTCGCGGTCGTACACGGTCACGGCGACATCGCGCTTCGCGAGCTCGTACGCGATCCCGAGCCCGATCAACCCGGCCCCGACGACGATGACGTCAGGCATGTCGGTCACCGGCTACATGCCGGTGTACACCGGGCCTTCGCCGCCTTGGGGTGGGACCCAGGTGATGATCTGGTAGGGGTCCATGATGTCGCACGTCTTGCAGTGCACGCAGTTCGAGAAGTTGATCTGCAGCCGGCCTTCCGCGGGCTCGGTGCCCGTCTTCGTGAAGTGCGGTTCGTAGACTTGAGCCGGGCAGAAGTACTGGCACGGGTTGCCGTATTCGACCGTGCATTTTTCCGCGCAGATGTTGGTGTCCGAGACGTGGAGGTGCGCCGGCTGGTCTTCGTCGTGCATCGAGCCGCTCTTGAAGACGTCGGTGACCTTGTCGAACGTCAGCTTGCCGTCGGGCACGACGCGTCTGCTCTTTTGGACCGGCGTCATCTCGGAGAGCTTCTTCATCCGCGCGTAGCCGTGCTCGCCCGCGAGCTTGTCCTTGATGCCGAAGCCGCGGCCCCCGCTCATCAGGCTGAGCTGCGCGTTCATCAGGCCGCCCCACATCCCGCTGCTGAAACCTTGGTGGAAGTTGCGCGCGGCGTGCAGCTCCGTGCGCGCCCACGAATCCGCGAACTTCGTCTCATACGCGCTCAGCTTGTCGGACGACGCGTCGTCGGCTTGCACCGCGTCGAAGATCGCTTCGGCCGCCATCATGCCCGACTTCATCGCGAGATGGATGCCTTTGAGCCGCAAGCCGTTCAAGAAACCGGCGCTGTCGCCGACGATGCACAGCCCGTCCGCGTAGAAGCGCGGCATCGCGTGCAAGCCGCCTTCGGGGATCGCCTTTGCGCCGTAGCGGATCATCTCGCCGCCTTCGAGCAGCTGACGGATCGCCGGGTGCAGCTTGTAGCGCTGGAAGTTGTCGTGCGGATCGGTCGTCGGGTCGGCATAATCGAGGCCGGTGACGAGACCGATGTCGATCACGTCGCCGGTCATCGCGTAGATCCAGCCGCCGCCGAACGTGTTCCACAACGGCGCGCCCAGCGTATGGATTACGCTGCCCGCCGCGAGGCGGCCCGGCACTTTCCACAGCTCTTTGATGCCGACCGCGTACACTTGCGGATCGCGGTCCTTGTCGAGCTCCAGGCGCGCGATCGCGGTCTTGGTGAGCGTGCCGCGCGGGCCTTCGCCCAGCACGACGACCTTCGCCATCAGATCGGGACCGGGCTCGTAATTCGATTTGTGCTTGCCGTCGCTCGCGACGCCTTTGTCGCCGACGCGCACGCCCACGACGCGATCGCCATCCCACAACAGCTCTTGTCCCGGAAACGCCGGGAACACGTCGACGCCGGCTTCTTCCGCTTTCGCGGCGAGCCACTTGGTGAGGTTCGACAACGACGCGACGTACTTGCCATGGTTGTTGAGCACCGGCGGCACGAACGGCGCTTTGATCTTGCCGCTGTTGGTGAGAAACCACATCGCGTCGCTGGTGACCGGCGTGTCGAGCCCGCCGGTGATGTCCTCGCCCGGAAACAACTCGGCGAGCGCTTTCGGATCGACGACGGCGCCGGAAAAACCGTGGTTGCCGATCTCGCCGCCTTTTTCGATCACCATCACGGCGATCTCGGCGTTCGCCGCGGCGGCGAGCTGGCGCAAGCGAATCGCGCCGGCGAGCGAGGCAGGCCCCGCCCCGACGAACAGGACGTCGACTTCGAGGGAATCGCGCTGTGGCATGACCCGTTCGCGTTCGCGAACGCGGGCTGCGGCTCCCCGCGATCTTCGTCGTACTACAGCATCGAAAGCGCCGTCGTGACGGCGATGCGGTGGGCGGCGATCCGCTCGTCCCACGGCCGCGGCCGCGGCGTCTCGAACGTCAGACCGGCGGGTGTGCCGCGGTACATCAGCGCCAGCGTGCTCGGCAGCCCTTCGAACGCGGCCATCTCCGCTTCGTAGTCCACGAGCACGGCGCCGCGCTCGAGCCGGTACATCTCGTCGGCGTCGAACCCGGGCGGCGCCCCGAGATCGAACCCGCTGTCGAGCGTCTGCACCGGAAGCCCCGCGTCGTCGAGCGCTTGCACGATCGCCAGCGAAAACAGCGGCGCGAAACCAGGCCGCAGCGGCTCGTAGACGTAGCAGCCGCCGGCCTCAAAATCTTCGTGGAGATCGAGCGCAAGGACGAAGCGGCGGTCGCGGTTGGCGGTGAACACCGCGCGCGCCTCGGGCGTCGTCCCGCCGCGCGAGAAGCTGCGGTTCACGTCGCGGCCCTCCGCGTTGCCGCGCGTCCGGGCCGCATAGCCGCTCGGGTTCAAGCACGGCCAGATGCGGTACGCGAACCGGCTGTCGAGCAAACCGTCGCGGACGAGCGCGAGCAGCGCCCACGGCGCGGCAGGCTCATCGCCGTGAACGCCGGCCGACAGCGACACGGTCGGTGCGTTCGCTTCCCCCAGCTCCGCGACGAGAATCGTTCGCGGCGCGCCGACGCACGCGATCTCGCGCACCCGGACGCCGCGGCCGCGCAGCTCCCGCCAAGCGGACGCAAGCTCGGCGTACGGTGGTGGAGCGTTCACGTGCCGCTAGGGCAGCGGCTTGCCGCTGATCGCGGCGTCGAGCAGCTCGATCGAGTGCGCGGCGCGCAGCGCCACGCCGCGCTCGCGGAAGATCGATTGCATCTGCAGCGTGCAGCCGGGATTGGCGCTGGCGACGAGGTCGGGCGCGACGCGCTGCACGTTGTCGACCTTGCGCACGCCGATCTCGTGCGCGGACTCCGGCTCGAAGAGGTTGTACGTGCCGGCGCTGCCGCAGCACTGGTCGCCGTCGGGGATCTCCAGCAGCTCGAGCCCGGGGATCGTGCGCAAGAGATCGCGCGGCTGCGCGCGGACGC
>Ga0066662_10000356_pt1 | contig 19953 bp, 17 predicted proteins | sample GraSoiAngelo_111_FD_133939 | JGI IMG/M metagenome (GOLD analysis project Ga0066662, IMG submission 133939) | Grasslands soil microbial communities from the Angelo Coastal Reserve, California, USA - 14_0903_12_40cm | ecosystem: Environmental > Terrestrial > Soil > Grasslands | place: USA...
CCCCCCCCCCCCCCCCCCCCCCCCCCGACGCGATCCTGCTAGGGCATCACCGCGGTCGCGATGAGCGGTCTTGATCGGCGCGTCAAGTACGACAACCCGCGCCCGGATCTCCGGCGGCGTCGTCCCCAATCAACGTTTTGCACGGTGACCGTTCCGCCGGATCGCGTCGTGGCGGCGCAGATCGAGCCTGCGTTGATCGCGGCCTGAGGGTCCGCCGGCATCGGCGCCGGAAACCTGCTGCCGAAGTAGAGTCCGGCGGGGATGCGGGGAGATGCGGTGAGGCCGTGGCGGGTGAGTGGGCGGCGCGCGCGCGCCGCGCTCGGCGCGCTCGCAGCCTCGACGGCCGTGGCGCTCATAGCGCTGGCCCCGGCGGCGAGCGCCGACCGCGCCTCGCTGTACCGGGGACCGGGTCCGCGCCCGGGACCCGACATCCTCTACGCGCCGCTGGCCAAGGCCCCCCAGCTCACCAACTCGGGCGTCTGGAACGCAGCGCCGATCCTGGTCTCCGGGACCAGCGCCTACCGGGGCGGGGAATTTCTCTATCAGGACTGGCTCTATGACGACCACGGCGCCCACACTCCCAATCGCGACCAGAACGACCCCCAGAAGGCGCCGGGCGGCAACGGCACCTCGGGCGATCTCTTCTCCACGCCCAACGGCAACTACACCTACCCGACCGATACCGCCTACGCCGAGGACGCGGCCGATTTCGTCGAGCTGCGGGCAAAGCCGCTGGCCGACGCCACCGCGGTGCGGTTCACGCTCAACGCGCTCAAGGACCCCGCCCTGATCGGGATCTCGCTGGCCCTGGGGGGCACCCCGGGCGTCAACGTCCCCTTCCCCTACGGCGCCAACGTGGCCGCGCCCGCCGACCTGTTCGCCACCGTGCACGGCTCGAGCGCGGACCTGCGCAACGCCGCCGGGGTGGTGGTCGACGGAGCGCTGCCGGTGACGGTGGACATGGCCCGGCGCCAGATCGAGCTGCGCATCCCGCACTCCGACTGGGATCCCACCGGCAAGGTCGAGCGCCTGGCCGCGGGCGTCGGCTTGTGGGACAAGGCCAACAACCGCTACCTGCTGCCCCAGGACAACGCCGACGCCACCCACCCCGGAGGCGCCGGCGGGACCGGCGCCACGGCGGCGGCCTTCTTCAACGTCGCCTTTCGCTGGCAGAACGACGGCGGCGGCGGCGGCGAGGAGCCGATGCAGAAGCCCACCGACACCCAGGGCGTGTTCAACGACCCGGCGTGGTGGCGCGACAAGGCCCAGGGCCACGCGCTGGCCGCCCACGACATCAGCCCGTTCTTCGCCAACGTGGACTTCGGAAAGCTGGCCGCGGGTGCCAGCGACGACATGACCGACCGGCCCACCGGGGTGCCCTCGAGCGGCCCGATGGATCGGATCGAGGCCAGCCACTACGAGACCGAGCAGGGACGCGACTACAGCTCGGCCTGCGCCGTCTCGACCGAATGCAAGGGCGAGCTGCGCAGCCAGCTCCAGCCCTACGCCATCTTCGTGCCCCACAAGCCTCCACCGGGAGGGCGCTACGGGCTGACGCCGATGCTGCACTCGCTGGGCGCCAACTACAACCAGTTCCTGTCCTCCAACAACCAGTCCCAGTTCGGCGACCGCCCCACCGGCTCGATCACCATCACCCCCTCGGGGCGCGGGCCCGACGGCTGGTACTACGACTACGCCGGCGCCGACACGTTCGAGGTGTGGGCCGATGTGGCCGCGCGCTTTGCGCTCGACCCCACCTACACGGCGCTTACCGGCTACTCGATGGGTGGCTACGGCACGTATAAGTTCGCCACCCAGTTCCCCGACCTGTTCGCCGACGCCCAGCCGACGGTGGGACCGCCGGGGCTGGGGATCTGGGTACCGCCCTCCCCGCCGGCGCCCGGCGGAGACCAGTCCAACACCAACCGCCAGCTGGCCTCGGTGCGCAACATCCCGTTCCTGATCTGGGACGCCTCGGCCGACGAGCTCGTTCCCACCGCGGGCGCACAAGCCCAGGCCAACACGTTCGACTCCCTCGGCTACCGCTACGAGTTCGACCTGTTCTCACCCGCCGAGCACCTGACCCTGGCCGGCAACGACCAGTACGCCCCGGCGGCCGCGTTCCTGGGCACCCAGCGCTCTGACCTCAACCCGCCCCACGTCTCCTACACGTACAACCCGACGATGGACTTCGCCGCCGACGGCACCGCCGCCGGCCACGCCTACTGGGTCTCCAAGGTGGCGCTGCGAGACGCCTCGGGCACGGCGCCGCTGGGCACCGTCGACGTGCGCTCGGAGGGCTTCGGGGTCGGTGATCCGCCCGCCCAGCCCACCCAGCGCGGGGGCGGCGCCCTGACCGGGGGACAGATCCCGGCGATCGCCTACACCAGCCAGTCGCGGACCTGGGGCCCGGCGCCGAGCGCGCCGGTGGTGGACCGCCTGGACGTCAGCGCGACCAACGTGGCGAGCATCACCGTCGACGCCGCGCGCGCCCGCATCGACTGCTCGGCGGCGCTGAACGTGGTCTCCGACGGCCCGCTCAAGGTCAACCTGGTCGACTGCCCCGGCGGGGGCGGCCTGCTTCGCCTGCCCTCGAGCCGGCGCTGTCGCAGCCTTCGCCGCCTGACGATCCACATCCGCCGGCGCCGCGGCACCCGGGTGACCGCGGTCAAGGTCTTCGTCAACGGCCGGCGCCGGGCGGCGCGTCGCGGGCGCAACCTGGCCGGGGCCCGCATCGACCTGCGCGGGCTGCCCGCCGGGCGCTACCGGGTGCGGGTGGTCGCCACCGTCGTCCGCGGCGGACGCCGCAGCCGCGTGACCCTGCGGCGCACCTACCGCACGTGCGCAAAGAAGCGGCGCCGCCGGCCGGCCCGCCACCGCCGCTAGGCGGCACGCCACGGCGCGCGTCCCCGGGCCCAGCGGGCCAGCTAATCGACCCCGGCGGGCCAGCTATGGACACGGGTGAAGAAACGTGTGGGCCCGTGCGTCGAAAAGGTCCGCATAGGACCACAAGCTCGCCACGGGCGACTATCCGCCGAGGCTCAAGCGGCGAGATTGATCGGCCGAGCTCGTGGCGGCGATCGCCGGAACCCGCCCCGCCTGGATCCACACGACCACCGTCGACACCGCCGGCACGGCGGCGAGCGGCGCCGGCACGCGCACCCGCGGCTACGAGTACGTCATCTACCCCGACCAGATCAAGCAGCTCCCGGTCGGGTGCGCGGCGGTGATCACGCCGGGGCGGGGGTCAAGCCCCAGATCGCGCGGATCCGCCGGCCGACCTGACGCCGACGCTCAAATTGGCTCGACCATTCGTCCAAAATGACTAGCCAAATCTGGGGAGGGGTGCATCATGTGTGCGGCAAGCGGAGCTGAGCCAGAACGGAGTTGTGCGGTTCGCTCCCCACGACAACCGGGTCGTCAGCTGAAGGCTGGCATCCGCCATACGAGAGGTTGTGAGCGCCCTGGGGGGCGAGGGTGGTGTGCGTCGTGCCTGGCCAGTTGCGCTTCGGCTCGGGGCGCGAGCAGGCCGTTGCGAGCAGGGTTTGGCCCGCCCCTTGCACCGGCGTCGGTTCGGCCCAAGAGGGGTTCGCCACTTCACCAGCGTGCTTGGGCTGGGTGTGCTGTGTTTGCTTGCCGCGGCGAGCAGCAGTTGGGCGTACACGACGGACGCCCAGACGCACGCGGTCGTCACAGCTGACGGCACGACGCTGACGGCTGGGGCGCAGGCGTGGATCAAGGCCTACTCGCAGGCAGTCGAGCAGCGCTGGAGTGCTGGCGGTGGCTCGGCGGGCGACATCACCGCGTTCAAGAAGATGCTGCTTTGGCGATTCCTGCCGCCGGCCGGGAGCGTGCTGCCGATGGCGGCGGGCACATCGACCCAGTCTCAGGTGTGCAGCCCCGCCATCCAGGCCGGCTGCTGGTACTACCAGCGCGACGATCACGGGATCAACGCCGGTAGCCAGGGCGGGCATTTTATCGACTGGACCTACTACGGACCCCCCTATTACGGAACGTTCCCGAGCACCAACAACCTCGACGGCTTTACGTTCCCAGACCTCAGCGGGCTCCGTGATCTCTTCGTGGCGAGGTGGGACAGCAACGCGCACGCGATCATCTTCAACGAGACCCAGGACCCGTCGTGCTCGCGGAGCTGGTCGTGGAACCTGGCCGGGACCAAGCCTCACCACAGCTGGGACACTAGGAATGAGGGCTGCTTCGTTGGGTACGGCAAGCCGCTCGCGCCGGCTTGGCGAGGAGCGGCCTGGACGCCGGCGTTTCCCGACACGCTGCGCCCCCAGGCGAACGATCCCAACGTCCCCAACTCGCCGTACTGCTGCAACGCGGTTCCCTATGACAGCCAGTGGGCTCAGAAGATCGCCCAAGACCTACAGCAGCCTGCCAACGCGGACGTGCGCAACTGGATCGCGCACGACATCAACCCTGGCGTAGACAGTCCTTATCACGCGCAGTCCGATGGGCTGTATCCATCGGACCTGTTCGGGCTCTCCTCGCAATTTCAGCCCAACCTGCCCCACCCGTGTGGCGGCGATCCTGTCACGTGCGCGACGGGAAACTTCACCGAGCGCTACACCGACCTTCGGGTCGGCGGCCTCGGCACGGGCCTGGTTCTGTCCCGCACCTACAACGCCCAGGACGCCGTTTACGCGTCGGCGCCGGGGCCGTTGGGCTACGGCTGGAGCGGGTCGTTTCGCGAGCGGTTGGAGACTGATCCCGCGTCGGGCGCGGTTACGGTCCATCACGACGACGGCGCAACGGCGTGGTTTCGCAAGAAGGCCGACGGCAGCTACTCGGCGAACGGATGGGTGCAGTCGACGCTGACCAAGAACGGCGACGGCTCCTACACCTACGTGATGCCGGACCAGCGCTCACTCGGGTTTGACTCGGGCGGGCGGTTGGTGAGCGAGAGCGACCGCAACGCCAACAAGACGACGCTCGCCTACGACACGCAGGGCAATCTCGCCTCAGTGACTGATCCCACAGGCAGGACGCTCACCCTCACCAACAACGCCGACGGGACGCTCGCCACCGCGACGGATCCCGCCGGCAACCGGGCCACCTTCTCCTACTCCGGGGGCAACCTGACCTCGGTGACCGATCCGAGGGGAGGCGCGACCATCTTTGCCTACGACGCAAGCCATCGCATCACATCGGTGACCGATCCACGCGGCGGCACGCTGACCAACGTCTATGACTCCTTCAATCGCGTGACCTCGCAGACGGACCCGGCCAACCGCCAGACGCGCTGGGCCTACAGCCCCGGGGACACCCAGATCACCGATCCGGTGGGCAATGTCACCGACGAGCACTTCGCCCACAACCTCCCCACGTCGATCACACGGGGCAAGGGGACGGCGACGGAGGCGACCACGACATACGCGTACGACGCCACCTTTAACCCGACTACGGTGACCGACCCCGATGGCCATGCCTGGCAGTACGGCTACGACGGATCGGGGAACCGCACCAGCGTGACGGATCCGCTGTCGCGAGCAGCGACCTACGCCTTCGACGCCAGGCATGACCCGACTTCGATCGTCACGCCCGCGGGCCATGAGACCGACTTCGCCTACGACTCCCATAGCAACCTGACGTCGGTCACGCGCACGCTGACCGAGACCAACACCCAACTACGAACGACGTACGCCTACAACAGCCTGGGCGAGCTGACCTCGACCACCGACCCGCTCAACCATTCCTGGACCTACGGCTATGACGGCCAGGGGGACCGGGCGAGCGCGACCTCGCCGTTGGGGCACAAGACGACGTGGGGGTTTGACGTCGACAGCCGGGTGGGATCGGTCACCTCGGCCCGGGGCAACGAGCCAGGCGCGAACGCAAGCGCCTACACCACGAGCATCGCGCGCGACCAACTCGGATACCCCACGATGGTGATCGACGCATCGGGTCACGCCACGACGTTGGCCTACGACGGCGATCACAACCTGACCGACCGCACCGACCGCGACGGGCGCCACACCGAGTACACCTTCAACGCCGACAACGAGCTGACCACAGTCACCCGCCCCGACGGCTCAACGCAGTCCTCGGGCTATGACAGCGCCGGCCGGCTGGCCAGTCAGACCGACGGGCTGGGACACGCCACCGCCTACGGCTATGACCCCCAAGGTCGCGTGACCTCGATGACCGACCCGCTAAACCGCGCCACCGCCTACGGCTACGACGCGGCGGGCAACCGCACCTCGGTGACCGACCCCCAAGGGCGCATCGCCACCTACGGCTATGACGCGGCAAACCAGCCGACCTCGGTCGGCTACTCGTCGGGCAGCCCGGCAAACGTAACCTTCGCCTACAACGCTGACGGGCAGCGCACCGCCAGCAGCGACAGCAGCGGCAACACCACCTATAGCTACGACTCGATCGGCCGCCTGACGGGCCAGACCAACGGCGCCGGGCAAACGACCGGCTACGGCTATGACAACGCCAGCGAGCTGACCTCGATCGTCTATCCGCCGGCGCTGACACCGCTGAACGTGAGCGGGGGCGGCACCCAGCAGCAGGTGGCCACGGGCACGGTCACCCGGGCCTATGACAGCGACGGGAACCTCGCCACCGTGACGGACTGGTTGAACAACAGCACTCAGTTCTCCTATGACGCAGAGGGCGAGCTCACCGGCCAGAGCCGGCCCAACGGCACCACCGCCGCCGACAGCTACGACGCCAACCAGAACCTCAGCGCGCTCACCGACCTGGGCAATACCACCAACTACACCCGCAGCAACGAAGGGCTGCTCACCGGAGCCTCTCCTCAGGGCGGGCAGGCCCAAACCTACGGCTATGACAGCGTGGCGCGGCTAACCGGGGTGGGCGCCAACAACAGCGCCTTCGGCTACGACACTGGCGATAACCCGACCACCTCCAGCGTGGGGTCCGCGCCCTCCGTGGCCCAGGCGTTCGACGCCGCCAACCAGCTCACCAGTACCGGGCAGGGCACCGGCGCCCAGCGAACGTTCGCCTACGACCCCCAGGGCAACCGCACCACGGTCACCGACGCCGCCAACAACCAGACCAGCTTGACCTACGACCAGGCCGACCAGCTCGCCAACTACGCCAGCGGGAGCGTCTCGGCCCAGTACGTCTACGACGCCGACGGCCTACGCCAGACCAAGACCGTCAACAACACCCTGACCAACGCCGCCTACGACCTCTCCGGCTCACTGCCGTTGCAGATTGAGGACGGGCCCAACGCCTACCTCACCGGCCCGGGCGGACTCCCGATCGAGCAGATCGCCCCCGGCGGCACCGTCCTCTACTACAGCCACGACCAGCAGGGAAGCACCACTGCTCTTACCGACCAGAGCGGTAGCACCGCCGCCACTTACAGCTACGACCCCTACGGCAACCCCACCGGTGCCACGGGTACCGCCACCACCCCCTTCGGATACGAGGGCCAATACACCGACCCCGAGACCGGCCTCCAATACCTCCGCGCCCGCTACTACGACCCCACCACCGCCCAATTCATCAACCGCGACCCCATCGAAGCCCGAACGAGGCAGCCCTACGGGTATGCCGGCCAGTCCCCGACCAACTACGGCGATCCGAGCGGCAAAGCATCAGCGGCCGCCATAGCGGGAGCTGCGGACACCACATGTGCTGGGACATGGGAGATCCCGGTGGTGGACGCTGCTACATGCGGAGCAGCCGCGGTCGCCACCGGTGTGGCCGCAGGCATGGCGATTTACAACGCGACCTCCGGCGACCACGCAGATAGCGAGTCGACGTCGACGCGGGAAAGCACCCCTGCCAATCCCCCGCCACCCTGCGGACCGGAAGGCCCAGTTGGACAGGAACAGCAGAGTGCCTCGGGAGAAGCGGCTGGCGGCGACCAAGCGGCGACGCCAGAGGGTAGGCCGCTCAGTGATCACTATCTGTATGAGACGGGACCTGTGCGGAACATTCCAGGAAGCGTCGTCGACGAGGCGATCGACCATGGACAGGTAGCCGAGGACCTGCCAGACCGGACTGTCTACTACGACCCCAAGAACGACGTTACGGCTGTGGTCAGCAAGACGACAGGCAAGATAATGAGTGCTCGCCGTGGGGTGCCATGACCAGCTTTGAGCTGTCGCACAAGGTCGTGAGCGCGACATTACATGTGCGCTTGGCAAGTGGAGAGATGGCAAGGCGGCTGAGCCTTGACTGCGTGGTCGACCTGACCGGTACCGGAGATGTTGTAGGCGTTGAGATCCTGGATTTCCGTCGCCAGCTTCGGGATGTAGATGTTCCGGACGTGCAATGCAGCAATGGACACTCGTCGTATGACCCGGAGATGGACGCGTTCTATCTGCGGCTCGGCGCCGGTCCTGCCCCAGTTCAGAAGAAGACGTCGGGCATAGCTCTGGTCGATTCACATGCACACGTCCTGGGACTTGAGGTCGGTCTATGAAGCTGCCGAATTGGCGAAGAGCGAGGTGGATCGACCGGATTGGCCACATGGCACATAAGAGGTTCGGAATTGTCACTCTTGGCGTCTTTATATTGGCCGGCGGGTGCGGCGCCAGCCTTCGCGGCGGCGGCGCAGACACCTCCCGGCTTCCGAGCGCGAAGGCGCGCCTGGGTACCGGCGACATCCGACACGCCGGCCCGCAGGTGACACATGCGGCCTCGCAGATGCAAACACACCGGGGTTCTGTGCAAGTTCTTGCCCGCGAGATCGACCGGGCCCAAGCAGTGTACGAGAAGGACGTTTACCGTCCCTGGTCTAAACGACGGCTCGGGCGCAACGCCATAGGCGCGTTGCGCGCGTCTCGTCGTCTCGCCATCGGCGCGCGAGAGGCCCGCGCCGACAGCCACCTACTGCAGCTCGGCATCACCCTCGCAGCCATCAGCGGCCGTCTTCGGGCTCTAGGACAGCAACTCCGGGCAGGCCACGTTTCCCGGCTGGCCGTAATCGACGCGCACCTAGCCCTGAACTCTCTCGAGCAGCAAACCATCGCCCTGTCCAAGCCGCCCGCGTCTGCTCAACGACGCGGATAACTGCCGCGCGCGGCACCCCAGCTCGTCTCGGAGTTCCACGAAAACGCCGCGCACGCCAGTCGCGCAGCCGGCGGAACCCGTCACCTATGAAGGGGCGGTGGATGGCAACCAGGTAGGGCAACGTCCGGCCTTGTGCCGGGCTCGGGCCTAGCCTCGGGCTCAGCTGGTGTAAACGTCCGCCTTTCGGGCTCGCCCTGCGGGCGACCGCTGACGCGGGTCCCTTGACACCGCACCGCCTTCGGCTTCTGGGCGCCTGAGGACGGCAGGCAGTCGCCTGCCGTCCCAAGGAACGACCACCAAGAGCTTGCTCATGCACCACAGCTACGGCTCGCAAGCGCGCAAAGAGACGGTCGAGGACTACACCGACCGGCTCGCCGCGCTTCTCATCCACGTCCCCCTCGACGGCCTCGACGTCGACGAGTTGATCGCCGGGCATGCGCACGAGCGGGATACGATCCTCGGGGCCGATCGCCAATGCCGACTCGAAGAGCGCGCTACCGGCGGATAGTGACTGCCGCGGCGCTTGCGCCGGGGTGTGCCTGTCCTGAGGTCGCGCGCGGGTCGGACTAGGTACTGCGATGACGTTGGTTATTGAGGCCTCGGGCCTTTCGAACCCATCGTCAGCATCAGCGAGTCGCCCATGCCGTGAAGTATGCGCTGGCGCTGAGCGGACTTCAGAGATGGGCTCAGCGCACCGAGCTCCCCCAACGCATGGCCCACCAGCGGCGCCCGGCGGGCGGGCCCTCAGCTGGCCTTGGAGTCGCTCTTCTTGACCGCCGAGTCGGACTTCTTGGCGGCGGCGCCGTCGGACTTGGCCGCGCCCTTGGCGTCCGCCGAGCCGGCTTCTGACTTGCCATCGCCCGACTTGTCGGCGCCGTTAGAGCCGCCCTCAGCCGACTGGGCCAGCTCGCGCTGGCGCGAGCGGGTGCCGTAGTCGGTGTTGTAGAAGCCCTTGCCCTTGAAGTGCACGGCCACCGGGTGAAAGACCCGCTGGACCGGGGCCGAGCACGAAGTGCAGCTGGAGAGCGGGTCGTCGGTCATCTTCTGCATGACCTCGAAGGTGTGGCCTCGCTCGCAGCGGTACTCGTAGATCGGCATTGGCAGTCCAAGTATAGGAGTGCCAAGGGCGGCGGCCAGGGTGCGAAATGCGTGCGCATGAGCACCGCCGGATCTCGGAGACCGGCCAGCTTAGGTCGCGGAGTCAGCGGAGGGCGAGGGCCGCGCCGGACTGCGCCCTCAGCAGCCCATCGCTAGGTCGAGGGCGACGCAGACCTCGCGGAGCCGGCGCTGGCTGAGCGTCGTGATCGGTTCGACGAGCAGCGCCTTGGGTACCGTGCGGACGTTATCGAGCGAGAGCGCGCAGCGCTGTGGCATCCCGTCGGCGCTGTCGAGCTCGACCTCGGTCGGTATGGCCCGAATGCGCCGGGTGGCCGGCGCTACCGTCACGCGACGCAGCACCGGGATCGCCTCCTGCCGCGTCAGCACGCACACCGGGCGCCGGCCGATCTCCGGCTCCTCCAGCCACCAGATCTCGCCCCGGTTCACCAGCGCTCCTCGAGCACGAGGTCGCGACCCGCGCGCCGCGCCCACGCCTCCAAGTCGTCGCCCTCCTGGGGGATCTGCTCATAGCCGGACACGATGCGCCGGCTGATCTCGGCTCCTCGATCCGCCGCGACGTAGCGCTCGATCGCCTCGCGGATGAGCTCAGAGCGCGAGCGCTGCTCGGCGGCTGCACGCTGGTCCAAGAGGGCTACCAGCTCATCCGTCAACTGCACGAGCGTCTGGCTTCGGGCCACGACCATATTGTAAGCATATGGCGCGATGCACCTGCGTGGATTGGCGGCTCGTCCCGCTGGCGGAGCGCTGCTGAGCCTGTTGCCGGGCCAGCCGATGCGTTCGGTCGAACTCCGGCTGGCGCTCGCGGACGAGGGTGGCCGGCGAGGGGGCGAGGACAGGCGCGGGAGGGGGCAGCCGTGTCCCGCGCGGGCGCAATACTCAGCCTGTGCGCAGACCAAAAGACTGGTTCCGGCAGGCCGAGCTCGACCTCGAGGCGGCACGCGACAACCAGCGGACCGGCCACTTCGAGTGGGCCTGCTTCCTGGCGCAGCAGGCGGCCGAGAAGGCGGCAAAGGCACTCCACGAGGCGGCGGGCACCGAGGCTTGGGGGAACTCGGCGGCAGCGCTCCTCGCCGGACTCGAAGGGGTCCCGCCCGAACTGGTGGATCTCGGCCGAGCCCTGGACAAGCACTACATCCCGACGCGGTATCCGAACACCCATCCCCAAGGCGCGCCGGGGGACCTCTACACCGCGCGCGAGGCGGAGCGCGCGCTGGCCGACGCCGAAGTCATCGTCGAGCATGTCGGAAGTCGCCTTTCATCGACTTGACCACGCGCGCGTTGGCGAGCCTGCGCGCGTGGACGGCGACCGAGCTCGCGCCCCGGCCCGAGATCAGAGAGGTGGTAAGCGGGCTCGCGTTGCACCGGCACGAGAGTGCCCGACCGAGCTGACGGGAGGCGCTTGCCGTTCCCCGCGCTGTCCCTTGGCCGCCCCACGGGCCCGGTCGGTGTGCTCGCAGCAGTCGTCGGTGCGCCAGCGGCGCCCCGGCCGACAACACCACCGCGATCCCTTCTATCCCAGGACCACCGCTGCCAACGGTCGAGCGGAGGTCAGCACGGGAGGGAGAACAAGCCTGGGCGCGAGGAGTCTGATCGTGCAGAGGCGGAAACGGCGTGGGATGGCGTCACGCCGCAGGCCGGTGGCCGGTTGTTGGAATGACCAGCCGAGGGCGGAACGAGGGCAAGCTGCGCCCGGGGGTGTTCGTTGCGGCCGGATTCGGGCGCGGCGGCCGGCATGACCACACGAACGAGACTCGGAGGTTCACCTCAATTGAGAAAGCTCATTCTCGGAGCCAGCGTCGCGATTGCAGTGTCGGGTCTCGGCCCGATCTCAGGGGCGTCGGCGGACATCGCATTCAAGGGCAACTGCACGGTCTACGGAAATGCGACCTTCCAGGACTCGTCCGGCAATCCGTCTGGCCTCACCGGCCAACCGCAGACGATGGGCTACAGCTTCGTGAGCGGTGTGCCAACCGGGTCAAACCCCCTCGATCCGCCGGACGCCAATCCGCAGACGAACTGCACCGGAGTGACCTTGAACGGAAGCTCCGTCCCGGACGGGCCGGCGACAGTGTCGGTCAAGGCGGTGAACCAGACCCTCAGCTGCGAGTTCAGCAGCAGCACCGACAGCAGCGGGAACACCACGGACGGTGACGGCACGATCACGCTAGCTAACGGGGTCGCCGTCCCGTTCAAGCTCGAGATCATGGGCGTGGCCACGGAGGTCAACCTCACGGTCAAAGGCCCGACTGCCGGCAGCGCGAGCGGGCACGCCTCGTTCGCCCAGTACTCCGACAGCAACACACCGTCGGAGTGCAACGGCCCACCAGGCGTCCAGAAGCTCGGCTTCAAGGCGACGTTCGACAACACCGGCGGCAACCCGCTGGTTGGCCCGGGCAGCTATGGACAGTCCGGGGGTGGCGGGTCCAGCGGCTCGGGTGGCTCGGGTGGCTCGACTGGCTCAGGCAGCTCCCCTGGCGCCGGGCCGTCGGGGGGCTCCACCGCCAGCGTGGCCTCATCCGGTGGCGGCGGCACTCACCGCGACGTCCTCAAGCGCGCCAAGACCAAGTGCAAGAAGGCGAAGAAGGGCAAGAAGAAGAAGGCCAAGAGCACCTGCAAGAAGGCCAAGAAGCACAAGAAGGCCAAGAAGAAGCACCGCAAGTAGCCGCAGAGACGTCGTCGACCCAACGCGATGTCTGCCAGATAAGCCAGGGGAGACGGGGGCCGCGAGCGGCCCCCGTCTCCCCTGTGACGACTCGACGAGCCGGCGCAAAGCGTCAAAGGCTCGGCCAGCAGATCTGGGCGATCCGCGGCTCGACCGCACGGCCCGGGGCGATCACCACGGCGTGCCCGACGGGGAGGCGTTTGATCTCGTCGGGGTGGATGAGGTACTCGTGGCCGCGGGTGCGCGTGGCGGAGCCGGCCGAAGCGTCGACGTCGTCGACGCGCTGGCTTCGGATCCAGGCGGGCCGGGTGCCGGCGACACGCGCGACGAGCTCGGCGGACTCGGGGACGTTCTGGCGGTGGGCGATCAGCGCCGCGAGGTTGCCCAACACCTGATCCTGGAGCGCGCCGGCGGAGTCGGCGGCCCGCAGGTCGGCGAGCTCCTGGGTGCCGAGGAGCACCGAGATCCCGGCCGAGCGGCCCCGTCCGAACAGGCGCACGACGTGCCTGGCGGCGAGCGCGGCGAACTCGTCGACCAGCACCAGCGCCTGGGTGGGATGGTGCTGGTAGTGCGCGGTGGCGGCGATCAGATCGCCGACGATCGCCGCGGCCAGCATCTGAGCGAGCAGGGGGCGCTGGTCGGCCTGCAGCGAGAAGTAGACGACGGCACGGCTGTCGATTGCCTGGCGCAGATCGATCGTGTGGGTGTCCTCGCGCGGCTCGAGCCAGGGGGCGATGTCCGACTCGGCGAGGATCGCGAGGCGGTCCCGCACCCCCGACAGGTCGCGGCGCTGGCGCTGACCCAGCGCGTCGAGGTAGGCCTGCACGACCCCGGCCTGGTGCTCATCAACGGTGCGCGATGTGGTCTCGAGCGTGTCGGGGTCCAGATGGGCGAGCAGGCTCGCCGGCGTCACCGCGATGCCGGCGGCGCGCATCGTCCGCACCACGTGGCCGAGATAGCGCTGGGCCTGCCTGAGGTAGTGCGGCTCGGTCCACGTCTCGCCGGCCAGCGCCTTGTCGGCCAGCTCGGTGTCGCTGCCGTGGCGGTAGGGGTTATAGGCACACGGACCGTCCGGGGTCCACACCAGCAGCGGGCGGCCGGCCGCGCTGGCCGCGGCATACAGCGCCGCGTACAGGAGGCGGTCTCCCTTGGGGTCGACCACCACCGCCGCAGAGCCGGCGGCTATGTGGCGCTGGGCGATCCACGCCTTGGTGACCGTCTTGCCCGCGCCGGTCGCCCCGGCGACCAGGCAGTGGTGCCCCGAGGGGCCCCCGAACGGGATCGTCATCGGCAGGCCGCGCGCGTCGGCGCCGACGACCACCCCGGCGCTGGTGACCCAGCGTCCCCGCCGGGTCTCTCGCCGCGCTAGGTGGCGGCGCAGGGCGTCGCCGAGCGTCAGGCGCTGGCGCGCGCGCTGGGCGATGTCGCCGCCGTCGCGCACGTCGCGGGCGTGCCAGCGCGCGCCCCATAGCAGCGCGTAGCCGGCGGTCGAGGCGAGCCACCAGGCCAGACCGCACCCACCGGCGTAGAACAGAAACGCGGCGGGCAGCCCGAGCGCCGGCCACGTCCAGGCCAGGGCCCGACGACGCAGCTCGATCGTCACGAGCACCCCGAGCGCGCCGCCCACCACCAGGACCTCGCCCAGGTGAATCAGCGCGCCGAACCCCTGCTCAAGCATCGCGCCACTCCGGTGCGCGGTAGTCGAAGACCTTGACCCGGTCGTGGGCCCGCGCCGCCGCGACCGCACGGCGGACGGCGTGGGCGGGGCGCGGGGCGGCCAGGTACCAGACCTCGTCGACGACGCGGCTGCGCGCCCACCCGCGGCAGATCGTGGTGAGGAGATCGGCCGCCTTGAGCGACAGCTCGACCTCGACCGCGATCGTGCGCCCATCCGCGTGAACGAGCAGGTCGGGGCGATGCAGCCGCGGGGCGCCGTTGGGCAGCTCGCCCACCACCGAGCTGCCGACGACCTCGCCGGTCTCGCGCTCGAGCGCACGCAGCTCGCGCTCGCCCATCACGACCCACTCCGGGTGCGCGAGCTCGATGCCGACCGCCGTGTCGACGACCGCGTTCGCGTGGACGAACCTGACCACGCCCACGCGGTAACGCCCCAGCCGACCCAGCCCGCACCAGCGCAGGCCGCGCTGGGTGGCGACGAGCAGCGCCGGCACGCCCGGCAGCGGCCGCACGCGCTCGAGCATGCGCTCGCGCACAAGACGGGAGACCCGCTCATAGGCCCAGGTCTTGCTCAGCCCGAACCGGCGCGCCACCTGCTCGGTGTCGGCCGCGCCGAGGCGCGCGATCCACTCGACGATCTCGCGATCGCGCACGCCCGCGGCCACCGCGAGGCGCCGGTCGCTCGCCGTGCTCGTCCTAGCGTTCACGCCCACCGGCCCCTCCCCCAGGTCGCCCGACCCTCGTCCCCGGTCTGCCGGGCCCATCCCCGTTTGCCTGCCTGACCCCGGACCCAATCCGGCCAGGCGGCGAGTCGGCTGGTTTGAAACCGGTTGAGCATCCACCCGGTTAAGAGCGTCTGCCCCGCGGTTTGACCATCGAATTTCGAGATTCGGGGGGCGGGGCCCGCGGGCGCCTGAAAATGGGTGATGATCGGGGGTCGTCCGCGACGCCATCGTGGCGGGTCTGACTGGCGTGCACGAAGCCCGGCGCGCGGTTACCCTCGGCGCCAACGGCTACCGGTCAGCGACCAGGAGGGGCGTGCAATGGCGTCTGTCGTGCAGGAGTCGGTGCAGAACTGGCGGGCGAGACTCAAGGAGCTCGAGGCGCAGATCGCGCCGCTCGCCCAGGAGGCCGGCGAGTTGCGCCACGCGATCTCGCTGCACCCCAACAACGCCGGGACGCGGCGAGGGGCCAGCGCGAGGCGGGCGGCGGGCACAGCCAGGCCGTCCAAAGCGGCCACCGCCGCCACCAAGCGAACGGCGCCTCGCGCCAACCCGGGCGGCGCTAAGCGCCGGATCGTCGACGCGCTGCAGGACAAGCCCGGTTTGACCTCAGGCGAGGTCGCCGCCCGAACCGGGCTCAGACGCGGCACGGTCGCGACCGCCATGAGCAAGATGGCCGCCCAGGGCCAGCTGCGCAAAGCCAAGCGGGGCTACCAGATCCCCTGAGACCCAGGCGACATCCACCGGAGCTCCTCAGCGGTCGCGGTCGGCCTCCGAGGCAGCCGAGCGGTGGGACCGGAGCCCGGGACGCACGAATCGCGTGATTGCGCGCGTAAGCGCGCTTGATCCTGGGTAGAGGCGCCGTGATGAGTGGGGGCACTCGGAGGGTCGGCGTTTCCCGCAGGGGCGGGGTGTCCTTGCGGTCGCCGCTGGCGGCCGCCCGAGGCCTCCGCTTGGACGCCGGCGACGAAGGAGGCTTGCGCCGCCTGGCGGGGACGGTCCTGGGCGCGCTGGTCCTGGCCCTGGGTGTCGTGTCGTCCGCCCACGCCGCCCCCGGCGCCGAGCAGTTGGGCTGGGGCCAAGCTGTCCCCATCTCCACCCCCGCCCCCGCGTGGTTCACCCCGGCGCTGTACCAACGGGTGATAGCGGCGGGTCCTCACGGTGTACCCCTGTCCTCGGTCGACCGCAGCCCGGCCGGGAAGGGGTCGCCCTCGGGAGGCGGGGGCGGAGGAAGCGGCCCGTGTCTGTATTCGAGCGGCGCCGCGCCGAGCGGCAGCGGCGTCCCCAGCACCCCCAGCGGGGTCGAGCGACCCCCAGTGGGCCTGGGCCCGGGGACCTGGCTGCTGTCCCTGTTCTGCACCAACGTGGGTGGCAGGTCCGTGCCGGACGGGTTCGCCTGGTGCACGGCCAACTTCGTCTTCCAAAACGGCAGCCAGCTCGGCCTGGGGACCGCCGGCCACTGCGCCGCCAAGGATGCGCTCGGGTCGCCGGTGACCGCGGTGGTCACCCCGCCGCCGGACGTCTGCGCCAACGGCGGCTCCTGCGAGCCAGGGCTGTACGCGATCGGCACGTTCAAGATCGCCCACAACAACGGCTTGGGGGACGACTTCGCCCTCATCTCGCTCTACCCGCAGTTCAACAGCTGGGTCAGGCCCACGATGCCGGTATTCGGCGGACCGACCGGGGCCTACCTCGGCGGGCTCGCCGGCGTGCCCGGGCAGACCGTCACGGCACCCGGCGCCACCGTCTACACCCCCGCCTTCTCGCCCGCGGTCGTGGGCCACTGCGGCCACGGCGTGGTGGTGGGAACCGGCGGCACCTGCCGCACCAGCGCCGGCCTGTTCTCGTCGAGCACCTGGTACGCGTGGTACGGGGCCTCGGCACCGGGAGACTCGGGCTCCGGGGTCGAGATCGTGGGCGACTACGCCGCACCCGGCAACCCGGTGCCCGCCGCCGCCGACCTCACCCACATCATCATCCTCGACGCCACTCTCTCGCGGAGCGGCCACCTCTCCGAGGGCCCCGACCAGCCGGGCATGGTCGCGGGCACCCAGATGTCGAAGATCCTGTCGATCGTCGGCTCGAGCTGGACGCTCGTGAACGGCGGGGCGCCCTGACGCACGCGATCGCCGCCTCCGCGAGCGGCGCTGTGCGACGGCGCCGCTGAAGCTCCGCGCACGCCGACCGGCGGCGGCCGCGGGAACTGGGCTGTCCCCGCGGCGCCGGGCGGCGCGGCATACGACCAGGACGGTCGTGGGAGTTTGCGCGCAATCCGCCGTTGCCACCGGCCGGGCCGACGAACGCCCCACCCCACGGCCGTCACCGACCCGCCAGGGGAGCTCCCGTCTTCAGCAAAACCGGGCGGGGCGCCCCGGTGTGACGCCGGATTCTCGGTGCGTGGGCGCCTTGCGACTCAGTCCGCGGCGTGCCGGGGGAGGCGAGGCGGGTGGCGGGCCGAGCCTGAGGTGACCGACGCCCCCGCCGTCGGCACCCCGCCCGGCGGCTGAGAGGGCGCTGCGCTGCCGGTCGTCCGAGCCGGCGCCGCGGCAATAGTCGTATGAGATGGCGCTGGGGAGCTTGCCGAGACGGTCGTTGCCGTGGCCATTTGCTGAAACGCCGCCGCCGAGGGCTTCTGGCTGCCGTCGTTGCGCAGCAGGCCGTAGTTCTGCTGGCTGTCCGCCGGGTCGGTGCCGCTGTCCTGGAGCTCGTAATAGAAGCCAGCCTGTACGTAGGGCCAGGCCTGCATCTGGGTGTATGCCTCCGAGACGTAGGTCGCCTGCGTCGCGGGGTCGACCCCGTTGCTCGACGTGGGCCAGCCGAACTCGGTCAGCCACATCTGCCGACTATCGCCGTGCCGGAGCATCACGTCGTGGACTGCCGGAACCCCGTCGCTGAAGCTTGACGCCGGCCCGCCGTAGTAGGACAGGGTGCCCGGCGTTAGGGGCGAGTCGTTGAAGCTGTAGGGGTGGATCGAGAGCGCATCGAAGTTGCCCTCGATCCCGTCGGCGTAGAGCGCGTTGACGAAGTCATAGTCGCTCAGCGAAACCGCGCCGCCGAGCACCGGAGCTGAGCTGACCTGCTTGATCGCCGGGTAGGCGGCCTGGATCAGCTTCACGTAGTCGCCCGCGGGATCGGACGAGTTCCAGAAGTACCCCAGGTTGGGCTCGTTCCAGATCTCCCAGCCCGCGACGTTTGCTCCGTAGCGCTGCGCGAGCAGGGACATCGCTTCGGCGAAGTAACGGTCGTCGGTGGGGGGATAGCCATCGCCGGCCGAGGTGTCCGCGCAGCCCTGGGTGATCGCGGCAGGCGCGCTCGACGCCCAGCACGGCGTGCCCAGGACGACGAACAGCGGCTTGATCCCCAACGAGTTAGCCCATCCGACCACCTGGTCGATCTCCGACAGGTACGCCGGGTCGTAAGCGCCCTGGGCATTCGGCTCGAGCTGGTTCCAGCGGATCGCGGTCCGAACCTCCCTCGCGCCCAGGATCGCGGCGTATTCGAGCTGGAGATAGGCGTAGCCCCCGGGTGGCGAGGACGAGTTCCAGATGTCGAGGGTGTTGACGTTTACGCCCGCTACCTGCTGGGCGCTCGCGCCGGTCGCCGAGCCGGCATACAGCACCGTCGCCAGCACCAGCGCCGAGCGCCAGCGCCGTCGTCGCCGCGCACCAGCGTTGGAGCTCCCGGCCTCCCGGACGCCACCCGACCCTGAAACGACCCCCGCCTGGACCGCGAACACCGACCAACAACATCCGCGGACCCGCCAGCGTGACGGCGGACCACCGTCGCCCTACCAGGGCGTCAGAGTGGTGACAACGCCCGCATCGGCGAGGAAGGTCAGGCTCTGGACAGAGGCGGCGCTGGGCGCCTGCGGTGACACGTCTTGGCGACATTACGCTCGCCCCGCTAATGCCGAGCGCGCGCCGCGCACGCAAGCAATCGGCCCAAATGCGAGCGCCCGAGTCCCGGTTCTGCCAGGTACATACTGCGGAGGAGCCGCAGGCAAGCACCCGCCGCCGCTTTGACCAGGGTTTATCGGCCGCGCCGGGTCCGTACGCTGGTGTGCACCGTCTTTTGGATCTCCTCGAACGACGCGCCCTTCTCGAGGTAGCTGTCCGCGCCGGCCTCGATCGCCCGGGCCCTCATCCGCGACGCGGCCAGGCCCGAAAGCACGACGATCGCGCACTCGGCGCTGTGGCGCCTGAGCGACCGAATGACCTGGATACCGTCGATGCTGGGCATCGAGAGGTCCAGCAGCACCACGTCGGGGCGCAGCCGGGCGACCTTGGCGATGCACGAGGCGCCGTCGCCGGCCTCGCCGACCACCTCCAGGCCGGGTTCGTCCTTGAGCGCGAGGCGCATCAACGTCCGAAACTCCGGGACGTCGTCGCACAGGAGCACGCGGATCACGCCCTGCTCGGGCACGGCCGATTCGCCCGGGTTGGTGGAGGTGTGATCCTCACGGCCCCGGCCCCCCGGGGCCCGCGTGCTCATCGCCTCACCACCGGGAAACGACGAAATAGCCCGCCCGCTCCCAGGCTCACCAGCCCTCCAGACGGGGTCACGGGGTCAGCCGGTGACTTCTTGGCGGGGGGCGTCGGAGAGTTTGATGGCGATGATGGTGGTGTTGGTGGCGTGCCAGGGTTGGCCGCTTGAGCCGCAGCTGACCTTGATGTCGCCGGGGGCGCCCAGCGAGCGGGTGATCTGCATGCTCGCGCCGGCTAGGTGGCTGGCGCTGGGCGCGGTGATGGGGGC
>Ga0066662_10000358_pt1 | contig 19930 bp, 16 predicted proteins | sample GraSoiAngelo_111_FD_133939 | JGI IMG/M metagenome (GOLD analysis project Ga0066662, IMG submission 133939) | Grasslands soil microbial communities from the Angelo Coastal Reserve, California, USA - 14_0903_12_40cm | ecosystem: Environmental > Terrestrial > Soil > Grasslands | place: USA...
CTGTGACCGCGCGCTCGAGGCCCGAGAGCGCCTCGTGCACCAGCCACGCCGGGCCGACCTCATGGCCGTACTCGACCATCGTCGCCCACAGGAACACCGCCAGCACCCTGCTTCGCAGCAGCGCCGCGTGGTCCAGGTCGCCGTAGGCTTCGTGGAACGCCGCCCGGCCCGCGGGCGGCAGGTACCCCCAGTAGAGCGGCAGGTCGATCGCCGGATCGCCGCGGCAGACGTCGATCCAGTCGATCACGCCCGACAGCTCGCCGTCGTCCACCAGCAGGTGGCGCAGATGCAGGTCGCCGTGGCAGACGCGCAGGGACGCAGGATCGGGAGGGGCCAACTGCGTCGCCTGGAGTAGCAACGGTTCCAGCGCTGCGGGTGGGTGCCATAGGTCCAGCCGCTCGAGGGCGGCGAGCCGCTCCCGCAGCTTGTTCACCCGGTATGGCATGTCCGCCCGGTGGACGACGTCGACCGGCAGCACCTCGCCGTCCACCGTGATCTCGGCCGGATCGACGTCGTGCAGCGTCCGCAGGAACACGCCCAGGGCCGCGCCGTGCGCGATCCGCTGCCCCTCCGGCGGCGAAGCCTCGCCCACCTCCCGCCCGGGGATGAACCGCGACACCGCCCACGGCCACGGGAACGCCTCGGAGGGCCGGCCTCGCAGCTCGGCGACCGGTATCCGAAGCGGCAGCCGCGGCGCCAGCTGGGCCAGCGCCTGCATCTCGCGCAGCAGCCCCGGAAGAACCATCTCCCTGCGCGGAAAGCGAAGCACCCACTCCTCGCCGAGCAGCCACGCTGTGCTGTCCCATCCCTCGCCCAGCAGGCGAATGGGCGCCGAGTCGAGCTCGGGGAATTGTTCCGCGATCAGCCGCCGCGCGAGCTCGTCGTCGACCACGCGCTCAGCGCTCCACTCCGGCATCGGCGCACCATACCGTCCGCTGTAAGCTATCCACCATGAGCGAACAGGCCACCCCCGCGAGCGCTGGCATCGATCCCGGGGAGGAGCATTCGCTCATCTTCGCCACGACGGTCTGCTCGATCGTCGAGCACGGCGGCGAGCTGCTGATGGTGCGCCAGCTCAACCGGGAGGGCGAGGAGCGATGGAACTTCCCCACCGGCTGGATGGAGGCGCGGGACGAGGACGGGCACGTGCAGATGCCCGAGCACGTGGTGAACCGGAACCTCCTTATGGAGACCGGCTACGCCGCGTCGGGAGCCACGCTGATCGGCATCTCGCTCGTGCGTGAGCACGACATGGACGGCCGGCGGATCGGCACCTCCATGCGGCTCAACTACCTGTCCAGCCAGCCGCGCCAGACGAGCTACGCGATCAACGATTCCGACATCCTCGGCGCACCGGAGTGGTTCAAGCCCTCCGACATCGAGGAGCTGATCGCCGACGATCAGGTCAAGGGTCAGCTGACGGTCTCGGCCTTCCGCCACTGGCAGGAGTACCGCCGGACTGGCGGGCTCACCTCAGACGTGGTCGACATCCCGAACTAGGCGGCAGCGGGCTCGCCCTGCCGCGGCTCGGAAGTCACGGAGCCGAGGAGGTGCCGGCATCTGCGATCAGCTGCCCGAGAAGCGCGGCGGGCGTTTCTCCAGGAACGCGGCGACGCCCTCGGCGAAGTCGGCCCCAGCCGCGGCCCGCGCCTGCAGCGCCGCCTCCTCGTCGAGCTGCTGTTCGAACGACCGGGCCGCGCTCCCATCGATCAGCGCCTTCGTCATCCCGATCGCGGCCGTCGGCCCGTCCGCCAGCGTCGCGGCCAGCGTCGCCGCCTCGCCCGCCAGCTCGTCGTCCTCGACCACGCGGTTGATGAGGCCGAGCTGCTTCGCCTCGTCGGCCGGCATTGCTCGGCCGGAGACGAGCCACTCGAACGCCGCTGCCGCGCCGATCAGCCGCGGCAGCGTCTGGGAGAGGCCGGAGTCGGGCACGAGGCCGATGCCCAGAAACGCGGGAACGAGCCGCGCGGACCGCGCGGCGATGCGAAGGTCGCAGGCCATGGCAAGTGCCAGGCCAGCGCCGGCCGCGGGGCCGTTGATCGCAGCCAGCACGGGCTTCTCGAGCGAGCGGATCGCCTGGACGGCCGGGTTGAACCAGCGGCGGAGCAGATCGCCCACCGCATCGGGGTCGCGCGGGAACTGCGAGACGTCCTGTCCGACGCAGAACCCTCGGCCGGCGCCGGTCAGAACGACCGCGCGGATGTCGTCGCCGGCCGCCTGCACCAGCGCGTCGGCGAGGGCGCGGTGCATCGCCTCGTCAAGCGCGTTGAGGACGTCCGGGCGGTTGAGCGTGAGCGTGAGGATCGCGCCGTCCCTTGTCAGCAGCACCTCGTCGCTCACGCGCGCCTCCCCATCGGCCGAGTCTATGCGGCAGACGGACCGGTCTGCGTCACGGCTCGATCGAGACCAGATGCTGAATCGGCCGGCGAAACCCGTCGGCGAGATCGATCTCGAGCTCTCGCGCGACCACCTCCGGGAGCAGCGGCCCGGGCTGCGTGCCCGGCCGGTGCCACTCGTGCATGCGCGGATCGCTGGGCTGGCCGTGCGGGCCGCCCCGGACCGCCGCAAGCCGGTACAGGATCACCTCGTGGCGGTAATCACCGCTCTCGGTGAACATGTTCTCGCTGACGTAGAGCAGCCGGCCGACCTCGATCTCCAGCGCGGCCTCCTCCATCAGCTCCCGCTGGAGGCATTGCTCGGACGTCTCGCCCGGCTCCAGCCCACCGCCCGGCAGCCAGTAGAACGGATCACGGTCGGCGTGGTGTGTGCGATCCATCAGCACGGCGCCGTCCTCACGCACGATCACCCCGCGCACCCTGATCGAGAGCTCCGGCAGCCGATCAGGCAAGAGCGCGTTCGGCCTCGTAGACCGGCAGTGCCCGGCGGAGGAACTCGCCGGTCGCGCTACCGGGCGTCTCTGCGACCTCCTCCGGCGTGCCCTGGGCGATCACCTCGCCGCCGCGATCGCCGCCCTCCGGGCCGAGGTCGACCACCCAGTCCGCCTGCTTGATCACGTCCAGGTTGTGCTCGATCACGAGCACCGTGTTGCCGGCGTCGACCAGCCGCTGGAGCACGTCCAGGAGCTTCTCCACGTCATACATGTGCAGTCCGGTGGTCGGCTCGTCCAGGATGTAGAGCGTCCGCCCCGTCGCCACCTTCGACAGCTCCGTCGCCAGCTTCACTCGCTGGGCCTCACCGCCGGAGAGCGTGGTCGCCGGCTGGCCGAGGCGCATGTAGTCGAGGCCGACATCGTGCAGCGTCTGCAGCCGACGGCGCAGCTTCGGGATCTTGGCAAAGAACTCGAGCGCCTCCTCGACCGGCATGTCGAGCACGTCGGCGATCGACTTGCCCTTGAACTTGACCTGGAGCGTCTCACGGTTGTACCGCCGGCCATGGCAGACGTCGCAGTTGATGTAGACGTCCGGCAGAAAGTGCATCTCGATCTTGATCGTGCCGTCGCCACGGCAGTTCTCGCAGCGGCCGCCCTTGACGTTGAAGGAGAAGCGGCCCGGCTTGTAGCCCCGCGTCTTCGCCTCGGGCGTCTGCGCGTACAGCGACCGGATGTGGTCGAACACCCCGGTGTAGGTGGCCGGGTTCGACCGCGGGGTGCGGCCGATCGGGGACTGGTCGATGTCGATCACCTTGTCGAAGGCCTCGAAGCCGTGCACCGACCGGTGGGCGCCGGGCTTCACCCGGCTGCGCGTGACGCGGTTGGCGAGCGCCTTGTAGACGACGTCGTTGACCAGTGTGCTCTTGCCGGAGCCCGAGACGCCGGTCACGCAGATCAGTTTGCCGACCGGCATCTCGACGTCGATGTCCTTCAGATTGTGCTCGGACGCCCCCTCGACGCCGAACCACCCGGCATCGTGGATTCGCCGGTCGGGCACGGCGATCCCGCGCCGGCCGCTGAGGTACGCGCCGGTGATGGAGTCCTCGTTGGCCATCACCTCGGCGGCGGTACCGAGTGCCACCACCCGGCCGCCGTGCTCGCCGGCGCCCGGGCCCATGTCGACGATGTGGTCGGCGGCCCGCATCGTGTCCTCGTCGTGCTCGACCACGATCACCGTGTTGCCGAGGTCGCGCAGCCGCGTGAGCGTGGCCAGCAGGCGGGCGTTGTCACGCTGATGCAGGCCGATCGACGGCTCGTCGAGGATGTAGAGCACCCCCATGAGGCTCGAGCCGATCTGCGTGGCCAGCCGGATGCGCTGCGCCTCGCCCCCCGACAGGCTGGCGGCGGCGCGATCGAGCGTCAGGTAGCCCACGCCGACGTTCTCGAGGAAGCTGAGCCGCTCGTTGATCTCCTTCAGGATGCGCGCGCCGATGGCGCGCTCGGTGTCGGTCAGTTCCAGGCCGCCGACGAAGCCGATCGCCCGCTCCACCGACATCTCGGTGAACTGGGAGATGTTCCGGCCGTTGACGGTGACCGCGAGGCTCGTGTCCTTCAGCCGGGCGCCGTGGCACTGCGGACACGGCTTCAGCGTCATGTACTCCTCGATCCGCTCCTTCTGGAGCGTCGAGTCGGTCTCACGGTAACGGCGCTCGAGTCCCGGCACGATGCCCTCGAAGGCGAGCGTGTAGTTCCGCTTGCGACCCATGCGGTTGCGGTAGGAGACGTAGATCTTGTCGCCGTCGGTGCCGTACAGGAACAGCCGGCGCTCGCGCTCGGACAGCTCGCGCCACGGCGTGTCCAGGTCGATCTCGTACCGCTCGGCGATCGCCTGGATCACCTGCTCGTAGAAGTTGGAGTTGATCACCGTCCACGGCACCAGGGCGCCCTCCGCGATGGAGAGGCTGGGGTCGGGCACGATCAGGTCGGGATCGATCTCGCGCTGGGTGCCGAGCCCCGTGCAGCGCGGACAGGCGCCGTGGGGCGAGTTGAACGAGAAGATGCGCGGCGCCAGCTCTGGCAGCGAGATGCCGTCGTCGGGGCAGGCGAATCGCTCGGAGAAGGTGCGGGTGGGCCCGTCCACCTCGCTGATCTCGACGAGGCCCTCGGCCAGCCGCAGCGCGGTCTCAACCGAGTCGGTCAGGCGCGCGCGCAGCCCGGGCTTCATCACCAGACGGTCGACGACCACCGAGATGGTGTGACGGATCTGCTTGTCGAGCACCGGCGGCTCCTCGAGCAGGTGCTGCTCCCCGTCGACCTTCATGCGGGTATAGCCGTCGGCCCGCAGCTCCTCGAACAGGTCCTTGAACTCGCCCTTGCGGCTGCGAACGATCGGAGCATCGACGGTGAACCGCGTGCCCTCCGGCAGGTCGAGCACCTGGTCGACGATCTGCTCGGCCGACTGGCCGGAGATCGGCTTGCCGCACTTCGGGCAGTGCGGCTGGCCGATGCGCGCGTAGAGCAGCCGCAGGTAGTCGTAGATCTCGGTGACCGTGCCGACCGTCGACCGCGGGTTGCGGGTGGTCGTCTTCTGGTCGATCGAGATCGCCGGCGAGAGGCCGTCGATCGAGTCGACGTCCGGCTTGTCCATCTGGCCGAGGAACTGGCGGGCGTACGCCGACAGCGATTCGACGTAGCGGCGCTGGCCCTCGGCGTAGAGCGTGTCGAAGGCAAGGCTGGACTTGCCCGAGCCGGAGAGCCCGGTGATGACGACGAGCCGATCGCGTGGCAGCGAGACCGTGACGTCCTTCAGGTTGTGCTCCCGGGCGCCCCGGATCACGATCTCGTCGCTCGGCACGTACCCCCCAGATGTGGCTTGATCAAGCGGTAGAGCCTGGGATTCTAGCAGTGGCGGAGCAGACGAACGCATGTTCGGTCAAGCGTAGCAGGCTCGGGCGACGGACGCGCTCCGCCTGGGCGCGTTGGTACGTTGGCCCGCTGCTACGCGCCGCTGTACGCGTGCCGCCCGCCGGCCGGCGAGGGCTCGGGCAGGTCGTCCCACTCCTCGTCCTCTTCCAGGCCGAGCAGGAGAGCGAAGACCAGGTCAGGGTCGGGCAACCGCCGCAGCCCGAACAGCGGACCGCGGCGTCCGTGGGCGTTGGCCACGACGCAGCCGTAGCGAAGCAGCCGCCCCATCCCGGAGACGTGGATCTGAAGGTCGTCGAGGACGTGCAGCGGCAGCGCGCTCACGCGCCGCGACAGCAGCCCCGAGGTGAGAAGCACCCTCCGGTCGGTGACGACGAGGCGCCGGGCGTTCCACCGGCTGACGCGGCGCGTCAAGCCAAGCAGCGAGAGACCGACGATCGCCGCCGCAAGCAGCGCCGCCGCCCACCGCACCGGGCCGGGCGCCGGCGAGCCCGCAAGCTCGTATGCGCCACCGCCGAACAGCAGGATCACCACGGTGGCGCGCAGGAACGGCCGCACGAGCACCACGCCGTGCTCGCGGGTGATCAGGTGGATCCGCTCAGAGGGCGAGATCAGACGGTCGACGCGCGGCATGGACTCGCCGAGTTCGCCGTGTAGCGGCCGAGTCCTCTCGATGATTGATTCCACGGCGCCTACAGGTCGCAGCGCCCAAACGCTCGGCAACCACCTCAGTCAGGCGATCAGACGTGCGGGGTCGTGGAATCAATCATCTAGGTGAGCAGCCGCTGGCGGGCGTGGTAGCGCCGCGACTTGGCCCGGCTGCCGCAGAGCGCCATATCACACCAGACCGCCGAGCGGTTCCGCGTGGCGTCATAGAACGCCCACCGGCAGGCCGGGTTGCGGCACGTCTTCACTCGCGACCAGTCCCCGGTGCCGACCGCGGCGACCACGATCCCGAGCAGCCGCCCCAGGGCGCCGGCGACGCCGCCCAGCTCGGGCGCGAGCGACACGCCGCCGCCGGGATCGAACCGCGGTCGCAGGCCGCAGGCGAGTGACACCGCGTCCAGCCGCGCACTCGACGCCTCCGGCATCGGCAACCCGCAGTTGACGCCCGCCAGGTCGCGGAGCGCCTCGCGCACCGCGATGGCCACGTCGACGTCGCCATCCTCGGCGACGACCGCCGTGCTCAGCAGGCGTCGCCCGTGCAGCCAACCCGAGAGCGACTCGGAGCCGTCGAACAGCTCGAAACGGCGCTCGAGCTGGGCCGAGTTGATGAAGGAGAGCACGAGTTCGAGCTCGTTCGGAGCCGGAGCATGACGCGGGATCTGTTACCGCCTAACGCAGATGACCGGTCGATGCTACCAGCGTGCGCAGGACGATGGTGGGACGTCAGGCGGATGCCGCCGGAGCGTCGGCGTCGAGCTCCCGCCGCAGCTGCTTGATCTCGTCCCGCAGCTTCGCCGCGTACTCGAACCGCAGCTCCTCCGCTGCCGCGAACATCTCCTCCTCGAGCTCGACCACCAGCTTCTCGAGCTCCTGGTTGGTCAGGCCCTCCACCTTCGCGCCGCGCCGCCGCCGGCCGGGAACGGTCGGCTGCTCGAGCGTCAGGAACTCGGCGATGTCGGACACGCCCTTGCGGATCGACTCCGGCGTGATGCCGTGCTCCGCGTTGTACGCGAGCTGGATGTCGCGGCGGCGCGTCGTCTCGTCGATCGCGACCCGGATCGCCTCGGTGGTCTTGTCGGCATACATCAGCACCCGGCCGTTGACGTTTCGCGCGGCCCGGCCGATGGTCTGGATCAGGGCCGTCTGCCCGCGCAGGAACCCCTCCTTGTCCGCGTCGAGGATCGCAACCAGCGACACCTCGGGGAGGTCGAGGCCCTCGCGCAGCAGGTTCACGCCCACCAGCACGTCGTACTCGCCAAGCCGCAGCTCGCGGACGATCTTGATCCGCTCGAGCGTGTCCACCTCGCTGTGCAGGTAGCGGGTGCGGATGCCAGCCTCGAGCAGGTAGTCGGTCAGATCCTCGGCCATCTTCTTCGTCAGCGTGGTCACGAGCGTTCGCTCGTTGGCGTCGATGCGCGCGCGAATCTCGGTCATCAGGTCGTCGACCTGGTGGCGCGTCGGGCGCACGTCCACCTCGGGGTCGACCAGCCCGGTCGGCCGGATGATCTGCTCCGCGACGTGGGTCGAGTGGCGCAGCTCGAATGCCCCCGGCGTGGCCGAGACGAACAGGGCCTGCGGCACACGGTCGAGGAACTCGTCGAAGCGCAGCGGCCGGTTGTCCAGCGCGGAGGGCAGCCGGAAGCCGAAATCGACCAGCGTCTGCTTGCGTGAGCGGTCGCCCTCGTACATGCCGCCGATCTGTGGCACCGTCTGGTGCGACTCGTCGACGACGACCAGGAAGTCGTCCGGGAAGTAGTCCAGCAGCGTGTGCGGCGGCGTGCCGGGCATGCGGCCCTCGAGGATCCGCGAATAGTTCTCGATGCCGTTGCAGAAGCCCATCTCGCGCAGCATCTCCATGTCGTACTCGGTCCGCGAGCGCAGCCGGTGTGCTTCGAGCATCTTTCCCTGCGCCTCGAGCTCACGCAGGCGCTCGTTCAGCTCGGCCTGGATGCCTCCGACGGCACGCTCGATCTCGTCCCGTTCCATCGCGTAGTGGGTGGCCGGGTAGATCGCCAGGTGGTCGAGCTTCGCCAGCACCTCGCCGGTGATCGGGTCGAAGTGCACGATCGACTCCACCTCGTCGCCGAACAGCGAGATCCGGTAGGCGGTCTCCATGTTTGCCGGCTGCACCTCGATCACGTCGCCGCGCGCGCGGAACTTGCCGCGGCCGAGCACGACGTCGTTGCGTGCGTACTGGATGGCGACCAGCTTCTGCAGCATCAGGTCGCGCGGTTGCTCCTCGCCGACGGCCAGGAAGAGCACCATCTGCTCGTAGCGGTCGGGCGACCCCATGCCGTAGATGCAGGAGACCGATGCGACGATCAGCACGTCCCTGCGGGTGAACAGCGCGGCGGTGGCCGCGTGGCGCAACCGGTCGATGTCGTCGTTGATGGAGGAGTCCTTCTCGATGTAGGTGTCCGATGTCGGAAGGTACGCCTCGGGCTGGTAGTAGTCGTAATAGCTGACGAAGTACTCGACGGCGTTGTGCGGGAAGTACTCGCGGAACTCGTTGCAGAGCTGGGCCGCCAGCGTCTTGTTGTGGGCGATCACGAGCGTCGGCTTCTGCACCTGCTCGACGACGCGCGCGACCGTGTGCGTCTTTCCCGTCCCGGTCGCGCCCAGCAGCGTCTGGAAGCGGTCGCCTCGGTTGACCGCCTCGGCGAGCTCGGCGATCGCGCGCGGCTGGTCGCCGGTCGGCTGGTAGGCGGCGGATACGCGCATCTCGGGCATGGGTGCAGTGTATCGAACGGGCGTTCGTGAATCGCCGTCCGAGAGCGCCGATATCGTCGCGAGGTCGTGCCACCGCCCGCAAACCTGAACGATGCGGCCGTCGCGGCCGACTACGACCTGATCTACGCCGACTGGGACGCGCAGGTGGAGCGGGTCGTCCAGATGATGAACGGGCACCTTCCCGTCGTGCCACAGGGGCGGCTGCTCGATGCCACCTGCGGCTCCGGGCTCTCCATCGACGCCGCCCGGCGCGGTGGATGGATCGTGACCGGGTGCGACGCCTCTCCGGCGATGGTGCAGCGGGCGCGCGACCGGTTCCCCGACGTGACGCTGCGAACTGCAAGCCTGCTCACCCTGTCGGAGGCGCTCGGAGCGAGGTACGACGCCGTCATCTCGGTTGGCAACGCGCTGCCGATGCTCGAGCGAGACCAGGTACCGCAAGCGCTGCAACAGCTGCGCAGCTGCACCCGCGACGGCGGCGCGCTCATGATCGCGATCCGGGATTTCAGCGAGCGGATCAAGGGCGGCGTCTGGCGGGACGACGCAGTCGCGCGCGTAGAAGGCCGGTTCGCCTACCGCGGCGCCGACCTGGTCGTCTACACGCTGGAGATCGAGGACTCGCAGGGGTCGCGGGTGCACGAGGTCGACCTGCATCCGATCTCCCCGCTCGAGCTGGAGGCGGCGGTGCTGGCGGCGGGGTACACGGTGACGCGGTCGAGCCGGGTCGCGGGGCGGGCGGTGGTGGCGGCGAGGGCGACGTAGGGCGATCGACGGTCGGGTCGCGGGGTCTGCCTTCAGGCTGACCCCCGCGGACGCTCGACGGCCCAAACCGGGGTCGGGCTGAAGCCTGACCCCTATGCCCCGTACAGCTCGCTGTGATACGCCCGGCGGTAGAGCTTCTGCAGGCGCTCCACCTCGTGGACGTAGTCCCTCGTCGCCGGGAACCTGATCTGCACCGTCTCGCCCGGCGGCGTCTCCTGGATCCACCGGTCCACGTTCGCCTGGCCGGCGTTGTACGCCGCCAGGGCCAGCTCGTCGCCGTTCGGGTATTCCGCGTACTTCTGCCGCAGGTGCTGCAGGTACCAGCACCCGTAGCGCACGTTCAGATCCGGGTTCAGCAGATCCGTCGCCGGGTGGAAGTTTCCGCCGCCCGTGTGGAGCGCGATGCCCCGTGCCGTGTCGGGCAGCAGCTGCATCAGGCCCACCGCGCCGGCACCGCTCCGTGCGTTCGCGTCGAACTGGGACTCCTCGTAGACCACGGCAGCAACCAGCGCCGGATCCAGGTGATACAGCCGCGCGTTGCCGACCACGATGCTCCGGTATTCGAGCGGGTACATGAGCCGCACCCACCAGTCCGGCTGCTCATGCTGCAGGATCCCGAACGCGACGGCGCCCGCGGACACGAGCGCCAGCACCAGCAGCGCCGCCCGCTTCACGTCAGCCGCGCCACCAGGCCGGCCACCCAGCGGTCGAGCTCCTCGAGCGTGCCCGTGTTCTCGTACACGACGTCTGAGCGGGCGGCCTTCTCCGCCTCCGGAAGCTGATGCCGCATCCGCTCGGCCGCACCCGGGCGCCGGGACTCACGCAGATCTTCCGGCGCCGTCACCAGCACGACCATGTCGTACCGGTCGGCGATGCCCGCCTCGAACAGGGTGGGCGCCTCGTGCACCAGCAGCTGGTCGCCTGCCGCAAGCCGCTCGGCCTTCCACTCCGCGAACCGCTCAGCCAGCAGCGGGAGGAGCAGCCCCTCGAGCCATCGCCGTTCCGCCTCGTCGGCGAACACCCGCCGAGCGATGGCCGCGCGGTCGACCGCGCCTGATGGGTCGAGCGCCTCCGGGCCGAAGTGCTCCGCCACCGCCCGGCGGACGTCGTCGCGCCGGTACAGCTCGCGCACCATCTCGTCGCTCGACAGCGTCACGGCGCCGTGTCTGGCGAAGGCCGCAAGCGCCTCCGACTTGCCCGACCCGATGCCGCCGGTGAGGCCGACGACCAGGGCCACCGCTACTCCTCGGCCAGCGCCTCTTCGGGCTCGGCTGCAGCGTCCTCGGCCGGCGCCTCGGCAGCCTCGGGCTCCGCGGCGTCCGCCTCAGCCTCAGGCTGCTCGGCCTCCGGCTCCTCCGCCGACGCCTCCGGCTCCTCTGCCGAAGCCTCCGGCTCCTCCGCAGTGGCCTCGGGCTCCGCGGCAGCGTCGACCGGCGCGGGCTCGGCGACGGTCTCCTCCGCCTCGGCCTCGTCGGCCGGCTCCTCGGGAGCATGCTCGGCGTCTGCGAACACCTCGGACGACAGGCCCAGCTCGGGCACCGGGTGGTCGGCGACCGCCGTGCTCGTCCCGTCCATCTCGATCCGCTTCACGGTCTCACCGGGCTCCACCCGCTTCAGCGACAGCGACAGCCGGCGCCGCTCGGCGTCGATCTCGATCACCTTGACGTTGACCTCGTCGCCCTGGTTGACGACATCGCGCGGGTTCTCGACGTGATGGTCGGCAAGCTCGGAGATGTGGATCAAGCCCTCGACGCCCGACAGGATCTCGGCGAAGGCGCCGAACGTGACCACCTTGGTGATCCGCCCGACGACGACGTCGCCCTGGTGGGTCTCGTCGATCACCCGCTGCCACGGGTCGGTCTGGGTCTGCTTGAGACCGAGCGAGATGCGCTGGCGGTCGCGGTCGACGTCGAGCACCTTCACCCGCACCTTCTGGCCGATCTCGAGCACTTCGGACGGATGGTTGACGTGGCTCCACGACAGCTCGGAGATGTGGATCAGGCCGTCGATGCCGTCGAGGTCCACGAACGCGCCGAAGTCGACGATGTTCGAGATCACGCCCTCCACCTCGGTGCCGGGCGAGAGCCGGTCGAGGATCTGCTGGCGCTGCTCACGGCGCTCCTCCTCGAGCACCGCACGGCGCGAGAGCACGACATTGTTGCGGCTGCGGTTGAGCTCGATCACCTTGCAGCGCAGCGTCTGGTCGCGGTACTCGTCGAGATCCTGGACGCGGCGGATGTCGACCAGCGAGGCGGGCAGGAAGCCGCGCACTCCGAGGTCGATGATCAGGCCGCCCTTGACGACCTCGATGACCAGGCCCTCGACCGGCTCGCCGCTCTCGGCTGCCGCCTCGATCCGCCGCCACGCCTTCTCGAAGCGGGCACGCTTCTTGGAGAGGATCAGGCGCCCGTCGGCGTCCTCCTTCTGGAGCACCAGGGCGTCGATCGTGTCGCCGAGCGCCACCTCGTCCTCCGGATTGACGGAGCGCCGGATGGAGAGCTCTGAGATCGGGATGACGCCCTCGGACTTGTATCCGATATCGACGAGGATCTCGTCCTTGTCCACGCGGACGACGGTGCCGCTGACCACGTCGCCCTCGTTGAAGTTGCTCAGCGTGCGGTCGTAGTCGGGCACCAGCTGCCCGTCCACCTCGATCATCCAGGTGTCAGACGGGTCAGAGTGCTGCTGGTCGATTGATGTCATAAAAACGCGATCAGTCCTTTGCGAGAGAGTGAGCGCACGGCGCATCCACCCGGACACCCGAGCGCACGGCAGAAAGTATACAGAGCGGCCTTGCGCCGGCCGCCGGTGGCCGGCGGCCGGTTTCTAGGACGTCCCGTAGCTGGCGGTGAGCTTGCCGCCGACGTCGATCACGGCCCCGCCAGGCGGGAGCGTGAACGACGTCGTCTCACCGGGCAGCTGGATCACCGCCGGCGCCTCGCCCGGGTTCACGGCGACGGCACCGGAGTCGAACGCCCGCACCACCGCACCGTCGCGCCTATCGGGGAGAGCCGTGGGCAGGCCGGGGTTGAGATCGTAGAGCGGGGTCCGGTTGCCCGGCACGACGGCGTAGGCGGACGCGGGGCCCGACACCAGCAGGTACGACGCCAGCCCGTACACGCGCTGCTCGAGGGTGAGCCCGCGCTCGTCGTCCCACACCCATGCCCCCACCCGCCGGTCGAGCGCCTCCTCGAAGTAGCGGTAGAGCGTGTCCCAGGCCTCGCCCTTCAGCAGCGCGAACCCGCGGCCGACCGACACCGCATCGCTGCTGCCGATCTGGGCGGCGTCGACGACCGTGAACGGCCCGTTCTCCGCGATCATCGAGAACCCGTGAGTCTTCAGGCCGCCGCGCACCGTGGCCATCGCCTCCGCCAGGTAGGTGGCGTGCGCCTGGTCGGTCATCGGCGCTCCGGTGGCCGGGTCGATCGGCGGTGAGACCCAGGCCGGCGCGTTGCCCGCATCCACCAGCACCGCGCCGTTCCAACCGCCGTCGGTCAGATCCTTCTCGGCGTCCTCGGCCCACGCCTGGAGGTAGTCATAGTTGCTGATGTCGAACATCACCCAGGTCGGATGGTCGGGCGGATGCACCTCCTCGCCGGCCGCGTCGTGCAGGATCCAGTCCGGGTGATGGTCGCGCACCTGCTCGAGGTCGAGGCCGGGCTGCGCGCAGCCGTCGCACGGTGTGAACCCGTACTGGAGCGAGCGGGTCTCCCACACCTGCACCGTCGGCTCGGCCGCGTGCACGTCCTGCGCGATGCCGTGCCAGCCCGGCGCGACGATGTCGAGATACGTGCGGCCGATGCAGGCCGCCTGGGCGGCCGTCGGCTGGACCTGCAGGCTGACCAGCAGCGGCGTGGCCGGCCGCGACCGGGCCGCGCACCGGGCCGGCACATGCTCGCTGCTGACCGCCCCACCGTTGCCACTGCAGGCGGCGGCGAGCGCCGCGGCCGCGGCGATCAGGAGGAGGCGCCACACGTGTCGCATCGGGTCACGGGCGATCCGATCAGGCCGCCGTCGGGCGGCGTGATCACCGATATCGGCTGCACCACGAGCGGGCTTCCGCACCGAGGGCAGAAGCCGCCGCCGCGCGGATGGTGGCGCAGCTCGAAGCGGACGTCGGCGCGCAGCAGCGAGCCGTCGGCCGAGACCACGCCGCCCTGCGGCCCAACGCGGCCGAACTCGAGCTGCACGTCGCCGGTGCGATGCTCGCCGTGCACCTGCACCGTGCCGGTGGCGATGCCCATCGCGTTGTCGAGCCGGTCGGGGGCGACCGCGGGTAGGAACAGCTCGGCCACGATCGCCTCCCGCAGCTCCCCGGCCTCCAACCACAGGTAGCTGCCCTGCTCCTCGCCGCGATGGGCCGGCAGCGCGTAGAGGGTGCCGGAGATCTGCAGCCAGTCCGTCACTTCGCGTCCAGCCAGGTGGCACCCTGCCCGATGTCGACCTCCAGCGGCGGGTCGAGCGGATAGGCGCTGACCATCTCTTCGCGGATCAACGGCTGGAGCACCGGCATCTCATCCTCCGCCGCCTCGAACACCAGCTCGTCGTGGACCTGCAGGACGAGCATCGATCGCAGCCCCTGCTCGCGCATGCGCCGGTGACAGCCGATCATCGCCACCTTGATGATGTCGGCCGCGCTGCCCTGCATCACGGTGTTCACGGCCAGCCGCTCGCCCAGGCTGCGCGTCTGGTAGTTGGACGCGCGCAGTTCGGGTATCGGGCGCCGCCGGCCGAACAGCGTGGTCACGTACCCGTCCTCCTTGGCCCGCTCGATCACGCCCCGCATGAACTCGTTGACGTGCGGGAAGCGCGCCAGGTAGGCGTCGATGTACGTCTGCGCCTCCTCCCGCGGGATCGACAGCTGCTCGGACAGGCCGAACGAGCTGATCCCGTAGATGATCCCGAAGTTGACCGCCTTGGCGCGGTTGCGCTCAGTCGACGTCAGCTCCTCGGCCGGCTTGCCGAGCACTTCCGCCGCCGTCGCTCGGTGGATGTCCTCGCCGCGTGCGAAGGCTTCGCGCAGGGCCGGCTCGCCGGAGAGGTGGGCGAGGATGCGGAGCTCCACCTGCGAGTAGTCGGCGGACACGATGCAGAAGCCGGGTGAGGCGATGAACGCGCTTCGGATCTCCCGGCCAAGCGGCGTGCGGATCGGGATGTTCTGGAGGTTGGGGCGGATCGAGCTGAGCCTGCCCGTGGCCGCGGTGGTCTGGCTGAAGTAGGTGTGCAGCCGGCCATCCTCCCCCACCAGGCCGGGCAGGGGATCCAGGTAGGTGCTGAGCAGCTTCGACTGCTCGCGCCAGGACTCGACGACGTCCACGATCGGATGCAGGTGCCGGATCTTCGCCAGCACCCGGGCGTCGGTCGAGTAGCCCGTCTTGCCCTTCCGGTCAGCGGGAAGCCCGAGGCGGTCGAACAGCACCTCGCCCAGCTGCTTGGGGGAGCCGATGGTGAACGGCCCTCCGGCCAGCTCGTAAGCCCGCTGCTCCAGCTCGTCCACCTGGTCGCGCAGCTTGGCGGCGATCTCGGCGAGCCGGTAGCTGTCGACCTGCACGCCGCAGCGCTCCATCTCCGCGAGCACCGGGACGAGCGGCAGCTCGATGTCCGTGTAGAGCGATGTCATCTCGCGGGCTGCGATGCGCTCCTCGAGGCCGGAGTGGATCGCCAGCTGCGTGCCGGCCGCCGCGACCAGCTCGGCTGTCTCCGGGTCGGCCTGAACGGCGGGCGCGACGCCCTGCTCCTCGGCGAGGTCGGCGATCTCGTACCCCGAGCGGCCGGGATCGAGCAGGTATGCGGCGATCTGCGTGTCGCCTCCCGGGAGCAGGCCCGGGATGTGCTCGCCGTGGGTGATGACGCGGTGACGGTCAAGCGCCCGTGCCAGCGCCGCCTGGTCGGGGACGGGCGCGACCAGCACGTCGCGCGCCTCAGAGGCGACCGCCGCGCGATCGTCGCGCACCGACACGGCGAGCTCATAGGGCAGCGCCGAGATGTCGTCCAGCGTCCCCTCGCGCCAGGCCATGTCTGTCCGCTCGAGCGGTGCGCCGGGCGCGGCCGGGATCACCTCCTCCAGCTCGTCCACCCGCTTCAGCAGGCCCCGGAACTCGAGCTTGCGGAACAGCTCCTTCATCGTCGAGCGGTCCGGCTGCTCGGCGACCAGCGCGGTGAAGTCCACGTCGATGTCGAGGTTGCGGTCGATCGTCGCCAGGTGCTTGCTCTTCACCGCCTCGTCGTGGTTGTCCCGCAGCGCCTGGCGGCGCTTGTCGCCCGGCACCTCGTCGAGGTGGTCGTAGATGCCCTCGAGCGTGTCGAACTGGACGAGCAGGTCGGCGGCCGTCTTCTCGCCGATGCCGGGGACGCCCTTGATGTTGTCCGAGGTGTCGCCCTTGAGGCCGATGAAGTCGGGGATCTGGGCCGGGCCGATGCCGTAGCGCTGGCGGATCCGCTCCGGCGTGTAGACGACCACGTCCGAGACGCCGCGCGGCGTCATCATGATGCAGACGCTGTCTGAGGCCAGCTGGAAGGCGTCGCGGTCGGTGGACACCACACACACGCGGCGGCCGTCCTCCTCCGCCTTGGCCGACAGCGTGCCGATCACGTCGTCGGCCTCCATCCCCTCCACGCGGATGTTGCGGTAGCCGAACGCCTCGACCAGCGGGGCGAAGTACGGGCGCTGCGCCTGCAGCAGCGGCGGCGTCGGCTTGCGGTGCGCCTTGTACTCGGGGTCGAGCTCGAGCCGCTTGGTCGGGCGCTCGTCCCAGGCGACCAGCACGGTGGCCGGGCGGTAGTCGGCGAGCATCTTCATCAGCATGTTGGCCATGCCGAGCAGCGCGTTGGTGGGCTGCCCCTCGGCCGTCTGGAGCTCCTCGGGGAGCGCGTGGAAGGCGCGGTACGCCAGGCCGTTGCCGTCGATCAGGAAGACGTCGCAGGTGCGGGCCGGTGCATCGTCCAGATCCAGCTCGGACGGCTTGGTCTGCTTCGCGGTCGCCACCGGGCAAGCGTAGTGGATCGCGGCCGACGGCCACAGCGCACGAGGGCGGTACCATCGCACCGTGGCGCCGCGACTCGCGATCGCCGTGATCTGCGCCGCGGTCGCCGCCGCGGTGCTCGTGGGCGGGGGCGGGTCGCCCGCGCCCCGGGCGGCCGGCGCACGGCCGTCGCCCGCGCTGCTCGCGTTCACGGCACAGACCCGCACCTCGCCGAACTCCGCGGTGTTCGCCCTGCGCCGCAACGGCACCGTCACCCCGGTCGGCCATGGATCCGGGCGAGTCGTGTCATGGTCACCGGACGGGAGCGAGCTGCTGATCATCTATCCCACCGGCGACATCGGCGGCGCCGAGGCGCTGGACGCGCTCAGCCTGTCGACGGGACGGCAGCGGCCGCTGTGGCGGGCGACGACGATGCAGGATGCGGCCTGGTCGCCGGATGGGCGCTACATCGCGGTCGAGTGGGACGGCAAGGTGAGCATCCTCGGTCGCGACGGCGAGGTGGTGCGGCCGCTGGGTGAGCAGGTGCCGTCGGGCCAGGCGGCCACCGGCGGCCTGGCGTGGTCTGCCGACGGCAGCCGGCTGGCAGTGACCTACGCGACGCCGGGCGGAAGCGGGATCGCGATCGAGCAGCCACGAGGCGTGCTGCCGCGGATCATGAGCCCGTGCGGACGCGAGCGTCCGTGCCACGATGTGTCCCGGCCGGACTGGGCGCCCGGCAGCAACGCGCTGGCGATGGTGCGGCGGGAGGGAACGAGGGGATCGGCCTGGTGGTGGACGGGACACGGCCCGCCGCTGCCGCTTCCAGCCACCGGGCTGCCTGACAGCGTCAGGTCTGCCGTTTGGGCGCCGGACGGTCACAGGCTTGCCGTCTCGACGGCGGATGGCCTGTTCCTGATGGACGGCCCCAGTTCCCGGGCAACGCGCATCACTGCGACCGAACCGCTGGCCGGGCCTGCCTGGTCGCCTGACGGGCGGCTGATCGCGATCGTCACGCGCTCGGCCACCGGCGGGCCGGACGTGCTGGACGTGCTGGCGCCGGATTCGGGAAACGGCCCAGCGCGGCTGCAGACCTCGACGGTATTCGACCGCATCTCCGGGCCGCTCGTCTGGAACCCCGCGGGGTGACGGAAAAGTGCCAGGCACTTTTCCGTCACCGACCTCTGCGCCGGACTCGGCTCAGCCGGAGGATCACCCCGCGGCGGGTGAACCAAGAGTGCCAGGCACCTTTGGTTCACCGGGCGTTCGGTGACCGATCCGTGACGGCTCGTGTCGAATCTGTGACGGATGGTGCCGGGATCAGGCGCGCTCGAGGAACCCGAGCACCAGCTCCGTGAATCGCTCGGGCTGTTCCATGCTCGGCAGGTGCGCCGTCCCCGGCATCCGCTCGAGCTGAGCGCCGGGGACCTCCTGCGCGAGCCACTCCACCGTCCGCACGATGTCCGGCCGGTCATGGTCGCCCACGATCAGCAGCGTCGGCATGCTGATCTCCCCCACCCTCGACGCCACGCCCTCTACGGTCGGCTGCTCCCCGTCCGGATCGGCGTCCTTCATGTGCGGGTACGCGCGCAGCTGCATCCTCCGCACCGCGTCGCGGACGGCCGGGTCGACCTCCTCCGGCTCGCGGCCGACCCCGTCCACCCAGAACCGCACGGTGAGATCGGCCGCACCGTCGAGGTCACCGGCCCTCAGGAGCCGCTCCTCCTCCTCGCCGTACCCGCGGACGTCCTCCGACCAGCCGGTCGCCGGAAGCCCCGGGCCGACGAGCACCAGGGCGCGCACGAGATCCGGCCGGGCGATCGCTACCTCCGTCGCCACGCGCCCGCCCAGCGAGGCTCCCACCAGCGCCGCCGGCCCCATCTTCAGCTGCTCAATCAGCCCGATCAGGTCGCTGCCGTGCGCGAACGGCCCACCGGGCGGCCCGGACTCCCCGAACTCGCGCATGTCGTATCGGAGCGTGCGGTGCCGCGCCGTGAACGCGTCCCACTGGGGATCCCACATCCGGCTGTCGGCAATCCCGGCGTGGATGAGGACGACCGGGCTGCCCTGACCCTCGATCCGATGGTGCAGCAGCACGGCCGCGAGCGTACCGTAGGCCGCGCGACGCCGCCGGGCGGCCCTCGGTACGCTTCTCGCCATGGCACGAAACCCGTCCGCCAGCTACAGCCTGACCATGCGCGTCGAGATCCCGAGCGAGCCCGGCTCGTTCGCGCTGGTCGCGGCCGCGGTGGCCGAGGCGGCGGGCGATATGGGCGCCATCGACCTCGTGCGCGTGAGCAAGGAGTACACGGTGCGCGACATCACCTGCTCCGCCTCGGACGCCGAGCACGGGCAGCGGATCGTCGACGCCGTGCGCGGTGTTCCCGGTGTCCATCTCGTCAACGTCAGCGACCGCACCTTCCTCATGCACCTGGGCGGCAAGATCGAGGTGCACAACAAGGTGCCGGTGAAGACCCGCGACGACCTCTCGATGGCGTACACGCCTGGCGTCGCCCGCGTCTGCCTGGCGATCGCGAGCGACCGCGAGAAGGTCCGCTCGCTCACCATCAAGCAGAACACCGTCGCGGTGGTGACGGACGGCACGGCAGTGCTCGGGCTCGGCGACATCGGGCCGGAGGCGGCGATGCCGGTGATGGAGGGAAAGGCGATGCTGTTCAAGGAGTTCGCCGGCATCGACGCCTGGCCGATCGCCCTCAACACCAAGGACACCGACGAGATCATCACGATCGTGAAGGCGCTCGCGCCCGGCTTCGGCGGGATCAACCTCGAGGACATCGCCGCGCCGCGGTGCTTCGAGATCGAGGGGCGCCTGCGGCAGGAGCTCGACATCCCCGTCTTCCATGACGACCAGCACGGCACGGCGGTGGTGGTGCTGGCCGGCCTGATCAACGCCGCCAAGCTGGTCGGAAAGCCGCTCGAGGAGTTGCGGGTGGTGCTCGTCGGCGTCGGCGCCGCCGGGGTGGCGGTGAGCAAGCTCCTGCTCCGCGCCGGCGTGACCGACATCGTCGGCTGCGACCGCGACGGCGCCCTCTATGCGGGC
>Ga0066662_10000360_pt1 | contig 19921 bp, 15 predicted proteins | sample GraSoiAngelo_111_FD_133939 | JGI IMG/M metagenome (GOLD analysis project Ga0066662, IMG submission 133939) | Grasslands soil microbial communities from the Angelo Coastal Reserve, California, USA - 14_0903_12_40cm | ecosystem: Environmental > Terrestrial > Soil > Grasslands | place: USA...
GAGGTTCAATGAGCACAACTAACGTAGAACTAGATGCGCTGGCAGTCTTCTCGCACCCGGACGATGCGGAGCTATCTGTTTCGGGTACGCTCCTGAAATTGAAGTCGCTGGGTTATAGCACGGGCGTTCTGGACATGACGCGCGGCGAGATGGGAACGCGAGGCACGCCCGAAGCCCGTGCGGAAGAGGCGCGCGCGGCTGCCAGACTTTTGAAACTGGACGTGCGGCTGAATCTTGAGCAACCGGATGGTCACGTCTGGCTGACAGAGGAAGCGCGCACGGCTATGGTGCGAGTCATTCGCACTCATAAACCAAAAGTAATCTTCACGGCGCATTGGGACGACCCGCACCCGGACCACGCCGCTACCTGCCGCATAGTACGCGAGGCCGCGCGCCTTGCGAGTATGCGGCGATATGATGAAGAGTCAGGACTTGAAGCCGTGCGAATGCCATCGCTCGCTCATTCAGTCTTCTCGCGGCGCGTGGTTCCATCTTTCATCGTTGACGTTTCGGATTTCGTTGAAGAGAAGATGCGCGCAATTCAGGCGCACGCTTCGCAATTCTTCCGCGCCGATTCAAGTGAGCCTGAGACGCGCATCAGCGAAAAAGGTTTCCTGCAACAGATAGAATGGCGTATGCGCTACTACGGCTCGCTGATAGGCGTGGCCGCAGGCGAAGCCTTCTATGTGCGCGAAGCATTGAATGTAGAAGACCCTGTGAAGCTTCTCACCAGACAGATGAATATCTATTCTTAAAAGCAGGAGTCAGGAGTCAGAAGCCAGAAGCCAGAAGAAAAGAAAAACGGGTTTGCGGCCCTTTCCCCTTCCGACTCCTGGATTCTGAATTCTGTATCCTGCTTTTCATTGGCTTCTGACTCCTGACTTCTGTTTTTCTTCAAGCACCGCGCGGGCGATGGCTAATGTTGCGTTAGCGCGTGGCGCTTCGCCTGTAAAATTCTTTGCGGCTTCGATGGCGCGGTAAAGGTCGTATTTGGCAAGCGAGCGAAAGAGGCCGAGCAGGTCGAAGTCCGGGACGTTTGCGCTATTAACAACAACTCCGTTCTTGAATCGAAGCGATGATGTCATGCGCGCGTCATCGCCCGTGTAGCCGTCCGAAGAGTTTGCGGCTTTGACGACCTCCGAGATTAAATCCCACGCTCGCGCAGCGTCTGCTTCGATGAGGACAGAGGTGATGGCGATGAGTGCGCGCGGGCGCTCCATCTCGCTTGCGGCAATGCGGCGTGCTTCCGCTGTGGCTTCTTCGAGTATATCGATTGCCCGTGCTCTCTCTGATTTCAAAAGCTGGCGCGCGGCCTGTGTGAAACCCCACACGCGCTGCAAGTGCGTTAGCTCACCGCTTCGAGCTATGCGTAATGCTTCCTGCGTGTCTTTCTTTTGAAGCGCGTTGTTCAGATATTCAAAATCGACGAAGGCGCGAGTCTGTCGGCGTAAATCGGAGTCTTCGATCTTGTCAACCAGATCGCGTCCGCGCGCATCGTTTGCGCCTGCGAGTGCTGAAGCCATGTCAGCATAGATTGCGTCGCGCTCGGCTGAATTGGCAGCGCGATCAATGCGATCCTGAAATCCTTCCATTCTGTCTCTGCTGTTGTCTTCGGGCGTAATACCTCTGTTGACAGCGCGATTCTCGCCCGTCCGCATTCTGTCTGGGGCGTCCGTTGAGAGCGCGGCCATCATTGTGCCGAGTTCTGCAAAGTGGTCCGGCGCGTAGCGCTCGAAGAGCGGGAGCAGGCGTTTGATGACCATATATTTGCCTATTCGCCCAGAGCTTGTAGTGTCCTGATCGGGTGGCGGAAGCGGGCGCAGTAGAATCTGCGCGGCCACTTGAAAGAACGCTTTGCGCAAATCAGCCGGAATATCAGGCGCAGGCGTTGGACCACGCCGCGCCATCTGGTTTGCCCCGCCGCGCCGCTCGAACGTTATGTATAGAAACGGAGTGAAGACGTAAGAGGAGAGTCCCGAAACAGTGTTTGCGTCAGATTGAGGATCAACCGCCGCAAGTTGAAGCAGAGCTACAAAGCGTTTGTCCGCAGCCGCAGCATCCTTTTCGCGTAGCGCTGAAAGGAAATTAATAGTCTCAACCGTGACTGAGGTGAGAGCCGGGTCAGCGTACTGTAGAGCGTGCTCCGTGTCTCCGTCTTGCAATAATTGAGTCGCAAGACTTAATCGCTGAGCTTGAGAAGGCTTTGACATCCAGGGGTCACGACCGAGCGAACTGTTAGCAGCCTCGCGCTCTTTAGACTCTTCCATCTTCTTCAAGAACTCTTCGCCGAGCGCGCGGTCACGACGAGAGGCAAGGCGCAGAACTTCGTTGCGAACGCTCGGCGGAGGCGTGACGGCAACAGAGCCTGTGGTCTGTTCCTGTCGGCGTATGTCTTCTTCCAGCTTGCGCGCAGATTCGGCGTCAGCCTCTTCCGCAGCGTCCCACGCGCTCTCGAAGAGTGTGCGCGCACGATCTTGCTCACTGTCCCAGAGAGCATCTGCCGCGCGCGATAGGACGCGAGCGCGCAGTGTTTGATCGCGGTAGCCCTTCGCCTCGTCAGCTAAAGATTTGAGCAAAGAGAGTGCTGTGATGCGCCGCTGCTCCGCAAGCGGGTCAACTTCGGCGCGCGAAGCAGATGCCTTCTTGCTTGAGGCTGCTTTTATCTGAGTTGCATCTTTGGCCGTAGGGGTCTGAGCGTTTACGAGCGAAGGCAGAGTCACTAAGCAGAACAGCGCAAAGATCGAGCGAACGGGTCTTGACATCTTTTGCCTCCTGAATGGTCCGAACGCACGTCGGACAGGGAATGAGAACCTTTGATTAACCTTACGCCGAGAGGTGCGCAGAGTTCCAAAATTTACAGGAAGATAAAAGAGACCAAACCGCGAAATACGAACCGCGCAACGACGCGAAACGGACGCGAAAAGAAGATTGATAGAGAATAAAAAACTGGCATGGACGATTCTTCAAATCCCTTTTAGCGTCTTTCGCGTCGTTTCGCGATTCGTATTTCGCGGTCTCTAAACGGCGACGACCTCAAGCTCCGGGTCAATCTCCTGCCTGAGCATTCCTTCAATAGCCATGAGTGTTCCTGTCAGAGAGCTTGGGCAACTGCCGCAAGCGCCCTGATAACGTATGTTGAGCGTGTTGTCTTTGATGCCGAGCACTTCCAGATAGCCTCCGTCCATCATCAAAGCGGGCCGCACCTTCTCGTCCAGAATCTCGTTGATTCTAATAAGGCGCGGGTCATCGCTCATCACTGCTCCGAGCGCGCCGCCGATTGCTGGTGAATCCGGGGTTGCGCCTCCGACGCTCGCGGCTGCGCGAATCGGCACGGCCAGTTCCGGCAGAAGCTCGTCCCAATCGCTATCGTCCGTCTTCTCGACCGTCACCATTTGGTCCATGTAGAAGATGGATACGACATTACCCACGTCGAACAAAGCTTTAGCGAGCGGGTCATCCTGAGCTTTATCTATTGATTCAAACTGTCGCGCAACACCGTTCGTCACAGACTCTTTGAGTATGAACTTGACGGCGTTCGGGTTCGGCGTCTCCTGAATATCACTGATTTTAGGCATTCCTTCGGTCTCCATTCATTCGCCTGTTATATAAGCTGAGAGGCTGAAATGATTCATAAGTTTAACGACACGTAAGATTATACTGCTTTTCATTAAGAGATGCAGCCGTAACGATTGCGGACGGGCGGATTAAAAACTAAAACGCTTCCGTCTTAATCAAATCCGCATTCCGCAATCCAAATAAGCCTTGCTAAAAATCAGGATGCGTGTCTATACTCACAAACCTTGCTTGACCCCCTTTACAGGTGTGACAAGTTGAGGTAGGAAGCAGGCGGTTGCGAGGGCCGCCTGCTTCTTCCTTTTATAGAAGAAGCCAGAAGTCCGAGAGGCAGGAATCAGGATTCAGAATCCAGAATGAAAGGGCTGAAACCCATTCTGTTTCTCTTTTATTCTGACTTCTGACTCCTGTATTCTGTCTCCTGCTTTCATGAACATAGGCATCACTGTTTATCCGACTTACGGCGGCAGCGGAATCGTAGGCTCCGAGCTTGGAAAAGAGCTTGCGGCGCGCGGCCACACGGTCCATTTCATAGGATCATCTCTGCCCACGCGCCTGACGGAATTGAACGAGCGCGTGCGTTTTCACGAAGTCGAGATGATGTCTTATCCGCTCTTCGAGCATCAGCCCTATACGCTCGCGCTGGCTACGAAGATGGCGACCGTTGCCGAAACAGAAAACCTTGATCTGCTTCACGTACACTACGCCATTCCGCATTCAATCAGCGCGATACTTGCGCGCGAGTCTTTGCAACCGCGTCGCCGTCTGCCCGTGATTACAACATTGCACGGCACAGACATCACACTCGTCGGTGCGGATCGTTCATACTTGCCAATCACGCGCTACGGCATCGTACAGTCAGACGGCGTGACGGCAATCTCTAACTATCTAAGGCGCGCGACAGCAGAGATTTTCGATTTCGACAACATTGCGGTCATACCGAATTTCATCTGCGCGACTGACTATCAAAGGCATCCTGTTCCACGCTTACGCCGAGAGCTTGCGCGCGATGATGAGCCGCTTCTGGTTCACGTCTCAAACTTTCGCCCAGTAAAGCGTCCCGTTGACTGCGTTGAAATCCTCGCGCGAGTTTTGAAGAGAACGAAGGCTCGACTCATCATGGTCGGCGACGGAAGCGAGCGGACCAATGCGGAGCATCGTGCACGCTGTCTTGGAATCTATGAGCACTGTTCTTTCGTAGGCAAGCAACCGAAGATAGTTGATTACCTTTCGGCTGCTGACGTGCTCTTGCTTCCTTCGGAGCAGGAGTCATTCGGCCTCGCTGCGTTGGAAGCGATGGCCTGTGAAGTTCCCGTAATTGCGTCGAATGTTGGCGGCATACCGGAAGTCGTGACGGACGGCGAGACAGGGTTCTTGAGCGAAACGGGCGACGTTGAAAAGATGAGCGAGGATGCTGCGCGACTACTTATGAACGAAGAGATGCGGCGCGAGATGGGGCGTCGCGCAAGAGAGTCTGCCATCGAGCGCTACAGCACAGACCTTGTCATTCCGCAGTACATAAAATTTTATGAGCGCGTCCTCGCCGCGTAGAGCGGCAGAAGAAGAGGCGGACGAGTGGAGCGCAAGCGAGAAGCCGGTCCGCTACATCATACAGAATCTTGAGCGCGCTTACGGCGTGCCGTTGAACGAGCGCGCGTCAGACCCGCTCGACATGCTAATCAAGATTATTCTCTCGCAGGCGACTAGCGATACGAACAGCCATAGGACGTTTGCGGCTCTGAAAAAACGTTTTTCCACTTGGGACAAAGCGTTGCGTGCGCGCACCTCAACCATCGCAGACACCATTCGCTCAGGCGGGCTTGCGAATCAGAAGGCAGCCGTCATCAAAGACGTGCTGCGCCAAATCAAAACTGAACACGGCACGCTCGATCTAAGTTTCCTGCATGATCTCTCAAACGAAGAGGCCGCCCGTTATCTATCGCAATTTCGCGGTATAGGTCCGAAGACGATAGCCTGCACGCTTCTCTTCGCGTGCCGCAAAGAGGTCTTTCCGCTGGACACGCACATCTTCCGCGTTCTTCGCCGCGTAGGTTTGATTCCGCAGAAATGCACCGATAGGCGCGCACACGAAATCATGAACGAAACAGTGCAAAAGGGTAAGTTCTACTCCTTTCACGTCAACCTGATTCGTCACGGTCGCACGCTCTGTCGCCCGCGCGAGCCACTGTGCGAACGCTGCCCGATTGTCGAATATTGCGACTATGGACAAAAGGTAATTTGAAAAGCATGAGTCAGTACCACCTGCGGTAGCGGGTGGGTGCTTTGGCATCTCAGACCCACCCGCTACCGCAGGTGGTACTGACATTTCCTTCCTATATGTATCTCGTTGACGGCAACAATGTGATGGCGCAGCGCGTCGGATGGCACAAGGATAAACGGAAGGCGCGGCGCAGGTTGATGGATGAGCTTGCGAGGTTTGCGCACACGCGGCGCGCGAGTGTGGCGGTTGTGTTCGATGGCGCGCCTGATGAGTTCTTCGCGGACGGCGCGAGCTACAAAGGCGTGCGCCTCTTTTATGCGGAGCGAGGCTCGAACGCAGACGAGCGCATAAAGCAGTTGGTCGAGCGCGAGCGCGAGCGCCGCACACTAATCGTTGTCACTTCCGACCGCGCTCTCTCAGACTACGTTCGTCGTTGCGGCGCGCAGGTCATTCGCTCAGGAGAATTTCGCAAACGAATGGAAGAGGCGGAAGCTGCAAACTCTAATCCAAACTCCCCCGAACCGTCCGTCGAAGGAGAACTCAATGAGTGGATGCGCTACTTCGGCGTCGGCACTGAAGATGACGAAGAGCCGTAAGGCAATTGAAAAGATAGAAGCAGGGAAGAAATATCGTTTCGTTCTTACTGCCTACTGCTACTGCTCTCGGTCTCCTCTCTCTTCCGCGTTCCGCAATCGGCTGGTTCTTTGGCATAATCTCTCTGTAGCGCGGCTCGCCGTTTTAAGCAGACTTTTAGATTTGGCCGAGCGTCTAATCTACAGCGGAGGACCTTTATGAAAAAACGTACTTCACTAGCCTTCGTCCTAATCTTCTCCTTATTCATCTCAATTGCAGCGCAGCAGAATCCAAATCCTAAACCTGGCCCGCAGACGACGCCTGAGCAAACCAATCCTCAGCAGCAGCAGGTTGAGAAAGAGGATGTCGTTCGCATCACTACGAACCTTGTGCAGGTTGACGCCATCATTACGGATAAGAATGGAAAGCAGGTGACGGACCTCAAGCCGGAAGAGATTGAAATCTACGAGGACGGTCATCCGCAGAAGATAACAAACTTCTCTTACATCTCAACCGAGAGCGGGACGGCACAGCCCGTCGCAGTAAAGAAGCCCGCAGCGCCGGTTGATAAAAATGGGCCGCCAGTTCCGCCCGTGCATCTCAGGCCAGAGCAGGTGCGCCGCACCATTGCTCTGGTCATTGACGATCTGGGTCTTTCCTTTGAGAGCACGCACTATGTTCGGGACGCGCTCAAGAAATTCGTTGACCAGCAGGTGCAGCCGGGCGATCTGGTCGCAATCATTCGCACAAGAGGCGGCATGGGCGCGTTGCAGCAGTTCACTTCCGACAAGCGACAACTCTACGCAGCGATTGAGCGCGTGCGTTGGTATCCGCTTGGAAGAGGCGGCGTGAGCGCCTTCGCGCCGATTGATAGCTCCAGCGCGCAGAACCAGCAGGACCAAACGCAGGACGCAGACAGCAGCGCTAACAGCAGCAGTCCGAGCGAAGACCTTGACCGGTTTCGTGAAGAGCTTTTCTCCGTAGGCACGCTCGGCGCAGTTGATTACGTCGTGCGCGGGATGCGCGAGCTTCCCGGACGAAAATCAATTCTACTGGTATCCGACGGCCTTAAGCTTTTCAACCAAAGCGATCCGGCAGGCACAAGGCGCGTACTTGACGCCCTGCGCCAGTTGACGGACCGTGCGAATCGCGCTTCTGTAATCATCTACACGATGGACGCGCGCGGGCTTCAGACGCTGGCTCTGACGGCGGCTGACAATGTGGGCGCGTTAAGCCAGCAGCAGATTCAGCAGCAGCTACAAAGCAGGCGCGACGATTTCTACGACTCGCAAGCGGGTCTTGCTTATCTGGCAGAACAGACGGGTGGGATTGCTATACGCAACTCGAACGATTTGAGCGCAGGGATACGCCGCGTGCTTGACGATCAGAAGGGCTATTACTTAATCGGCTATCGCCCGGACCAATCAACTTTCGACGCGAAGACAGGGCGCAGGACATTTCATAAAATCTCCATCAAGGTTAATCATCCGGGCCTGAAGGTACGTTCGCGCACAGGCTTTTTCGGCGTCTCGGATGAAGAATCCGCCCCGCGTCCTCGCACTCCCGCACAGCAGATGATCTCTGCGCTCACTTCGCCTTTCGCAGAGAGCGGCATACACCTGCGCCTGACATCTCTTTTCGCAAACGATCCGAAGCAAGGCTCTTTCATGCGCTCGCTGCTTCACATAGATGCGAAGGATTTGACGTTTACGGATGAGCCGGACGGTTGGCACAAGACCATCTTTGATATTCTCGCAGTAACTTTCGGAGATAACGGAGCGGTCATAGATCAGGTCAGCCGCACACACACGCTTCGTATGCGCGGCGAGACTTACAAGCGCATTCTTGAAAGCGGCTTCGTTTATTACCTGACAGTGCCTGTCAAGAAACCCGGAGCTTACCAACTGCGCACCGCTCTGCGCGACACATCGAGCGAGCACGTAGGCTCCGCCAGCCAGTTCATAGAAGTCCCTGACATCAATAAGAATCATCTGATGATTTCAGGCATAGTCGTCGCCGGTATCAATCCTTCTGCAATAAAGACGAATGAGAAGACGGAAGCGGGCGCTCCGCCACAGCAACCATCAACTGCTGCGGGCGCTGCGACTAAAGCAGAGGGCGAAGATGTAAACGACCCGCAGCCCACCCCTGCCGTGCGTAAATTCAATCGAGGGATGATCGTTCAATACAACTACGTCATCTACGACGCGCAGTTGGATAAAGCCACAAAACTTCCGCAGCTACAAACACAACTACGCATCTTCCGCGAAGGCCGTCCCGTCTTCACAGGACGGGTGCTACCCTTTAACCCTGCTAACCAAACGGACATGAAACGCCTGATCGCAGGCGGAGCTTTACAACTCGGCGCAGAGATGACGCCCGGCGAGTATATTCTTCAGATCGTCGTCACAGACCCGCTCGCCAAAGATAAGTACCGTGTGGCTACGCAGTGGATTGATTTCGAGATAGTGAAATAGTTGTAAGTTTCAAGTTTCAGGTTTCAAGTTAAAAGACTAAACTTAAAACCTGGAACTTGAAACTTATGAAATCAATTATCGTCGGAACAGCCGGACACATAGATCATGGAAAGACCGCTTTGGTGCGCGCGCTCACAGGCGTGGATGCGGACCGGCTACCTGAAGAGAAGCGGCGCGGGATTACGATTGATCTCGGCTTTGCTGAGCTTGATCTGGGCGACGTGCGCGTAGGATTCATAGACGTTCCAGGCCACGAGCGTTTCGTCAAGAACATGCTCGCGGGCGCGCACGGGATTGATCTGGTCGCGCTCGTCATAGCCGCAGACGAAGGCGTTATGCCGCAGACGCGCGAGCACTTCGACATCTGCCGACTGCTCGGCGTCAGTCACGGGCTTGTCGTCATCACGAAGACAGACATGGTGGATGAAGAGTTGCTCCTCCTCGTTCGCGCTGAAGCGGAAGAGTTGGTCGCAGGCTCTACACTTTCAGGCGCTCCCATTTTGAGCGTGAGCGCGCGAACGGGCGAAGGTGTGGAAGAGTTGAAAGCAGCTTTGCGCGAAACGGCTCTCAAAGTTCCGCCGCGCTCAAGTGAACAGGTCGCGCGGCTTCCCGTTGACAGAGCTTTCACAATGCGCGGCTTCGGCGCAGTTGTGACCGGGACGCTCGTGGCTGGCAGCGTCGCAGAAGGCGATGAGATGGAACTACTGCCTGCGGGTTTGCGCGTTCGCGTGCGCGGGCTTCAGGTGCATGGGCAGAAAGTTGAGCGCGCCCTTGCTGGACAGAGAACTGCAATCAATCTTGGCGGCATTGATGTTCAGCAGATTGAGCGCGGGCTTGTGCTCGCTCCCGCAGGAAGATTGCTGCCGACGCAGGCTCTGGACGTGCAGGTGGATGTTCTTGAAAGCGCGCCGCGCCCACTTCGCTCTCGCTCGCGCGTGCGAGTTCACCTGGGCGCAGCAGAAGTTCTGGCGCGCGTGCGCGTGCTCGAAGACTCAGGCGAGATTGCACAGGGCAAGATGGGCTTCGCCCAGTTGCGGCTTGAGTCGCCGGTCGTTGCCCTTCCTTTTGAGCGTTTCATCATTCGCTCCTATTCGCCGCAAGTAACAATAGCGGGCGGTCGCATACTCGATGCCCACGCGGCACGCCATCGCGGGCGCGAGATGGAGCAGACGCGCTCTCGTCTTGAAACTCTTGCGACAGGAGATAGAGTTGATGAGTTCGCCGTCTTTGTAGAGATGGCAGGCGAGCGCGCGGTTCGTCGCGCTGAGATTGCGGCGCGAACAGGATGGACGGATGAAGTTCTGGAAGATGCTGTGCGGCGCGCGAAAGAAGCTGAAAGGGTCGTTGAAGCAGAAGGCGTCTATGTCGCAAAGAGCGTCTTTGATCGCCTTGCGAATGACGCCTTAGAGGAGATCGCCGCGCACCACAAGCGTGAGCCTCTCGAGCGAGGCATCTCGCGCGAAACCTTGCGCGAGAGACGCTTCACGCACGCCGCGCCCGAAATCTTTCGCGCACTTCTGTCACACTTAGAAAGTGTTGGCGCTCTTGTCTCCGACAAAGAGTTTGTGCGCGCGGCTTCTCACACTCTTTCGCTTACGCCTTCGGACGTAATGCTGCGCTCCGGTCTTGAGAAAGTTTACAGAGAGGCCGCGCTCGAAGCGCCCACGTTTGAAGAAGCAGTAGCGCGTGCAGGCGGCGCGCATCATTCACGCGAACACACGCGAAAGATTCTTCAGTTGCTGATTGATGACAGATCGCTGGTAAGAGTCAGCCCTGATCTATTCTTCCATCGCGCTGCTCTGGACAGTCTGATTGCTAGTTTGCGCGAGTACGCCGCCGAGCACGAGCCTGAGCGAATGATTGATGTCTCGACTTTCAAAGAGATAGCCGGAATCTCGCGCAAGTACGCCATCCCGCTTCTTGAATACTTCGACCGCGAGCGAATAACGCGCCGGGCGGGAGATAAGAGAATAATTCTTTAAGGCAAAAGGAAAAAGGTAAAAGGTAAAAGTGAAAGACGAAAAACCTGCCCTCTTTCTCTTCGCTTTTGCCTTTTACCTTTTTCCTTTTGCCTTACAAACGCTTGCTTTCGCGCGCCCGTTGGAAGTAACATTGCGTGCGAATAAAGACTAAAAAACCGATCTATTCAAAAGAGGTCGGCCCGACGGTTCTCTTCTGAGCTTTTAAGCGGTAAGCGTTAGCGGCTTCTCCTAGGCCATTCTACTTAACATTTAACGAACGCCGGAGGTTCAAGATGAAGAGCATGACAGATATTCTGACCTGGGTGATCGGCTTGATTGCGACCGGGTTGGCGGTTTACTTCTTCTTTTGGAAATATAAGACGGATGCACATCCTGATGGCGACCCGAAATATTTGTGGATGGCTATTGGATGCACGGTCGTCGCGTTTCTCTGCGCACTGGTTTTCTTCGTGCGCCGCGTCAACAAGGAAGAAGAGATTCACATAACTCAGTGAGGTCACTTGGCTGGACCGCTTCGGCGCGCAGAGCGTGAAGTCAGGCTCAAGCAGAAGAAGCAATTGAATCACGCTCGGGTATGAGCGAGAGGTAGCGCGCGCGCCGGGGTTGTTAGAGAGAGTGAGCCGAGCGGAAAGATAACTTGACGCCGTTTGCGCCGGTCGCAGTAGCCTGCGCTCGTGCAAACGGCGCTTTTCTCTGCTTTCAAAATTTCAAACCTGTAACCGAAGTGTAGGAGCAATTCTTTGATGATTGTTGATTCAACGCTCATGCTCGCGCAGGAGACAGAATACACTGCGCCCAGCTATTTCAGGATAGTCGTTCTAGTTCTTCTGGCTCTTGGAATCATCGGCTGGTTGATTGCCGCAGTTTTAGGATTCGCACGCGCGCGCGCTTTCGGCTCTTCAACGCGCTGGTTCGCGCTCTCCGCAGTCTGCCTGCTTCTTTACAACCTTCATTGGGTATTGGTGAGCGTAAGCTTCATCATAGCCAGCCCTGATGCTGTGCTGGCTATAGGCCAGTTCATAAACCTCTTTATAGTGCTCGGCGCAGTCTGCGCGATAATGGGCTTCATACGGCTGACGCATCCGCGTTGAAGACTGGCGCGGCTTCTGTAACTCAAATTTTCTAATGGGCAGGAAATCGTTTCTCTTTGCCGCGTTCGCAATCTTTGCGGGCGCGGCACTTTTCTTCGCTGCGCGAGCGTGGAAGGCGGAACATGCGCCGCGCCCCGGTTTTGTCTATACGCGCGGCGCAAGCTTCATGGTTGATGGTCGCGCGTTTCGCTTCACGGGCGCGAACGTTTCAGTGATGTACAAGGATGAAGATAGAGAACGTATGCCTGAGACCATGCAGGAGGCCGCGCGCGAAGGATTGAGCGTCGTTCGTGTGTGGGCTTTCGGCGAAGGCGACGAGAATGGAATCGGTCCTGTCGGAAATGACCGCGCGGACTGGCCGCGCAAGCATCGCTTTCGCCCCGCACCCGACCGTTGGAACGAAGAAGAGTTTGTACATCTGGATAAGGTTATAGCCGAAGCCTCGCGCCTTCATCTACGCGTGCAACTCTGTCTGACCAACTGGTGGCGCGACACTGGCGGCATCACGCAGTATCTCTATTGGGCAGGGATCAAGGACGCCGCCGACGACCATCAACCCTACGGCATCAACATGGAGCGCGCGATGCTCTTCTACACAAACGACACGACGCGCCGACTTTACCGCGAGCACGTCGAGAAGATCGTGACGCGCCGCAACACCGTTACGGGAGTTCTTTATAGAGACGATCCAACGATCATGGGCTACGAGTTGATGAACGAGGCGCAGGCTCTCACAGGCCGTTGGTCAGAGCGCCGCGCGTGGATTCGTGAGATGAGCGCGTACATCAAATCCCTTGACCCGGACCACCTGGTTGCACCCGGCACATGGGGCTATCGCACGTCCTGGGAGCGAAGAGAGTGGCTCGAAGATCACCGCATCCACACAGTTGATTACTGCGACGTGCACCTCTACCCGCGCGACGACCTTGACAGCTACGTTGATTCGCCTAAAGCCTTGAGTGAATTCATAGACAACCGCGCGGCTGCCGCCTTCTCAATCAACAAACCTTTTCTGGTGGGCGAATTTGGCATGGGGCCGGAAGGCTACAAAGGTTTTTCAGAAGTAGAGTGGTATCGAGCCTTTTTCGAGAGCGCGCTACGTGCTTCAGCAGGCGGCGCAATGTTCTGGATAATCACGCCCGACCCGCACAGGGGTTACGGAATCTCTTACACCACTGAGCGCGATGATGAAGTCCGCGCCGAGATTCATAGAGCATCGGAGATGTTCGCAGCGCACGAGGGAGATAAACCGCCGCAAGACTTGTTAGACTCCGCGCATCATCTGGTCCCGCGACAATTCGCATTCATGCGAGCGCCCAGTGACCCTGCAAAGCTGCCGGAAATAATCAAGCTGGAAAAGGGGGAAGGTGCTCTCACCTATCGCTTCCACCCGGAGATGGCTGCGAGCGCGCGTTTTGAAAAGCTTGGAGGCGGCGCGGGCTACATCTGGGGCGCTGGCGTCGGCTACGTCGAATACGTCGTGCCTGTGCGAGAGAAAGCGCATAAAGTTAAAAGCATCATCGTGCGCGCACACATTCAACCCGTGCTTCCACAGGACGCGCACCCGCCCGTCACTTCAACGCGCGTCACGCTTCTAATCAATAATGTGGACTGCGGCTCGCGTCTTGTTCCTGTAGAGAATCCAAAGCAGCAGGTGGTCCAAGTTTGGGAGGTTGATTCTTTTCCGTTGTTGGTGCGTGCGATGGCTGGGCTTCCTCTCAACGTCCGCTTCGCAGTCAAAGTTGACGCCGACCAACCGTTCGGCCTGAACATCTCGAACTTTAACGAAGGACACGAGCCGCCGGACGCCTGGCCGATTGAGGTTGTAATTCAGTAGAAGATGTCAGTACCACCTGCGGTAGCGGGTGGGTCTTTGACGCTAAAGCACCCACCCGCTACCGCAGGTGGTACTGACAAGCACGTCTTATTGTAAGGTCGCATTCAACCGCAAGGCGCTTTACACGCCTGTGATAAGGTTTCCTTCGCTTTGCAAGCCGTTTTCAAAGGTTTGCAAAGGCTTTTCAAAGCTCTGTGAAGGCTTTGCAAACCTCTGCAAAGGGCTTGCAAAGGCTTGAAAACGGCTTGCAGAGCTTTGCAAGGGCTTTTCAAAGCTTTGCAAAGGGCTTGCGATGCTTTGCAAAGCCTCTTCAAGATAAATATTAAGACTCACAGCATGAAAATGTGCTAATATCCCGCCGTTTTCAGGTTCTCAGTCTTTCAATAACCCTTTAACTCATATCCAATCTGAGGAGGAACTCTCATGGCTGTACACACCAAGAAGATTAAAGAGCGCGTCACCCGTATGAACAACGCATGGAAGCAGGGCGCTCCCACTGCCGTCTTCAAAGGCATCAATCAACCGGATTTTCAAGCGGAGATCGAGAGGGCGGCAACAAAGGATCAGGAGATAGCCGACCTTGAAGCGCAAGTCAAGATAAAGAAAGCAGAGCGCGATGCTCTCTACAGTAAGCTGAACGCCGATTCTATAAAGGTGAGAGACGGCGTCGAAGGCGATGTAAACTTCGGCACGAATCATCCGCTTTATGAAGGTATGGGGTTTACTATTGACGACAACCGCAAGTCCGGTTTGACACGAAAGAAAACTCCGTCTGGCACTAAAGGCTAACCTCCGCAAAGTTCAGTTAGCCGCAAACAGGCGTATAACGTTCAATTCATCTCCCTGTCGGGCGGCAAGTGAGTAGCCGTTTAACTAAAACTATGTGTTGGACTGACTATCACTATCTCTTAAGGCTTTTATCGTCAGGGTCTCGAATCCTACGGGAGGCAACATGATGACGCAGCAATCACGAAATCAGGAACCAGACACGCCGAGTCGTGAGAAGGAAAATCAACCTTCACTGATTGAGAGAATATTCAAGTTTAAAGCGCTCATAGTCTGTCTGGTTTTGTTAATACTCGGAATTCTTTTGCTGATAATCGCGTCGCTTCTTCCCGAGCAGGGGCTTCCAGAGCATTTGCTCAGAGATATAGGAATTGTGCTCGTTACGACGGGATTAGTTGTATTCGCAGCCGACTATATCACTCGCAAAGACTTCCTTGCGATTCTTTCGCAAGAGTTAAATCCTCTAATAGCGGAAACGCGGGCATTTAGACAAAGCACCTTAAATGAAATGGAACCCTTAAGAAGAGATGTTTCTTCTCTAACGACAAAGCTGCTGGAGGAAGTCAAGCCATTAAGGCAGGACATCCCCACGCTTAGCACAGCACTTGATGACATACGCAAATGCATTTCGCTCGGCGCAACCATGTCTGTGCTGGGAATCAAACAAATTCATGACGACCGAAGGGAGAGTAGCCTTCTTGAGCGCCTCAAACGAGTGAAGGCGGGAAGTGAGATAAAGATTCTGGGCATTGTTGCATCGGAAATTGGCCGTGTTCCGATGCAGGAAATTATGAGAGAGAAAATAAGAGTAGGCTGCAAGTTCAAAATTCTTTGCCTAGACCCGGAATCAATTTTCGTTCGACAAAGGGCCGCCGAAGAAGGCCGCGAATATGAGGACATGAAAGAAGACCTTATCCACACTAATGACGGCATCTGGAGAAACTTCGTGCAGCGTCGTTTAGCCAGAGAGAAGATTCAACCCGGTCAAGTTGAGTTAAGATATTACGACTCGACTCCCCGCTACTTTCTATTCATAACGGACAGCGTGGTAATCGTAGGGTTCTATTTAGGGAGAATACGCGGTGCTGACGGACCCCACCTTGAGTTAGATATTAAAGAAAGAGGTATAGCCACAGCGTTCATCGAGCATTTTGATTCGCTCTGGGAGCTAGGGAAGCCTCCACTCTGAACGAAGCAACCTCACGATTGATTGATTGCGCGCACGGCTTCCTGCGCGTAGTAGGTGATTATCATGTCTGCTCCGGCGCGTTTGATGCAGGTCAGGGTTTCGAGCATGACGCGGCGCTCGTCTATCCAGCCGCGCTCAGCCGCAGCCTTAATCATCGCGTACTCGCCGGAAACGTGATAGGCGGCCATAGGAAGATCGAAGCGGTCGCGCACCATCTTCAGAATATCAAGGTAGGCAGTCGCAGGCTTGACCATCAGAATATCCGCGCCCTCAGTGTAATCAAGTTCAGCCTCGCGCATAGCTTCTCGCGCGTTCGCTGCGTCCATCTGGTAGGCGCGCCGGTCGCCGAATGAGGGCGCGCTGTCTGCCGCCTCACGAAATGGACCGTAGAAGGCGGAGGCGTATTTCACAGCGTAAGACATGATAGCAATCTGGTCGAAGCCTTCGTTATCAAGAGCCTCGCGGATTGCGCCGACCTGTCCGTCCATCATTGCAGAAGGCGCAACGATGTCCGCTCCGGCCTGCGCCTGGCTGACGGCTGTGCGCGCAATCAACTCAAGCGACTCGTCATTCAAGACCTCGCCGCGACGGACCACTCCGCAATGGCCGTGCGATGTGTACTCGCAGAGACAAGTGTCCGCTATGACGAGCATGTCCGGGATTGAGCGTTTCACGGCGCGCGCAGCCTGCTGCACAATGCCGTCTTCTGCGTAAGCGCCCGACGCAATCTCATCTTTAGCTTCAGGCAGGCCGAAGAGTATGACTGCTCGAAGCCCCAACTCGAAAGCGTTCGAGGCTTCGCGCATGGCTTCGTCAACTGATAGATTGAAGACGCCCGGCATGGAAGAGACCTCTCGGCGAACACCGGAGCCTGCGCAGACGAAGAGCGGCAATATAAAGTCTTCGCGCGCGAGCCTTGCTTCACGCACAAGTGATCGCAACGTCTCACTTCGTCTGAGCCGTCTGGGGCGATTTGTTATGTCTGACATCTTACTAACCTCTTAGTTGCAAATTACGCAGTCAATCGAATGATACGCACCATCCGCTACGCGCGCAAACCTTTGCAGTATCTTGAAACCAACTTCAACTTGACCTTTCAACTCTCACCTTTATAATTATTCAACACTTGTGGCGGGGTAGCTCAGCTGGTTAGAGCGTGGGATTCATAACCCCAAGGTCGCGTGTTCAAGCCACGCCCCCGCTACACTTTCGAGTAAAACGGATTATGGCCCGATCTTTCATCCGCTATAGCTCGTTTCTTTTTTTGAGATAGTTTGCCTTGCGATTTTGAGTGATGCTCATTCCAATGTTCTTTACGGTGACAGTTTGCGCAGAGTAAACGACATTTAGCAATTTCAATCTGAATCAATCTCACGCTTAAAAAGTATTTATTCTGCCCAAAGAAAACTTTTTCTCATTCGGGTTGATATGATGAAACTCTAAACATGCCGGATGGGTTTCGCCACATACTTCGCAGCCGAGAGTTTCCTTGTATTCTCTCAGCCAAGCCCTAATCCTTTTGTCTCTGTTTCTGACAAAGTTAATGTGCCTGGCTTTGTTCTCTTGATACCAACGGCGCATGTATTCACGTTGATATTCACGTCTTTTCTCTTTATCCTTTAATGGCATGGACTGATCCACCTTCTTTGCAATAATTCAAGATATTAATCGAGGGCGAGGAATTTTTAACCTGAATGCGTCTTCGGGTGGCAGATATTTTCAAGAGTGAAGAGACAACATCTGTGACTTAATCCAAACTACCATTTTGAATATCGAAAATTAAATTGACAGCTTAGAGCCACAGGTATAAAAGTCAGAGGCGTTATGAGATACCTAAAGATAAAAACTGCGCGCTGGCTTATTCTCATATTGATGCTGATTGTTTGCATGAGCGGAATAAACCTCTCGCTCAAATCTTCAGCCAAAGCTTTGCGCTCAATAAACCCTCCAATGCTTGCTCCCGCATCGTCGCTGACGCCAACTGAGCCGGGCACGAACGGTAAGATCGCTTTCGCAAGTATGCGCGATGGCAACGCGGAGATTTACGTTATGAATGCGGACGGAAGCCTTCAGGTGAATCTCACAAAAAATCCGGCCAGAGACCTCAATCCCGCATGGTCGCCCGATGGGACGAAGATTGCTTTTGTGAGCGACCGCGACGGCGACATTCCAGGCAACGTTTACGTGATGAACGCCGACGGCAGTAATGTCACCAGAGTCACCCCGTACAAACAGGCGGAAATCGTTATAGGGCTACCCAAAGTTATCAACCCGGTCTGGTCGCCTGACGGCTCAAAGCTCCTGTTCGTGATGAGTAATCCCGGAATATCGTCTAGCCTCCTGCTCATCAACGCCGACGGCAGCGGCGACATAAAGACACTGACTTCCTGCAAGGACGGCGGCGTCCCGGAGTGGTCGCCCGACGGGACAAGAATCGCGTTCACCGCATCTGACTTCAAGTTTTATTCCCAGCAGGAGCAACTGCTGGACTTCTTATTCGTGATGAATGCGGACGGCAGCGGCAAGACGCGTATCGGCGATTTCTCAAGCAGTTATGTCGATCCAAAAGCATGGCCTCCGACCTTCAGCGGGCCTACCTGGTCGCCGGACGGCAGTTGGATAGCCTACTCTTACGACAACAGCGCTTACCCGAATCAGACGCAGAAGCAGACTGCGGATATAGCGGTCGTTGACTCTGCCGGAGGCGTTTACAGGTTTCTGACAAACACACAGTCTGTGGAGACGCAGCCCGCATGGTCGCCTGATGGGACGAAGATTACTTTTACAACGAACCGCGATGGGCGTCTTGAGATTTACTTGATGAATGCGGACGGAAGCGGGCAAGTGCGACTGACTAACTCAAGCGGCGGAAACTTTGATCCGCACTGGCAAACCCTCAATCACACCGGTCAGCTTCCGCCCACAGATAGCGTCATACAGTTTAGCTCCCCGCGCTCTCTTCTAATCGAGCCTTATTACACGGGCGGCACATATTCGGACCAGCCTCCTCTGACCGTCACACGACTCGGCGACCTTTCGCATGAAGCGACCATTGACTACGCAACATCGGACACAGCCGGATTGACTCCGTGCGATAAAACGAACACAGGGCTTGCGTCGTCGCGCTGTGATTACGTCGCAACCTCCGGCACACTGCGCTTCGCTCCGGGCGAAGCTAGTAAGTCCATCAGCGTGCTAATCATCGACGACTCATACGCAGAAGCTGATGAGAACTTCTACGTCACGCTAAGCAATCCTACGGGCGCAAGGCTCGGAGTGAACCGGACGGCTACGGCTACAATTCCGGCCAACGATATTCCTATACAGGGCGCGCCCGTTGTGCCCAACCCTATTAACGGAAGCTCATTCTTCGTGCGGCAGCATTATTTTGATTTCCTCAACCGAGAGCCGGACCAGAACGGCTATAACGGGTGGATGAACATCATGAACAACTGCGCGCCGTCAGGCAAAGACGCGCAGGGAAACTTCTGTGATCGTATAGAAATCTCTGCGGACTTCTTCCGCTCGCCGGAGTTTCAATCTCGCGGCTACTTCATCTATCGCTTCTACTCGGCAGCCCTGGGAAGAAACCCTAACTACGTGGAGTTCATGCCCGATCTAAGAAGAGTCAGCGGATTCCAGACGGACGCGGAACTGGAGGCGAGCAAAGTAGCTTTCGTAAACGACTTCGTTTCGCGCGCAGAGTTCAGGCATAAGTACGATGCCCTCACAGACCCTGCGGCTTATGTTGATGCAATCCTAGCAACTGCCGGAGTGACGTTATCTGAGAGGCAGACGTTCATTGACGACCTTCGCATGGGAAGAAAGAGCAGGGCAGAAGTGTTGCGGGCGATTGCCGAAGCAGCGGAGGTCTATAACAAATACTACAACACAGCGTTCGTCGTGATGCAGTATTTCGGTTATCTACGCCGCGATCCTGACATTCTTTACCTGAACTGGATAGACACTTTGAACAAGACGGGTGATTACCGCACGATGATTAACGGGTTTATGAACTCCACAGAGTATCGCCAACGCTTCGGGCCTTGATGAACTGCTGGCTATGACAACGGGAACGAAAGGTTCGCGCTGGAGACGCAAAGAAAAGTTTAAGGCGCTATTAGGAGATACTTCTCTGCGAGCTTTATAGCCCTTTGCGCCTTTGCGTGAATTGTTCGTCTTCTTTACCGCA
>Ga0066662_10000361_pt1 | contig 19913 bp, 21 predicted proteins | sample GraSoiAngelo_111_FD_133939 | JGI IMG/M metagenome (GOLD analysis project Ga0066662, IMG submission 133939) | Grasslands soil microbial communities from the Angelo Coastal Reserve, California, USA - 14_0903_12_40cm | ecosystem: Environmental > Terrestrial > Soil > Grasslands | place: USA...
AGAACTTGATGCCCGGCCGCAGCGTGAAGGTGTAGGTCTTCCCGCCGTTTGTCGGCTTCGGGATCGCGGTGGCCAGGTCGGGCTGCAGCTCGGTGCCGGCCGTTCCGCCGGCCGCCCGGAACTGGACGAGGCCGTCATGGGTGAGCCGCAGCAGCTGCCATTCCTGCAGCGTGTAGTTCTTGCCCGGGTCGGCGGTGCCCCAGTTGCTGTTGGCGAGCAGCGTCAGCGTGCCGCCGTAGTGGCCGCCGCCGGAGCTGCTGCTGGACGAGCCGCCGCCGCTGCTGCTGCTGCTGGACGAGCCGCCGCCGCAGGCTACGGCCAGTACGGCCAGGAGAGGAAGGGCGAGAACCACACACCTGCTGCGTCGCATGAGCTCCGGGTCCTTTCGTCGGGGCGCCGATGGTAACCGAACGGCGTCGGCACGTGCTTGGACGACCGTGGCGCCGTTTTGATAGGCGGGGCTGGTTGACGGGCTATTGCGGCAGTCGATACGTTCGCGGCTGCAGATCTCGAGCTGAAGGAGGGACGGCGTGTCAAGACGATCCATGGCGGCCCGGGTGGCCGCGGCGATGACGCTTGCGGCGCTGCTCGCAGTCGCGGCGGGGCAGGCCCGTGTCAGGGCGGCGACCACGGGCTGGCAGGGCGAGGCGCTGATCTCCTCGCCGTCGATCGGCGATGGCTGGGAGCCGGCCGTGGCCGCGGACCCGAGCGGTACCTACGTCTACACCGCCTGGATGCAGTACGCGTCCAACGGGGTGTCCATCTACTACCGCGTATCCGCCGACAACGGCGCGACATGGGGCACCGCCAAGCCGCTGTGCGCGTCCTGCGGGAAGGGCGAGTACGACGTCACGCTCGCCACCGCCTCGACCGGGGCGGTCTACGCAACGTTCATGCAGGGGAACCACATCAAGTTCAGCACGTCGTCCGACCACGGCGCCACCTGGACAGCGCCGGTGCAGATCTCGGCGGGATCCTGGGCGGACAAGCCCTGGATGACGGCGAGCGCGAACGGCCAGGACATCTACGTCATGTGGGCCTCGCACGGGAACACCGTGTCCGTGGCCTCGCACGACTCGGGGGCGACCTGGTCTGCCCCGCTGCAGATCACCAACGAGCAGTACATCTACTACTACCCCAACGGCGGCACGGTGCTGCCCAACGGCACCGTCGTCATGTCCGCCTCCGAGTACCCGGAGAAGGGCAACAACACCAAGAACACGGGGCCCGTGCCGATCGTGGTGTTCCGTTCGACGAACGGCGGGACGAGCTGGCAGCGCACGGTCGTCGACACGCTGAACACCGGCGCGACCTTCGCCACGTCCTCCGTCACGACCGTGGCCTCAGACGCCTCGGGCAACCTGATCGTCCTCTACAGCGGCTCCACCAGCGTGGGCGCCAACGGCAAGGTGTACGTGCGCAGGTCGACCGACTCAGGCGCCACCTGGAGCGCGGCGACCGAGACGACGACCTCTGCCGGCGGTGCCGATGCGACCTCGGTCGCTGCGGCCGGCAAGGGGTCGACGATCGTGATCACCTGGATGGACAAGCGAGGCGGCGGCTGGAATGTCTGGGAGCGGCAGTCGACGAACGGCGGCTCATCGTGGACATCGGACGCGAAGGTCTCGGACGCGACGACCGGAGCGCCGTACAAGACCGCTGCGGGATTCGGCATGCCCTACGGCGACTACGACATGGTGGCGGTCAACTCCGCCGGCAAGGCCGTGGCCATCATGGGCGAGGGCGACTCCACGCAGACCCACGGCGACATCTGGGTGAACCGGCAGACCTAGGGTGATCCAGCGGCCTCGGGCGCCCTCGGCGCCCGGGGTCGCTACCCCCGCGCCGCGCCGACGATGACGGCGGCCGCGCCGTCGACGCCCAGCTGATCGGTGTTGACCACGAGGTCGTAGTGCGTGGGCAGCTCCTGCTTGACGTCGTGGAACCGGCGCAGGTAGTCCGCTCGGGCCTTCTCGCCCTCGCGGATGGCCGAGCGCGCCTGCTCCTCGCCGACGTCGCCGGCCAGTCGGCTCTGCCGCGTCTCCGGCGAGCCGGTCACGAGCACGCGCAGCACGTCCGGGCGCCCCGCCAGCACGTGGGAGGCGGCGTGCGCCACGATCACCGCGTTGCCGGCGTCGGCGGTCTCGCGCACCGCCTCCTGGATCACCGCCATCATCCCGTCGCCCGCGCCCGCCAGCCGGTAGGCGTCCATCTCGGGCGAGGCATAGGCGTAGGCCTCGGGTGCGCCTGCCTGTGCGACCAGGTCGAGCACCCGACCGGCGAGCGTTCGCCGCTGCTCGGCGCTCGAGACGTCCTCGACGTCGACCCCCGCCCGCTCGGCGGCCGTCCGGACGATGTCCTCGTCGACGTACCGGAAGCCGAGCGAATCGGCGACCGCGCGTCCCACCTGCTCACCGCCGGCGCCGACGTCGCGTGAGATGCAGACCGTTCCGAAAGCCATGACCGCGAGACCCTACAGCAGTCGCGCCGGCGCCGAGCTCAGCCGCCGTTGCGGGACCGCCGCTTCTCCTCGCGGTCGATGTCCTGCAGTCGCCGGCCGGCCTCATCGGAGGCGCGCTGCGCCTGCTCACGGGCGGACTGAAGCTCCGCGTCGGTGAGCCATTCGAGGCTGCGCTGGCCGCGCGACCGCTGGCCCTCGACGAGCGCCATCATGGCGTTGTGGCTGGTCGAGAACACGGGTAGCCGCGAGCGGATGCCGACCGCGTCGAGCAGCCGTGACGCAACCGTGTCGTCATCCCCGCTGACGATCGCGAGCGCCTCGCGCTCGCTCAGCTGGACGTCGTTGCACCAGCGCACGAGCGTGTGGATGACGGACGAGTCCATGAACGCCACCTCGGTCAGGTCGAGCAGGCAGCTGGACGTGTCGTCCGAGAGCGATGCCCGGAGCGCCCCGTTGAGCTCATCGACGTTCGAGAGGTCGTACTCGCCGGTCGGTTGGATGACGTCGACGGAGCCGTCGCGCATGACTCGAATCTCTGCCATCGTCGTGATGATACTGGCACGTTCCCGCGCGGGGTAGCCTCTCGCGCCGTGACGATTCTCCTGCGCCAGGGCCTCCCGGCGGCGGCGATCGTCGTTGCGCAGGCTCGGGGTGACGATGCGCTTTAGCGCAGGCCAAAGCCGCGGGTGATGCCTCCCGGTGCGGTGCGGGCCGCGCCGAGATGGGGGAGCCCCAGGAGCGACTCGATGCTGCGAAGCAGCGAGTAGTGGTTCAGCCGTGTGGTGATGCGGGCGCCCGTCGGGGTGCGCGGGGAGAGCGCGAGCAGGGAGACGTGGTTCCCGGGGCTGCCGTCGTTCTCGTCCCAGGTGATGAAGATGACAGTGGACCCGTCCTGGTACTGCGGCGCCAGGTGGATGCGTCGTACCCAGGTCTTCAGGAAGTCGTCGCCACAGCTGTCACAGCCGTTGTGCATGTCGTCGACGACGTTCGGCACGACCAGCGAGAAGTGGTGCAGCCGGCCGCCGGAGAGCGCGGTTGTCAGGTCGCGCAGCCGCACCTGCTGGTGGATGCAGGCCGTGCGGATGGCCGGGTAGTACGGGGCGGCGGTGTGCCGGACGGCGTAGAGGTTGGTGGTTCCGGTGTAGCACGTGCTCGGCATGCTCTGCGCGTAGACCCGCCAGCGTGGGCCGAGCTGGCTGAAGATGCTGGCGTGGAGGCTGCGACAGGTCGAGCTTGGGCTGCAGTCGGTGCCGCGGATCGACCGCGGGATCGACCCGCTGGTGAGGGCGATGTAGTTGCCGAGGCTGGGGTGCGTGACCGCGTGATAGTCGGTCGCGAGCCCGCAGTGCTGCCGCAGGCGCGTGACGAACGGCAGCGCGTTTGCCGTCGAGGCGGAGGTGTTCTCCATCATGATGAGGACGACGTGCGTGATGGGGGTGGTCGTGCCGGCGCCGCAAAGCGGGGTTGACGAGGCCGCCGGAGCCGCCGTGTGTCCGTGGGCGGCGACCGCGTGTGCGTCGTTGCCGCATGCCGCGGCGGCAAGCGCCAGCAGGCATGTCGTGATCACCGCGAACGTGCGCATTGTCGAAGCATGCCGCATCGGCCGGTCGCAGCAACCGGTACCGAACCGGGGCGGCTCCGATCACGCCTCGCGCCGGCCTAGCGCTCCGCCGGCAGTTCCACCCTGACGACAGTGCCGCCTCCGGGCGCCTCTCCCACCGTGATGCGGCCGTCGTGGCGTTCGACCACCACCCGGGCGATGGCGAGGCCCAGGCCGCTCCCCTCCGTTCCCGGTGCGGCGGCACCGCGGTAGAAGCGCTCGAACGCGTGCTCACGATCCTCATCGGCAAGCCCGGGGCCGTGGTCACTCACCTCGAGCACCGCCTCATCGGCCGATGACCGCAGGGTCAGCTCCACGGGAGCGTCAACCGGGCTGTACTTGGCGGCGTTGTCGAGCAGGATCCGAACCAGCTCCTGCAGCCGCCCGGCGTCGCCGGCAACCGTGACCGGCTCCAGGGTCGCCTCCACCACCCGCTCGGGATAGGCGGCGCGCAGCTCCGCGCAGGCCTCGCCCGCCACCTCGTCGAGCCTGACCGGCTGGAGGTCTCGGCGGGCGCTGTCGGCCTCCGCCAGTGCCAGCAGGTCGCTCACCGTCCGCGACATCCTGGCGGCGGTGTCGCCCACGATTGTTGCCGATTCGCGGGCCTGCTCGAGGTCGCCTCGCTCGGCGGCTCTGGCCACGATACGGGCGTGCCCCTGCAGCGCGGTGACCGGCGTGCGCAGCTCGTGAGACGCGTCGCCGACAAACTGCCGCTGCTGCTCGGTCGCGGCCTGTGCTCGCGCCAGCAGCCGGTTGAAGGCAGCGGCCAACCGGCCCAGCTCGTCGGGCCGCCCCTCATCGATGCGCCGGTCGAGCTGGTCGCCCGGGATCGCGTCGGCCTGGCGCCGCATGCGATCGACCGGTTGCAGCGCCTGCCGCGCGAGCAGCGCGCCGAGTAGGCCGGAGGCGAGCACCACCACGAGCCCCACCAGGATCAGCGTCGAAAGCAGCGTGGACAGGCTCGCGGTGACCCGGCTGTTGGCGAGCAGCACGATCGCGTAGCCACCGCCGGGCCGTGGCACCTTCGCCCAGGTGGCACCGTCCGGCGCCTGCGCAATCGCTCGTTGGACGTCCGAGACGGTGTGCTCGCCGGACCCGGCCGCGTGGCTGCTCGCCACCACCCCACCGGCGGGGTTGGTGACCCACACCCTGGCATCCGGGCCGGCCAGCCGATCGAGCGCAAGCTCCTGCGGCTCCTCGACCGAGGCAGCGGAATGAGCGAGCCGTGCGGCATCGCGCTGTGCATCCGAGCGGAGGTTCGACCGCACGACCAGATAGGTGGCGGCGCAGGTGGCCACGACCAGCACGGTGATCGTGCCGGCGAACAGCAGTGCCAGCCGCAGCCGGAAGCTCACGGCCTGACCGTGTACCCGACGCCGCGCACCGTCCGGATCGGGGAGTCATCGACGTTCCCGCCCAGCTTGCGTCGCAGCGAGCCGACGAAGTAGTCGATCACCTTCGAGTCGCCCAGGTAGCTGTAGCCCCATACGCCCTCGTAGATCTGCTCCCGGGTGAAGACGTGGCCGGGCGCCTGCATGAGGAACGTCAGCAGATCGAATTCCCGGGCGGTCAGCTCGAGCGGACGGCCGTCGGCGGAGGCCTCGCGCGTGTCCGGGTCGAGCCTGAGCGACCCCACCTCGAGCGGGCCCCCGGCGCCTTCGGCGCGCCGCGCCAGTGCGCGTAGCCGCGCCAGCAGCTCCTCCACCGCGAACGGCTTGGCGAGGTAGTCGTCGGCACCGGCATCGAGCCCGATCACACGGTCGCCGACCCGGTCGAGCGCGGTCAGCATCAGGATCGGCATCCGGTGGCCGGAGCGGCGCGCCGCCCGGCACACGCTGAGCCCGTCAAGGTCGGGCAGGCGCACGTCCAGCAACACCATGTCGGGCTCGGCGCGCTCGATCGCGGCGAGCCCTTCGGAGCCGGTCGCCGCCAGCTCCACGCCGTAGCCCGCCTCCAGCAGTTCCACCTCCAGCAGCCGCGCGATTGCCGGATCGTCCTCGATCACCAGCAGCCGTTGTGGTCGCTGCCCCATGCGCCAACCATACTCGCCGCCTTCGGCCCTATCCGTTTCCTTACCAAAGCCGTGACGAACGCTCGACCGGCGTCCATCGCGCTCCCAACCGGGCCTCCTAGCGTAGGTGCATCCGATCAAGGAGACCCACGATGCTCTCGAGCAAACGACATGTCCTCACCGTTGCCGCCGTCATTGCGACGGCAACCATGGCGGCCGGGCTGGGGACGTTGTCCCTCGCCCACAGCCATACGGCACCGCCGGCGGCTGCCACGTCGGCCCAGGCGCCGGCGCCGTTCACCTGGGCCGACAACCAGGAGGGGGGCGACTGACCATGCTGCAGCGAATCTGGGCAGGCATGGCCGCCATGTGGGCGGTGATGGCCGTCTTCGCCGTGCTGGCGCTTCGCCAGGCGCCGGTGGCGCCGTCCGCGACATCGGCCACGACCCACGCGGTCACCTCGAGCTCCACAGTCGCCAGTCGCCCTTCCACCACCTCCGCGACGCAGGTCGCGGCCGTCACCCGGACATCGTGATGCGGACGCTTCGCACATATCGATTCCGGGCGATGGGCACCGACTGCTCGATCGTCGTCGCCTTCCCGATCTGGGAGGCAGCGGGGGCGAAGCGGGCGATCGAGGCTGCGCTGTCCGAGATCGGTGCGCAGGAGCGGGCGCTCTCGCGGTTCGATCCGTCCAGCGACCTGTCGGAGCTGAACGCGGCCGCCGGTCGCTGGACGCCGGTCGGCGACCGGCTGCTGCGCGCGCTGTCCGCCGCGGTCGACGCGCGCACCGCCACCGGCGGCGCGTACGACCCGACCGTGCTTCCGGCGCTCGTTGCGGCCGGATACGACGAGTCGTTCGAGCACCTGCGCCCGCGCAATGCCGGCAGCATTGCCGGCTGGCGCGCGGGCGCGGCGATCGAGCTCGACCCGGACGCGAGCCGGGCGCGTCTCGCCGCCGGATCTGCCGTCGACCTCGGCGGCATCGGCAAGGGGCTATCGGCGACGACGGCCCTGGCGGTGATGCGCTCGGTCAGCCCGCGTCTGACCGGCGCCATGGTCGATCTCGGCGGCGACATCGCCGCCTGGGGTGCAGCCCCCGACCTGGGCCCATGGCGGATCGCAGTCGCGAACCCGCGCGACGAGGACCGGCCGCTTGGCGTGCTCGAGCTCTTCGGCGGCGGCGTGGCCACCTCGGGCCGCGACCGCCGCCGGCTCGGCGCCGACGGCAGCGGGCACCACCTGATCGATCCGGCCACCGGGCGTCCGGCCGTGCCCGGGCCGCTGACCGTGACCGTTGTCGCCCCCAGCGCGCTCGAGGCAGAGCCGCACGCGACCGCGCTTGCGATCACGCCCGTCGAGCAGGCCGGCGCCTACCTGGCGCACCGCCCGAATCTCGGCGCGATCCTCGTACCCGAGAACGGCGCGCCGTTCACCGTCGGCCGGGTGCCCCTGGTCGACCATCTCGAGGCGGTGGCGACATGACGGTCGCAGCCGCGCTGCCGGTGGCATGGCTGGTCGCTCGCGCGGCCGGGCTGGTTGCCTTCGGCATCCTCACCCTCTCCACGTGGCTGGGGCTCGGCATGAGCACCCGCCTGCTCGGGCCGCGCCATCAGGCTCGCCTGCTCGGGTGGCATCGAACCCTCGCCTGGACGGGGCTGGGCATGATCGCGCTCCACATCGCCGCGGTGCTCGCGGACCCGGTACTCGGGTTCGGGCTCCCGGCCGTGCTGATCCCGTTCGCCGCTCCATGGCGCCCCGCGGCGATCGCGGCCGGCGTGGTCGCCGGCTGGCTGACGCTGATGCTTGCCGTCTCCTTCCGGATGCGCAGCCGCATCGGCCAGCGCGGCTGGCGGCGGCTGCACTACGCCAGCTTCGCGGCGTTCCTGCTGGCGCTCGTGCACGCGATCTCGTCCGGCACCGACCTGGCCGGGCTGGGCGGCCCGATCGTCGCCCTCGTGGCGGGTGGGCCCGTCCTGTGGCTGACGCTCGTCCGCATCCTCACCCCTCGCAAGCGGCCCGCCGCGGCGGCAGCCGCGAACGCCCAATGACCCCACCGATCCACCGACCCGAAAGGACGACACCATGAGCTACCGCATCATCATCGACCGCACCATCTGCTCCGGCTACGGCTCGTGCATCGAGCAATCTCCGTCCCTCTTCGCCCTCGGCGCCGACGGCATCGCCACGGCACCGGCGCAGACCGAAAGCCGGGACGCCGCGATCGGGGCCGCCCGCGCCTGCCCGATGGGCGCGATCGCGGTTCTTGACGAGGACGGGAAGGAGCTGCGATGACACCCGAACAGACCGACGTGCTGATCCTGGGAGCCGGCCTTGCCGGCTCCCACACAGCAGAGACGCTGCGGGCGCTCGGATTCGAGGGACGGGTCGTCGTCTGTGGCGACGAACCGCACCTGCCCTATGAGCGTCCGGCGCTGTCCAAGTCGTTCCTGGCGGGCAGCGCCACCCGCGGCGACCTGGCCCTGCGGGATCCGGGCTACTGGCAGGACCGCGGGATCGAGATGCGGCCCTCGGCCGTGGTCGAGTCGCTCGACGTGCGACACCGGACTGCGGCCGTCGGTGGCCGCATCATCGGCTGGCGGCGGCTCGTGATGGCCACCGGCGTGCGTGGCCGCCGCCTCCCCGCGCTCGACGGATACCAAAACGCGCACCAGCTGCGGACGCTCGATGACGCCACCGGTCTCGCAGCCGAGCTGCGGGCGGGAATGCGCCTGGCCGTGGTCGGCGCCGGGTTCGTCGGCCTCGAGGTCGCCTCGACAGCGCGAGGGCTGGGTGTCGAGGTATCGGTCATCGACGTGGCAGCCGTCCCGTTCGCCGCCAGCCTGGGGCGCGAGGTGGGGGCGCGAATGGCGGCCGTCGCGGCCGGTGGTGGAGTCGAGCTGCTGATGCAACGCCGCGTCACCGGCGTCGCCGGCGGGGCCCATCGCATCGACGCCCTGATGCTCGATGATGGCTCCGCCGTCGAGTGCGATGTCGTGCTCGTGGGGATCGGGAGCCTGCCCAACTCGGAGCTCGCCGCGGGGCAGCTGGCGCTTACAAGGGACGGCGGCGTTGCGGCCGATGCGCGTGGCCGTACGACCGTTGAGGGTGTCTACGCCTGCGGCGATGTGGCGACCGGTATCGACCAGGGCCGCATCGAGCACTGGACCGCGGCGACGACAACGGCCCGTGCGGTGGCGCACGGGCTGGCAGGCGTGCCACCGCCCGCGCCGGCGGTGCCCTACTTCTGGACCGAGCAGTTCGGCCACCGGCTGCAGGTGGTCGGGCATCCACGTACCGGATGGGAGCCGTCGGTCGAACCGTCCGGCGGCGGTTTCGCCGCTCGCTACCACGACGATCGCGGCCGGCTGCGGGCGGTCGCACTGCTCGACTGTCCGGCGCTGCTGGCCGAGGCGCGAGCCGAGATCACGGCCGCGGATGGCGACGACCGTCGGTCGGCGGTGGCTTGAGCGGGGGCCGACGTCGTACCGTGTATCGAAGCGACGCCCTCTCGATACGGCGGCCGTGCGCGGGACTCATCCCGCCTGGATCAGCACGCCGGCCCGGCTCGTCAATAGCGTGCAGCCCATGCTGCTTCTCATGCCATCATCGTGCTGGTCGTCCTCGTGACAAGCTGGCCGATCGAGGAGGGCCGGCTCGCACTCAGGCTGAAGGACGGGGCGGGCGCCATGTTCTTCGGCACCCGCTGAGCCGAGGGCATGGAGACACTGATCCCCTCCCTGGCGGCTCTCGGCATCGCGGTGTCGGTGTCGAGCGTCGCGTCCCTCGTGGCGGTGCTGATCCTGCTGGAGCTACCTGGCGGGCTTCGCCGGGCCGTCGCGTTCATCGCAGGTTGGGTGGCGATGATCGCCGTCATCACGCTGGCGCTCGAGCTGTTCCCGTCGCTGGACTTTCGCACCTCCTCGTCGACCCCCTCACGCATCAGCTCCGGGGCGGAGATCGCGATCGGGGCTCTGCTGGTGGGCTGGGCGGCCGTCCTCTACCGCCGGCCCAAACCGGACGAGCCGAAGGATCCGATCCCGGGGTGGCTCACCCGGCTGCTCACCAGGAGCTCGATGCTCTCCGCAGCGGCAGGCGCGCTCATGCTCACGTACTCGATCACGGTCGTGGCGGCGCTGGCGGTGTTGAAGGCGCACGTGGGCAGGCTCGACCGGGCGCTGGCCATGCTGGTGTACGCGGTCGCCTCGGTCGTCGTGCTCTGTGCCCCGATGATCTATGCGGCGGCGGCGCCCGAGCGCGCCGCTGCAACGCTGAGGGCGGCGAAGCGGTGGCTGACGCTCAACTGGCAGCACGTGTCCGCCATCCTCCTGGCGGGTATCGGCATACTGATCATGTGCAAGGCGGGCGTGGATATCCGGTCGTGAGCGGCCCCGGGTCGCGGATGGCGCGACGACGGCGGCTCGGCTACCAATTCACCTGGAGGCGGGCAGCGAGGGAGGTGAGGCAGTGAGCGCGAAGCTGGTGTGCCATCGGTTCGACCGCTGGGTCATGCGCCACGTCGGTGCGGCGAGGCGCTCCTGGCTGACCAGAGTGCTCGTCCCCTACACGATCGCCGGGACGATCGGCCTGCCGTGGCTGCTCGCGGGCGCTGCCGTCGACCAGGCCGAGCGGGTCGCGATCGCCGCCGGCCTTGCTGCGGTGCTTGCCAACACCGTGAAATACCTCGCCCGCCGTGACCGGCCGGATCACCTGCCGCTGCTGGTCAGGCCGCTGCGCAGCTCGTCGTTCCCGTCCGGCCATGCAGCAAGCGCCACGGCCGCCATGTGCGCCCTGCTCGTCGTTGCGCCCGGGCTCGCCCCGCTCTGGATCTCGATGGCCGTGGCCATGGCCGTGAGCAGGATCTACGTCGGCGTGCACTATCCGACCGACGTCCTGGCCGGAGTCGGCCTCGGCATCGTGGTCGCGGCGGTGCCGCTCATCATCGCCGCAGCGTAGGCCGGCGCCGGGCGGCTACTCGCGCCCGAAGAAGATGCGCCGAGCGCTGGCGCTCAGCCGGGCGTCGGGCGCCCCGGCATACGCCAGCACCGCGTTGATCCGCTGCCGCTCGCCCTCCACGGGCGTCACCCGGTGCGGGCTGAAGTGCCCGCGGAAGAGGGCCAGCGTTCCCGGCTCCGGGCTCATCGTCCGGACGCCGCTGCGGTCTCCTTCGAGCAGCGCGGCGACGCCTGCGGGGTTGTCGTCGTCGGGTGTGCGGAGCATTGGCACGTACTCGAACCGGCCACCCGCCGTGGTTGCCTGCAGCATCAGCGTGACGACGAAATCCGCGTTGTCGAAGTGCCAGCCGAGCTCGTCGCCAGTGTCGTAGACCATGACGTTCAGTGCGCCGATCTCGTCGGCCTGCCGGTAGATCGGGTTGACCTCGAGCGCCTGGCCGACGAACCGGGTGAGCGCGTCCGACTCGTACGCGGCGCGCAGCGACGAGGACGCGGGGATCTGGTCGTAGGCGATCAGCTGCTTCGCCGAGCGCACCTGGATGCGAAGCGGGTCGTCTGGGGCGAGCTCGTCCTCGCGGCCGGAGAACTCGATGTTATGGGTGGCCTCCGTCCGAAATGGCTCGGCGTCCCAGCTCGGGATCTCGCTGACGATCTGCTCGACCGCCGCCGGTTCGAGGAACCCGGGGAGGTCGCAGGCCCCCAGCGACCCCAGTGCGGCACGGCACTGCTCCACGAGGGCGCGGCCCTGCTTGCCGTCCAGGTCGTGGATCGGGTAGCGCTCGAGATCGACTGCGTCCAGGGCCTGCGTGCTCACGGTTCCTCCTCGGTTGCTGCTCGTCAGCATGGCACAGGGCCTCTGTGCGAAACAACCGGATATATTCCGCAGAATGATCGAGGATATCGATCAGCGCTGGCAGCGGATCCAGCTCCGGCATCTGATCGCGCTGCATGCGGTCGCGGCGACCGGCTCCTTCCGGGCGGCGGCTGCGCGGCTGGGGTACAGCATCTCGACGGTGAGCGAGCAGATCGGGGCGCTGGAGCGCCTGGTGTCGCAGCCGCTGGTCACCCGGCCAGGTGGGCGCAGGGCGGTATCGGTGACGCCGGCCGGAATACGGCTGCTCGAGCACGCCGATGGGATCGCCGCACGCTACGGCGCCGCCCGCGCGGATCTCGAGGCGATGCGGTCGCAGCGTCCGGTGTTTCGGCTTGGCATCTATCAGAGCGCGGCGGTGAGGCTGCTGCCCGGCATGCTGCGTCGGGTATCGGTCGCGCGGCCCGACCTCGAGGTGGAGCTGGTGGAGCGGCCTGACGATATCGCGCTCCTTGACCTGGTCGCTTGCGGCGAGCTCGACGCCGCCTTCGTCGCGCTCCCGATCGCTGCGGGGCCATTCGTGGTCGAGGAGCTGCTCGAGGAGCCGTACGTGCTTCTGGTCGCGGCCGACGGGCCGCTGGGCGACCGGGAGAGCCTTGACGTCTCCGAGCTCGCCGGGCAGCAACTGGTCGACTACCGGGAGCTCCGGGCCGTCCACCACGGACGCCAGCGTCTGCCGCGCGGCGTCCGCCCACGCGTGGCCGCCCGGAGTGACGACAACCTGACCATCCACGCCCTCGTGGCAGCGCAGATCGGCGTCGCTGTGCTGCCTGCGATGAGCGTCGACGGCAACGACCCGCGGGTGCGGGCGCTGGCGCTGGAGCCGCCGCTCGAGCCGCGCCGGGTGGCGATCGCCAGCCTTCGCGACCGGCAGCCGGACGGGTTGGTGGACGTGACCGCGTCGGCGCGGGAGGAGGTGGAGTCGGCTGGGGGCGGGAGTGTGGTGCGGCGATGATCTTGCGGCCCTCATGGAGACGCCTCACCCGCATGAGCGGCGCGCAGCCGGGCTACGTCGGTGCACCGCGCAGGGCGTGTGCGAAAGCGAGCGCGCGTTCGACCGCGGCGTCCGTGAGGCCTACGCGGTGATCAACGCGGATCAGCAACGTTTGGCCTCGCCGGTTGGCCGCCCATCGCTCTGTGTCGGATCGGATGTCGTCGTCGATCCAGACGCACGGCCGATCGTCCCCCGCGTAGCGAGCAACGGCGGGTAGCTTCCAGCTCGTCTCCAGGGATCGCATGTCCTCGGACCAGGACAGCTCGACGAAGCTCAGCTCCGCAAGCCCGTGCAGCGGCGCGATTACACGGTTGGCGTGGCGCTCCCAGCCCGTCGCCCAGACGATCTCGAACGCGTGTGCGAGTCGCGCCAGACGGTGAGCGTTGGAAGGCGAGATCCAGAGCTCGATTGTCTCCCCGGTCTCCCAGTGCTCGAAGGACGCCGGGCGAAAGTCCGCGCTCGGTGCGTGGTAGCTCTTCGGCTGCGTATTGTCGTGTACAGGGCAGAGCACGCCGTCAACATCCATGAAGAGAAGAGGGCGACTCACCGCCCGAAACCTATCGGTCATTGGTTCGGCTGTTGCACGCACCGGACGGGGCTCGGAGGTGCGGGAGGAAGCTTCAGTGTTCAGGCGTGTTGTTCGTCAGCGGCCCGTTGCTAACGGAATGGCTCGGTCAAAGGCCGAAAATCTCTCGCCCGGAGAAGTCGGTGCTGGCGCTCGACGCTCTTCGCCATAGCGCTCCGCCGTGCTGACTGGTCCAAGTTGGAGTAGACGTATGCCAAGCCGATGGTCCAGGCGGTGGGCCATACGTCCGCTCCGGAGTCCGCTCGGTTACAGGCCGAGCGACTTCTCGGCCACAAGCACGGCATTACGCCGCGTTGCGATGAACGGGTATGAGTCGTGCGGCGCTGTGAGCGGACCGTAGAACTCGCGGTACGCGTCGAGATAGGTTTGCAGCGATTCGCGAGTCTCCCACAGCGCCTCGCCATGCGCCGGTATGGCCCGCACCGCTGCGAAGCACGCAGCCAGCTGATCGGGGCCGTTGTCTGAGTTGAAGTCGTCGGTGCGCGGTCGAACGCCAACCGCGGCCCATACCTCAGCGAGGTGGCCGGGAGCGTTGTAACAGCCGACAAACCGGCCACCGGGCCGGAGCACCCGAGCCATCTCGCGGATCGCTCCAGCACGATCCGAGACGTGGTACAGCACCCAGTTGCAGGTAACCACATCGAAGTGGTCGTCTGGTAACGGCAACGCTTGGATGTCGGCCACCCGAGCGTCCAGGCCGCGTCGAACAGCGGCCCCGACAGCAGCGTGTGATGAATCAACACAACACACCTTCGGTGCGCTGATGAGGGCTGAGAAGTCACCTGCCCCACTGCCCGCGTCGAGGACGAGCGCGGGCCGCTTCTCCGCAATCGCCGCGAGAGCGATCAGCCAGGGATCGTCGCCGCGCAGCCACGCAGTGCGGTCAAGTCGGCGCAGCAAGACACGGTCGATCGTCCCGTACTCACAACGGACAAGCTCCCCGTCGTCCAGTGAACGTCGTTGGCCGGACACGCCACAAGGTTACGCCCCGGCTGGAATCTCGGGCAGAGTCTGTTGAGTCTGCGCCGAAGGCGGCGTGGGCTCGCCGGTTCAGGTGAGGTCGACGCGGGGCAGCTCGCTGACCACTGTCGTTCCCCAGATCCGCCACCCGGTGGGTGTGCGCGCAAGGAAGGCAACGCCCTGTCCTAGGAGCGCGCCCTTCGCGTTGGGGAAGTCGATGAACGCGACCCACGAGCGGTTTGCGACGCGACGCCCGCACTTGAGCGCGGCGGCTTGGTGGTATCGGCTCGCCATACGGAGAAAGGCTGTAGCCGGGTTGAGCGAGACAAGCCCGACTGGCGTGTATCCCTGCACGAAGCTGGGGTCTGGGTCTGCGAAGGCACGAGGCACTTCGCGTTGAAGGACAGGGGCGACCCTTCGCATGGAAAGCCGCGCCGGGGCTAGCGCCGATGGGCAGAAACTGGATTGACCGGCGGCTGCTCGACGGGGTGAGCTCACTGGGTGGCGAGTGGCTGCGAACGCAACTCCCGCGACGACGCAGGCGGCGACGAGGGCGATGACGATCCCTGTGTGCCGAACGGCGGGCCGCATCGCACGAATCTACTCATGACGGTGGCAACGGTCAATGAGCGGACGCTCGCCCATCGCTCGCGCCTAGTAGCCGGTTAGGTCTGCGCCGATCGGGACGGAGTTCGACGCCTTCGCGAAACTGAGCGAAACCCGTTTCGTGGCGTCGCTCCAGCACCTCACCATCCGTCGCCGGCAGCCGATGACCCGGGTACGGAACGCCCCGGTCCTCGGGGAAGGGCTCGGCGATGTCGCCGCCACCGCGGCGAGGGATCGCGTGGCTCTCGATAACTCGTCATGGAGGTACTCCACATGCGTGATATGGCACGCCGCGCGCTCCCCGTCGTCGCCTTCGCAGCGCTCGCGATGAGCGTCTCCGCCGTCACCGGCGCCGCCGCGCAGGCCAGGCTCGCTCCGGCGGGCCGGACGCTTGCCGTGCAGGTCAGCCTGGAGGGCTCCAAGCTTCGGCGCACGACCAGCGCGACGTTCAGAATCTCGAAGTCCCTCGCCGGCGCGAGGGTCTCCTGCCGGCTGGATGGCGGCACGTGGGTGACGTGCGGGCCGACCAAGACGGTGACGCACCTGCGAGACGGCCGGCACACCCTCTTCGTGCGAGCGACCGCCGGCCTGGCCGTGAAGGTGGCGTCCGCGGAGGTCGACGTGGACACGCTCCCACCGCGCAGGCCGCGCATCGGGAACCAGTCGGGCGGATGGACGAACGCGCCGTCTGTGACGGTGATCGCAACGGCCGTGACAGACGTCGGCGTTGCCGGCGGTGTCACCTACCAGTACCGGACCGCGCATTGGGCGGGACGACGCTGCGGTACGTACGGCACGGCCAGAGCGATGACGGGGAGGACGGTGGAGGTCAGCACGGCCGGCGCGACCTGCGTTGAGTTCCGCGCCAGGGACGCCGCTGGAAACGCCAGCGGCTGGTCCGGCTACTACGTCGTACTGATCGACAGGGTCGCACCCAGCAAGGCCGTCATCGCCGGCGCTGACGGCGCCCCCCATCCGACCCTGACGCTCTCGGCCAGCGCGACAGATGACCGGTCGGGCATCGGGTGGTACGAGTGGTTCTACCGGCAGAACGGCGGCGCCTGGATCCCCGAGCCGGAGGTCTTCCAGCCGAGCGCGACGTCCTCGACCGACGGCACCTACGACGTGAAGGTGGTCGCGTTCGACAATGCGGGGAACGCCGGTGCCACGAGCGACGTCGTGACGTTCACCATCGACTCGACGACCCTCTAGGTCGTCTGACACGGGCCGAGGCCCGTCCGAACCGCGACGACCTCCATGCGCCAGATGGAGGTCGTCGCGGCGCGGCGGCCTGCCGTCCGTGGATGAGACCCTCGGATGTCAGCGGCCTGCCACCGAATGGAGCGCGTAGCCAGCGGCATTCGGCGAGGTGGCAGCGATGTTTGCCCCGGCGCCATCAGGTACGCGTGCCCGCTCCCGATCCGCTGCGCTGCGATTTCGCGGATCGCCCTTGACATGTCTGCATCGCCGCTGCGACCATCGCCGCTGGTATAGACCGGTCGGCGTCCTGCTGCCCGGGCCTCCGACCCGCTTGGAGCCGCTTGTGGCCCTGACACGACAGCCCGCCGTCATCAATCCCTCGCCCAGGTACGGCGATCAGCCCAACCGATCACCCTGGATCGCACAGCTCGCTCCCGACGGGCCGCCTCGGCCGCTCATCGGTCAGGTTGAGACCGACGTAGTGGTGGTCGGGTCGGGTATCGCCGGCATCGCGACCGCCTTCTTCCTGCTGCGGGAAACGCCGCTGAGCGTCGTGTTGCTGGAGCGCGACCGGGTGGCCCGGGGCGCCACTGGACGTAACGCTGGCCAGCTGACCACCTACTTCGAGCGGCCCCTGAGTGCGATTGCGGAGGAGTTCGGTGCCGCGCGGGCGGCCGAGGCCCAGCGCGGCATCGAGGGCGCGCATGACCTGCTCGACGTGATCGTCCGTGAGAGCGGTGCCACGGTGCGCGTCGAGCGGTTCGTCGGGCACATGGGCATGTTCAACGCCCACCAGGTCGAGGTGCACCTGCGCTGCCAGGCTATCCGCGACCAGGGCGGGCTGGGGCGGCAGAGCGTCGTGGTCTCCGAGGAGGCCGACTACCTTCCCCAGCTGTCGGAGGCATATGCCGGGCTGTTCACCGTCGTGCCGCAAGCCGAGGTCCGCGACCTGCTGGAGATCAGCGACGACCGCTACACGGCGGTGCTCTCGGCGCGCGCGGGCTGTGCCAACAGTGGGCTGCTGTGCCAGCAGACGCTTGCGTTTCTCACACACCGGTTCTCGAACCGGTTCAGCTACGCCGACCACACCAACGTCGAACGCGTGACGGTCACGAGCGACGGCGTTGCCGTCGAGGCGGAGGGTGGCTGCGCCACCGGGCGCCACGTCGTCATGTGCACCAACGGGTTCGTCGATCACACGATCGAGGACGAGACCGGACGGCTGATTGTTCTGGGCGAGGGCCAGGCGATCACGGGGCGAGTCGCCTACATGACGGCGTTTGCGGAAGCCGAGCCGCGGTCACCCGCGGCCTTCAGCTATATCCGGAATACCGTGATCGGCGACGACGCGGCGCCCTACGTCTACGTCACGCGCCGCACATACGACCGCCCCGAGGACACCATCACGCTGACATGCATGGGCGGCCCCGAATATCCGTTCCACGAACCCGTGTATGACCGCGGCGCAGCCTTCCCCGGCGCTCTCCTCCAGGCCATGGACGAAGAGGTACGCCCGTATGCCCAGCCCCACCGACCGCCTGGTCGCCCCTACGACTTCCACTGGCACGGCTTGATGGGCTACAACGACGGCGGCATCCGGGTCGTTGGACGCCACCCGCGGAGCGAGCGACTGCTCTACAACCTCGGATGCAACGGTGTCGGCTTCCTCCCATCGGTCTACGGCGGCTATCGCGTCTCACGTCTGCTCGCCGGAGACCACTTCGGCCCAAGCATCTTCGACCCGCGCTAGCGGGAACGACGCATCCTGATTCCGAGCCGTACTGTCGCAGGCCATTTCGCGCCTCGTACGCATGAAGCGCACTCGAGCCCGTTGTTGTGGCATCGACCTCAACTAGCAGTCGCTCGCGCCGCCACATCATCGGCGCCGGCACGCCTATACCCCGCGTTGAGTAACAGCCAACGGCTCAGCTGTGACGCCTTCTCTCCTTCGAGCTGGAGTGGGTACACAGGGGGCGATGTAGACATGACGTCTCCTTGTTGGCGTACGAGCGGGTACGCGCACCGAGATCGCGCCGCCTCGGCGAGAGGTCAGACGACTGGTACGGGCGAGGCCTCCGGTATCGCGGTTTGGGGCGAGTCGGTTCGGACGCGCAGGACGATTCCCATCCACCTGGGCATCCACCAGTTCCAGTCGCCGAGAAGCTTCATCAGGGCCGGTACGAGCAAGGCGCGTATGACGGTGGCGTCGAAGATGATTCCAGCGGCGATGCCTATGGCGAGTGACTTGACCTCGTATCCGGGGGTGGAGGAGAGGACGAGGAAGGCGAACATGAGGATCAGCGCGCCACTGGTCACGAGTTTGCCGGTGCGTGCCAGCCCGAGCTCGATCGCCTTGTCGGTCGATCCTGTCTCGTCGTAGGCTTCGCGCATGCGGCTGATCATGAACACCTCGTAGTCCATCGAGAGTCCGAACAGGAAGGCGAAGATCATCACCGGGATGTAGGCGGTGATCGACTGGGTGGCTGCGATGCCCCAGAGTGACGAGCCGTGGCCTTCTTGGAAGATGAAGACGACGATCCCGAAGGTCGCGGCAAGCGAGAGCAGGTTCAGCACGACCGCCTTGACCGCCAACACGACTGACCGGAACGCCCGCGTCAGCAGGATCAGCGTGAGCAGGAGAACCAGCCCGAGCGCAAAGGGGAAGCTGCCGAACAGCGCGTGCAGGAAGTCGCGGTTGGTGGCGGCAACGCCGGTCAATGTGCCGTTCGTGCCGTCGAGTGCTGTGTTGGCGCGATCGATCGTTGCCTGGATGCCGGGAGCGGCTCCGTCGATCGTCGGGAACGCCTCGACAAAGGAGTTCTGTCCCTTGCGCCACCCCGGCGGCGCCGACGCTCCGGAGACACCGCGCACCTTCGCCAGTCTTGCTGCGACCTGCTGTGGGTTGCCGCCGTGTTCGACCAGGACGTTCAACGGCTTCATGACGCCGGGGCTGATCCCCGCGGCGGCGAGTTGAGCGCGGCCAGCGATTGCCGTGCCGCTGCCGGGGAAGTATTTGAGCTGCGCTTCGTTCGGGTTCAGCTGCGTTCCCAGTCCCGCGAGCACAGCCACGATCGCGACGCCGACGGCGGCGACTGCTACCGGACGCCGGATCACGAACCGTGCCCAGCGGCCCCAGGCGCCGTCTTCAGGGTGCCCCTGGTCGCGTAATCGCTTCGGCGCTACCCGGACGCTGTTGACCCGATGGCCCAATACGGCGAGCATCGCCGGCAGCAACGTGAGCGTCGCGAGCACCGAGACGACCGGGATCAGCATGCCGCCGATGCCCATTCCGCGCAGCAACGGCAAGGGCAGGACGATCATCGAGAGCAGGCCCACCGCGACGGTCGTACCCGAGACGATCACCGAGTGGCCGGCATGCGTCATCGTCTCCACCAGCGCCGAATCGACGTCGTTGCCTTCGCGAAGCTCGTCGCGGAACCGGAAGACCATCAGCAACGCGTAGTCGATTGCAACGCCGAGACCCACCAGCGTGATCAGGAACAGCACGATGATCGAGACGTCGGTGACGTAGGTCAGAAGCCAAACCAGCGTGAAGGTGTTCAGGATCGCCGCCATGGCGACGACGAGTGGCATCAGAACAGCGGGCAGTGTTCCGAAGACGAAGAGCAGGATCACCAGCGCGCCGAGGCCACCGATCAGCGCCTCCAA
>Ga0066662_10000362_pt1 | contig 19912 bp, 10 predicted proteins | sample GraSoiAngelo_111_FD_133939 | JGI IMG/M metagenome (GOLD analysis project Ga0066662, IMG submission 133939) | Grasslands soil microbial communities from the Angelo Coastal Reserve, California, USA - 14_0903_12_40cm | ecosystem: Environmental > Terrestrial > Soil > Grasslands | place: USA...
CACGTTGACGCCGACGACGCACCACGTCGCGGGATCGAACAGCCCACCGTCGCCGAGAAACCCGCCCCACCAGTCGAGCACGCGCGACGACCCGCTGAGCGCATGCGCAACGAACACGACGTTCGCCCCATCCGCCCGCGGCGCACACCCATACCGCGTAACCCGCTGCACGACATCATCGATCCGCTCACCGGAAGCAAGCTCGAGCGACCCAACGGAAATGTCGCGCTCAGTCACAGCACCCGCGCCAGCGTCACCATGCGCGCCAGCGTCACCCGGAGCACCCAATGTCACCCTGAGCTTGTCGAAGGGTGCGCCACCATCGTGACCGGCGCGCGCTTGTCGAAGGGTGCGCGTGCTCACGGCAGCGTGTCGAGCGCCTGCGTGAGATCGGCCAAGATGTCGTCGACCGACTCGATCCCCACCGACAACCGCACCGCATCGTCACTGACACCGCTGGCGATCTGATCCGCCGGCGTCAGCTGCTGATGCGTCGTCGAAGCGGGATGAATCACCAACGACTTCGCATCCCCGACGTTCGCCAGCAGCGAGAACAACCGCAGCTTGTCGATCACGGCCCGAGCCTTCTCCGCCCCGCCCTTCACGCCGAACGTCAGAATCGCCCCAGCGCCCTTGGGCAAATACTTCTTCGCCGCGGCATGCGCCGGATCCCCGGCCAACCCGGGATACCGCACCCACAGCACCTTTGGATGCACCTGCAAAAACTCCGCGACGCGCAACGCGTTGCTGCTATGCCGCTCGACCCGCAACCCCAGCGTCTCGAGCCCCTGCAGCAAGAGCCACGCATTGAACGGAGAGATCGCCGCGCCGACATCCCGCAGCAGTTGCACGCGCGCCTTCAGAATGTACGCGAGCGGCCCGAACGCATCGACGTAGCGCACGCCGTGGTACGACGGATCGGGGTCGACGAAATCCGGAAACCGCCCCGACGCCTTCCAGTCGAACTTCCCGGCATCGACGATCGCCCCACCGATGGTGGTCCCATGCCCGCCGATGAACTTCGTGGCCGAATGCACGACGACGTCGGCCCCGTACTCGATCGGCCGCAGCAGATACGGCGTCGCCAGCGTGTTGTCCACGATGAGCGGCACGTCCCAGGAGTGGGCGACGCGCGCAATCGCCTCGACGTCGAACACGTCGAGCTTCGGGTTGCCGAGCGTCTCGCCGAACAGGGCCTTGGTGTTGGGCTTGATCGCCTTCTCGAACGCGGCGGGATCGGACCCGTCGACGAGCGTCACCTCGATCCCGAAACGCGGCAAGGTGTGCACGAATGCGTTGTACGTCCCGCCGTAGAGCGACGCGGAGCTCACGATGTGATCGCCGGCGCGCGCGACGTTGAGCAGCGCGTACGTCGTGGCGGCCTGCCCGCTCGCGACGGCCAGCGCCCCGACCCCGCCTTCGAGCGCGGCGAGCCGGTGCTCGAACACATCGGTGGTGGGGTTCATGATGCGCGTGTAGATGTTGCCGAACTCTTCGAGCGCGAACAGGCGCGCGGCGTGCGCGGTGTCGTCGAACGTGTAGGACGTCGTCTGGTAGATCGGCACGGCACGCGATTTGGTCGCGGCATCGCCGTCATGGCCGCCTTGGGCGCCGTGCAGCGCGACGGTGTCGAAGCCGCGCGCCGCGGCGGGGTCGAGGGTGCTGCTCATCGTGGGGTCTCCTTCACGAATGCGTCGAGCGCAGTTGAGTGAAAACAAAGCGGCCCCCGCCGGTAGGCGAGGGCCGCTGTAGTCGTGTCGTACGCCGATCAGAGCGACGACGACCTACACCGACCCTCGCGGGCGGCACACATCGCCATAATCGCCATACAGCGTCCGTTCATGAAGGGCACGGTACCAGAAATCCCGGCCCAGCGCAAGGGGCAAGCCGTCAAGCGTTTTTGCGTCTCCACCCTTGGCGCCCCGGGTTTGTCACGATCTCATCACCGCGCGATGTCGTGCGCAGCCATTAAGATTATCGCCACTGCGCAAAACGCTGCGGACAGTATTCCGACGAAACCGCTTATGCGAACATGAATCAGATTCTCTCGCGAGTCGAATCGCCCGCCCGGTGGAAGAAGCAGTCTTCCGACGGCCGAGGGGCTTTCCGGAAGACTCTTATTCATAGCACTCGCAAGCTTCGGATAGAACATGAGAGTAAACACTGAGAATGCCGTCGCGCACACGAAACCAATCGAGAAGACGATGTACTTCATTTGGCGGTAAATCGCCGGATTACGTCGATCAGCATAAGCCGCTGTTGAAGAGGTCGAACGGCCCAAGATTGTAGCCGACCATTGCTCCAATCTGCGGCGTCATCTGCCCGAAAGAAACATTGTTTACGCCCGTAGCAGCCGATATAGAAGGCCTTGTCACAAACAGCATGGGCTCCGGGTTGTACCAGGAAAATGTCACGTTCCCCCCGACAGTGACTCCCGCGCCACTTCCCGCGGAAACGTTCCAACTACCCTGGCTCAAGACGTTGGCGATTGCATCCGGACTCTGCGGCGTTGCCCCCACCCAGCCAGAGGTAAGCGAGCTGGCGACGAATCCTGGATTCTTTCCGATGCTCGCGTTCATGAACGGCAGGCTCACGTACGCGCGTCCGCATTTGTCGAGCGTGCCTTGAAAACACGTAGCGAGCCCTCGTGGTCCGCCGCAAATCTGATACTGCGTATAGTCCGGGGGGCGCAACCCCTTGAGGAGGACCGTCGAGCCGCCGCCGCCGCCGCCGCCGCCATTGGCACCGCCTCCGCCGCTCGACGTACCGGTGCCTCCGATTGTCGGAATGCACTCATGAGACTTATCCGCATTCACCCAGGCTTGGCCGCTAGTGCAGCTCGCATCCGCCACGGTGGGCCTCGTATCCTGGAAACCGGACAGCCGTCGCGATCCCGGTGCGTACGGCATAGACGAAGAATTGTCCGGCGTTGTGAAGCCCATCGACCGAGAGAGGTACGCACGACCGCTCGAAGTCACCGTTAAGCTCGGATCGGACGAGCCGTCTCCCGGGACCGCAGCTGTAACCTGTCCGTAATGCGGACTTGCCGCTAGCGGGGTGGCATGTTGACAGAACTGGTTGTACGGATTGCTTGCGGTCCACGCCGAATGTCCCGTGTTGTTGTGATATTGAGCGACCGCGCCGTCAAAGTCGACGTCGCTGATCGTCAGACCGGGTGCCGAGCCGTCTGCCGTGATCGAGCCCAGACCGTCCGCACCAAATCCGTACGGAGCGCCGGGTCCCGCGGCTCCGTTATAGCTATATGTTACCGGCATGGTGTACAGAAGTGAGTTTCCGCTCCAGGCCCACCGCCGAAGGCCGCCCGTCTGCAGCGTGTCTTGAGAGATGCGCCCAGCCCCGTCGTACGAATAGCTCTGTTCCTTCGGAGGCGGAACCCCGGATGCGACGGCGCCACCGGAATGGCAGTCGTCGTCCGCCGCTGACGACGCGTTCCACGTATCTCCGCTGACGAGCCGGCTGTCGGCGTCGTACGCAAAGCTCCCGCCGCCGCTCGTCAGTCGGCCGACCTGATCGTATTGGAAGGCACCGAAGTCGCGCGTCAGCAGCATCGCTCCCGTCCGGCCGTCGTACTGATCGGTCGCATTCTGAACGAGGACGCCTTGAACGTTCTTGTACTGAAATCCCGGCTTGCTGGCAGCGACGCCGCCCGTGAACGTTCTCGCGACCAGATCACCGCGAACGTTATATGCCGACGAGACGGTTTCCCCATCGATGCGATTGTACGGATCCGTGTACTGCGTCAGGCGGCCCTGCGCGTCGTAAACGAAGCCGGCATATGTGCCGCTCGGCGTCACATACGTTGAGAGGCGGCCGTGCCCGTCGGCGTATTGCGCCGACACAGACGGCGTGAGGTCGTTGAAGTCGTTCATTGCCGTCATCCGCCCCCCGCGCGTATATGTCCAGGCTACGGACTGGCTCGAAACGCCGAACGCTTCGTCGACGAGCAAGCCGTCGTTGCGGTATGCGTAGCTATAGAGGTTCGGCTGGCTTACGATGTCACCCGTCGAGTTGCGCGACGTCGTCGCGGACACACCTGAACGCGTCGAATCGGGATAGTAGCTGTACACGACGGACGTGTTGGCGCTGACCTCTCCCACGGACGTCCCGTCGGCGTTGTAGGCGTACCCCACATCGTCGGTTTGAGCCAACCGGTTATCGAAGTCGTGCGCATATGCGTGCCCCGACGTCGCGCCACTGTAGTTGACCGTGTCGACGGACTCCAGGCCGTCATAGGTCATCGCCCGTGAAATGCCCATACCGTCGAGCGACGCGACGAGCAGCCCCGGCGCGGGCGCTCCGGGATTGAGCGACGGGGACTGATCCCAGTCGTAGCGGGTCGAGTATGCTGCCTGCGAGCAATAGATCGCGCCGGCCGGAGCGGGCGGTCCCACTTGCGCCGGACAGGGCGCAAAGGCGTACGATCTGGTCGTGCGGTCGACAGCATCAGCCGCTGCGTAGCGGAAGTCGATCCAGCCGTTGGGCGTATTCTTCAGAACGTCGTAAAGGTTGCCGTGCGCCGTTACGGCTGTTCCCGTAAGCGTCGTTGCCGACCCGGTTTGCGACAGATCGTAAAGGTATCGCAATGAGATCGGAATGTCGCCGGGCGTTCCGGGGTCCGCTGGTTGCTGCGTCTCGACGAGGCGGTCCACCCCGTCGAACCACAGCTTGAGTCGCGCAGTCTGCAGGCTAGGGTTGAACGGCGCAACGCTCGCAAGATCGCCGTCGAGGTCGTAGGCATATGCCGTGCCGGCGTTGAGAGCCGCCTCGGATGGCGTTTTGGTCGTGGCGAGCGAACCGTCCGCAAAATACGTCCGCGCCGTGACGATCGTCGAGCTCGGTATACCCGCAGTCTTCGTGCTGCACGAACCCGTGAGTGAGGCGTCGTCCGGATCTCCTGAAGCGACGAGCCGGTTCAGTGCGTCGTACGTCATGACGGTCGTGGCGGCGATGCCCCCGCTCGCCGATGCCGCGGTATCCGTCTTGGCGCAGACGAGGTTTCCGTGCGCATCATACGATGCTGACTGAATCGGCCGTCTCGTGGACCCGTCGAATTGCTGGATCGTCGTTCCGGTGATGTCCGTCGGCAGTCCGTAATCCGCGCCACCCTGAGACGTCGCTTGATATGAAATCGAACGCGTGTACCCCGTGGCCGAGACCACGGCCGCCAATTCGCCATTCGGCTGATACGACGGATACGTGTACTGCGCGCTCGGGTGATTCGTGCTGAACTGCGACGAGCAATAATTGTCCGCCCCGGCGTCGTACTGCCCGTTCCAATAGTCCGCGGTAATCGAATGCACCAGCACAGGATCGCAGTACGCCGTGACGTTGCTGAAACTATCGTAGTCGATGAGGGTCGTCGGCGGGTTGTAGCCCTGGTATTGCGGCGGCTGAGCGATCGCCACGACATTGCCGTTTGCATCGTAGACCATGCGGGTTACGCCGCCCCGCGGGCTCACCATCGACGTCCGGTTGTTATTGACGTCCCAGGACTCGTTCATGACAAGCCATGTCCCAGTGCATGTCTGCCCCTGGTTGACGCTCTCCGTGCACAGCTGCGTCTGCGTCGGGCGGCCGCGCGGGTCGACGACCCAATTCGTCGCGTGGCCATTCGAATCACGATAGGTCGATGCTGCGGCTCCTGCCGAGAAGTACTCGTTGTAGAAGTTATACGGGGCGGTAGAGTAGCCGCTCTGAAGCGTGGAAGATGCGGACCCATCCGCAATTGACGGGTTCGCGTTTGCGACGTGCCCCAAGAAGCCGACGCTCGCCGAGTACGCATTCGTTCCGTTGTAACCGATCGCGATGTAGCCGCCGTCCGACCCGTTCCAGCGGGGACTGGTCACGTACGCCATCACCGAGCCGGTGCCGAGCGTCGAGTAGATGTACCCCGGCATCGGCCGCGTGCCCGTCGAATTGTTCGGCGGCCGTGATACCCAAAGCAGGTTTCCGGCGGTGTCGTAGAGGTAGGACACCGACGTGGAGTTGTCGGGGAACACGATTTGATGCAGCAACCGATGGCCCGATACATCGGTGAATGACAAGTTCGCCGCCAAGCCGGACTCCGTCGTCGCCGTGATCGAGCTGATCTTATCGCCCGCAGTGTGCGTTCCGATGTCCCAACCGTAGTTGAACGTGATGTATGTGTTGCGGTTGCGCCCGATGATCTGGTACAGCTTTCCGGCGTACTGTCCGCCGTACGTCGGCCCGCAAGGGCCGTTCGGCGCCTGCCAGAAGTAGTACGACACACCGGACTTCTTGGTCCACAGATATCCGCAGCCTTGATCCCACGTCAACGTCGCGTGCTGGCCGGGCGGCGCAGTCCATGTCACCCCGTCGCCCGCCAAAGTGTAATCGTAGCGCGAACCGTCACCGTCCCAGACGGTCGTGACGCCGGGTGAGTTGCTGGAGAGATGCGCATCGAACGTGTTCGACCAGCCGTTACCGTACAAACTCGGGGTACTCCCGTCGGTGCCGTTCACGTCGTGCTGGCTCTGCGAGTTGTACGTGCGCAAGAAATCGAGCGCCACACCTTTGTGCGGTACGGTCATATCGTCGTCTTGCAGCACGAGATTTCCGCTTCCGACGTTGACCATCATGCGTCCACCCCCCGGCAAGCCTTGCGCCTGATAGCGCCACCATGGCTTGATGCCGGTTCCCGAAGCATTCGCGTCACCCGGAAGCGCACGCCCCCCACGCGCTCCTGGTTTCGCCGCAGGACTCGGGGCGCCGATACCGCGTCGCGAATTGGCGCCCGGTACGATCGTCGTCGCCGTGCGGGCTTGCGCGCGCTGTCCTCCATCCGTCTTCCGCCTCAGCACGCTATCGATCTCCGATGGCCGCAACATCGGTGGACCGGCGGCACGCACACCCTTGAGTGGCTGCACGTCAGCGGCGACTCTCGGCTTTATCGAGCCTGGCGGTCGTATCGACGGCCGCATGCGCACGGGCTCCTTGACATCGATGCGCACCGGCGGAACTTCTGCGACGTGATGCGGTTGCCGCGCCACCGCGGTCGTCCTACCGTCGTGAATGCGCGGGGCCGCCACCGCCCCCGTTTGAGAAGACAGAAATAGAACCGCAACGGCTGACGCTGCGGCTCGCACAAAACGGTGCATCGACGCTCTCCCCGTATCGCCAAGTGCAAATATCGAACTAAGCCCGCTTCTAACGCCTGTCGATACTTGGCCTTACAGGACGAACCTCGGAGCTCCTCGACCAATACTGTACTATGAGTTTGCCATGGCGTCAAGCGGCGCGCAATTCTTGTGAGCGCGCGCTCGAGCAGGCCTCTACGTGAACACAAGCCCTAACTGCGAATCGCGCGCCCACGATCGTCGGCTCGCAGAGTAGACAGCCCCGCGGCGCATGCGCCGCGGGGCTGTCGTGGTCATCGCGAAATCGCGGTGCGCCTAGCGGCGGTCGCCGTCGCGATCCCAGTCGTGGTTCTTCTTGTGCTTCGGGTGTTTGTGGTGGCCGGGATGATTGCCGTTCCAGGTGTTGGGCACCCACTGGCCGTTCACCCAATGGCCGCCGTTGCGCGGGTTGTTGTTGGGGACCCACTGGCCATTGAACCAGTGCTGGCCGGGATGCGCGCGGCGGTCGTCGCGGTCGTGGTCGCCGTCACCGGCGATGCGGTGATGGACGCGCGGGTGATGATCGTCGGCATCGGCCAGCGCCGGGCGCGCGCTCTGCAGCATCGCCGCCGAGCTCGACACCGCAAAAGCCGCCGCGACGGCGATCAAGCTAAGTCGTTTGGTGAGCATGGATCCTCCGAAATGAATGCGATCGGGAGAAAATGATGATACCCACCGAACGCCGCAGCGGACGGCCGCGTTCGCAGCCGTCCGCTCGGTTACCCCTGCCGCGGGTCAGGTGCTACCAGACGACGTGCCAGTCGACGATCGGCACTTGCGTTCCGTTCGCCAGGGTCAGGACGCCGTTGCCGCTCGCGTCCGTCGTGAACGTCGCGACCGGCGCGTCGGCCGGCGTCGTGATCGTGCCGTTGACGGTCACCGCGCCGTTGGCCGCGGTGGAGCTCGACACCACGAGCTTGTTGCCGCTCACGAGCGTTCCGGTGATCGACACCGACGCGAGGTCGCCGTCGGCGTCGAACGACACGCTGCCCGTGAGCGCCGACGTGCCGAGCTGCGTGCCGCCCGACACGGTGAACGGCGGCGCGCTGGAGAGCGTGAGCGCGCCGAGCGCGCCCTTGAAGGCCGCGCCGTTGCGCGTGCCGGTGAACGTCGTGTTGCCGGAGGAATCGTTCGCGATCGTCGCGTTCACGGTGCTCTGATGGCCGTACGACGCGTTGATCGACGGCTTCGGATCGTTCGCGATCCGGCCGGTGTTGGCGCTGTACGCGCTCGCGCTCAGCGACGCGGCGTGGCCGTACTGCGTGATCGGCGTCGCCGAGGTGCCGGGATAGAACGCCGACGTCACCACCCACGAGCCGTTGTTGCTCGCGCCGGTGAGCGCGTACTGGCTCTTGCGCACGCCGAGCTGCAGATGCGCGAGGTTGTACGTCGTGACCGTGCGCGACACGGTCGCCGTGCCGCCGCTCGACACGAAGATCGCGACGGCGTCACGCTCGGGCTGCGTGCACGCGTCGTCGAAGTAACGAATGGTTTCGACGGTCACGGAGCCGTCGCCGTTGACGGTGCGGGTGCGCGTGGTGCGGTTCTTGCACGCGTGCGGCAGGCTCTGCACGCTGCGCGCAGCGGAGGACGCGCCGAGGATGCCGTTGCCGACGGCGGCGTCGGCTTCGCCGGTGTCCATCGGTTCGAACGCGGCATCGGTGGAGGACTGCGCCACGTCTTGCGTGCTGAGCGACGATCCGCCGGAGGGCGGGATGATGCCGGACGGCGACGGTGACGTACCGCCTCCGCCGCCGCATCCTGCGAGAAGCGCTGCGGCAGCGAGGGCCGCGAGAATCGGTGTACGCATCGAAGTTGACCTCATGTCGAAAGTGCGTCGGTCGATCCGGTGCGATGGCGCCGGATTCGCACGTCGAGCGTACGTCCGCGGCGCGCGCGCTACATTGGACGCGCCTGAGTCCCGGATGAGACTTCGGTTACGACGGCGCGGCGTTCACGCGAGAACGTAGCGCGGATCACAGCGCCCAGGGACGAAGCGGACCAAGCGTGAATGGCGGGCCGATGAAAGCGCCGGTCTCGTATCGCGTCAAGGTCTTTCCGCGGCAGCACGAGCTCGCCGTCGAGATGACGATCTCCGGCGACCGTCCCGCCGGCGCGTTACGCCTCGAGCTCCCGACGTGGGTGCCGGGTGACTATTCGTATTTTCAATTCGGGCGCGATCTGTTCGATCTGCGCGCCGCCGACGCGAAAGGCAACCCGCTCGCGATCGCGCGCGACGGCTGGCAAGCCTTCGAAGTCAAAGCCGCAAAAGGGCCGGTCACCGTGTCGTATCGCGCGTACGCGTACGGCAACGACCTCAGCGAACCCGCCGGGATCCTCGACAGCGACTTCGGCGTGATCCTCGGCGCGCGCTACCTGCACTCGCCCGCGCTGCTGGGACCGTGCCGCGTCACCTACGAGCTGCCGAAGGGCTGGAACGTGCACCATCCGTCGGGCGCCGTGCGCGTGGGCACGTCGACGGCGTGGGAGTACCCCAGCTTCGAGATCCTGCTCGACACGCCGGTCGTCATGGGCGGCTTCGATCTGCGCAAGCGCAAGATCAAGGGCACCACGTTCTCGTACGCATTCGTCGACGGCGCGATCGGCTACGACGCCATGGTCGACCGGTTCGTCGACGACGTGTCGAAGGTCGCGCTGCAATTTCACGCGATGTTCGGCTCGTTCCCGTTCGACGACTACACGTTCGTGCTCTCGATGAACCCCGTCAACGACTGGGGGCTCGAGCACCTCAGCAGCACGATGTGCGGCCTGGGCCCGACCGTGTTCATCGACCCGGTCGCGTATGCCGTCGGCATCCGCGTGTGCGCGCACGAGCTCTTCCACGCGTGGAACGTGCGCCGGCTGCGCCCCGCGACGCTGGGCAAGCTCGATTTCTACACCGGCACGTTCACCGACGGGCTGTGGGTGGCGGAGGGATTCACGCGCTACTACGAGTTTCTCATCTGCACGCGCACCGGCGCGTACACGCCCGGCCAGTTCTTCAGCTCGGTCGTCAACTACAAGAGCCACCTCGCGGCGACGCCCGCGTACCGGCGCGTCAGCGCGGCGGACTCGTCGCTCGCGACGTACCTCAACCACCAGAAGTATCCCGGCCGCTGCAACAACGCGATCGACTACTACGACAAGGGGATGCTCATCGCGTTCGAGCTCGACGTGCGGCTGCGGCTCAACGGCGATTCGCTCGACCGCGCCTTCAGCGCGTTCTACGCGAAGTACGCCGGCAAGGGTGCGGGCTACACGATCGCCGACGTCGTGTCGTTCTTCGAAGCGCGGCTACCCGGTCTGGGCGCGCTGCTGTCGGGCGCCGCGCTCGAGCCGGCGCACCTCGACACCGAAGCCATGCTCGAGAAGCTCGGCTTCCGGGTGGAGTCCGCGCGGAGCTACTACGTCGGGCTGATGTTCAGCGACACGACGTCGCCCGCGATCTACGGCGTCCTCGACGACGCGCCGGCGGGTCTCGCCGGCCTCGCGCCCGACGACGTGCTGCAGCGCGTGAACGGCTATCCGTACAGCTTCCAGGCGCTGCAATGGGCGGCGGGACGCCGCGACCCGCTCACGCTCACCGTGCTGCGCGGCCACCGCACGCTCACCGCCAAGATGGTGCCGAAACGCCGCAACACCGATTCCGCGCTCGTCTGGCGCGGCGACAAGAAACAAGCCAAGCTCGTCAGCACGTGGCTGCAAACGGCGTTCGACCCGACGCCGCAGCAGCCGTTCGCGCTGGACTACTACGACAATTTCCACGGCGTCGAGACGATCGTCTGACGCCGTGGATCAGCTCAGCTGCACCCCGGTGACGGGCCCAAGCACGCGCCGCTATCGTGGTAGGCGCCTTGCACCATCATGCCGTTCACGCCGAAGGCCGGTGCACCCGATACCGTGCCGTTGACGACCGCACCGCCGCCCGCGGCGACGTTCGGGAACACCGTCGCGCCTTGCATCAGCTTGATCGTGACGTTGCCGTTGCCCGGCGTGAGCTTGATGCGCGGCTGACCGCCCGGCGTCGACGACGTCAGGTCTTCCGGCGAGCGCGGCCCGTTGAACCGCAGGTTCCACGTCTGCCCGCCGGGGATCGGCGTCGTGGTGAGACCGTCGAGCAGCACGTTCGACGAGAACATGAAGCGCGGGTCCGACGACGCGGAGTTGCGCGCGGCGAGCGCGCCGGCGAACTCACCGTACACCTGCGCGAACGACTCGCCGTTCGCCTCGGCCTGGATCGGGTAGACGTTCGCGGTGCCGTCGGTGGGCGCCGTGGTCAAGTCGGCGTACACGCGGTGCAGCGCGGCGTCTCCGCCGAAGCGGTCGTAGAGGTAGCGCGCGAACAGGTACGCACCGCCGTAGTTGCCCGACGTGTAGCGGTAGAACCCGTACGGCGGATTCTGCGCCGTGCTGAGCGGGTCGGCGTCGTAGCCCGCGAACGCGGTGAGCGAGTAGTTGCCCGGCGTGAACATGTACTCCCAGCCCAAGAGCTGCGAATCGGGCGACTGCGGCGGGTTCGCGCCGGAACCGAGCACGATGTCCTCGGCCAGCATCGAATCACCCTCGTCGACGAAGGAGTCGTCGAACTGTCCGTTGGCGCCGTTGACCAGATCGGGCACGAGCACTTTGTTGAGCGCGTGCAGGTAGTGCTGGAACTCGTGCGGGACCGAGCGCGGCATGTCTTCGGTGCGCCAGAAGTTCTCGTCGGCGCCGCTGCTGCCGTACTTGTCGGTGCCGATGACGAACATCGGCAGGTTGTTGCTCGGCACATGCTGGTTGCTGTGGTACGCGCAGTTCCATTCCTGGTCGTTGAGCAGGTTCAGAACGTCGAAGTACCCGCCCTCGCCGGTGTTCTCCAGCGCGTTGGTGACGAGGATGCTGATATGCGGGTCCGCGCCGCTGAGGTCGGGTGTCGCCTGATACGGCGGGTACGACTGCGCGAGCTGCGCTCCGTTCGCACCGCATTGCGTGTAGGTCGGACCGCCGCTGTTCGTACCGTTGAAGGGCTTCAGCGCGGCATTGAACGCCGGCGCGAACGCGGCGGTCTCGCGCGCGTAGCCGTTGTCGAACGTGGTGGCGGTGGCGTTCCAATCGGTCTGCGTCAAGGCGTACGACGCGTCGATCGCGTCGTCGACCCACACGTACGCGTGCGCCCCGACGGCCAACAGATGCGCCGAGCGGTCCGCGTAGCAATACGGCCCGATCGTGATCTGGCCCGAGCCGGTGCACGTTGCGCCGACGCCGGTGATCGTACCCTGCTGCACGTGGAACGTGCGCTGCGTGTTGACGGCGAGGTCGCTGACGCGGCGGTCCGCCGCCGTGCTGCGCCCGCCTCGCATGCTGCGGCCGCGCAGGACGCTCATCGTCGAGCGGCCGTGGAACGGCCTCAGCGCGCCGGTGCGCGGATCGAGATGCGCGCGGAACGGCAGCACCGCGTTGGTGCCTTCACGCCCGGCGCTGCTCGCGACGCGCGCCTTCGACGCCGTCGTCGTGACGCCGGCGGCGCTCTCGCTCGCGGTGATAGTGTACTCGGGCAGCGTGAAGCTGCTGCCGCTCGGCGTGCCCGGCGCCTCGGAGCTTTGCAGCACGAACGTGCCGTCCGACGACGCGCTCAGCATCGACGACGAGAACGCGTTCGTCGACGTCGTCGGAATCTGCGCGACGCCCGCGACGCCCTTGACGTAGTTCGGCGTGTTCGCGGGCGGCGACGTCAGGAACTTGCCGGTGTGGTAATCGTAGAAGTTCCGCGGGAAGCTGAAGCTCTGGAAGTACACCATGTTGTCGCCCATGGCGAAATCATAGAAATAGAAGTAGCTGTCGTCGGAGCCGTAGCTGGTCGCGGTGTAGATGAACCCGAGGTCGAGATCGTAGAAATAGACGTCGGAGGAACTCGGCGTCGTGGAGCCGAGATCGAAGATCCAGCCGAACCCGTATTTGTAGAGCCACCCGTTATACGGATGCGCTCCAGGAGTCGAGCTGCCGTACGTGTACGTGCCGAGCGCGTGCAGGTAGTACGCGATGTTGCCGTTGCCGTCCGGCCCGAGTGCCACTTCCGGCGCGAAGAAGTTGGTCGCGCGGCCGGACGCCGTCTTGCCGCGGTTCGCCATCAGCGCCTGAGCGGCCGCAGCCGTCAGCTCCGGCGTCTTCATCTTCGCCAGCGCATCGGGGAGCGTCGGCCGCGCGAATGCCGGGAGCGACGGAGCGTTCGCCATCGCAGCGGGCAGAGGCGGCGCTTGCAAGCTGCTGGGGCTGATCGGGCTGGCGGGAAGTCCGGGAAGCGCCGACTTCATCGCGCCCCCTCCGCCGCACCCGGCGATGGCAACCGCGAGGCCGGCGCACACGAACAGCCGCGAGGCGGGCGCGAAGAAACGGGCTAACTTCATGGAGAGGTGGCTTTCTCGACGTCCAGCATGTGAAAGGAACCGAGCCCAAGGCGCACGCTGACGGGCTCTCTCACGAGAGCCCGTGCACGACCAGACGCGGACCGCGTCATAGTATAGCATTTCGGCTGAGAACGCGCCGGGACGGATCGACGTAAGTGAACACTTCTGCTCTATCAACGCCGGACGCATTGCCCGCCTAGCCGAGCCGGCGGACTTCCGGCATAATCGTGAAACAGATCGGCGCCGCCCGCGATAACGGGAGCGCGAGGAGACTTTGATGATAATCGTTCGGCCGTTCGTTCGGCGCACGGTGGCTCTTATGACCGCCGCGCTGCTGCTTGCAAGCGCGCTGCCCGTGCGCGCCGCGGACTCGCCCGCGGCCGTGCTCGCCGCCGATACGCCGATGAAGACGGCGTCGGGCACGCAGTTCACGGCGCCGAAGTCGTGGACCTTGACGGGCGGCGGGACCCTGACCGTTCTGACGGCGCCGGAAGGCGACGTGCACGTCACCGCCGTCGACGTCACCGGCGCGGAAACAGGCCGCGACGCGGTCGCGCGCGCGTGGCTCGCGTACCAGCCGTCGTTCAAGCGGGTGGTCTCCAGATCGATCGATCTGCCGGCGCGCGACGGCTGGGACGCGATCGCGGTGGTCGGCTACGAAACGTCACCCGCCGAACACGTGGGCGTGCAAGGCTACGCGCTTCGGAAGGGCGCGACATGGACGGTGCTGCTGCTCGAGGGCAACGCAGCGACGTTCGAAAAGCGCGGCGCGCAAATCGGCCTCATCATTCAAAGCGCGCGGCCCGGCGGTTACGTGCGCGAAACGTTCGCCGGCCGCACGCCGCACCGTTTGGACGCGCAGCGCATCGCCGCGCTGACGTCGTTCATCACCGCGTCGATGGATCAGCTCCACGTACCGGGTACCGCGATCGCGCTGATCGATCACGGGAAGGTCGTCTTCGAAGGCGGCTTCGGCGTGCGCAACGTTTCGACGGCGCAGCCCGTCGACGCGAACACGCTGTTCATGGTCGCCTCGAACACGAAAGGCATGTCGACGCTGCTCCTGTCCGAGCTCGTCGACCAGGGGAAACTCCGTTGGGACGAGCCGGTCGTCGACGTGTATCCGTCGTTCCGGCTGGGCGATGCGGCGACCACCAAGAGCGTGCTCGTGAAGCACTTGGTATGCGCGTGCACCGGCTTGCCGCGCAAAGACTTCGAGTGGATCTTCACCTCGACCCCGCAGACGCCCGTGACGAAGACGTTCGACTTCCTCGCCGCAACCGCGCCCACCAGCAAGTTCGGCGAGGTGTTCCAGTACAACAACCTGATGGCGACCGCCGCGGGCTACATCGGCGGGCACGTCGCGTTCCCGGCGATGGACTTGGGCGCCGCGTACGACCGCGCGATGCAGACGATGGTGTTCGACCCGCTCGGCATGCGGAACACGACGTTCGACACCGCGAAGGCGCTCGTAAGCGATCACGCGGATCCGTACGGCTTCGACGTCGACGGCAAGACCGCACCGGACAACTTCGCGATCGACGCAGCGATCGCGCCATATCGCCCGGCGGGCGGCGCATGGTCGTCGGTGCACGACATGACGCGCTACGTCCAGAACGAGCTCGCGCTCGGGATGCTCCCGAACGGCCGGCGGCTGGTGTCGGAGAAAAATCTGCTCCAGCGCCGCGAGCGCACCGTCGCGATCGGCGAGAGCGGCTGGTACGGCATGGGCTTGATGAGCGACGGCACGTACGGTGTGACCGTAGTGCATCACGGCGGCGACCTCCCGGGCTATCACAGCGACTGGTTCGCGATCCCTGACGCGCAAGTCGGCGCGGTGATCCTGACCAACGCCGATCAAGGCGCGGGCATCCGCGACCCGTTCATGCGCCGCATCCTCGAAGTGCTCTACGACGGGAAACCGGAAGCCGCGGAGGACGTTGCGACGTCAGCAAAGCGGCTCTTCGATTCGGTCGCATTGCAGCGCGCGAAGCTCACGGTGCCGGCAGCGTCCGATGCGGCGGCGCGGCTCGCGGCATCGTACACGAGTCCGGACCTCGGACCAATCACGGTCATCCGCGACGCGGGCGGGCTGACGTTCAAATTCACCGCCTTCTCGAGCCGAATGGCCACACGCAAGAACGACGACGGCACGACGTCGTTCATCACGATCGATCCGGGCAACCAAGGCTTCGCCTTCGTCCTCGGCACCGACACCCGCAACCTCACCCTACGCGACGGCCAGCACGTCTACGTGTTCACGCCATCGTAGCGGGGAGCGCTACTCAGCGCTGTTCTCGATCCCACGCTTGCCTTGCTAGTTGCGTTTATGCCACTTGCGGGATATACTGGTGCACATGAGTACGCGCGGGCTCACTGAAAGCGAGATCGTCGAGTCCCCAGTCGCCGAGTCAGAACAACTCGCGTCGTTGGCTCGCGCCCTAGCGTCTATCCCCGCCGGCACTGAGCCGATGCTGCTTGGTCCGGACGAGGCGCCGATTCCGCTTACCAGGTCACTCTTCGACGTCTTAAAGATCGCGGTTGGTGCGCTGATGGCTGGACATGCCGTCGCGATTTCGCCACTCGAGCGAATGCTGACGACCACTGAAGCCGGCGATATCCTCGGCGTCTCCCGTCAGTACCTTACGCGGCTACTCGATTCGGGGGCAATCGCGCATTCATTTACGGGCCGGCATCGCCGCATCAAGCTCGCCGATCTGCTTGCATACCAGCATGAGCGCAATGCAACACGAGCCGCCTTGCTCGACGCCATGACGGCGGAGGCTGCCGCGGCTGGGGAGTACGACTGATCCCACGGTACAAAGTTCTCTTCGATGCCGACGTGCTGGCGCCCATGCCGCTCTGCGATACCATCCTCCGACTTGCGGATTCCAATCTTTTCGAAGCATATTGGTCGGACGCCATCCTTGCTGAAGTCGGGCGCACGCTAGCAAAGCTCGGCCGGTCCGACACGCAAATCGATCGGCGGCTATCACAAATGCGTGAAGCGTTTCCTGAGGCGATCGTTGATGGATATGAATTCCTTATCCCCGCGATGACAAACGATGAAAAGGACCGCCACGTCCTTGCGGCCGCTGTTCGCGCCGGCGTAGATCAAGTTGTAACGCAGAATCTCCGCGACTTTCCACAGGGATCGGCCGATCCGTACAAGATCGAGATCCGCCATCCGGACGAATTCCTGATGAACGTCGTCGATCTCTATCCGAAACAGGCTCTAGCCGCGATCCGGCAGCAGTCTGAAGCGCTTCGCCGTGACAACGGGCTGGACGCCGTGATCGCTAAACTGGCCGCTCAAGTGCCGCAATTCGCGCAGGCGGTCGATACTCTCGTCCGCGCCGGAGCGTAACGTCGTGAAGCGCGAGATGGCCGCTACTTGATCGTCACCGTCGACGATGCGCTGCGGCCGAATTCGTCGGGGCGGTCCACCAAGTGCGCGTTTGCGCCCGGCCATGCGAACGTGCCCGGTGTTACCGTGCGGGCCAAGTAGTGCAGCTTGTAGATGCCTGCATCGAGGTGGTCGGCGTAGGCTTCGATGCGGTCGATGCGGATGCGCTGGTCGCCGATCGACCATGAGGCTTCCGGAAGGTGGAGCGCTTTCGACGTCGTCGCGAACGACGTGTCGACCGCTTCGAAGCCGGCCGGCAGCGGGTCCGTGATCAGCACGCGCTCCACCGGGTGGTCGCTCACGATCTGCAGCTCGATGTCCAGCACGTGCGCCGGCTCCAGCATCAGCGAGGCCGAGGGCGCCAGGAGGCCCATCGTGGCGAGCACCGGTGCCGTGTTCGCTTCGCGCACGACGCGTGTCACGCGCAGGCCGTTCAGGCGGCCCGGGGACGAACCCGGCAGACGATAGCTGTACGTCACCGCGTAGTGCAGAGTACCGGTGCCGGTCTTCGCGAGCGTGAGCTGGTTGTTGCCGCTCGGGAGCTCGCGCATCGGGACCGTCACCGTGCGCTGCGGCGAATGCGTGCCGCTGAACGTCTCGTGCGCGAGCGACGAGGTGCTCCCGAGCGCCGCGGTCGCCGTGAAGTTCGCCGGCTTCTCGCGCGATGCGAGGTCGACGAGCGCGCCCAGTGCGGCGGCGTTTTGGCAGGTGCAGCCGAACGAGCCGTTACGCCGCATGTCGAGCAGCGAGCGCGTGAGGCGATCGATCGACTCGCCGTCCGCCTTGCGCGCCAGCTCCAACCGCAACGCTTCCGCTTGCGCCACCACCGGCGCGTCGAACCATGCGTAGCGGCCCGGCAGGTTCACCACCGCGCCGCGGCCCGTCGTGTAGAGATGGTCTTCGATCGTTTTCGCCAGCGACGCCGCGCGCGTGCCGTAGCCCGGCGCGGCCGTCAGCAGGCGTGCGAGGCGCGCCTGGTCCGCGAACGCGAGCGCGTCGCGCTGCGCGTCGATCTCGCTCAGGAACGTCGTGCGGTGGTCGCCCGCGGATGCGAGCGCGTCGAGCGCGTGCAGGCGCATCACGGCCTTGCACTCTTCTCGGGTGCACCACTTCTCGCGCGTGGCCGGGTCCGCGAGGACCGCTGCCGCGTAGGTGCGCGCGCCGTCGAACAGCGTGCCGTCCACGGCGATGCCCGCGGTGCGCGCGCGGCCGAGCGCGTCGAGCGCGAACAGCGAGTCATACGCGTCCGAATGCTCGTCGCGCCAGTACGGCGCGAACCCGCCGTCGGCGCGGCGCAAATCGTGCAGCGTCGCGACCTCGATCGCGGCGCGGTCGCGTGCGATCTTGTCGTCCTTGCCGTTGCGCTTGGCGAGGATCACCAGGTCGCTCGCGATCGCGAGGCGGCCCGCGGCCGAGAGCGCGAGCCGCTCGTCGCCGCGCAGCGCGTCGCGCGCGGCGACCGTCACTTCGGGGATCAGCGACGACGCCAATGCGAGATCCAGTCCGCCGGCGTCGCGCGGCGTGTCCGGCGCGACGTTCACCCCGACCGATGCGCGCGCGTCCGTCGTCCCCGTCTGCACGACGCTTTCCGCGACGTCTTGATCCCGCACCGGCACCGGGATCGCGAACGCGTCGCTCATGTTGTCGCCGCGCACCTTGAACGTCGCCGTCGCCGTGCCCGTGCCGCTCGCGGTCATCGGGAAGCGATACGCTTTCGTGATGCGGTCGAGCGGCGCGTCGAGCGACACCGTCTGCACCGGCTTGTCGTTCACCAAGAATGCGAGCGGACCGGCCAGCATGCCGTCGACGTGCAGGTTGCCGGGCGTGCCGAAGCCGTTGGTCACCGCGATGCCCGCGTCGAAGCGGTCGCCCGGGCGCGCGAACTGCGGCACCACCGGGTTCGCCACCAGCGCCTTGGTGGTGACGAACGTCGTGTCGCCGTTGCCGAAGCGGCCGTCGGCGCTCGTGCCGACCACCATCGCGCGCCACGTCGTCACGTCGTCCGGCAGCGTGAAGCTCACCGTCGCGTCGCCCTTCGCGTCGGTGCGCAGCGCACCGGCGAAGTACGCGAGCGCTTCGAACTTGCGGCGCACGCGCGGGTCGGCGTTCTCGCCGGAAAGGCCGCCGCCGAAGCCCCAGCCTTTTTCGAGCGGGCGCGCGACGGTCTGCAGCACGATCGCGCTGCGGTTGTCGGCATAGCGCGTCGAGATGGGCTGCTGCGCATACACTTCCTTGACGAGATCGGGCGGGCGGTAGCCGGTGAGCTGCAGCACCGCCTCGTTGACCACCATCAGCGTCAGCTCGCCGCGCACCGGCCGATTCGCCCTGTCCGCGAGGTGCACGTTGACGATCTGCTCCTGACCCGGCTCGAGCACCGCGTTGCCAGACCCGCCGTTTTTGTAGCCGATCCCGCTGACCTTCACGGTGAGATATTTTTCGTCGAGCGCGACGTCGAACGGCGCGAAGCCGGCGCGCGCGAGCGGGTTCGCGCCATTAGGATCCTTCGCGGCCGGCGGCGGGCCGCGGCGCACGATGAACGCTTCGACCGCCGCGTTGGGCAGCATCTCGCGCGTCACGGTGAAGCGCACGGTGGGCGCGGCACTGTGCGTCTGCTGCGTCGTCTCCCACAGCACGCCGTGCCGCACGACCGCGACGTGCAGCTCCGCGTCGCGGAACGGCGACTGCACCAGCGCGGTCGCGACGTCGCCCGGTTTGTACGACGTCTTGTCGAGCTTCACGGTGAGCACGTTGGGATCGCGCGCGTACCACGCCATCTCGCCGGTGCCGCCGACGAACACTTCGGCGTCGGTCTCGCTCGCCGCGTCGCTCGCGCCGGCGACGGTCGCGCGCACGCGGTACGTGCCGGGCTTGTCCGGCGTGAGCTTCACGATCGCGGGTCCGGCGGCGCTGGTCACGTCGGCGCTCGCGACCGTTCCGTAGGAGACCGATTGCACCGCCTCTTCCGC
>Ga0066662_10000364_pt1 | contig 19888 bp, 11 predicted proteins | sample GraSoiAngelo_111_FD_133939 | JGI IMG/M metagenome (GOLD analysis project Ga0066662, IMG submission 133939) | Grasslands soil microbial communities from the Angelo Coastal Reserve, California, USA - 14_0903_12_40cm | ecosystem: Environmental > Terrestrial > Soil > Grasslands | place: USA...
ATCGGCTTTGTTCGGCCAGGGGACTGTGACATCTCTGAACTCCACGACCGGCGGCAAACTCAGCTATCCGGTGGCTCGAAAGTCGGATCAGGTTGACGACTATCATGGCACGAAGGTGGCCGACCCTTATCGCTGGCTGGAGGATTTGGATTCGCCTGAGACGAAAGCTTGGGTTGAGGCCGAAAACAAGCTTACATTCGATTACCTGAACCAGATTCCTGAACGCTCCTGGATCAAATCGCGTCTGACAGAGCTTTGGAACTACGAAAGATTCGGAACGCCTTTCAAAGAGGGTGGTCGTTATTTCTACACGAAGAACAGCGGCCTTCAAAATCAGAGCGTGCTCTACACGGTTGATTCTTTGGAGAGCCAACCCCGTGCGCTTCTTGATCCCAACACTCTCTCAACAGATGGGACTGTGGCTCTTTCAGGTCTTCGCATTAGCCACAACGGGAAGTTGATGGCTTATGGCTTGGCCGCTTCAGGCTCTGATTGGACCGAATGGCATGTGCGCGACGTTGACACTGGCAATGACCTGCCGGACACAATCAAGTGGGTGAAATTCTCCGGCGCAGCATGGACGATTGATGCCAAGGGATTCTTCTACAGCCGCTACGAAGAACCAACTTCTGGCAACAAGCTTGCGGCAGTTAACGAATATCAGAAAATCTACTATCATCGCTTAGGCACGCGGCAGTCCGACGATGTACTCGTCTATTCCAGCAACGATGAGAAGCAGAAGCGTTGGACTTACAGAGGTTTCGTCACAGATGATGGTCGCTATCTGATTTTAAACTTGAGTCCCGGCGCAAGCTCAGAGAATCGCGTCTATTACAAAGACCTTCAAGCGAACAATGCCCCTCTGGTAAAACTTCTGGATGAGTCGGGCATTGCTTACAGGTTCATAGATAATGATGGCCCTGTCTTCTGGTTTTCAACCGACAAGGACACCCCGCACAAAAAAGTCATAGCCATTGACACGCGCGCTCCTGAACAGAAGAACTGGAAAGTCGTCATCCCCGAAGCGAAAGAGACGCTCAATGGCGTGAACGTCGTTGGTGATAAGTTCGTAGCCTCTTACCTGAAAGACGCGCACTCGCTCGTTAAGGTTTACGACCTTCAAGGACACTTCGTGCGTGAGGTCGAGCTACCCGGCATAGGCAGTGCTTCCGGCTTCGACGGCAAGCGCGGTGACAACGAGACCTTCTACTCTTTCACCAGCTACACGACGCCAACGACCATCTATCATTACGACGTTGCCTCTGGCAAGAGCACAATCTTTCGTCAACCGAAAGTTGCTTTCAACCCGAACGATTACGAGGTCAAGCAGGTCTTCTACACGAGCAAGGACGGCACGCGCGTTCCGATGTTCATCACGCACAAGAAGGGTTTGAAGCTAGACGGCAACAATCCTACGCTTCTTTACGCTTACGGCGGCTTCGACATCTCGGAACTGCCGGGCTTCTCCGTTGCGAATCTAGCATGGCTTGAGATGGGCGGCGTTTATGCCGTTGCTAATTTGCGCGGCGGCGGTGAATACGGCAAGGAGTGGCACGAAGCCGGAATGAAGTCTAAGAAGCAGAACGTCTTTGACGACTTCATAGCAGCCGCCGAGTGGCTCATCAAGAACAAGTACACGAGCACTCCTCGCCTTGCAATCACTGGCGGAAGCAATGGCGGGCTTCTGGTCGGCGCGGTTCTGACAGAGCGCCCTGAACTTTTCGGAGCAGCACTCCCGGCAGTCGGTGTCATGGATATGCTTCGCTTTCCCAAATTCACAATCGGCGCTGCGTGGATGACGGAGTACGGCTCGCCCGATAACCCGGAAGATTTCAAAGCCATCTACGCCTACTCGCCTCTGCACAACATAAAGCAGGGTGCCAGCTATCCGCCGACGCTGATTACTACGGCGGACCACGATGACCGCGTCTGGCCCGGCCACAGTTTCAAGTTCACCGCAACTATGCAGGCGGCGCAGGCAGGTCCAGCCCCCATACTCATACGCATTGAGACAAAGGCAGGCCACGGCGCAGGCCGCCCGATCTCAAAAACCATAGAAGAGGTCACGGACCGTTACGGTTTTCTGGTCCGAGCGCTAAACATTAAGGTTGAAAAGAAGTGATGAGGACTGAGAACTGAGGACTGAGTGAAGATGGTTTTAACTCAGTCCTCAGCACTCAGTACTCAGTACTATTCTTATGAGCTTACAACTTCATCGAAAGACACACGAATCGGTCGTCTATATTGATCGCGACAGCGCGCCGCGCATTATGCCTTCGGGCGAGGATTTCATTCTCGAAGACTTGCCCATTGGCACGCGCGTCATCTATCCGAAGCCTCCGATAAAGGGTTTGCCGAATCGTGAGGCTGCGATTCGTTATGCTTTGAATCACCCGCACGACTGCGATCCTCTGTTCGCGCAGCTTTATCCGGGAATGAAAGTAACGATTGCGGTTGATGACATAAGCCTTCCATTGCCGCCTATGGCGACGCCCGACATCCGCCAGACTGTGATTGAAATCGTCGCTGATATGCTCGCAGGTCACGGCGTTGACGACGTGCACATAATCATCGCCAACTCGCTTCATCGAAAGTTGACCGAGTGGGAGATGAAGCGCATGGTAGGCTCAAAGATTTTCGACGAGTTCTACCCGGACCGCTACTACAATCACGATGCGGAATGGGCAGAAGGCTTAGTCACAATCGGCCACACGAAACACAAAGAGCCGCTTCGCATCAATCGTCGCTGCGTCGAAAGCGATTTAATTATCTACGTTAATATCAACCTCGTTCCTATGGACGGAGGCCACAAGTCTGTCGCCGTCGGCCTTTGCGATTACGAATCTCTTCGCTCGCATCACGAGCCGCAGACCATACGCGACTCGGACAGCTACATGGACCCTGCGCGCTCGGCTTTGAATCACAAGATCATCCCCTTGGGCAAAATGGTTGACGAGAAGTTGAACGTCTTTCACATTGAGACGGCGCTGAATAATCGCATGTACACGGGCGCTCTCGATTTCCTGCTCAAGAACGAAGACGACTTCACTTCGTTTGATCGTCTTAAATTCGAGACCATTCGCAGGACCATGAGCAAATTGCCGCGCGCCGCGCGCCGCAAGATGCTACATTCCATGCCGTCGCAATACGAGATGATCGCGTGTCACGCAGGGCGGACCGATGCTGTTCACGAGAAGATCATTGAGAAGAACTTTGACCAGTATGTGATTCCGATTAAAGGCCAATGCGACATTCTAGTGACAGGCATACCTGACATCTCTCCTTACAATGTCTATTCAATATTAAACCCTTTGCTTGTTCAGGTGATGGCGCTTGGTTATCACTTTAACTTTTATCGCGGGAAGCCCTTGTTGAAGAAGGGCGGCGTATTGATTCTTCACCATCCCTGTTACGATGAGTTCGACCACAACTTTCATCCAAGCTACATAGAATTCTTCAACCGTCTATTGCCTGAGACGCGCGACTCATTTACTTTGCGCGAAAAGTACGAGCGCGAGTTTGCGAACAACCCTAGTTATATTGAGATGTATCGTCGCGGCAATGCCTATCACGGCGCGCACCCGTTTTTTATGTGGTACTGGGGCGAGAACGGCCGCCAGCACGTTGGAAAAGTCATAGCCGCAGGCGCAGAGAACGCGCACGTTCCAGCGATGCTCGGCTGGGATCGCGCAGACAATTTAACGGAAGCGATTGCTATGGCTCGCAGTTACATGGGACGCTCCGCAGAGATTACAATGCTGCATCAGCCTATGATCGGGATTGCTGATATGGAATAAGAGCAAGATGAAATTATCTCCGACAGAAATTTTCAAAGGTCGCAACATCTTCCTTATAGGGAGCACTGGCTTTCTTGGCAAGGTCACGCTCTCTATGTTGCTGCACCGCTTCCCGAACATAGGACGCGTCTATGTGACTGTGCGCGCACGCTCGCTGGAAGAGTCTCACACGCGATTCTGGAACAACGTCATCACAGCGCCTCCATTTGATCCTTTGCGCGAGCGTTACGGTGATGCATTTGAAGGTTACATACGTGACAAGGTTGAGATTGTAGGCGGAGACATTGGGGAAACCAATTTAGGTTATACGGAAGAAGAGGCTCAGCGCATTGCTGACAACGTTGACGTTGTTATCAATAGCGCGGGCAACGTTACATTCAACCCGACGCTCGAAAGCGCGCTTCGCACAAACGTCGTGGGCACAGAGAATGTCATCAAGTTCACGAAGCGCATGAAGCGCCCTGCTCTAATTCACGTCTCCACATGCTTCGTCGCTGGAAATCGTTCGGGTGCTGTGTGGGAATCTGACCCGGTCATAGGCTATTTCCCGCGCCGCGAGGCAGAGGGCATGGAAGGCGTTGAGTTCTCCGTCGAACAGGAGATAAGAGACTGCGCGAAGCTGGCGGCGCGCGTGCGCGATGAAGCACGAGACGCCTTGATGGCCGCGCGTTTTCGTGAGCTTGCCAGAAAGCGTTTGATTGAAGAAGGGCGCGACCCTGATGACCTGGACGCGATGGGCTTGGCCGTTGCTCGTGAAAGAAAGGTGTGGACGCGAACACGACTCACCGATCTTGGAATTGAACGCGCAACGTGGTGGGGCTGGCCGAACATTTACACATACACGAAGAGTCTGGGCGAGCAACTCGTAGCGGCAGAGGACGGAATCGTTCGCTCAATCGTTCGCCCCTCGATTGTCGAATCCGCAATCTCCTATCCTTTCCCCGGATGGAACGAAGGATTCACTACGACTGCGCCGCTAATCTTCATCGCGCTCAAAGGCCAATCGCTCATCCCCGTCAACGAGAAATTGATCTTAGACATCACGCCCGTTGACCAGGTCGCAGCCGTTATGCTCGCAGTCGCAGCGCAGGCTTGTGTTGAAGAGCCGCGTCTTGTTCATCAGGCCGCGACCGGAGACTCTAACCCGAACGACATGCGCCGCATCGTCGGCCTGCTCGGTCTCTTCAAACGAAAACATTTTCAGGAGAAAGAGACTGGCTTCAAATTCGTAAATGAGATTGCTGCGCGTATGGAGACGAGATCTGTCACGCCCACACACTTTGATCGTACCTCTACGCCTATGGTCAATGCTGCGGCGAAGAAAGTCTCGAACCTTCTGGACCGCGTGCGTCCTCGTTGGGGAGGCGGGCGCGTCACGGAAGTCATAGATCAAGTCAAGAAGAAGGTTGATCGCTTCGAAGAGTTGACGCGCGAGACACAGGAAGCCTTCGAGATGTTTCGCCCCTTCACGGTCGAGAACGCTTACATCTTCCGAGCGGACAACGTGCGATCCTTAATGTCTCGAATACGAAAGGACGAGCAGCCGCTACTCTCCTGGCATCCAGAAAAGTTCGACTGGTACGACTACTGGATGAATACGCATTTTCCAGGCCTCAAGAAATGGGTCTTCCCGAAATTGGAAGAAGACATGCGCGCTCAACCGAAGCGCGTCTATACCTACAGAGACCTCTTGGAACTCTTCGAGACCACAACGAAGCGTCATGCGACTCGCGTTGCAATGCGAATCGAGCGCGACGGGCGCAAGGAGCAGTACACCTACGCCGACATGCGCGAGTTGGCTACACGCGCCGCCGCATTCTTTGTAAGTCAGGGCGTCCGGCAAGGTGATCGCATAATGCTCTTTAGCCGCAACGCGCCTGAGTGGGGCATGACCTACTTCGGCGTTCTGAAAACGGGAGCGACCTGCATCCCTGTTGACCCTGAGCTATCTTCGGAGAAGGTGATTCAATTCGCGCGAGCGGGAGACGCGGCAGGCATCGTCGTGAGCCGTGAGATTCAAGAAGAGCACGCAGACCTTAGAGAGAAATTGATCGAAGCCGGATTGACGGAGACTCGCGTCTGGCTTTTCGATGAAGTCTTCGAGATGGGCGAAGAGCAAACGGAAGATGAAAGGATCGCTCTGCTGCCACAACGCGTGACTGCTCAATCAATCGCATCGCTCATCTTCACTTCGGGAACGACGGGCAACCCGAAGGCCGTTATGCTCTCGCACAGGAACTTGACGAGCATGACTTCTATGCTCTCGTCCATCATTGACATGGCGACGAGCGACGGAGTGTTGTCGGTCCTTCCGCTTCATCACACGTTTGAATTCTCGGCTGGCTTTCTTGCGCCTCTGAGTCGCGGCGCGCAGATAACTTATCTTGAAGAGTTGTCGAGCGAAGCCCTGACGCGCGCAATCAAGAACGGCCACGTCACAGGGATGGTCGGCGTGCCTGCCGTTTGGGAGCTTCTGCATCGCAGGATTAAGAGTAAATTTAATGAGCGAAGCAAAGTGGTCGGCAGCGCTCTTGATCTAATGTTGCGCTTTAACTCATGGGTGCGAGACAACACGCCGCTCAATCTGGGACAGCTAATCTTCTATCCGATTCACGAAGGAATGGGCGGGCGCATACGCTATCTAATCAGCGGCGGTTCTGCTTTGAATGAAGAGATTCAAAAAGATTTTCACGGTCTCGGCTTCACAATTCTGGAAGGTTACGGTTTGACCGAAGCCTCGCCCGTGCTGACGGTCACGCGCCCGCAGAACAAGCTTTTGGCCGGAACAGTCGGCAAACCTTTGCCCGGCATCGAAGTAAAAATTCTTGAGCCTGATGCGAGCGGCATTGGCGAAGTCATCGCGCGTGGTCCGAACGTGATGGTCGGCTACTTCGAGAACGAAGATGCTACGCGCCGCACTCTCATCAACCGCTGGCTGCACACGGGCGACATTGGAAAGTTGGATGAAGAAGGCAATCTTTATCTCGTCGGTCGCTCCAAAGAGGTCATACTCGATGCGAGCGGCAAGAACGTTTACCCGGACGAGGTCGAGGAGGCTTACGACACTTCGCCCTTCATAAAAGAGTTGAGCATCGTTGGATTGCCGGACGGTTTAGGCGAGAAAGTGGCTTGCATGATCGTGCCGAACTACGAGCATGACTCGACGCTCACGCGCGAAGAGGTCAGGAAGCGCGTTGAAGAACATTTCCGCGATGTTTCATCAACGCTTCCCTTCTACAAGCGGGTCAAAGTCTATCACTTCTGGGACAACGATCTGCCGCGAACGGCAACGCGCAAGGTCAAGCGCACCGAAGTTCTTGAAACTTTGCAGGTTCTTGAAAAGAGCGCGAAGGCAACATCGCGTGTAGCAACACGTGAAGAAAAGATGGGCGACGCCACGTGGCTACTCGACATCGTCGCGGCAGTCTCAAGCCGCCCGCGCGCTGAAGTTACTTTTACAACGCGCCTTAGCGATCTGGGCTTTGACAGTCTGATGTACGTCGAGCTTGCCACGGCGATTGAGAACGCCGGAGGCACGCTCACATCGCCAGACACCTTGACGCAGGTTCACGACCTGCGCGAACTCGCAAGCGTCGTCACACGCCAGCCTTCGAGCGCGAAACGAAAGCAGTCCGCGTTTGTCGAAGAAGAGCGCGAACCCGAAGATGAAATACACATCCCTGCATTCGTACGCAATATTGGCAACCGTGGATTGGACACTTTACAGCGCGTCTTCTATGAAAAATTTCTTCATACAAAATATGAAGGTAGAACGAATATCCCTGTTCACACAAACTTCATCGTCGCGCCGAATCATACCTCGCATCTGGACATGGGACTGGTAAAGATGGCGCTGGGTGGTGCGGGGCGTGACATGGTTGCGCTCGCCGCCGCAGACTACTTTTTCAACAACAAGTACAAGCGCACCTACATGGAAAACTTCACCAACACTGTTCCAATCGAGCGCAGTGGAAGTCTTCGCCAATCATTACGCCACGCGCGCTCGTTCCTTGACCGCGGCTACAACGCACTGATCTTTCCAGAGGGTGGGCGCTCTATCTCAGGCGAGATGGCAAATTTCAAACCTATCATCGGCTATCTTGCCTTGAACTGTCGCGTAGGTATTTTGCCCATGTATCTCTACGGCACTTACGAGGCTATGCCCAAAGGCTCAACCCTTATCCGAAGCCGCGACATAGGCGCACGCATAGGGCGCTTTCTCCCCTACGAAGAGCTTAAGGATTTAACGAAGGGGACGTCCCGCTCCGATGCTTATCGTCTTATCGCCGCGCTCGCTGAGCACTCTGTCGAGAACCTGCGAGACGGCACGCGCCACACCTTCGATGCCAAAGCTTTACAAAAACGCTGGAGGCACGAGCGCCGCACGCGCAACGCGGCAGAGCAGGATGAACATTTGACAGCGATTGGAGATTAATAACAGTACTGAGTACTGAGGGCTGAGTACTGAGTGAAAGAGCTTTTAACTCAGTACTCAGCCCTCAGTACTCATCACTTTTATTATGGCTACAACGAAAACTAAAAAACGCACGCCCCGTAAAACTTCATCGAAATCGGCAACTAAATCAACTGCAAAGAAGACGACTGCGCTTGCTCGCGGCCCGCAACCGAAAACACTCATCACGGGCGGCACAGGCTTTCTAGGCACGCATCTTCTACGCCAGCTTGTTGCCGATGGCGCGCGGAACATTCGAGTGATGGCGACTTCGACTCCCGCATGGCTTAAAGAGATAAACGTCGAAGCTGTTGAAGGCTCTATCACAAACATGGATGACGTTCAGCGTGCAGTCGAAGGTGTTGCGGAGATTTATCATCTCGCTGGTCGAGTCTCGCGCGAGCCGGAGGATGCGCGCATGATGTATTCGGTTCACATCGAAGGCACGCGCCTTCTGTGCGAGGCTGCGAGCGCGGCTGGTGTCAAGACAATCGTAATGGCTTCAACGAGCGGCACGATTGCCGTCAGAGAAAAGAATGAGAGCATCCCGGATGAAAAGGGAGCGCAACCCGTTGATATAATCTCGCGCTGGCCCTACTACTCCAGCAAGCTCTATCAGGAGCGTGTCGCGCTTCGCAGCTTCGACGGCGCGGGTCGTCGTCTGGTCATACTCAACCCGAGCCTACTGCTTGGACCGGGTGATGACCGGCTTAGTTCAACAAAGGTCGTGCTGGATTTTCTTGCGCGCAAGATCAGCGCGATTCCGACGGGCGGCCTGAGCTTCGTTGACGTGAGAGACGCGGCTGCTGTCTTTCCCGTTGCGATGAAAATGGGAAGACACGGCGAGCGCTATCTTCTGGGCGCTGCAAACTGGACCTTCGATAAATTCTTCGCGCGTCTCGAACGCCTTACAAATATTCGCGCGCCACGCTTCACTCTTCCCTCGAAACTCGCCGTCGCAGGCTCACAAATCATCAACGCGCTCTACAAGCAATGGGACAAAGCGCCGCCCGTGGAAGCGGCCTCCGTCGAGATGGCCGAATACTTCTGGTATCTGGATTCATCAAAAGCAGAGCGCGAGCTTGGCTTCTCGCCGCGCGATCCGGGCGAGACGTTGCTTGATACGGTTAAGTATCTTCGTGAGAATTTTCTTGGCGCAGAGGTGCTCAGCTAAAGATGATGCGCGACAAACTTTGATTGAATTCAAACTTCTAAATAGCATTGCTGCCATGACGGAAGATAGGATACATTGAGCATATGAGTATTAAATCGAGTCTGCCATCGCTAAGTTGCCGCCTTCAGAAATTGCGAAACTGGCCGAGTGGTTCTATGAATTTCAGGCACAGGTTTGGGATAGACAGATTGAGCAGGACATTCAATCCGGTCGGCTTGATTCGTTGGTTAAAGAAGCTGAACAAGAGTTTGGGTCTGGACAGTGTAAGCCACTGTGAAACACTTCGCCTCTTCGCAATTCTGAAAGTGTTAGGAGCAACTTCCGGCGCAGGCGCGTGAGCTTGCCGACGAGAATTATCAGTTACTCAAATCTGATCCCAATCATCCGTCGCTACATTTTAAGAAGATTGGCAGTCTATGGTCGGTTCGTGTTGGCGCGCATTATCGAACATTGGGATTAGATAAGTCCGAAGGTGTCGTATGGTTCTGGATTGGCTCACATGCTGATTACGATAAGTTATTACAGTAGTCGAACCGAGCAGTTTCAAAACAAATTCTTATTTTTACGAGCATTTCACGAGCAATGATCTTGAAAGAATCTCAAACGTAGCGGGCAAATAACCCGGCAACTCTCCATCAATCTCAATCATTACTTTCTCATTGCTTTGCGCAGGTCGTGCGGTGACGATTCGCGCGCGAGCTTGATACACATCTTCCATCTCAAGATGCGTTCCTCTGTAGAGCTTATGCGTGTTGGTTAGAATCCTTATCGCGCTCATCTCATTGATGGTGATAATGTCGAATTGCCCGTCGTCAAGTTTCGCCTGTGGCGCAATCTTCATCCCACCGCCGAAGTAGCGCGCGTTGGCGATGCATAGGTTGGTGACCGCAAGTCGCCGCTCGCGCCCACAGTCCATCTGCACCAAGACATCTGTCTTTGCGTATGAGAGAGTCGCCTGAGCGGTTGCGACTGCGAAAGAGATACGACCACCAAGCCAACTCGTGCGTGCATTGGGAAGCCAACGGGAATCGCTCGCTTTCACGCGACTGATTATCTCCGTGCTCATGCCGAAGGATGCAACGCCTAGAAAATATCTGGTCTCTTCTGCGCCTTCGTGGTTGATGTAAGTCGCGCGGCCAACGTCTATGCTGCGCGTGCGCCCCCTTAGAAGCGTTCGCGCTGCGTCCGCTGCGCTCACCGGAATTCTCAACGTTCTGCGAAAATCTCCGCCCGTGCCGCTCGGTAAGATTCCAAGCTCGACGTCATGGCAGCCCGATTCAAGTATTCCGTTTGCAACTTCGTTAATCGTCCCGTCACCTCCGCAAGCGACAATCAAACGTCTTCCCTCGCGCGCTCCCTTTGCGGCAAGAGCGCGAGCATCGCCCGCCGCTTTTGTGAAAGCGCAATTGAACGCGCCGAAGTGCGCAGCCAGATCGCTAGCCATCGCAGGCCAGGCAGCGCGCGTGGAGTTTCCGGCAGAAGCAGGATTAACAATGATAAGAGGCGGTAAAGACATAAAGTACTCAGTACGCAGTACTCATCACTTCTTTTCAAACTTTGCTCGATCTATTTCACCAAGCTCTGCGACCTTGCTCATCACGAAATCCGCAATCTCTTTGTAGGTGCGAACGCGGTCAGCCTTCGTGTAGAACTCTGAGAGGTCAAGCTGCTGGCCGAAGTGTATGCGAACGGGTTCGCCGCCGCGCCAGTTAGCTATTATCTGTTTGAGCGCTCTGTTTCCGAGTCCGGCGATGAAGACAGGAATCACCTGCGGCTTTGCGTCTTTGATTATCTTGCCGACGCCGGGCTGTGCGCGCAAGTAAGAGTAAGGATCGGGACTCAGGTTGCGCGTACCTTCCGGGTGAAAGCCTATTATGTGGCCGAACCCTTCATGGCAAAGGTCTGTCAGGCGTCGGACCGAAAATTTATCGAAGACGCGCTTCTCCGGGTTCTCTTCGGCGAATATGGGCGGATACATAGACCACCAGCCGCCCAGAAAATTTATCAACACACCGAGCAGAGTTTCGTAAAAGAAACGCGCGCGTACCGGAAAAAAGAGCATCATCGGTCGCCTTGTCCTGCGAAAGAGAACGCTTGAGACTGCGTACATATCGAAGAAGGAGCGGTGATTTGCTATGAGCATCAACGGGCGTTCGACCGATGCGGCCTCTACGTTTTCAAGGCCGTAAACTTTCATCAAATTGTAGGTCACAACCTGAATCCAGCGAGAGCCAATGTGGCGCTGACACCAGGCCCATAAGCGTTTCCAGCGCCCCTGATTCATCTCATGCGTCTGAAGGAAAGCGAAACGCTCGAAGCGCGTAAGGACGGCGAGTTCTTCCGTCGTGGGATCAATAGATGGTCTGGAGTCTGTTATGTCAAGAGCGCATTTGGAGTCCATAGGCCAAGAACTGTTTTTTGTTTTTGACTCCAGACCCACGACTCCAGACTCCAGACTGTTATTAGTCTATCGAAAAATACTTTGCCTCTTCATGGTGCACTATTATCGCGGAAGTTGACTGCTCAGGATCAAGCTGGAACTCTTCGGTCAACTCCACATCTATGCGCGCGGGGTCTAAAAGCTCGAACAGCTTCACCTGATCTTCAAGGTTCGGGCAAGCAGGGTAGCCAAAGCTGAAGCGAGAGCCTTGATAGCCTTGATGAAAGAGCTTCGTTAATTCTTTCGCATCGCGGTCCGCAATTCCTAACTCTTCGCGTATGCGCTTGTGCCATAGTTCTGCCAGAGCTTCCGCGCTCTCGACGCTCAAGCCGTGAAAGAATAGATACTCCGAATAATTATCCGCCTTGAAAAGCTCCTGCGAATGAAGGCTTGCGCGTCGTCCCATCGTGACGAGATGAAACGGCACAACATCTATTCTGCCTGAATCCTTAGATGCGAAATAGTCTGCAAGACAAAGATGCTTCCCCTTTGGCTGGCGCGGGAAAGTGAATCGCAGCCGCTCTGTCTTCTCATCGTCGTGATAGATAATTAAATCGTTTCCCGAAGATTGACATGGAAAGTAGCCATAGACGACGCGAGGCGTTAGTAATCGTTCGCGCTTCGAGCGCTCTTTCAGAATCTCGTAAGTCGGTCGAACGTGTTCGGCTACGAGCTTGCGATACTCTTCAGCGCTCTGCTTGCCCTGCTTGAACTGCCACTGACCTTTGAACAGCGCCGTCTCGTTGACGAAAGCGAAGACATCGTCGAGCGGAACGTCTTCGACCACGCGCGAGCCGTAGAAAGGTGCGCGCGGGATTGATGCGTTCGGATTAACGTCCGAGCGAACTGTGTGCGTTGTGTCGCCGGAAACTTCGACAACAGCGCGAGGCTTAGCGGTTTTGCGAATCCCAAGCTTCGCATCTTCGCCGACTAAATCCTCCGCCTCTTCCGCCGCGCGATTTCCGTTGCCGCTTGCTGCTGCTGCGACCTTTGCGTCCGCACTCTCTCTGCGCATTGTTCCGCCCGTCAACTCGTCCATCGTGTGAAGCCCTGCGAAAGCGTCCTTGGCATAAAAGAGCGCGCCTTTGTAAAGAGAGCGCAAGTCGTCTTCGACGTAACGACGAGTGAGCGCAGCGCCGCCCAGAACCACAGGCACTGTGATGCCGCGCTCGTTCATGAGTTCAAGGTTGTCGCGCATGATGAGCGTGGATTTCACAAGCAGGCCGCTCATGCCGATTGCATGGGCGTTATGCTCTTGCCATGCGCGAAGAATCTCTTCAATTGGTTGCTTGATTCCAAGATTGACGACCTTGTAGCCGTTGTTCGTCAGTATGATGTCAACCAGATTCTTGCCAATGTCGTGCACGTCGCCCTTAACGGTTGCGAGCACCATCGTTCCCTTCGCAGTCGCGCCGCCCTTCTTCTCCATGAAAGGCTCAAGAAATCGCACGGCTGTCTTCATCACTTCCGCCGACTGCAAGACGAAAGGAAGCTGCATCTGGCCGCTGCCGAATAGATCGCCGACCACTTTCATTCCGTCCAGCAGAATGTTGTTGATGATGTCTAGCGCAGAATATTTTTCGAGCGCGAGATTTAGATTGTCTTCAAGGCCGATCTTCTCGCCGTCAATGATGTGGCGCTTGAGTCGCTCTTCTACTGGAAGCTCACTCAAATCTTTCTTGGTGGCTTTAGTCGAAACGCCCTCGAAGAGTTTTGTGAACTCGGTGAGAGGGTCATACGTGCAGATGTCGCCGTCGAAACGCCGCTTGTCGTAAATCAGATCGCGCGCGACCTCTATTTCGCGCTCGTCAAAACGGTTAAGCGGAAGTATCTTGCTCGCGTTGACGATTGCCGCATCCAAGCCAGCTTCAACTGCGTCATGCAGAAAAACAGAATTTAGAACGACGCGCGAAGCAGGACTCAAGCCGAAAGAGACGTTCGAGACGCCTAAGATTGTCAGCGCCTCTTTCAACTCCGTCTTGATGCGCTTTATCGCTTCGATAGTTTCAAGGGCATTGCGTCGGTCCTCTTCAATGCCTGTTGAGATGGGAAGCGCCAAAGGATCAAAGAAGATATCGTGCGCCGGGATGCCGTACTTTTCGGTGGCTTGTTCATAAGCGCGCTTTGCAATCTCGAACTTACCTTCAGCCGAGCGCGCCATTCCCTTCTCGTCAATCGTGCCTATGACGACGCCCGCGCCGTAGCGCTTACAGAGTTCCAGAACTTTAGCGAATCGCGGCTCGCCGTCCTCGTAGTTCGTAGAATTTAAGATAGACTTGCCGCCAGCGTGCTCAAGCCCGGCTTCCATCTTCTGCCACTCGGTCGAGTCGAACATGAGCGGGATCTTTACGTTCGTTACGAGACGCGAAGCGAGTTCGTGCATGTCGCGCTCGCCGTCGCGCCCGACGTAGTCAACGTTCACATCCAGAACGTGCGCGCCCTCTCGCTCCTGCGCGCGGGCGAGCGAGACGAGACCATCCCAATCTTCAGCGTTCAAAAGATCGCGCATCTTCTTTGAGCCTGAAGCGTTGACCCGCTCGCCCACGATTAGAAACGAGGCGTCCTGAACATAAGGCTGTTGAAAATAGATTGACGAAACAGAAGGAATCAGCTTCGCGTTTCGCTCTTTCGGCGTAAGGTTCTGCATCGCTTCGACGACCGCTTTCAGATGTGCAGGACGTGTTCCGCAGCAGCCGCCTACAATATTGACGCCGAAATCTTTTGCAAAGTGTGTGATCTGCGCCGTGAAAGTTTCAGGCGTCTCGCCGTAGTACTGCGCGCCGTCTCTGACTTCGGGGAGACCTGCATTGGGGAGGACCGAAACAAACATAGGCGCATTTTCGCAGAGATAGCGAATGTCCTCGGTCATGTTCTGTGGTCCGGTTCCGCAGTTCATCCCAATGACATCAATCGGGAAAGGCTCAAGCGCAGTCAGAGCGGCGCTTGTCTCCGTACCGTTCAGCATCGTGCCGAAGATTTCGATTGTGACTTGAGCGATGACAGGTATGCGCCGCTTCACTTGCTCGAAGTGCTCGAAGATTGCTGCGAGCGCGGCCTTCGTCTGCAACAGGTCCTGACAGGTTTCGACAATGAACATGTCAACGCCGCCATCGAAGAGTCCGCGCACCTGCTCAGAATAAGCCGCTTTCAAGTCTCTGTAAGTTATGTGTCCAAGCGTTGGCAGTTTCGTTCCTGGCCCCATAGAGCCTGCGACCCAGCGCGGCTGGCTCTTAGTGGAATAGTCGTTGGCGATCCTCCTGGCGAGTTCGGCGGCTTTGAAATTTAGTTCATAAGCCATGTGCGGAATCTGGTATTCCGCGAGCACGACTGAAGTTCCGCCGAAGGAGTTTGTCTCAACGACATCACAGCCAACATCTAGGAATGCCGTGTGGACTTTTTCAATCGCTTCGGGCTTGCTGATTAAAAGGTATTCGGGGCAGCCTTCAAATTGTGGTCCGCCGAAATCGTCAACAGTCAGATTCTGCGCCTGAAGGTTTGTGCCCATAGCGCCGTCGAAAATGACAATGCGCTCTTTCAATGTCTCAAGGAAGCTCGTCATCTGATATTCATCCCTTACCGAGTCGAGTCTCTCTACCGCGCGGAGCAAATCAAAACCCCGCGCCGAAAACAACGCGGGGCCTTTCTATCTCGAAGCCTATAGGTTTGGTCTTTTCGCGGGAAAGACTCGCCGAGCTGTTTAGCTGTTTATTTTACGTGGCCGCAAGTCGCCTTAACTCACCACGCGTTTTGTCAACAGGTATTGAAACATTCAGCGCATTGCCTGTCAAGGGCTATAACAGACGAATTAATGGGAGGCTTGCCCTGAAATTTTTATTGACATATATAGTAAGGTAGGACTATCTTCAGCGCGCTCTTTCCTGCCAGCTCCCAAATGGCTATTTCCTAGCATGACGACTGGCTCGCTCGTAAATTTCTAACTTAAATTGAACCGCCACTTTCACTCATCCAGGGAGATTAACAATGAGAGCCGTCGCTTCAATATGCCTAAGCGCATTCCCCCGATACTCTACTTTTCTGCTCGTGGCAGCATTGGTATTCGCCAGTCCTCATCTGGCAAGCGCTCAGAATACTAATAACCCCAATACCAGCCGTAACGCCAATACCGACACAAGCAATAGCTCGAATTCAAACGGTAATCTTAATAATAACATCGGCGGAAATAGGAACAGCAACGCCAGTAGCAATCCGAGCGGTGGTGCGACTAAAATGCCGGAGTGCCCACCTGCCGGTGCTCCTGAAGCGAGGGTCACAAATGTTTATAAGGATACTAATCCTCAGCCTTCAGGCAGCCCAACACAGGCACCATATATTCGGGATGTTGAACTGGGTGATATTATCGTTGTAGAAGGAGCAAATTTTAAGACGCTGCTCGATCAGGCGGCATGTGAAAGAAAGAATGTCGTACTCTATTTAGATGGTCGTCCGCTTAAGAATGTTACTGCCTACCCGCCGACAGACCCCTCTCAAAATATTTTGAAATTTACTCTCAAGCGAACTGAAGATTCCAGAGATGTGTGGACTTATTTGCTCGGTAAGCCTTCGTGGGATGGTCGTCCGGTTTGGGTTAGCATAGGTATAGAAGACAAGTATGCCGTGCTTGCATTGAACGATAATAAAGACAATAGCACTGTTCACCTCAATGTCATTCCTCATGGCTGGTTTATCTTCTGGGTAATCCTATTCGTCTTGCTTGTATTCGGATTTTTCGCGCTCGCTTTGAAGAGTAACTTGCTACGGGATTCTGTCTCATCACCGGGCGGTGGTGCGCGCCGACCCTTTAGTCTAGCCCGCACTCAGGCCGCATGGTGGTTCTTTCTAGTTCTTGCCTCGTATCTGTTTATTGGAATAATCACGGGCGACTTCAGCACGACCATAACCGGAACGGTCCTTGGGCTGCTCGGAATCAGCGCAGGAACAGCCGTCAGTTCTGCTATGGTTGATGCTAACAATTCCACACCCGAAGCTAGCGCTACGCAGGCTGCCGCGACAGCAGCCGTTAATGCTCGCCTGAACCAACTCGATACGGATATAGCAACGGCCCAAGCAGCCGTAACCGCCAACCCAAACGATGCGGCGGCGGCTCAAAACTTAGCGGCGCTTACGAAAGAGAAAGAGGAAAGAAGCTCTCAGTTGAAGAAGTTGAATAATCAGTCGGAGAACTTCTTCATAGATATATTGAGCGACGCCAACGGGGTCAACTTTCACCGTTTCCAGATGGCTGCCTGGACTTTAGTCCTCGGCATCATCTTCGGTTTTCAGGTGTGGCAAGTTCTGGCAATGCCAGAGTTCAATGGCTCACTTCTAGCCGTGCTCGGTATCAGTGCTGGAACTTTTGTCGGCCTAAAGACTCAAGAGCCTACGACGCCGGGAACTTAAAGCTGCTCTATTTGGCTCTCCGCTTGCAATCGGCGGAACGTGCATTTACGGTCAGTGCGTAGCTTTCCATTTAGGGCTTGCCCCTCACTGCTCTCACGGCAGAGAGTTGAGAATGGGCAAGCCCTTTTCTTCAAAGTTTGTTGCCGACGTTCGTGGACCGCCAGCGAACACTTTTTCTCACCCCTCTTTTATGCTACTTTCCTTCTGACTTTGCGAACTACTGAATTCTGATTTCTTCTTATGCTGCGCGCTATCTATCCAGGCTCATTTGACCCGGTCACAAATGGTCACTTAGACATCATTGAGCGCGGGTGCAAACTCTTTGACGAGATAATCATTGCAATCCTAATCAACCCCGACAAGAAACCTTTCTTCACAATTGAAGAGAGGCGCGAGATGCTCTTGCAGGTGACAGCGGAGATTGAGCGTAGCTCTTGCCGACTGCTTGTAGAGGATTTTCAGGGACTTCTTGTTGATTACGCTGTAGAGCGCAAGGCGGATGCTATCGTTCGAGGGATTCGGGCTATCTCAGATTACGAATACGAGTTACAGATGGCTCTGATGAATCGTCGGCTTGAGCCAAAGATTGAAACTGTCTTTATGATGCCTGCGGAGATTTACTCTTACGTCAGTTCCCGTTTAGTCAAAGAGGTCTTCCTGCTCGATGGTAAGATTGAAGGACTCGTGCCGCCTGTGGTCGAAGCGTTGATGAGAAAGAAAATAGTGGAAGTTGAAAAAGAAGCGGGCTGAAAGCGTGATATACTCTCGATTGATTTACCAGAAGCGCTGGCGATGTTTAGTTGAGAAACATGGCTTGCGCTGGAACGCTCTAAGGGAGGAATGGCTTAATGGCAAGAGGAGACAAATCGAAGTACACGGATAAGCAGAAACGACAGGCCGAGCACATAGAGGAAGGCTACGAGAAGCGCGGCGTGTCAGAAGGCGAGGCCGAGAAGCGCGCATGGGCAACCGTGAACAAGTCGTCCGGCGGCGGAAAGAAAAAAGGCGGCTCAGGCCGAGGCAAGAAGACTAACAAAGGTCCTTCAAAAAAAGGCGGTAAAAAAGGCGGGAAGAAGGGTGGAAAGAAAGGCGGCTCTAAGAAGGGCGCTTAACTCAAATAAAATTTCCTGAGCGCGGCGCGCTCTTTGCAAACATCGCTCTCTGCGCGTCCGCGCTCCTCTTTTATCAAACACATGACGACGAAAACAGCAAGCGAACCCTTTGCGGCTTCAGATAACGTTGCGCGGATGCGCGCCTCTTCAACTCTTGCGGCAGCGCAGGCGGCTGATGCTATGCGCGCCGAAGGATTGGACGTAGTTGATCTTGGTCCGGGCGAGCCTGACTTTGACACGCCTGAGAACATAAAGCAGGCAGCAGCAGAAGCAATGCGAAAGGGTAAGACCAAGTACACGCCTGTGGCAGGAGCGCGCGAACTTCAACAGGCAATCATTGAGTTTTATGAGCAAGAGTTCGGCGCGACTTATGAAAGGTCTGAAGTTGCAGCGACCGCAGGAGGCAAGCAGGCTATATTCAACGCGGTCGTCACGCTCGTTAATCCCGGCGACGAAGTATTGATTCCTAAACCCTACTGGGTAACGTTTCCTGAAATCGCAATCTTCGCACGCGCCACACCCGTCTTTATAGAAACCGAAGAGACTGACTTTGTTCTCACGGCTGAGCAGGTCGAGCGCGCAATCACTCCGCGCACCAGGCTCATAATATTAAACTCGCCATGTAATCCGTCGGGTCGCGTCATTCCGCACGAAGAGTTCCGTCGAATCATGGAGGTCTTAACAGAGCGCGGCATCTACGCAATCTCTGACGAATGCTATCTGCGCTTTGTCTATCCGCCAGCGGAGGTATTCAGTGCGGCAAGTCTTCCCGCAGAGCTTCGCCAACGTCTCTGCATCGCAGGCTCGTTCTCTAAAACTTACGCTATGACGGGTTGGCGCATGGGCTACTCGCTCGCAAACGCCGAATGGACGCGCGCGATGCTGACGGTTCAGGGACATTCTACAAGCAATCCAAATTCAATCGCACAGGCCGCAGCCGTTGAAGCGTTCAAGGGACCGCAGGATTCTGTTGCAGCGATGCTTGAAGAGTACGGCAGGCGCAGAGAGTGGTTGATACGAGCGCTCGATAAGATTCCGGGTTTCCGTTGCATCATGCCAGAAGGCGCGTTCTATGCATTTCCTGATGTGCGCGGATGTTTGAAAGATGAGATAAAAAGTTCGGAGGAGTTCGCTGATCGGTTGCTGAAAGAGGAACAGGTGGTCGTAACAGACGGCGCAGGCTTCGGCGCTGAAGGCTACATACGCATCTCTTACGCTACATCTCTGGAAAGATTACAAGAAGGGATACGCCGCATTCGCCGCGTAGCAGAGAGCTTGGCTTGAAATAGCAGCAAGAAGGTCAGCTTCACACACAAAATAGTAGAGGCGTCACAACGGGTGACGCCTCTACTATTTTGTGTGTGAAGCTCTTTCAAGTGCTATTTAGTAAAGATTGAAATTATATTCAATCTGAATGTACTGCGAAACAGCATGACCATCTTTCATAGCAGGAGAAAAGCGAATCATACGTGCTGCTGCAATAGCACGTTCTGTCAATCCATAAGGAAGTCCTGA
>Ga0066662_10000367_pt1 | contig 19838 bp, 18 predicted proteins | sample GraSoiAngelo_111_FD_133939 | JGI IMG/M metagenome (GOLD analysis project Ga0066662, IMG submission 133939) | Grasslands soil microbial communities from the Angelo Coastal Reserve, California, USA - 14_0903_12_40cm | ecosystem: Environmental > Terrestrial > Soil > Grasslands | place: USA...
ATCACCTTGCTTAGAAAAGAGATGGTGGAACACCCGGAACTCCTTCGTCCGCTGGGCATTGAGCTTACAGATCGCTCCCTAGCCGCTGCCGCAGCGGCCTAAAAATGTAGAAACTCCAGAGCCCGGCGCGTAAGCGCCGGGAATTGAGACCAAACGACGATCCAAGCCCCGTTAGGGGCGACACGGCTTTTACACTTTTACACGCAATGTAAGTGGCATTACCCGCCCTTGGCTGCGTGGGAGAATTCGTCGCAAGCAGAGAAGAATTCGATCGCTAGTAACACAGTAAAGTGATTCGTGGCAGCACCTCATTACCATAACTACTTTTACAGCCGCCAGCGGCAGGCACTAGCGCATTCTGCCGTTCAGTCCCAGCAGCTCGGAAAATTTCTGCTCACCCTGAAGGGTTATGCGGACAGCTCGGGTCTTGGTGATGGAGGCGATCCATTGCAGCTCACGAAACCTGGCGAGCATGGCCGTGCCTAGCGGCGTAGTAGATTCCATCCAGTGGAGGCGACATGATTACGCTGTGCATTCGGTACACCATTGACATTCACAAGACCCGCGACTTCGAACAGTATGCGCGCGCATGGCCGGAACCAATCCGCCGCTGCGGTGGTGAACTCATTGGTTATTTTCTGCCTACCAAGGTGGCCGGGCCGACGAACTTCGCGCTGGCACTGATCAACTTCCCAACTCTTGCGGCCTACGAACGATTAATGCAGGAAGTCAACAATCTGTTGCGCTACCCACGTGGGGTGTTCGTTGTCGAGTGAATGCCCGGTTTGTTTCAGGAAGCGCGCGTAGCCGGGAGTATTGACCATCCGCGAAGCTACATCGCGGGTGTACTCGCCGAGTTTGGCGCAGGTGTCCTCGTAGCCTGTTAAGAGGAGCATTCGTTTGTTGTTTTTCAGGTACAGCGGCTCCTGCGTTCCTGGAGCAAACAGTTGCTGGCTGAAGGCCAGTTGCTCGGCTCCCAGACGCCAGTGCCAGGCGCGGAAGTTCGGGTCATAGGTTTCCTGCCGGTCCATGCGGGCGGCGCGAATGGATGGCTGCTTGCACTTGTAGTTGTCTGAGAACCAGCACTGAGCCTGGGGCGGGCCGCCCAGTCCTCCTACGGGCGCCCAATCGAAGCCGCCGTAGAATAATTCTCTACGGAAGCTGGGACGCTCGTCGGGCCGGGGCAGATACTTCTCGTCAAGCCCGGACCAGTCCAGGGATTGATTCACGGCCTTGTCATTCAGCCCATTCCAGGGAGTGTCACATCCGGCCGCAACGGCGTGGCGCTGTCCGATATAGGAAGGCCAGATGGCCGCCGGAGACCAGGGTACCACTGCGGTAATCCACGGTGTGTTGGGCCTGCGGCCAAGGCGCATGGCCATGTTTCCGCCGAGACTTCCGCCCACCACGGCTCTCACTTTGGGCTTGAGCTGCCCGTGCAGCTGTGTATCCAGGGTATCCACGAAGGCGATGATGAAATCTTCAATGAAATCTACCAGAGGCGTATTGTGGCACCGCACGGCAGAGACGGGCGAAACCCTCTGGTGATCGATGTTGTCGGCGTATCCGCTGGTGGGAAGGTCCACCGAGATGACTGTCCAGTTTTTGCCTCCGAGTCTGTGTAAGGCGGCGGTCAGATCCTCAGCTTCTTCGAGCCTTGAATCCATGCCGTGAATAAAGAGGATCACCTGCGCGTCCGGAGCCAAAGCAGGCAGCGGATCTGCTGGAACCTGGTAACCTGGGCCTCCGTTGACCAGTGGGGTCGCTGGCCGTTGCAACGCCGGCGCATTCCGGGCATGGGCGATCATGTAGCGGGTATTCACTGCAATGTTGGGTCTCGGGACTACCACCCTGATCTCGAATTGCGGGAAACTCGTGGCAGGAGCATTTACAGGATGATAAGGCTGATCATCTTCTCCGGAGACTGCGATCCAGCCCAACGTTTTCCGTTGCGGAGAGCTATGCAGGCCGCGCAGCGCATTGGCTACACCGTAAGCGCGGGTCAGCGCTTTTCTGACCGCTTCGGCAGAGGCGCCCGCGCACTCCGGTTTTCCCCGCAGGCTTTCCTCGTTGGGGTGAAGTTGCTTGAATTTCTCGAAGGCGGCTTTGCCGGTCACGCTCAGGTCGGCAAAGGCATTCCCGAGTTCCTGGTCTGAGGGAACATCCAGAGCAGCAGGCTGGTTGCGCGTGAATCTCTGTGCAGCCTGGCACAAGCTGTGAATCGGGTCTTTCCTTTTGGCCACGTCCCGCAACTCCTGCCGCAGCCGGCCTTCATTGGCTCCCAGCGTGCTGCCCGGCGCTCCTGTAATGTTGGTCGACGGCGCGGAATTGTACATGGCCACGGTTGCCGGGGAAGCTGGCCGGAAGCCCGCAATCAGGTCTTCATGCGGATCGGTGGGAGTCCAGTCAAGCATTGCCCGGGGAGCAATGAAGTAGTCTGACTCCGGCTGCTCCAGCTTGATCTCTTTGCATGCCGGTTCGGCGGCAGTGCCTTGCGTTGGAGGAGTTACATCCTGGTGATTAGTGGCGATGGTGCTGCCATTGCAAACCAACTGCGCAGGCGGATGATCCCATGCATCACCCGGCACGGTGATGACCTGATCGTCGTTGTCTCCGCAACGATAGGTGATCTCCATCGCCTGTGTGCACAGCGGACGGGTAGCGGCCTGCACACCTGCACGCTTGTAGGCGTCTTCCGTCGGTGCTGGATACCAGCATGAGAGGCGGCTGTTACAGACCTGAGAGACCAGCCGGGTGAGGTTTGCCTCTTTCTGAATGTCGAGGCAGCCGATTCGTGCTTTGGTCACGCTAATCACGCCGGTGCCGGGCGGGAGATCGCGGGTGGAGGCAGGCGGCGGGTTGCAAATCAACTGTGCCGGAGGATGGCTCCATGCATCTCCGGGAACCAGCACGGTTTGAAAGTCGTTATGGCCGCACTGATAAGTGATTTCCATCGCTTGCGTGCAAAACGTGCGGGTGCGCGCCTGCACGCCTGCACGTCGGTATTGGTCCTCGGTGGGAGCTTTGTAGGTGCAGGATGCCCTGTCATTACAGGCTCGCCCCACCAGTCCCGTGAGATTTCCTTCGGTTTGGATGTCGAGGCAGCCAATGCGGGCGCGGCTTACGGTGATCGCGTTGGGTGTGGGCGGATGCGTGCTGACCGGCGTGGCAGGAGTACAAACCAACTGCGCAGGTGGTTGCTTCCATGCGTCTCCCGGCACGGTGACGGTATGAAATTCAGTGGCGCCACACCGGTAAGTGACCTCCATGGCCTGAGTGCAGAATGTCCTGGTGCGGGCGGTTACACCCGCGCGCTTGTATTCATCTTCAGTCGGCGCTTTGTAGGAACACGATGTTCTGCCGTTGCAGGCCCGGCCTGCGAGGCCGGTGAGATTTCCATCTGTTTGAATGTCCAGGCAGCCGATTCGTGCTTTGGTGACTGTGATGGTCTGCGAAAATATGGGACACGCAGCAGCCAGAACAATGATGAGATGGGTAATAAGAGCGGTCTTCCCCTTCATATGCTTCCCCCCTACCTCATATGACGCAATAGAACTCTGCTTACCCCAGACACATCTAGAAAAATCCTCATTTGTGATTTACAGCGAGGGACGCGTTGGAAAAAGTCCGGGCTCTGGAGCGGCGTAGTGGTATTCTGCAAAATTTTGCATTCACCCTTGAGAATTGAGACTCAAATTGATTTTCACAGAACCGAACACCACGCGATTACTACTCCGCTGCAGCAATTTTCAACGAGGAGAACTGTACCAGAAGTGATAAAATCCTGCTTAAGCCAAAAAACTTAGGATGCCTGCGGACCTCGCAGAAATTTCTGTATTTCAGGCTCGGACAGCAGCACTTCCCGCGATGGTCTTATTCCGTATTATGAGCACTTCTTCTACACCTCCGAAATACGATCTTGGCTCGCTCAAGATAGATGATTCCCTGCGCAAGAGCGGGAAAACGGGCAGGCGGCTCGGCATCTTTTCAGCCACGCTGGGAGTGCTGGTCATCGCCACCGGCCTGGTTTTTGCCTTTCGCAGCAAGACTCCGATGGTAGAGGTAGCGTCGGCACGTGCGGTGGGTGAGGCCCGTCCGGAAGCCCTGCTCAATGCCAGCGGCTACGTCACGCCCCGGCGGCGGGCCACGGTGGCTGCCAAAGTTACCGGACGCGTCGAGCAAATCTACGCTGAAGAAGGCCTGCATGTGAAATCAGGCCAGGTGCTGGCTACCCTCGATTGTTCCCAGCCGAATGCCGCGCTCACCTCGGCCAGGACGGACCGCGATGCCACCGCAGCCTCATTGAAGGACCTGGAAGTCCAGCTTGGAAATGCAGAGCGCGAGTTGCAGCGCTCCCAGGGACTGCGCAACGCCGGGGTGAATACGCAACAGGCTCTGGACGCCGCCCAGACCACCGTTGACAGCTTGCGCTCCAAAATTGCCTTGACTAAGGAACAAATTCGCGCCGCTGAAGCCCGCTCCTCCGTGGCCCAGCAGGATGTAGACAATTGCACGGTACGCGCTCCCTTTGAGGGCATTGTTGTTTCTAAGGACGCGCAACGCGGTGAGATGGTGTCACCCGTTTCCGCGGGTGGTGGATTCACGCGTACCGGCATTGCCACCGTTGTAGACATGAAATCGCTGGAAGTCGAAGTGGACGTGAACGAGGCTTATATCGCCCGCGTGAAACCTGGTCAGAAGGCGATTTCAACTCTCGATGCCTATCCTGACTGGCAGATTCCTTCGACCGTGCGGACGGTGATTCCGACGGCAGACCGGCAGAAGGCAACGGTGAAGGTGCGGGTCTCGTTTGACCAGTTGGATCCCCGCATCCTGCCGGACATGGGTGTGAAGGTAGCCTTTCTCAGCGATGCGCCTCCGGCGGCAAAGAGCAAGAGCAGTGACCCCAAAGCGGTGATTCCCCAAAGCGCGGTGCGCAATGAAGGCGATCAGCGGTTTGTATTTCTGGTGCGTGAGAACAAGCTGGAGCGCCGGGCCGTAAGCTTGGGTACGGAGCACGGCACCGATGTCGAGGTGATGGCTGGTGTCTCTCCGGGAGACAGGCTGGTCACCAAAGGCGCAGAGTCTTTGCGCGATGGGCAGGCAATAGCAATTAAGGAGTAGGAGAACAATCTATGGTGCAAGTCGACGGGCGTGGAAGTTCAAGTCTGATCCAGGTTCGTGGCCTGGACAAAACCTACAAGCGTGGTGGTGAAGAAATTCACGTGCTGCAGGGGTTGAACCTTGATGTGGGTCAGGGCGAATTTGTGGCCTTCATGGGGCCCAGCGGTTCCGGAAAAACAACTCTGCTGAACCTGCTGGGAGGGCTCGACGTGCCTTCCAGGGGCAGCATCTCGGTGGCCGGCGACGAAATCACCAGCATGTCCCGCGGCAAGCTCACGCGGTGGCGCGCCCGGCATGTAGGTTTCATCTTTCAGATGTACAACCTGATTCCTGTGCTCACTGCGGCCGAGAACGTTGAATTGCCGCTGCTGCTCACCAAGCTGGCAAAAGCGCAGCGCCGTAAACACGTGGAAACTGCGCTTGGCATTGTGGGACTCGCGGATCGCATGAACCATTATCCCCGGCAGCTCTCCGGCGGACAGGAGCAGCGCGTCACGATTGCCCGAGCCATCGTCTCCGATCCCGCATTTTTGCTCTGTGACGAACCTACCGGCGATCTGGACCGCAAGAGCGCCGACGAGATCATGGCCATCATCCGGACCCTGGTGAAACAGCACGGCAAGACTGTGCTGATGGTGACACATGATCCGGTTGTGGCCAAACAAGCTGACACCACCCTGCACCTTGAAAAAGGCGTGCTGGTGGAAGGCGTGGAGGCCGACAGGTTTGCAGGAGCAAGCGTATGAAATTCTCTCGTCTGATTTTTGCAAATCTGTTTCGGAAAAAAATGCGGTTTGGTCTCACCATCGGCTCATTTGCAGTGGCGCTGTTTCTTTTTGCATATCTTGCCGTGATCCGCATTGCCTTCACCGCAGCCGCCGATATAGCCGGGGCCGACCGCCTGGTAGTCATCAACCGCATCTCCATCATCCAGCCCCTGCCTCTCGCGTATCGGGACCGCATGCTGAAGATGAAAGGTGTCAAGGACGTTACATTCGATAACTGGTTTGGCGGGGTCTACAAAGACGAACGCAGTGGGTTCTTCCCGCAATTTGCCATTGATATTGAGAACCAGCGCAAAGTGTTTCCTGAATTCAAAGTGCCTGATGAACAGTGGAATGTTTTTGCCAAGGACCGCCAGGGCGCGATTGTGGGCGCGGCCACGGCCAAAAAGTTTGGCTGGAAGATTGGAGACCGCGTTCCCATCAAAGGCACGATCTTTGCAGGCGAATGGGACTTCAATATCGATGGCATTTACCACGTCGGGAAACAAGGCGGAGATGAAACCCAATTCTGGTTTCATTGGGACTACCTTCAAGAGAGCATCCCCGCCGTTAGCGTCTGGAAAGGCAAGGCCGGATGGTATACCGTGCGTGTGTCCGATCCTGATGATGCTCCGCGCATCGTTAAAGCCATAGATGCTGAGTTCGCGAATTCACCTTTTGAGACGCATACCGACACTGAAAAAGCGTTTACTACTAACTGGCTCAAACAGTTTGGCAACATCAAGCTGCTGATCATGAGCATTGGCACCGTGGTCTTCTTTACTTTGTTGCTGGTCACTGGCAATACCATGGCCATCGCGGTACGCGAACGGACTTCAGAACTTGCGGTGCTGAAGGCCCTTGGATACTCCGACCGGTTTGTATTGTTCTTCGTTCTCACAGAGTCCCTGGCCATCTCAGCCCTGGGAGGCGGCGCCGGTCTGTTGCTGGCCAAACTGTGCGTAGTCGCATTTGGCGATCCAACCCATGGCATGCTTCCTATGTTTTACCTGCCCTGGAATGCATTGTTGCTGGGTGTGGCGGCCACTCTTGCCGTAGGGATAGTCAGCGGCCTGCTGCCCGCGATTTCTGCAATGAGACTGCGCGTAGTAGACGCGTTAAGAAGGGTCTGAACATGGCGATTCCTGTTATTTATAACCTGCGCAGTGTGAGAGCGCGATGGAACTCAGCGGTGGTGGCCGTGCTTGGCATTGCCGGTACGGTAGGCGTTTTTGTTGCCATGTTGTCACTCGCCAATGGATTCAAGGCCACATTGGTTTCCTCAGGGTCACCTGGCAATGCCCTCGTCATGCGCGCCGGCGCCGGCGCGGAGATGAACGGAGCTCTGCCGCTGGAACAGGTGAAGGTGCTGGAGGATGCTCCGGGAGTCGCCCGGGGAAGCAATGGCCCTCTGATCACGCCTGAGGTAGTGGTGATCGCGCCTTTTCCCATGCGTTCGACCGGGACTGATGCGAATGTGCAGATTCGCGGCGTGTCATCAAAAGCGCTGGAGGTACGTAGTCAGATAAAGATTGTCGAGGGACGGCTGTTCCGTCCCGGCCTGACGGAACTGGTGGTTGGCCACAATGCCAGCCGAACCTATTCCGGCCTGACGGTTGGAAACACTGTTTCTTTTGGCGGCGGCAAGTGGAACATCGTCGGCATTTTTGACGCGGGGGGCTCAGCCTTTGATTCTGAGGTATGGTGTGACTCTCACGTTCTCAACCAGATCTACCATCGCCCTGAAAACGTGTTTAACTCTGTAACCGTGCATCTCACCTCTCCCGGCGCACTGCGCCAGTTCAAGGACTCGGCCAGCAGCGACCCTCGTTTGACTGTGGATGTCAGCAGCGAAATTGAATATTACGACAAGCAGTCGCAGGGACTGACCACGCTCATCAAAATTCTGGGCTCCATCGTAGCCGTAGTCATGGGTATCGGTGCGGTATTTGGAGCATTGAATACCATGTATTCTGCTGTAGCCGAACGCTCCCGGGAAATTGCCACCATGCGGGCCCTCGGTTTCGGCGGCCCCAGCGTTGTGGTCAGCTTTGTTATCGAAGCGCTGTTGATTTCTTTGCTAGGCGGAGCTTTGGGCTGCCTGGCTGTGTTCCCGTTAAATGGACTCACCACGGGTGCTATGAATCTACAGACTTTTTCTCACGTGGCCTTCGCATTTCGTGTGACTCCGGTGCTGATGGTGATGGGTATCATCTTTGCTTTGATCATGGGAGTTGTCGGCGGAATCTTTCCCGCCTTGCGCGCGGCGCGGCGGCCGGTGGCAGAGGCGTTGCGCTCGCTGTAGCAATGATTTCGTTCTGTAAAAGCGTAAATCGATTCAATCAGCGTCATCAGCGGTAAGGTTTTTTCTTTATGCCGAAGTTCGAAAAACACATCTTCATCTGCACCAACCAGCGGCCGCCTGACAATCCACGCGGCTCCTGCAATGCTTCCGGCAAGGCTGAACTGCATGCCGCCTTCAAGGCCAGCCTGACGCACCATGGAATCAAAGGAACGGTGGTGCGGGCCAACAAGTCAGGCTGCCTGGAGCAGTGCGAGCACGGTCCCACGGTGGTCATTTACCCGGAAGCGGTTTGGTACGGAGGCGTGACTCCGGCGGACGTGGATGAGATTGTTGAATCCCACATCATTGGCAATCGTCCCATCGAACGCCTGATCATTCCCGATTCCTGTTTGAATGCAGCGACTTGCCCGCATAAGCCCCGGAAGCAACTGTGACGCTGTTTAGGGGTTAAATAGACACAGTCAGTTACAATTTGTCCTGCATCTAAGCATTACAGAGTTCCTGCTATGTGGCGGTATTTGAAAGTTCTCGTTTTCCTGCTGGCGCTCACCCTGGGTGCGTCTGCGCAGCAAAACCCCAAGCGGCTGATCCTGAAAGACGGCTCTTATCAAAGCGTCACCAAGTGGGAGACAGTTGGGAACCGCGTGCGTTATTACAGTGCCGAACGCTACCTTTGGGAAGAGCTGCCTGTAGACCTTGTCGACTGGGTCGCCACCGATCGCTATAACCGCGCTCATGACAGTAAACGCACGGTGGATGCGGCCCAGATCGCGCAGGAAGACGAAGCAGAACGCAAAGCCGACGAACTGAGGAGCCCGACCATTGCGCCCGGCCTGAAGCTTCCCGATGGCGGCGGAGTTTTTCTCTTCGATACATACCGCAACCAGCCGCAACTGGTTGAACTGGTGCAGAGTGGCGGAGAGTTGAACAAGCAGACCGGCAAGAATATCCTGCGGGCTGCACTGAATCCGCTGGCGCTCTCCTCCAGGCAGACCATTGAGTTGAAAGGGCTGCATGCCGCCATTCAGGCACACGAAGCCCAGCCGACGATCTATGTGAATGTAGATACGGCAGACGACAATTCCGGTTCAGATGCCGGCGCCGGAGCCAGCACACCCAAGAGCGACCGGGATCAACTGCCGGACCGCTACCGCATCATCCGCATGGAAGAGAAGAAGGACAAACGCATCGTCGGCAATTTGAATATTGCGGTCTACGGCAAAGTGAGCCAGAAGGAAAACTGGATCAAGACCAACAGCACGCCGATGGGTGAGTGGGTGAAGGTTACTCCGGCCGAACCGCTCACTCCGGGCGAATATGCGCTGGTGGAGATGCTCGATAAAAAGCAGATGAATCTATACGTGTGGGACTTCGGCGTGAATCCTGAAGCTCCGGCCAATCCCAGCGCCTGGACTCCGCGCCAGCCCGGCAAAAATCCGACAGGAACAGATGAAAGTCCCGTGCTGCAAAAGCGCCCCCCCAAGCCGTAGCAAGTACGCCGTAAATGACGCGAATTGGGCGAGCTTACGCAAATTGGAATTGCGTCCTTTGCGCTCCCTGCATTGCTATATCCAAAATCCTTGTTTTCCTGCGAAGAATCTCATGCTGCTTTACCCCCTTCCAATCCAGCTTTGGAACCGAAAAAGTCTTGAGGAACTGAAACAGTGCCAGATCAGATATACATAAACTTACTTTTGTTTCCTCTGCGTCCTTTGCGTCCTCTGCATTGCATTGCTAACGATCAAATTCGTCTCAAGGTGCGAAGAATTATCAGCGAAACTTGCACGTAAAAAATTCGCGTTATTCGCGGCCTACCTGCCTTCCTCTGCGCTCTCTGCGTTCTCTGCGGTTAAAGCCGTTTGGTTGTGGCTTCGCTACGCTGCGGTAAAAGGTTTTTCGTTGTGGCTCGCCACGCTGTGGTAAATCATAAGTGCTTCCACTCGCGTGACTCTTGAGTTGAACGAGGATGTATAGGGGCTGAGTGCTGAATGCCAGGTGCTGACTGCTGAATGCCAGGTGCTGACTGCTACTTCAGGATGCCCTGTTGGGCGACGGCAATGTTGTCGCGGCTGGAATTCTTGACCATATACATCATCTCGTCGGCCTGGCGGATGATTTCGTGCGAGCTCTTCGCATCTTCAGGATAAGTCGCGAGTCCCATGCTGCAACGCACATTCAGATTCAGTCCTTCCTCGGTGAGGAACTGCGTGCGGCGCATCATCTCCTGCAGGCGTTTGGCCACCACCAGGGCGGAGTTCTTTTCGGTCTGCGGCAGCAGGATCACGAATTCGTCGCCGCCATAACGGAAGGCGTAATCGATCAGGCGAAGCTGTGATTTGACCTTGAAGCCAATCTCCTGCAGCAGTTTGCTTCCTACAAGGTGGCCATAGGTGTCATTGACCAATTTGAAATGGTCAAGATCCATGAAGATCACGCTGAATTCGTAACCAAAGCGCGCGGAGCGGTAGACCTCCGCTTCCAGCGTCTTATAAAGGTGCCGGGCATTGTAGAGGCCGGTGCAGTCGTCGGTGATGGTGAGTTCCTGGATCTTTTCGACAGCGCGAGCGTTATCGATGGCGATGGCAGCGTAATCGCAGAGCGCATGAAGGAAGAACATCTCCTGCTCGCCAAAGCTCTCCATGGCGCAGTTGATGAGCTGGATCACGCCCAGAACACGGTGCTTGGACTGGAGAGGGACGCAGATGATCGAGCGGGTCTTCCACTTGGTCATCTCGTCGATGCGCTTTGAGAAACGCGGATCGTTGTAGACGTCAGGAGCGATCAGGGATTCGCCATTTCGGGCCACCCATCCGGCGATGCCTTCGCCCACCTTCAACCGGACGGTTTTCAGGGTCTCGGCCGCATCGCCTACGGCAATCGCGAAATACAGCTCGTCCTTCTGCTCATCGACCATGAGCAGCGACCATGTGTCCGGGCGGAAGAATTCCGCCATCTTGTCCATGATGGTCTGCAGAATCGAGTCGAGATTTAAAGAGGAGGTAAGGGCCTTCGCGACATCATTGAAGATGGCGACTTCCTGAAGTTGCCTCTTACGCTCCGGCACAGCAGCCTCGTTCATTTCGGGGCATTTCCTTGTAACAACGGGACAGAACCTTGATCTTGGAGGGTATTATATGATGCCTTTTTTGGCCTCAGCAACCAGCTATTTTCCCAAGTACCTTCGGTGATAGGCCTTAGGTACCGCAAAAGTTGTTGCTGAATCTCAATTTACACGCGTTTTTGATTTGACACTGGAGTCCTGCTCTTCCTATGATGAGCCACTTGATACCACAAAATCCATAAAAATGGGCATAGCAATGGGTGTGTTCGGGGACAGGCTGCGGCGCGAACGCGAGATGCGGGGCGTCACCCTCGATGAAATAGCGGAATCCACCAAAATCTCACGGCGTTCATTGGAGGCGCTGGAAGAAGAGAATTTCGATCTTCTTCCCGGCGGCATTTTCAATAAAGGTTTTGTCCGTGCCTATGCCCGTTACCTTGGTATCGATGAAGAGCGGGCTGTTGCCGACTATGTAGCCGCCTGCCAGGAGCCGCTATCTGCAGACGACAAGTTCCCGCTGGAAGTCCACCAAGACAAAGACGAGCGCCGGCCTCCGCTGAACGAAAAAAGATCATTCCTGCCTCTGATCCTGGCCGTGATCGCTTTGGTTGTTGGCGTTGCGGGCTGGACTTACTGGACCAAGCACAAATCCCAATTCAGCCACGTGAATGCTGATCAGGAAAGGCCTCCCGCTCCCGCATCCTCCAGTGCAACGCCTGTAACTGTTGCGAGCAGTACTCCACCAGCGCAGGTTTCGCTGCCAGCCGGCCCAACGGCCAGCCCTTCATCCACACCGCTACCGCCTGACCAGCAGAAAACGGCTAGCTCAACAGACTCAGGCTCGTCCAGCAGTGACAAGCAGGCAGCTTTTTCCGGCACAAGCTCAACTGACAAGACCAGCAAGAATGCGCCGAAGCTTGAACAGAAGAATGCTGCGCAGACTTTGCCGGAGATGAAACCCGAGTCAGGCAAGTCGTTCAAGATTTCGATCAAGGCGCATGAGGACTCCTGGTACTCGGTACAGAAAGATGGAGAGCCGGCAGTGGCAGGTATTCTGAAGGCTGACAAGCACAAGGATTTCAAAGCCAAACAGGAGCTGGTGCTCAAGATCGGCAATGCCGGTGGAGTGGAGGTCAGCCATAACGGCAAGGCACTGGGTCCCTTAGGTGAACAGGGCATAGCGCGCACCTTGACATTCAAATCGAACGGGCTGGAGCAATAATTCCATAGCTCCTGCGGCCATTTTCCATTAAAATGAGGGCTGCCCATTTCGCAGCGGGAAAATACCCATTCGGCTGCGTTTCCATTCTGGGCGACTCCAGGGAGTTGCCCCTGGACCAATGTCCATGTAGTCTGCTTGCGGTATCCCAAATACAGGTTCCGAAGCGGTAAAAATCATTAGGAGGAAGCTCAATTGGCTTCACGGGAGCGTTTCTTATTTACGTCTGAGTCAGTCACGGAAGGTCATCCGGACAAGATTGCAGACCAGATCTCTGATGCAATTCTAGATGCTTGTCTGGAGAAAGATCCTTACAGCCGCGTGGCTTGCGAGACCCTGACCACCACAGGTCTGGTCGTTATAGCCGGTGAGATCACCACCGAAGCATATGTGGACTTCCCCACCATCGTTCGGGGTACAGTCAGCGCCGTCGGATACACCGACGCACTTTATGGTTTCGATTCCAATACCTGCGCCGTCATCTCTTCGATCCATTCACAGTCGCCCGATATTGCTATGGGTGTGGACACGGGCGGAGCCGGCGACCAGGGCATGATGTTCGGCTATGCCAGCAACGAAAATGACGACTATATGCCGACACCGATTTCCCTGGCCCACAAGCTGACCCGCCGCCTCTCGGAAGTTCGCAAGAGCGGCAGCCTGCCTTATCTTCGTCCTGATGGAAAATCACAAGTCACAGTGGAGTACGATGCCAGTCACAAGCCTGTTCGTGTGGATGCGGTCGTGATCTCCACCCAGCACTCCGAGCTTGTAGATAACAAGACGCTGCGCGCGGACATTCTTCAGCACGTGATTCAGCAGGCCATCCCGGCTCACCTGCTCGATGCCGATACCAAGTACCACATCAATCCCACTGGACGCTTCGTTGTGGGTGGCCCCATGGGCGATACCGGCCTGACCGGACGCAAGATCATTGTGGACACCTACGGCGGCATGGGCCGTCACGGCGGTGGCGCATTCAGCGGCAAGGACCCGACCAAGGTCGATCGTTCGGCATGTTATATGTGCCGCTACATCGCCAAGAACATCGTGGCTGCCGGACTGGCGGACCGTTGTGAAGTCCAGCTCGCCTATGCCATCGGCGTGGCTGAGCCGGTAAGCGTGCATGTGGATACGTTCGGCACCAGCAAGATCGATGAAGGCCGATTGGTGCAAATGGTGCGTGAAACCTTCCAGCTCACGCCCAAAGGTATCATCGAGTCACTGAAGCTGCGCCGTCCGATCTACAAGAAGACCGCCGCCTATGGACACTTTGGCCGCATGGACCCTGACTTTACCTGGGAAGCCACAGACAAAGCTGCCCAACTGCGCGAAAAAGGCCTGGGCAAAGCCGAGTCAAAGGCCAACGTAGGGGCCTCGAAGTAGCACCGATGATTGGTTCGTTCCACGAACTATATCTGCTGGCGATGGCGATTGCCCTCACAGTTTCAGGGTGGATCGTGACCATACGGGTGCGACGGCGGATAAGGAAAGCGCTGGGAAGAAAAGCCACCGATCTCGAACTGGTGTCGCTCAACACTTGGATGCAGGTGGACGAAGCGGAAAAGAAGAAACGAGAAAATCTGCCGATTCATCCAAGGTGATTCCAGCGCCGCAGGAGCAAATGAGATTCAGCCCGGCACGCAAGTGCCGGGTGCAATATCAAAACGGCGAGTCTGGCCTCAGCCGGACAGCAAATTCTGTAAAAAATCTATGGCGACTAAGCCGCGAAAACAGGAAAACATGTCTACATCCGTACTGCCTCAAGTTTCACACGATGTGAAGAATCTCGATCTGGCTGATCTGGGCAAGCGCCGCATTGAGTGGGCCAACCAGTCCATGCCGGTGCTGCAGAGCATCCGCAAGGAATTCATCAAGAACCAGCCGCTCAAGGGCATTCGCATTGCCGCCTGCCTGCACGTGACCACCGAAACCGCCAACCTCGCCATCACCCTGCGCGATGGTGGCGCTGACGTGGTGCTGTGCGCCTCCAACCCTCTTTCCACGCAGGATGATGTGGCTGCCTCGCTGGTGCGTGACTACAACATCTCCGTGTACGCTATCAAGGGCGAGGACAACGAATCGTATTACAAGCACATCCTTTCCGCGCTCGACCACAAGCCGCACCTCACCATGGATGACGGCGCCGACCTGGTGAGCACCGCGTTCACCAAGCGCCAGGACGTAGTGGAAGGAATCATCGCCGGAACCGAAGAGACCACTACCGGCGTGATCCGCCTGCGCGCCATGGCCAAAGATGGGGCGCTGAAATATCCCATCATCGCCGTGAACGATGCCCTGACCAAGCACATGTTTGACAATCGCTATGGCACCGGACAATCCACCATGGACGGCGTGATCCGCTGCACCAATTCGCTGATCGCCGGCAGCAAGTTCGTGATCGCCGGTTACGGCTGGTGTGGACGCGGCCTTGCTTCGCGCGCGCGCGGCATGGGCGCTGATGTGATCGTCACCGAGATCGAGCCAATAAAGGCCATTGAGGCCGTGATGGATGGCTATCGCGTGATGTCGATGGCCGAAGCCGCCAAGATTGGAGACATCTTCGTGACCGTGACCGGCAACAAGAACGTAATCTCCCGCGAGCACTTCGATGCCATGAAGAATGGCGCTGTCGTTGCAAACTCCGGCCACTTCAACGTGGAAATCGATATTCCCGCGCTCGAAAAGATGGCTTCATCCAAGCGCCAGACCCGCGAATTCGTCGATGAATACGGCCTCAAAGATGGACGCAAGATCTACCTGCTGGGCGAGGGCCGCCTCATCAATCTGGCCGCTGCCGAAGGGCATCCGGCTTCCGTGATGGATATGAGCTTCGCCAACCAGGCGCTCTCCTGCGAGTACCTGGTGAAAAACCAGAAGTCGCTGGAGCGCAAGGTCTACTCCGTTCCTGAAGAACTCGATAAGAAAGTCGCCCGCCTGAAGTTGGAGTCCATGGGCATCAAGATCGACCGCCTCACTCCTGAGCAGGAAGAATATCTGGCAAGCTGGAGCGAGGGAACATAAACAAGCAATTAGCAGCTGGCCATTAGCAACGGCGGCCCTGCGGACCGCCGTTTTGCTTTTGAATGCACTACTTTTTCTTTGTAGTCAATGGATCGTTCCCAGTGACCTTCTCGCCGTGCGGATCACCGGATTGGGCTTTTCCTCTTACGGTCTCTGCAAGCTTTAGACCGGCAGCACCCGTCTGGTTGGCCTCGCGACAGACGAAATAGTTGATCGCGCCTGCTGTAAGAGTTCCTTTGCTGAGGTCGCCTACTGCGTGCAGGAGATCAATGTGATCGGTCCGATAACCTGGGCCGAATGGAGCAGCCAGGAGCGTAGCATGACCTACAGTGTAGCTCCCTGAACCGGATCCAACTGCATCAGTGACCAGAGTTCCAATCACGATAAACCCAGTTGAAACGTTGTGTGCAGGCCCACCCACCAGAAACACTTCATAGGTCGTGCTCGGGAAGGCAAACTCGATATTGACCCTGATGTGAAGATTGCCTCCGGGTTCACTGTAGGCGATCAATCCCACCTGCGGCCCAATCATATCCAATGGTCCGCCAAACCCATTGGTATCTGAATCAAAAACAACCGGGACCTGAGTCTCCGGCATCGGTCCAACTTTCATACAGTTACTCTCTTTCCGTCTTGTATTTCCATAGCAATCTCTGACACTTACATTGCTGAATCGCGCTGGACGGCTGTTCAGGATCAGTCTCTGCCTGGATATATTGAGTAACGATCCAAACAGCCGATTACTGCAAAGAAATTTTTCCAGGGGAGTTTTTCTTTGCTTAAGGATTGCTCATAAAATGCAAGATTTCGGGATGCCACATGCTTTTGGCAACCACAACTGCAGGTGAGAGTCAGAAGATCACTATGGAAATCCCCAGATTCTGCCGCCCTAAATCGGGATCCTTTTTTAGCTCGGGGAAGCGCTTAAGGAACTGCCACGTCGTTTCATCAGAGATTCGCCAACCCTCTCCAGCAATAAAGACCTTGATATCGCCTCGTAACACGGCTTTGCGCAGCTCTTTCTGCAGTTCCACCCGTAGAACGCCGCCTGCTCCGCTGGAGCCATATCCGTGAATCAGCTTGACCGCGGTGCAGCCTTCAGCCCGCGCCTTGTGCAGTTCGTGATGCATGCGCAAGCCTGCCTGCTCGACCGTTGGCATGCCCTCTTCAAGGTTCACAGTTTTGATCTTGGCCAGCTTGCGCGACATACTGATCACCATTAAACCAGTGTTTTGGGTTTTTCTAAATACCAGGTACTAAGTTCTAAATACTCGGCGTCTTCCTGTCGAACTGCATGTTTTCATTTATGATTTTTGTATGAAGCAGATTTCCGATTGGGCTTTCAATACCGCAAGCCAGCGCGGGGCACAATATGCCGATGTCAGGGTCGTCGACGAGCGCAGCCGCGACCTGACTACGAAGAATGGCAAGGTCGGTCACGCCGCCAGTTCCGATTCTCTGGGAGCGGGAATCCGCGTTCTGGTGAACGATTCATGGGGATTTGCCGCCACGGATGATCTCTCCCGTGAATCCATCGATCGTACAGCAGCCAAGGCCGTGGAGATTGCGCAAGCCTCGGCGACGGTCAAAGAGCATCCCATCCGCATGGCCCCTGAACCGGCCGCCAGGATTGAATGGTCGAGCCCTTGCAAGATAGACCCGTTTACCACCTCGATTGAGCAGAATCTCGACTTGCTGGTGAAGATTGATCGCGAAATGATGGCCGTGCAGGGTGTAACCATGGTGGAAAGCAGCCTGCACTTTGGCCGCTACGAGCAATGGTTCTACAGTACAGAAGGCTCTGATATTCATCAGACTCGCTTCATCACGGGCGCTGGTTTCTCTGCGTTGTCTTTTCAGGGCACCGAGATCCAGAAGCGCTCCTACCCCAACTCTTTTGGTGGCCAGCACCAGAACAAGGGCTATGAATTGATCGAAGAGCTCAAGTTACTGGAGAATGCCCGCCGCATAGCCGAAGAGGCAGTGGCGCTGCACAAGGCAGACAAGTGCCCGCAGGGGAAAGGCACGCTGGTGCTGGGCTCCTCCCAGCTTGGACTTCAGATTCACGAATCCATCGGCCATCCTATCGAGCTTGACCGGGTTCTCGGCATGGAAGCCAATTTTGCCGGAACGTCATTCCTCACACTCGAAAAGCTGCGCAAGCTGCGCTACGGAAGCGACATCGTCAACGTGGTTGCGGACGCCACCGAGCAACACGGCCCCGGCCTCGGCACCTTTGCTTATGACGACGAAGGAGTAAAGGCGCAGTGTACGCCTATCATTACCAACGGCCTGTTCACCGGCTACATCTCATCGCGTGAGACTGCGCATACTATTGGCGAGAACCGTTCCAATGGAACCATGCGCGCGGAAGGATGGAACCGCATCCCGCTGATCCGCATGACCAACATCAGCATCCTTCCGGGAGAAAAGCCGCTCACCTTCGAACAACTGCTGGCCGACACCGACGACGGCATCTACCTGGAGACCAACCGCTCCTGGTCCATAGACGATAAGCGCTACAACTTTCAGTTCGGCTGTGAGATTGGCTGGGAGATCAAAAGCGGCAAGCTGGGACGCATGATCAAGAACCCGTCCTATTCGGGCATTACCACGGAGTTCTGGAACTCCATGGACGCCATCTGTTCCCGTGATCAATGGGTTCTCTGGGGCACGCCCAACTGCGGCAAAGGCCAACCCATGCAAACCATGGGAACCGGACATGGGGCAGCGCCGGCGCGCTTCCGGAATGTGAAACTGGGAACCGCCTACCAAGGCAATTAGCATCTTGCCATTCGCAAAATCTTTAACCGCAGAGGACGCAGAGAGCGCAGAGCATGTTAGATCAGAATAGAGCGCAGGAAGTTTTTAACAGGATCAAGAAATTTTCGACCGTTGATGAAGTTGAGGTTATGTTTTCATCCGCGAATTACTCCCTTACGCGATTCGCGAATAACACGATTCACCAAAATGTCTCGGAGGTGAACGAAGCCGCCTCTATCCGTGTGGCCTTCGATGGCAAGACTGCACGCGCTACTACTAACCGCTTTGACGATGAAAACCTCAAGCGGGCGGTGCAGTCGGCGGAGAGCATTGCCCGTGTGCAGGAACCCAACCCGGAGAGGCTGCCCATGGCCACACCGGCGGAAGCGAATCAGGGAGGCCCACCTCTGGTGCGCTGGTTTGAACAGACGGCCAGGATCACACCCGCAGACCGCGCCGAAGCCGTTGGACAGATCGTTACCACCGCTAAAAAGAACAGCCTCGTGACCGCCGGAATCTATTCCAACTCTGAACACGCTGAGGGAATCGTCAACTCTAAAGGGCTGAATGTCTTTCACAAACAGAGCTCGTCTGAAGTCTCTATCACCATGCTGGCGGACGACTCTTCCGGCTGGCAAAAAGCTAATTTTCCTGACATCCGCGACCTTGACCACCTGCGGCTCGCAGAGATCGCTGCGCAAAAAGCCAGAGAATCACGCGTTCCGCAGGAACTTCCTCCGGGAAAGTTCACGGTCATCCTGGAACCTGCGGCTGTTCTCGATATCGTGGGATTCATGTTCTGGGACTTTGGGGGCCTGGCCATTATCGATCAGCGCTCGTTTCTAAATAACCGCATCGGTACCCGGCTGTTTGGCGAAGACATCACCATCATGGATGACGTTTACCATCCGCTTCAGGCCGGAGCGCCATTTGACGGCGAGGGTGTCCGGCGCAAGAAGGTCACACTGGTAGAGAACGGCGTAATCAGGAATGTGGTTTACGCCCGCAGCACTGCTGAGAAAATACGCCACTCCGAACTTGCAGCTCACGTCGGCAACGTTGAAGTAACCGGTCATGGATTCCCATTACCCAACGAGGTAGGGGAGGCGCCGGTCAACGTAGTATTCATCACGCCCGGCAAAGAGCAGACCACTGAGCAGATGATTGCCGGCACCGAGCGCGGCATTCTCATTACCCGGCTGTGGTATATCCGCGAAGTTGATCCTTACGAAAAAATTGTTACCGGAATGACTCGCGACGGCACATTCTTCATTGAAAACGGCAAGGTGAAACACGGTATCAGAAACTTCCGCTTCAACCAGAGCCTCATCGAGATGCTCAGCAGCGTGGAAGCTATGGGCCAGGCGGTGCGCTCCAGCGGGGAAGAATCCTTCGACATGGTGGTTCCAGCCATGAAGGTGCGCGACTTTAATTTCACTGAGGCCACGAAATTTTAGGCTTTAACCGCAGTCGGACATGGGACTTGAGTCCCACCCAGAAAAGATGAAAATAGGTATGAGCGACTGCGTGGGCGAAAGCCGAATCTCTGTGGCGCCTGCAAGAGCCCGCACCGCAGTC
>Ga0066662_10000368_pt1 | contig 19818 bp, 16 predicted proteins | sample GraSoiAngelo_111_FD_133939 | JGI IMG/M metagenome (GOLD analysis project Ga0066662, IMG submission 133939) | Grasslands soil microbial communities from the Angelo Coastal Reserve, California, USA - 14_0903_12_40cm | ecosystem: Environmental > Terrestrial > Soil > Grasslands | place: USA...
CTGATGCTGCCTGCGCCCGCTACTGCTGTAACTGTTCCACCACAACTATTGGTCACACCCGGGGTCGCAGCCACCAGCAATCCAGCAGGCAGCGTGTCAGTGAAGCTGGCGTTGATCGCCACCACGTTGGGGTTATTGATGCTGAAGCTGACGGTGGTAGTGCCGTTAATCGGGATAGTGGCCGCGCCGAAGGTCTTGGTGATGTGCGGCGGCTCCAGGATGATGATGCCGACCTTGGCAGTACCTCCGCTGGACGGAGCTAACCCGGCAGTGGCTGTGTAAGTAAATTGAGTTGGCGGAGTTACCGTATTGATGGTGAATGTGCCGTTATAGCCGCCAACACCCACACCTGCAATAACCACAGTCTGATTAACAGAAAAATTGTGCGTACCGACAGTGGTGATGGTCGCGGTTGTGCCGACTTCGGTGGCGCTGGCAATGAAATTGGAATTAGCGCCGATGACCGCCTGGTCCACTGTGGCATTGGCGCTGCCGCGTCCTGATGTGCCGCCTGCATTGAAAGTCGCGGTGGCCTGGGCGCTGGCATTGAGTGTTTCCGGCTGCGCCTGCGGGATTGAGCCGAGCACAGCGTTATCAAAAGTAATAGGCAGCCCGATAATGCGGTCGAGATTAGCCAGGCCTACGGCATTGGCATGATTGTCTTTGCTCATGTCGCCAGTGAGCGTGGTGCTTTGATTAATGCGTATCTTGGCTGGAGTAGCGCTATGAGTCAGTACGATGAAGGGATCGAAAGTAACTGTACCATTGATGGTTGCGGCGGGCGCGTTTACTCCCCACCAGTTATCGGCAGCATTCACGGATGCTCCAACCCCACCATTGATACGGTCCAAATTGTTGCCGTTCGGAGCAGTATTGCCAGCCAGCCGACTGAAGCTCATGTTAACGATTACGCCAACACCGCTGCTCACATAAATACCGCCGCCGCCCGGAGTAGCGCCTGTCCCGCCAGTGGCAGAGTTTCCTGTAATAGCCACTTTGGTCAAATCAGCAGTTTCATTCAAAGCGTTATACCAGAACCCGCCTCCGTTCCCGCCCGATGTGTTATTGCTGATGATGGAACCCGTGTCGATAATCAGACCAGCCGACGTTTCAACGCCTCCGCCATCGCCGGCGGCGTTGTTTCCAGAAATCGTGCTTGCATGAATCGCAGAGCGCAAAGCGGGACTCGGACCACCAAAAGCGAAAATTCCACCGCCTTGTCCTTTACCAGGAGATACCTCCGTAGCGTTATTGTTGATAATTTTGGTGTTATCCAGGACAATCCGCGCGGGCGATCCTACAAAGATGCCTCCACCCACGGCACCTGCTGCAACTCGAACAGGCGAGTTGTTCTGAATGGTGCTATTTACGAAATGTGCGAAACCTGAACCACTGTTGGTATTAAAGACCGCCACTCCGCCGCCGTCACCATCAGTAGTGACGTTGTCAGTGATCGTGCAATTGGTGATAGTAAGGTTGGCATTGCCGGTTCCCGGGGTTGTACCACCAGTATCGAAGTCAAAAGCTCCTCCAAACCCATCCTGCAGCCCACCAAATGCGCCACGATTATGTCCGAATCGGATCACGAGATTGGAGACACTGACAGTGGCATTGGTAAATGAGGCAATATCCTGGTTAAACGAGAACACCTTGTCCACACCGGTGTTGCACGTTGGGTTGGGAGTGGGATCACATGCCTGGACAATGGAAGCCGGATTACCAGAGCCATCGACAGCACCAGTGATGTTCACCGAGTCGGCAACATCCAATGTGCCATGGGCTGCAGTAAAATCATTGGCGACCCTAGGCTGAGTAAGCGTGTAGGTGCCCGCTACCAGCATGATCGTGTCAGTACCGAGGGCGTTATTGGCCTTTCTGATTGCCTCGCGCAAGCTGCACGACGTGGAGGTATCTACATTACTGGCATTGTTGCAGGTTGTAGCTACTGCACCGGGCGCCGGATCGTCAAACCGGTTGACGAAGAATGTAGGATCCGGCAGGGGCATCATAACAACAGGCGCGACAGTCCCCTGATGCAAAGCGACGATTCCAGGTCTTCCATCAACGTTGACTCTTACCGGGAGAATATCGACGGCCTGGTCCGAATACGGACGAATTGTCACTTGGGCCGGCAAAAAATTGGCGGCACCCGCCTCTACATCTGGATGAGCAACAAGAGCCATCTGTCCCGATGACGAATCGAGCACCATCAAATCGTCACCAGCATTGCTGGAGATACGAGTACGGAAAAACAGTGGCGGCTGAGCAGAATTGCCGAAGGGAACTCCAGAGATGGTTTCTACGACCTTCCAACCGCTGCTTGCAGCCGATGGGGCCTGCAACAAGGGATTAGGCTGCCGCAGCAATCTTGACTGGCGAATTGATTGAAGTTCAGCAAGGCTATAGGCCCGAGGATCAAAGTCATTATGCGCTGCAATAAAAATGCTTCCGTTAGGATTCAGCAGTGCAATTTGCATTCCGGGCACGCGATCGTTGACGAAAGATCCAACAGCCACGGAGCTCGCCGAAGAAGACAGTTGCGTATCTTCTAACATCAACGATGCGGAATGCAGAATGAAAACTTGTCCACCCGCAAGAATGGCTGCGTCATAACCAGGTTCTCCATCCAAATTTCCGAAAGCAAACGCAGTCGCAGGAGCGTTCAATGGAAGAGCAGCCGCAGAAGAGAACCCGTGCGCCGTCCCACGCAATATAGCCAAAGCAGCGGAGCGAGGAGAGGAGGAAATGGCAACCAGCAACGTGTCATAGCCATTGCCGCCTCCAAATTCGCCGCTAGCCATGGCAGTAACGCCTGCTGGCAAATTCACGGTCTGAGCAACACCGAAATTTCCTTTCCCATCTCCAGGCAGCAGGTAAAGCTGCGTTCCACCACGCGAAGCGACAACAATGTCCTTGTGCCCATTGCCTGCGAAGTTACCGGTAACGATGAAATCAGGAGCAAGTGGTACACCAATGACCTGAGCGTCGGTCACGAAGGGCGATGGAAATTCACCCCGGCCAATGGCTTGGAATGATGCGTCACTTTGAGGAGCAAAAGCATCAAGGTTGCCGCGATGAATTGCGATGGACGCGCCCTGCGCACCCTTATAGCCCACCACCAAATCGCTGACGCCGTCTTCATCAAAATCAGCCGAGCTCATGGATACCGGTTGCCCCAGATTGGCCGCGCCTGTCGTTACGGTTGCCACTGGATCAGAAACGCCACCTGCAATTGCCGCTCTTGAGGGCGCAGTCCGCAACGGGGCTGCCAGCGCGCTCACGTGGTTCACGCTGAGGCTTTGCGGTTCAGACAACCATATTTGAGGAGGATGGGAATTTGCCTGCTGGGAAAAGGCCGCGACACACGACATCAAAACCAGAATGGCGGCAAAAATAGACTTTGAAACCCGCAGACGCACAGAAACTAGGCTTGTACTCACAGCAATGCTCCTTAAAACAGGACAAAGCAAACAGCATGATTTTGGGAAACCGGCGACAAACAAGCTGCTGAAGCAATGAAACGGCAGTCCCTCCCCGGAAATATAGAGGGAAATACTCCGTCGTTAATCGGCTACAGTCACTTGCTTGCTTTTAGGCTGGGGGGTAGCAAGCAACTACTCTGCTTTTAACAGGGGAATTTGTCAAGAAAAAACTCTAATCTTTCTAAGGAATTAGCCGATAGGATCTGTGACTATGCGCCTTTTTACATAATGCAGTTACCTTAGGTTTTCCCAAAATGGGAATTTCTCTGGAATCCCAACATATACAGGAGTACAGTACTCATTCCCCTTTCCCAGGCTTTCCGGGTATCTTGCCGCTAATTTGAAAACTTTAATGAAGGGACTACTCATGTCAGTATCCAGACGGAGATTTCTGCAACATGGTGTGCTTACTGCAGCGGCGTGCGCTGCAATACCTTTGCAAGGATGGGCAGCGGCAAATAACCGCGCCAGAGACAGGAATACCTCGGAAACCAGGAATGATCAGCCTCCCATGTCGCCCCATGGACAGGGTGACGCACTGGAGCGTCTGCAGCGCGATAGTTTTACCGACGTAGTTGGGACAGGGTTTAAAGTTTCTCGCGGGGGAGGCACGGATGCCGTCTGGTTGAGGCTTCTATCGGTCACTGATTTCACACTGGCCCCTGTAGATACCGGCGGCATGGCAGTACCGCCTCCCAGCCATGCAAGCCCCCCTGCAACCACGGTGTTCGGGCTTGTATTCCTGGGCCCAGGTTCCCAGCCATTGAAGCAGGATACTTACGTCTTCGAGCACATCAAGCTGGGAACTTTTAAGCTCTTTATTGTTCCAGGCGGACAGGGACAGGACACCTACACGGCGGTAATCAACCGCTTGGATGTAATTCAGAACGTGACCGGAGGTGGCGCGCAGACTTCTGTACCTGTCACACCTATGCCCCTGACAATACCGGCTGCAGTCGTTACGTCCCCGGCTACTGCTCCGGCGTCCACTTCATCACAAAATGAATTCCCGTCTGTTGAGCGCGAACAAATCCCAGCCGCTCAAAGAGGCGCAGCGAGGGATTAAAGGTCTCCACGTAAATGCGGACCGGCTTTCCGGAGCCGGTCGCTTCTTTCATGATCTGTCTCAGCACGAAGGAGCCGGTCCCGGCATTACGCTGCTGCGGCAGTACCGTGATATCGAGAATGTGAAACTCTTCCGCGTGGCGGTCCAGGTAGACCCTTCCCACGGGCACTCCATCCAGGCAGATCATGGAGTGTTCTGCCCGCGGATATTCAGCCTGGTAATGCGATTGCTGGGCACGGAACTGCATCTCGATGAAAGCTTTTTTCTGCTCAGGAGTCCAGGGAACCATAGCGAGTTCCTGGGCGCGCGAACTTCCGTACAACTCCAGCAGGATAGCCATATCTGCTTCGCTCACCGGGCGCAAGCTGATCTTCGCAGGGTCCATTTATGACTGCTGCTTGCGGAAGCGGCTGAAGACCGCCTCATAGGTGGTGCTTTGATCGTCACCGGCAATGGCGGTGACGAAAAGATCGAAGGTACCGAGCTTCTCGTGCTCCATCCGGTGAGTACGCTGCGCCAGGCGTGGAGATCGCGGGCCTTTCAAAACCAGAAAAAACTGCTCGAGGCTGGGCGGCGCCTGAGGCTCGGTAACCTCGGCAATTTCAAGGTCCAATGTATCTTTTCCATCCAGCTGCACTTTGAATTTGCTGTGAAGGTGCTCAGAGAGAAGTTTTGCGTTCAGTTTGTTTAGAGGTTCTGTCATGAGGGTTCGCTCTTTAATGTTACAGGATTGCTTGCAGGGCGCAAGACTGATCTAAGCCACTCTACACCCGCCGTCCTATAGTTCACCGCGTTCCTTTATGTCCGTCAGTATGGGAGCCCGAGCAGTGGGTTTGGCCGGAACTGCCCCTCTACCTGACAGATGGATTCATCGCTACGCGATGAACGTCTGCGCGGCAGTTGCGCCACCGTTTGTGCTGGTGTACAAACTTAGCGTTGATGCTTCGTTCTCTGCCCACACGCTCACAACCGCTACTGCGCTGGAAGTCGCTCTATCGGGAAGCGGAACTCTGCAAAGCGGCCATCCGCGTTTATACCAAGCCGCTCTTTCAATGGCGCAAGGCTCTCTTCGCTTCTACTGACGGCAAGACCCTTTATGATTTTGCGTCACGCGGCCTGCGCGGCCTCGACGCGTTGCATGCATCCCTGCAGCGCGAAACCTTTCATTTCCGTCCGGCTCTGGCTCTGCACTATAACTTCAATGGTAAGCATCGCACTCTTTATATACAGCCCTGGGAAGAGCGGATTGTTGATCTTCTGCTCTATCGTCTGCTGAACCACAGGCTGCATCCGTGGTTTTCGCCGAATTCTTACGCTTACCGCAATCACACTTTCGGCCTTGATCACTGCCAGACCCGGATAGCCCGCCTGCTGCGCTCGACCACTGGACCTCTGTATCTCGTCAAGCGCGATATCTCTGATTACTTCGCCAGCGTCAACCACGAAATACTGCTGGCCAGGCTGGCCTCGCTGGTTGATCCGGAGGATTATCTCTTCCATCTGCTGGAGCAGCGTGTCCGCTTCGTCTATCAGGAGGATGTCGAAACGCATCGGGCGACCATGGGCGTTCCATTCGGGACCGCCATTGCCTGCCTCTTCGCCAATATCTATCTGACGGAAATGGATCGCGAGATCGAAAGTGTGCCGCAGGTTTCGTATTTCCGCTATGCCGATGACATCCTGATTCTGTCGCCGGACAGATCAGCAGTCGAACTTGCGCGGCAGCGCCTGGAATCAGGATTGGCCAGCCTGAAGCTCACAACCAAAGCCAGCCATCACGCCGATCTGGTGGTTTCCTCAAATGCGATAGAGGATGCGCTGCGGGGCAGAACTGCAGCGAAAAGAAACCTGTTATGGAGCGCAACCGCCCCCGCCTGCGCGGAAAAGTCCTTACAAGAAGAAGTAACCATGGATAACGGTAGTGCTGTAGTTGATTCCCAGTTCACCCCAGCCATGCAATTCCGGCATCTCGGTTTGCTCTTCCGCGCCGGCGGAGAGGTAGCCCTCTCCCGTGACAAGCTGCGCAAAATTCAGAACCTGTTCCGCTTTGCCTTTCGCCGTGCCCGCCGCCGCTGGAGCCGCTCTCCTGATCCCTGCCAGCGCGCGCAGATGCTGGCGACAATTGCGGTGGAAACCATCGAAAGAGGAGTCCGCAACATTGCCATTCTGGATTACTATTTGAAACACGTAGACGATGAACGGCAGCTTCGGCTGCTCGACCGCTGGCTGGCGGAAGAGATTCTCAGCCTGGTCTTTGGTGGACACAAAAAGAGCCACTTCCAGCGCATCAGTTTTGCGCGACTCAGGGCGATGGGTCTGCCCTCATTGCTGCACCGGCGCCGGCTGATTTGCCGCGGGGTGGTTGAGAGTCCGTTTTTCATCTGGCAGCAGGAAAAAGCTGCAAGAGCATTCAGGGGGACGGTTGCCAGGCTGTGAACAACAGCCTTCTCTTCAGTCCCAGAAGCAGCAGCCACTAACAGTCCGTGAGAGAGGACGGCTGCCTGTAGGTGGGGGTTATGGAAAAGCTCAGTCGCTAAAGCGAGAGCTCGTTTTATCAACCGTCCCCCTGAGTGCTTTTAGCTTGCATCTTATGGACTTGAAGGAAGACATATGGGATTCCTGAAATCACTGTTGAATATGGTCGGCGGAGAGAAGTGCCCGGTGTGCGGAACGCCCGGCGCTCAGAAATCCGGCGACCAGGTGCGCTGTCTCAACCCGCTCTGCCAGAACTTTATAGGAGCATCCTCACAGCCTCCCTCTGCGCCTCCACAACCGAAGCAGACGCAGCAAAGCACGCAACCGCAACAACCCAGCGGCAGTTTCTCCCATTCATTCGGGAAACCGGTCACAGGCACCATTGCCATTCAGTACAAAAACTTTCAAGGACAGAATAAGACCTTCTCGGCCGATGCAGGATCGCTGCGGCGTAAAGGCAGGCACGTGGTTGCGCGTGTAGCACCATCCGGTAAGCCCATCGCACTCTCGGTTGACCGCATTCAGAACATGAACGAGATCGATCCGCTCCTGCCGCCGTGGGACCGCTCCAGAGTTCCTCGTCCCAACAAGAAAGAACGGCAAGTCATCGGCTATCACACCAAGCACGGAACCACTTCACCGCTGTTTGAAAAGATCAAGGCAAAGTATTCTGACAAGTAAGCAAGGCTCCTGGAAAGGTGACGGGAGCAACTCGCAAAGCAGCGCCCGCGCTTGCCCGTCCTGCGGAAATCTTTTCAATCTGCAGTTCGGATCGAAGCAAGTCAGGAGCAATACTGACGCGCTCCATGGCACAAGTTGGCATCCAGATGCTCAATGCTTTTCAATAGGTATTCGCCTTTAAACTGCATTTTATAAACGTGATGGCCCTCTGAAATTGCGTTTTACAACCGCCTAAGGTTAATCATAGTCACTTTGGAAGAAGGCTTGCTTCTCTGCTGAAGGAAGTTCTTTTCAACTCATCGTCTAGTTCTTGTGGATTCCCCTCATGCAGTTGCTGAGATCCTTCATTCCTCAAAATCCAGGAGCGTTTTTCCATGTCTTATTTCAGTACCGTGGGCTGTTCATCCGTAGCAAGCCCGGCCCGATTCTCCATGCATCGTCTTTTTTCCTTCAATCCAGACAGCCTCACCGCCAGACACGGTGTTCCATCCGTCATCTTAGCCTTCCTCGTACTGTTCTGCATTTCGATTCCAGCATTTTCACAAGTTCCACGATCGAACCATGTGGTTGTAGTCATGGATGAAAACCACAGCTTCTCTGAAGTACAGGCAAATATGCCCTGGCTGGTCAACCAAGGCACCATCAACGGCTTTGCCAGCAATTACCACTCTGATAACGCCGGTTCACTCTTCGATTATCTGTGGATAGCCTCAGGAAGTTGTCATAGCGCTGCCAATTGTCCGCTGATAGCCGGCAGGACCCACGACTTTGGGTGTAGCGGTTCCGCCTGTACTGGCGCGCCCATTACTGACGACAATATCTTTCGCGAGATGATCAGCCGCGGAATTACATGGAAAGTTTACGCGCAGTCCTATGCCGCCGCCGGCGGAACAGTCACCACGCCTGATAATCACAATGGCACTGCTTACGTGCGGCGGCACAATGGCGCAACCTGGTATAGCGACATCCTGAACCATCTGAATCCTGACGGAACCTATCCCAACATCGTGGACTTTTCACAGTTTGCCACCGATCTGGCCAATAACGCGTTACCACAATATTCCATCATCGTACCCGATGTGAATCATGATGCTCATGATGGTTGCACCACAGCGGCCGTCTGTCTGAAGGCTGCCGACGACTTCCTGAATACCAATCTCACTCCCATGCTGGCCAAGTCATATTTCCAGCCGGGAGGCGATGGATTGCTCTTTGTGACCTTTGATGAATGCGGCAGCGCAACCAATACCGGATGCAATGCACAAGTTTACACGGCGGTCATCGGTCCCCAGGTAAAGCCGCATACGCAGTCAACGACGTTTTATAAGCATGAAAACTTCCTCAGGACCACGCTGGACGCCTTGGGCATCAATACTTATCCAGGCGCATCCATCAACGTAACTGACATGAATGATTTCTTCAACGGATCAGTAGGATTCGATCCTGCCAGCTTCAATTTCGGATCACAGACGGTAAATACCACCAGCGCTGCTCATAACTTCACTCTCAACAACACCACGCCCAATGCGATCAGCGGACTCTCTGTTACCACTTCGGGAGATTTCGCTCAAACCAATGGATGCGGTACAAGTCTCGCAGCCGGCGCAACCTGCACTGTGAGTGTCACCTTTACTCCGACTGCGACCGGTACCCGAAGCGGCGTGTTGACGGCCTCCTATACCGGCGGAAGCGCCACCGCTTCGCTTACGGGTACAGGGCAGCCCGTGGCTTCCGGCGATCTTTCCGATAATGCGTGGTCGTGCACCGGCAGTTGCGCGGCGGCGGTTTCTGACAGCACGATTCAACTGGATGGCGCCTCAACCAAACTGAGTTACACCGGAGGCACGGCTTTCTCCAGCGGCGTATGGTCGCAGACTCTGAGCAGCAGCTACAACACCAGACGCAGTTCACCCTCGATTTCTGGGCTTTCATGGATAATCCAACCGCTTCCCAGGCAGTTGAGTTTCACATTCTGCAGCATACCGGCACGCAGTTCTATCCATTCAAAGTGCAGTGTGACTTCAAAAACTCCACTTTCTGGAGGGTCTACGATCCGCCTACCAATAGCTGGGTGAGCACCGGCATAGGCTGCGCGGTTTTCACGGCGAATTCATGGAACCACTTCACGCTGAATTTCGAAAGGACTTCAGGCAATCAACTGCATTACCAGAACATCGTCATCAATGGAAACACATACACATTCGAGCAGTTTGCCAATCCGCTGAGCGACACTTCCGCCGCATCCGTTGCGCTGGAAACTACCCTGATCGGCGATGGCGTTCCTGACACCTACTCAATGTGGCTCGACAAAATGACGCTTGCGCAGCAGGCATTCAATGGCGACCAGAACCTCGATGACGGAAGCTGGAGCTGCTCCGGCAACTGCTCTGCGGCCACTGCGGACACGACCAACCAACTCGATGGGGCCTCCAGAAAGTTCCCATACACGGGCGGCGCTGCTTTCACCTCGGCCACGTTTTCCACTGTGCCAGCGGGCGATTTCAGCACGGCAACAAATTACAGCCTGGAGTTCTGGAGCTTCATCACTAACCCCACTGCTTCACAGGCGCTTGAGGTCTATGCAAGACAGGTAATCGGAGGACATTCCTATCCATTCCAGATCCAGTGCGACTTCAAGGACTCAGGTAAGTGGAGAGTCTGGGACCCGGTGAACAACAACTGGGTGGCAACCACCAGGAATTGCGTGGTTTTCACCGCCAATAGCTGGGACCACTTCATTCTGCATTTCAACCGGGTAGGCACCCAACTCGTCTACCAGGATATTGTGATCAACGGCGTTACCTACAGCTTCAACGTAACGCTCAATGCCACCAGCACAACGGCGGCTGACTCCATGACCGTGCTTGTGAGACTCGTCGGCGATTCCGCAGGCACCGCCTACTCATGGTGGCTGGATCAGATGTCGCTGACCTTCTGAAGAACGCCCTCGAAAAAGCCACCTGGAAGAGCTCCGGGTGGCTTTTATTTTTGGCTGCGAAAAAAATCAACAAAGATCGAAGCGTGCCTGACAATCTGACTGACTTTTTGATTTCCCTGCACATCGCCATTTAAGATGGTTGTTCCCCATGACAGCCAGGATTCTTGACGGTAACAAAATCTCCTCAGATATTCGTGCAGAAGCGGCACAGGAAGTGCAATCGCTTATAGCTGCGGGCAAGCGCCCCGGGCTGGCCGTGATTCTTGCCGGCCATAACCCTGCTTCTGAGATTTATGTCCGCAACAAAGTAAAAGCCTGCGAGCAGTTGGGTATTCACAGCGAGAAGCTGACCCCGCCTGACTCGGTCACGACAGAAGAACTGCTGGAGATGGTCAACAGCCTGAACCAGCGCGATGACATTGATGGCATCCTGGTGCAGCTTCCCCTGCCTAAGCAGGTGGACTCGAAAAAAGTCCTGCTGGCGGTTTCGCCGGAAAAAGATGTGGATGGATTTCACCCGATCAACGTCGGCAACTTATCGACACAACGGCCGGGGCTGGTTCCCTGCACTCCGAGTGGCGTGATTGAGATCTTGCGGCGCAGCAAGATTTCCATTGAAGGCCAGAACGCCACTGTGGTTGGGCGCAGTGACATCGTAGGCAAGCCCGCGGCCATGCTCCTGCTCAACGCCAATGCGACAGTGACTGTCTGCCACTCCAAGACCCGCGATCTGCCCGCAGTCTGCCGCCAGGCTGACATCCTCGTGGCCGCAATCGGCAAAGCCGGTTTCGTGAGCAAGGATTTTTTGAAGCCCGGAGCTACGGTCATTGACGTTGGCATTAACAAGATCACCGACCCCGCCGAGTTCGACAAGTTCTTCGCCGGTGATGCCGCTCGCCAGAAAAGTTTCACTGAGAAGGGCTCCTCGCTGGTGGGTGATGTTGATCCACATGTAGGCGAAGTGGCCGGTGCAATGACCCCCGTGCCCGGCGGCGTCGGACCTCTTACGATTGCCATGCTGATGGTTAATACCATCAAGGCATGCCAAATGCGGCGCGGTTCGAGGTAATCGCGTGCTGCGCGTCGGCCTGACCGGCGGGATCGCCTGCGGCAAATCTACTGTGGCGAAGATGTTTTCCGAACTGGGCGTGCACGTGGTGCAATCTGACCAGACTGCCCATGAACTCTATCGTCCCGGAGAGCCCGTTTATCAGGAGATCGTGAAACGATTTGGCCGCGAGGTCGTCAAACCTGATGGCGAGATCGACCGGCCCAGACTGGCGGCTGCCGCCTTTGGCCAGAACAGGATCGAGGAGTTGAACCGCATCGTCCACCCGGCAGTGATAGAGCGGCAGGCCGAGTGGATGTGCGAGATTGCCGCGCGTGAGCCGCACGCCATCGTCATGGTGGAAGCCGCCCTGATTTTTGAAGCCGGCACCAACGGACGTTTTGAGAAAGTGATGGTTGTCACCTGCAGGCCGGAGCAGAAGGTGCAGCGCTTTGCCGCGCGAACTGGCCTGGATGAATCTGTGGCCCGCGCCGAGGTCGAGCGCCGCGCCAAAGCCCAGATTCCCGATGAGGAAAAAGCGAGGCGCGCCGACTACGTGATCGACAACTCCGGCAGCCTGGAGGAAACCAGAAGGCAAGTAAGGAATATTTTTGAAGTGTTGAAGAAAACTACTTAGTATTTAGTATTTAGTATTTAGTATTTAGCAGAGCTAACAGCCAAGAGCCAAATACTAAGTACTAACTACTGGTTCTGTATGAAACTTCGTCCTCTCATACTCGTCATCGTTCTCGTGGCCGGCTTTTACTATCTCTCCACCCACTCCAACCGCATTCTCAAGCCATCGTGGGTCACGCGGCCCGCGCATGTGGAGCTTACTGAGGCTGCTGCGCCGCCCGCCTATGACGCCGAAGAGCAGGAGAACATCTCTGTCTACAAGAAGGCTCTGCCCTCGGTGGTAAACATCACCTCTACCGCCGTGGCGTATGACTTTTTCTATGGCGCAGTGCCGCAGCAGGGGCAGGGTTCGGGATTTGTCATCGACGGAGAAGGCCATATCCTCACCAACTTCCACGTGGTCGAAGGAGCGCGGCAGGTTGAAGTCACCACGCACGACAAGAAGAAGTACAAGGCAGCCATCATCGGTACTGACCCGCAGCATGATCTGGCAGTGATTCAGATCGACTCACACGCCATTACACCGGCGACCCTGGGCGATTCCCGGGGCTTGATCGTAGGCCAGAAAGTCTTTGCTATCGGCAATCCTTTTGGCCTGAGCGGCACCATGACCCGCGGCATCATCAGTTCCATCCGGTCGGTGCGGGGCCAGCGGGGCTTCATCGATGAGGCCATCCAGACCGATGCCGCCATCAATCCCGGCAACTCCGGCGGGCCGCTGTTGAATTCCCGCGCCGAGGTGATCGGCATCAATTCCATGATCCTGACCGGTGGCGCGGAGCAGAGCGCCGGCATCGGCTTTGCCATACCCATCAGTACCGCCAAGCAGGTGCTTGACGATCTGATTCACGTTGGCCATGCGCGTTATCCCACCTTGGGTGTCCGTACATTGCCCATCGGCCCGGAACTGGCCGACCAGATGGGACTCTCCGCCGACTCCGGACTCCTGATCATGCAGGTGGTGCCGGGAAGCGCTGCTGAACGCGCCGGACTGCGGGGCGGCAACGAACGCGCTTACCTCGGGAATACGACCATACTGCTGGGCGGCGATCTGATTGTGGCTGTGGATGGAGAACCAGTCCAGGACCAGCAGGAGCTCGCACATATCATGCAGAAGCACCGCGCCGGAGATACGGTGACCGTGACCATCTATCGCGGTAAGAAGAAGATGGATATCAAAGTCAGCCTGGGCGAAGCGCGCGAAACCGCATGAATCCGCAGCTCTTTAGCTTTCCAGTGCGGCAGTTTCATAATAACCAGGATCATTATGGAGCGCAGCCGCCCTCAGCTGCGTGGAGAGTCTTGCCACTGGGAATCTGGAGACACTGCATTTGCGTGGTCAGGAAGCTGAGCCACGGAAACAGTGCAGTCATGGTGAATTTCCTGTGAACAAGCTGGATTCAGCCCGGCTAAATCGTGCGCACTTACAGGCGCATTGATGGTATTTTTAGCAGAGATTCCTCATGGCATCGGCACCTACCCCACAGGCACCAACTCAATGTCCCGTATGCGACGGCACCGGCTGGAAGACCGTCTCGATTCCCGGCAAAGCAAGCCGGGTTGCTCGCTGCGAATGCCGCATCGAAGAACGCATGATGCGCCTGTTGAAGACCGCGAATATTCCCGCCCGCTACGAGCACTGCACGCTCTCTGAGTTCGACATTCATTTTCCTGGCGCGCACCGTTTACTCGCCAAGGCGCGGCTGGACGCAGGATGCTTCGTGGAAGAGTATCCGGTGGAAAGAACCGGATTGCTGCTGATTGGGCCGATTGGCGTAGGCAAGACTCATCTGGCGGTAGGCATCATCCAGGAACTCATTCGCAGCAAGGGTGTGCCCTGCTTGTTTTGCGACTACCGTGAGTTGCTCAAGGAAATTCAGAATTCCTACAACCCGCAGGTGCAGACCACGGAACTGGAAATTCTGCAGCCCATCTTCAGTACTGAAGTGCTGGTGCTGGATGAACTCGGCGCCGTGAAGCCTACTGAGTGGGTGTGGGACACGGTCAGCCACATTCTGAACACCCGCTACAACGACAAGCGCACCACCATCATCACAACCAACTTTTCTGACCAGCCCGCCGGACATCTCTCCGGCGCGCGCGGAGCCGCCCGCGAGGAAACGCTGGGCGACCGCATTGGCGAGCGCATGCGCTCCCGCTTGCATGAGATGTGCCGCGTGGTGCAGATGGACGGCAGCGACTTCCGCCAGCGCGTGCAAAGCGCCAACTTCCGGTAACACTTTTCCGCAATCCAACGAAAATCTTTATGGATCGCAGCCGCCCTCAGCTGCGCGGGAGATGCTTCGTGAGAATCTGCGTTCATCAGCAGTAAGGTTTCAGAACGTGAACATCAACCCCGTATTCCCCTGCCAGAAGGCCTTGCCGGAGAGTGGGGTGTCTATGCCTAAGATGGTCGCATGAGGATAAAAGAGATGCGTGCGTCCAATATCAAAGCGCACGGTCAGGTGCCTGGCCGGGTACAACTCCACCACGCCGCCCCAGTTGAAGATAGGCACAGTCATCCGGTCCAGCCGTGGCGGGGAATCTGCCGGGAAATCCCGGATGACATTTCCGAAACTCATGAATCCGCCATGAGCCTTAAGGAAGAAGCCTCCGTTGTCTGCCCGAAATCCCACCTTGCTGCCAAACTGTCCCTGGGTGGGGTGACCGCCATTGATGAATGCGGAACGCTCATCGCGGATAAACCAATTGATCTCGCCCTCCAGGGAAAGCACAAGATCAGGCCCTTCCGCGCTGTGAAAGTATTTGTTGTAAACAAGGCGCGGTCCAAAGCTGGTGTTATTGCGCGAACTCGCCCGTGGATCGTTCCTGTAAATCTCCCCAACCGAGCCGCCGATTTCCAAACGCGGCTGGTAGCCTTGCGCCTGAGCTTCGGCGATGGCACAGAATAATGCAGTGATAGTGATAATGAAAAGATATTTCTTCATAGAGCTTCGACCTTAGCTGCTGGAAAGAGACCTCTCAAGCGGCAAGCCACGGCAGAAAACCGTTGCCGCTGATTGCCGTATAGAAGACACGTGTGGCACAGCAGCGCTCGGCTGTGCGGAACACTGTTGACTTCAGGTTCTTAGTTGCTGCGCCCGTCTATAATCGCGCTATGTCCCAGGCAATGGATCCGGCTCTCCTCGGGCTTGAATCGCAAGCCAAGCCGTCCAGCGTTCCCAGGCAACGATTGCGGCGGTATTTCCTGCTGGCTCTGGCGGTGATTTTTGCTGCACTCACCATCCTGTATACCGCTACGTGGATGTACTACGTCCGCCTGCAGACACGGGTCGAACTGGGGATTGAAACCGAATATCACAGGACCACGCAAGCCCTGAATATTGTTAAGGTGCAGCCCGGCAGTCCGGCCGAGCAGACAGGGCTCGCAGTCGGCGACAACGTTGTAGCGATCAACGGACAGACATTCGCACACGCAGGTCCCGATCTTTTCAATAGAACCTGGCTTCGGGGCAGACCCGGTGACACCATTACCCTCACGGTACAGCGTCCCGGGCAGACCCGAGCGCTCCAGCTTTCCGCAACATTCCGGACTCGTCCCGACCCAAACGGTCTGGCAAAAAGAATTGCGGCCCAGATCATCGGTTCTTATCCCGTGATCTTCTTAGTAGTCGGGCTGGCGGTGCTTTTCATGCGCCTTGAAGATCGCAATGCCTGGCTGCTGGCGCTCAGTTTTGCTGGATTCATCGCCGCATCCAGCCTTCCGCCTTCCTTCGTGATCATCGACCCGGCATTGCACAAGTTCATGCAGGCCTATCGCGGTGTCATGGTCAGCATGATCACACCTTTGTTTTATTTCTTCTTTGCCGTCTTTCCTGAACCTTCAGCCATCGAAAGGCGTGCAGCCTGGCTGAAATGGGCGCTGCTCCTGCTCGGTATTCTGTTTGCCATACCAGGAATGTCTGTTGGCGAACCTCGCCTGCCTGCCGCGCTGGCCCGCTGGATGCCCGGGGTTGAGCTCCGTATCCCACTTATTTTTGTCTATAGCACCGGAACGCTGGCTCTCGTCTCACTGGCTATGAATGCAATCGCCGCACCTACGCCAGAGGCTAAAAGAAAACTCAGGGTCATTTTGTGGGGGACCATGTTGGGTGTTGAACCGGTGCTGGTGGTAAGAGGCATCTCTGACTTTCGACATTGGCCGGTGCCCTTCTGGCTCGATTTCGCGAATATCCTGATGCTGGTGTTGTTCCCTCTGTCATTCGCGTATGCGGTGGTCAAACACCGCGTGCTGGAAATTCCAGTGCTGCTGCGGCGCAGCGCCAGATACCTGCTGGTGAAACAGGGATTCGTCGTTTTTGTGTTGCTGCTGGCCCTGGCGCTGAACGTAGTAGCGGCGATGTCGCTCTCACGAATGTTTCATCCGCAGCCTGCACTGGCCATGTCGCTGGGCACAAGCTTTGGCCTCCTGCTGGCGTGGGTCTCCGCACCTCAATTGCGGCGAGGCACGGAACGCATCGATCGCGCCTTCTTCCGCGGCGCTTACGATGCCAGAAAGGTGCTGCAGGACCTCGCGCAACGGGTGAGAAGAGTCAACAACAAGGAAGAGCTGGCTCCGATCTTGTATGAGCATCTGCAGATGGCGTTACATCCAAGTTCGCTCGCAATCTACCTGAAGAATTCAGGAGACTCTCTGCAGGCTGCAATCCTGAAACAGCCAGGACCGCAGGAGATTCCGCTATACTTCCCGGAGTTGGGTGGTGATTTCACTCGCGGAGAGCCGGTCGAAATCACGCCGCATATGGCACATAGCCTGGTCATCTCCGATCTGGTCGTGCTGCGTCCGGATTGTATTGCACCGGTGCTGGGACGCTCGGGCGAACTCATGGGGCTTTTTGTGCTGGGTATGCGTCTCTCAGAAGAGCCTTATTCCAGCGAAGACAAACTGCTGCTGGGCTCAGTAGCGAGCCAGGCGGGAGTGGCGCTTGAAAACATCCACTTGGCTGAGAGCATGGCCGAGCGACTGGAGGCAGACCGCCGCACCGCCCGCGAGATGCAGATTGCCCGCGAAGTACAGAAAAAACTTCTGCCCCAGGAGACTCCTCAACTCAAAACTCTGGATTACTGTGGCGCTTGTGTGCAGGCTCGCGCCGTAGGTGGCGACTACTATGACTTTCTCGATCTCGGCTCATGGCGCGTAGGACTGGCGCTCGCAGACATCGCGGGAAAGGGTATCTCTGGCGCCTTACTGATGGCCAACCTGCAGGCCAGCCTGCGCAGCCAGTATGCCCTGGCCGGAGAGGACCTTTCCCGGTTATTACTGGCCGTGAACCGGCTCTTCTTCAAGAACACTGAAAGCAATCATTACGCTACCATGTTCTTCGGCCTTTATGATGATTCCACCTGCAAGTTTGCATACGTGAACTGCGGCCATAATGCTCCGCTGTTGCTGCGCAGCGGCAATACTGTTGAGCGCCTCGAAGCCACTGCCACAGTGATGGGCTTGTTTGAACAATGGAGTTGCACGGTTGCCGAAGCGCAATTGGCTCCCGGGGACATTCTCGTCCTCTACACTGACGGCATTACGGAAGCCGCGAATCCTGATGGCGAAGAGTTCGGAGAAGAACGCCTGCTCAACCTCCTGCAAACGAATCGCGATCTGCCCGCCACTGACTTGCTGAAAAAAGTATTGACTGAAGTACAGCAGTTCAGTCCCGGAGAGCAGGGCGATGATCTCACGTTGATTGTGGCAAGGGTCGAGCAATGGTGGCGTCGTAAACGATACTAGCAATTACCCGTTTACCAGCCAGTCCAGCGCTTCCTGCCGGGTGGAAAAGTTCGGAATCTTGCGCCGGGAGAATGCCTGTACGGCATCATAGATCAGGCTTTGCAGGCCGCTGATGCCGAAGACGGCTGCACGCCTGACATAAGGCGCATTCGCAGCCACCATGGATTTGAGCGCCGCCACCGATTCCTGGTCAAAACTGGTTCCGCTCACGTCGCTTAGCGTAAGCACCGAGCCCGGCTGCTGGCCGGAAATGATCTTGTGTCCTTCCTCCGCAACCATCTTCATCATCGCGCCATTGCAATTCGAATAGTCGATGAACAACACCTTCCTGCCGCCGTGCTCGATGAAATGCACACGGCTGGACGGAGATGCGGGATTAGGCCGGGCGGGCAAAGACACTGCGGCGGATAAGCTCATGCAGGGCAGTGTAGGTTCTGCACAACCGGATGAGAAGATGACGAAAGTAAGGCGAGGAGCCTACACAGGAAACAGCAGTGAGGCGCGGCTCTCGGCTTCGGAAGAAACCACGGCAGTCATGCCCACTTCCCGCAGAACCGCTTCAACATCGGAAGTAATCGCCTGCAGGCGGCCTTCTTTGAGCACCAGCAATACATCGCCCAAGGCGTATCAGGTGCTTCGTGATCGCCTCTTCTGGCAAGAGTTCCGGCATAGGCAGTACTTCGCCCGTACAACTCCTTGGACCTCCAGCCTGGGCAGGTGCAGGAACAATTTGATTCGGGAAAGTGATTGATTGTAGCAAGTATTTAAAAGGTAAGTAGGTTTGGACGAAACCCGAAGCCCTTAGCCTTTAGTACAAGGAAACCGCAAAGTACCCGAAGAGCACAAAGAGCGATGGGTTCATTTACCCAGTTACCAAATTACTTATTTACCAATGAAGGAAGCGCTCTGCTGCCTCAATAATCGCTCCAATCAGCGATGAAGACGTTCGTCTCGTGTGGTTCTTTGCCGTTGCGGTTTGAGGCCCACACCAGCTTTTTTCCATCCGAGCTGAACATGGGGAATGAATCGAAGTCAGGAGCGTAGGTGATCCGCTCCAGGCCGCTTCCATCAATATTGATCAGGTACAGATCAAAATCGCGGCCATTTTTGGGATCAGCCATGTTGGAAGCAAAGATAATGCGCTTGCCATCAGGCAGGAAGTACGGAGCAAAATTGGCCGCACCGTTATTCGTGACCTGGCGCTTGTGGCTGCCATCGGCGTCCATCACCCAGATTTCCAGGTTGCCGGGTCGGATCAAGCCGCGCGCAAGCAGGTCTTTGTAGTCGGCAATTTGCTGAGGCGTTTTTGGATGCTCGGCGCGGTAGACGATCTTTTTGCCCTCGTACGACCAGAACGGGCCGCCATCGTATCCAAGTTCATGGGTCAACTGCTTCACGTGACTGCCGTCCGCATCCATGGTGTAAATGTCGAGATCACCATTACGCATGGAGGTGAAGACGATCTTCTTACCATCGCGAGTGATGGTAGCCTCGGCGTCATAACCCGGCGAGTTGGTGAGGCGACGCAGGTCGCTGCCGTCAGGATTGGCCGTGTAAATGTCATACGTATCGTAGATCGGCCACACGTATCCTCGAGAATAATCGGGCTTGGGCGGACACTCTGCACTGGCCGCATGGGTGGAAGAAAACAGGATGCGCTTGCCTGAAGGAAAGAAGTAGCTGCACGTGGTGCGTCCCTTGCCGGTGCTCAGGAGTTTGGGCGTCGCCGGCTTGCCGTCCGGC
>Ga0066662_10000369_pt1 | contig 19791 bp, 18 predicted proteins | sample GraSoiAngelo_111_FD_133939 | JGI IMG/M metagenome (GOLD analysis project Ga0066662, IMG submission 133939) | Grasslands soil microbial communities from the Angelo Coastal Reserve, California, USA - 14_0903_12_40cm | ecosystem: Environmental > Terrestrial > Soil > Grasslands | place: USA...
CGCCAGGAAGCTCTGCATCATCCAGATCACGAAGCTCGTGTTGAGGCCGGTGTAGATCAGGATCAGGCCCAGGCGAGTGTTCAGGAGGCCCCACTGCGCGAGCATGATGTAGAGCGGGATCACAAGCAGGATGCCCGGGATCATGCGAACGACCAGCGCCACCACCAGCGCCGAGTTGTTCAGCCCGAACCGCAGGTTGAACCGGGTCAGCGAGAACGCCGCCAGCGTGCCGAGCACGAGGCTGATCGTCACGGAGAAGACGACGATGATGATGCTGTTCTCGAGGAACGACGCGAAGTGATAGGTGTTGAACAGCCGGTTGTAGTTGTCGAGCGTCGGGTGGTGCGGATAGAGGGTGGTGGCGCCGAAGATGTCGACCGGCTGTTTGAGCGACGTGTCGAACATCCACCAGAACGGGAACAGCGCGATGAACAGGATGACGGCCAGCGACACGTACAGCCCGATTCGGTGCCATCTGCTGCTCATGACGCGGACCGCCGGAGCATACGCACCGCCACCACCATCAGGATCATGACCATTGCCAACAGCGACAACAACATCGCGGCCGCGTAGCCGTACTGGGAGTCGAGAAACGCTGTGTTGTATGCGTAGATCGAGATCAGCCTGGTGGACGTCCCCGGGCCGCCCTGCGTGAGGACGTAGATCTGGTCGAACGTGCCGATCGCGTCGATCGTCCGCAAGGTGATCGCCACGAGCAGCACCGGCACCATCATCGGCAGCGTGTGGTCGAAGAACACCCGCACCCGCCCGGCTCCGTCCACCCGCGCAGCCTCGAGCGGCTCCTGCGGCAGGGATTGGAGGCCGGCCAGGAGTATCAGGAAGATCAGCGGCGTCCACTCCCAGACGTCCACGACCACCACGGCGACGAACGCGCTGGTGTTGTGAGCGAGCAGGTTCGGCGGAGGCGCCCCGAACCACCCCCAGATCGTGTCGGTAACCCCGATGCCCGAGTCGTAGAGCAGCCGCCACATCACGCCGACCACCACCGGGGCGATCGTCATCGGCAGGATCAGGCCGACGCGGATCGGGCCGCCGAACCGGATCTCACGGGACACCAGCAGCGCCAGGCCGAGCCCGAGCACCGTCTCGATCGTCACGGCGCAGATCACGTACTTGGCGGTCGTCCGCATCGCCTCCCAGAAGAACTGGTCGTGCCAGACGATGTGGTAGTTCGTGAGCCCGTTGTATCCGAACTCGCGCCCGTACAGGTAATGCGTGACGCTCGCACGCACGCCGTAGAACAGCGGGTACAGCGACACCCCCGCCATGGCGACGGCAGCCGGCAGCAGCAGCAGGTAGGGCCCGCCGGGGACTCTCCGCCGGGCCCACGCCTGCTTCACCGGTGCCGTCGTCTGGGTCACCGATTCCTCAGTAGGTGCCCTGCTGCTTCAGGTAGGCCGTGATCTGGTTGGCCGCGGCCGTCAGGTGCTTCTGCGCGATCTGCGTGTAGCCGGACTTGGCCGAGATCGCCTCCACCAGCGCCTGGTTGAGCTCCGTTCCCAGCAGGTCCTCCATCTTCGGCTCGTCGGGCGTGCGCGGCTTGGGGATCGAGTTGTCGACGGCATCCGCACAGGCCGGCAGCCAGCGGTACTTGGCCGCCAGCGCCGGGTCGCGCAGCGCCGGCCCGGTCACGGCCACGCTGCCGCCGGACGCGAACTCGTGCTGCACCTTGTCCGACGTGAACCATTCGAGGAACTTGACGGCACCCTCGGTATTCGGAGCGGCCGACGCGATGCCGCAGATGAACGTGCCGATTGCCGGCCCGCTCTTGACCTGGGACGGTGTCGCGGCGAAGTCGATCTTCCCGACCACCTTCGACTGCGTCGGGTCATCGACCACGTGCGCGGTGCCGGTGTACTCGGTCATGGCCGTGCAGTGGCCCTGCAGCATCACGGCCGTCTCCTGGCTCGTATCGAAGGCCGCGACACCGGCGGGCATGTAGGGGATGAACGAGAACAGCCGCTCGAGCGCCGCGACGCCCTCGGGGCCGGCGAAGCCGGGCGACCAGTCGTCGTTCGCGAAGTTGCCGCCGTAGGAGTTCAGCAGCGGCAGGTACGTCTGCATGATCGGGTTGCCGGCGACGCCGCGGGCGGTCCACCCGTACAGGTTCGGCGGCTGGGACTTCGCCTTGGCGACCGCGGCGATGTCGTCCCACGTCTTTGGTGCGGACGGGAAGTAGTCCTTGTTGTAGTAGAGGATCTCGACGTCGTCGATGATGACGAGGGCGTAGAGCTCCGGCGTCGCGTTCGCGAACGCCTTCAGCCGCGGCCCGGACTTGGGCGGCCAGTAGCCCTGCTCGAGGCCCTTCTCGAGGATGTTCGGATTGACCTTGAGACCGAGCTTGCTCAGGCTCTGGATCGCCCCGCCGGCCGCGTACTCCGGCACCCAGTTGTCGTCCATCACGTAGATGTCGTAGGCACCGGTCTTCTGCAGGCCGTCGGTCTTGGAGTTCTGGTACCAGGCGTTGTAGTTCGTCTCGTGCCACTTCGTCTGGATGCCGGTCTCGGCCGTGAACTTCTTCAGGAAGACGTCGCGGAACGGCACCATGGCCGGGTCGGAGAAGCTCCCGATCGTGATCGAGCCCCCGGCCTTGCCGCCCGACGAGCTGCTGCTTCCGCCGCCACACGCGGCCAGGAGCGGCGAGAGGCCGAGCGCCGCGCCCGTTCCGACCGCGCCCTGGATCACCTCCCTGCGTGTGTACGAGCGCGTGACACGCTCACGACTCTGGTTGTCGCTCATGCTCCGCTCCTTCGGTTGGGGGGCCGTTCCGGGAGATCGCATCTCCGCTGCCGACATCGAACAGGTGCAGGTGGCCGGCGGTCGGCAGGACGCCGCAGGCGCTGCCGACCGCGGGGTTGACCGTGGCGCCGGCACGCAGGTTGATCAGGTCCTCGCCCACGCGCAGCGCGATCAGCGTCTCGTTGCCGAGCGGCTCGACGACGTACACCTCCGCGGCGAGCGCGCCGTCGGTGCCGGCATCCACCATCGCCGCGTGCTCGGGCCGAAAGCCCAGCTTGGCGGGGCCGCGATGATCGGAGCGGCCCAGCGCGATGCTGCCGCACGGGTGGTTGAAGACGCCGCCGCTGACCTCGCCGGATAGCACGTTCATGGGCGGCGAGCCGCAGAACCGGGCGACGAACAGGTTGGCCGGATGGGCGTAGAGGTCGGCCGGCGCGGCCAGCTGCTGGAGCTCGCCGTCATGCATCACCGCCACCAGATCGGCCATGGTCATCGCCTCGACCTGGTCGTGGGTGACGTAGAGCGTGGTGATGGCCAGCTCGCGCTGCAGCCGCTTGATCTCGATCCGCATCTGCAGCCGCAGCTGGGCGTCGAGGTTCGAGAGCGGCTCGTCCATCAGGAAGGCTCGCGGCTCGCGCACGATCGCGCGAGCCAGCGCCACGCGCTGGCGCTGGCCGCCGGAGAGCTGCCGCGGCATCCGGTCGAGCAGCGGTGTGATGGAGAGCATCTCGGCCACCTGGGCCACGCGCTCCTGGCGCAGCTTCTTGTCGACCTTCCGGACGCGGAGCGGATAGGCGATGTTGTCGCCGACGCTCTTGTGCGGATAGAGCGCGTAGCTCTGGAACACCATCGCCACATCGCGGGCGCGCGGCTCAAGGCGGGTGACATCCTTGTCCCCGATGTACACGTGCCCGGACGAGGGGTCCTCGAGCCCGGCCAGGATGCGCAGCGCGGTCGTCTTTCCGCAGCCGCTCGGTCCCAGCAGCGCCAGGAACTTGCCGTCGGGCACCTCGAGGTTGAGGTCGCGCAGCGCCGGCACGCTCCCGAACATCTTGCCGACCCCGTCGTACCGCACCTGCATCAGGCCGCCTCCGCGGTGGCCGCGGCCGTCGACCCGCGCACGATCAGCTCGGTCGGCATGACGACGCGCTGGGCGACGTGACGGTGCTCGGAGATGGCCGACAGCAGCATCTCCACCGCCAGGCGCCCCATCTCCACCGCCGGCTGGCGCACGGTGGTGAGGCTGATCCGGGCGTGCGCAGCCATCCGGATGTCGTCGAACCCGACAACAGACACGTCCTCCGGCACGCGCCGTCCGCGCCGCGCCAGCTGGTCGATCAGCTCGATCGCCACCACATCGTTGGTGCAGCACACGGCCGTCGCGTCGTCGACCCCGCGTGCTGGCTCGAGCCCCCGCCTGGCCAGGGCCGCGCGCACCGCCTCCGGCCGCACGTCCACCTGCTCCTCGCGCGCACCGGAGTGCATGAAGAACACCCGCCGGTGGCCGAGCTCGAGCAGGTGGTCGACGACCTGCTCCATGGCCGCGTCCTCGTCGACCTCGATCACGCCCAGCCTCGCGTCGGCAGCCGGGAACGACACGACCACCACCGGGATGCCGCGGTCGAGCAGCTCCGCCAGGATCGCCGATCCGGCCGTGACAGCGGGAAAGATCACCCCGTCCACGCGACGGCCGACCAGCGCGTGCACCTGCGCCTCCTCGAGCTCCGGGTCGTTCTCCGTCTCGGCGACCAGCACGGCGAAGCCGTCGCGGTGGGCCCGCCGCTCGATCTCGATCGCGATCGTGGCGTGGAACGGGTTGAGCGCGTCGGGGATGGAGACGCCCAGCGTGTGCGTCGTTCGCCGCTTCAGCGAGCGTGCCACCTCGTTCTGGCGATATCCGAGCTGATCGATCGCCTCCAGCACCCTCCGCCGTGTGGACTCGGAGACCGGGGCGGTGTCGTGCAGGACGTTGGACACCGTCGCCACGGAGACGCCGGATCGCTGCGCCACGTCGCGCATCGTCACGGTCACGCCGCCACCTGGTCGAGCGCGGCGACGATCGCCGCGTGCGAACGGCGGATGCCGTCCTCGGCGGCGTAGCGTGGGTCCTCCTGCTCGATCGAGACGTCGCCGTCGTAGCCGGCCGCACGGAGCGCCGCCAGCAGCTGCGCCCACTCCTCCACCGGCCGGCCCTCCCCCACCGCGGCGAAGTGCCAGGTGGCGGTGTCGGGATCGACGGGGAAGCGGAAGTCGAACACGCCGTCGACCGCGATCCGGTCCGGGTGAAGCAGCGTGTCCTTCCCGTGGCAGAACGAGATGCGGTCTCCGAGCTCGTCGACGACGCGCCGCGCGTCGATGCCCTGCCACCAGAAGTGGCTGGGGTCGAAGTTGACGCGGATGTTCTCGCCACCCGCTTCGGCCACGCGGCGGAAGCTGCCCGGGTTGTACGCCAGCGCGCCGGCGTGCAGCTCGAGGCAGATCCTCACGGACGGCGCCGCGGCGCGCGCCCACTCGCCCAGCTCGCGCCAGAACGGGGCGACCACCTGCTCGAACTGCCAGTTCCAGAGCGACTCGTCGTCGGCGGCCACCGCCCACGGCGCGAACACCGCCTCGCCGCCTCCTCGGCGCCCGCCCGGGCATCCGCTCATCGTCACCACGCGCTCGACGCCGAGCAGCGCGGCCAGCTCGATCGCGCCCCGCAGCCGCGCCGCATGCTCCCCCGCGATCGCGGGGTCGGGGTGGAGCGGGTTGCCGGCGGCATTGACGCACGAGAGCGCGAGGCCGTGCTCGGCCAGCTGACCCTGGAGGCGATCACGCTCGCCGAGCTCGCGGAGCATGAGGTCGAGCGGCAGCTGCTCCGGCGCCTTTGCCCAGCCGCCCACGCCCATCTCGATCGCTTCCAGCCCCTCCACCGCGCACCATGCGAACGCCTCCTCCCGCGAGAGGTGGGCCAGGCCGTCGTTGAAAACGCCGATCCGCAGGTGGTGCTCCGTCTGGTGGTTGAAACGTTTAAATGAGTCGCGTATCTTCTGCCGCGAAACCGAGGATGTCAAGGGGGCGATCCCGTGCCCGATGCGGCCGGCGAGCTGGAAGCGGTGGTGATGGGCAGGGTCTGCGTCGACCTCTATCCCATGCAGCTCGAGACCCCGCTCGAGCAGGTGGACGGGTTCCACAAGTACGTCGGCGGCTTCGCCGGGAACGTCGCAACCGGCCTGGCCAGGCTCGGCGTCCGCACAGCGATCGTGTCGGCGGTGGGCGACGACGGCCACGGCCGCTACGTGCGCGCCTGGCTGGAGGAGCAGGGCGTGGACTGCAGGTGGCTCGGCGTCCACCCGACGCTGCGTACCGCGCTCGCCTTCTGCGAGGCGTGGCCACCTGACCGGTTCCCGATCACCTTCTACCGGACGCCGACCTGTCCGGACTGGGAGCTGACGGCGTCGTCGCTCGACCTGCAGGCGATCGGCCGCGTACCCCTCGGCTACGTCAGCGGAACAGGCTTCGCCGTCGAGCCGTCGCGGCTCGCGACCCAGGCGGTGCTGGAGGCCCGGGCCGAGGCGGGCGGGCAGACCACCGTTCTCGACCTCGACTGGCGCGAGGTGCTCTGGCCCGACCCGGCGGAGTATGCGCTGTGCATGCGGGCGGCCGCGCGGATGGCCCACGCGGTGCTCGGGTCGGATGAGGAGATCGCCGCCGCCGTGGGGGGCGTCCACCCGGAGCGGTTGATGGCGCTCGGCCCCGAGGTCGTCGCGCAGAAGCACGGTCCACGCGGGGTGACGGTGCACCGGCGCGGTGGGGGCTCCGCGGCGGTCGAGCCGCACGCCGTCGAGGTCGTGAACGGCCTCGGCGCAGGGGACGCATTCGCCGCGGCATTCGGATGGCGCCTGCTGCGCGGCGACAGCCCCGTCGACGCGGCCGGCTGGGCCAACCGGGCGGGCGCCCACGTCGCCGGCCGGCTGGGATGTTCCATCGCCATGCCATACCAGGAGGACCTGCAATGAGCCCGGAGCTGATCCTGCGCAACCCCGCGCCTCCCATCACGCCCGAGAGCGCGGGCTGGCGCTGGCTCGCGTATCGCAATGGGCCGGTGAGCGGCGAGGAGCGGATCGAAACCGGCGAGTACGAGGTCTGCTTCGTCAACCTCGGCGGCCGCCTGGAGGCGAGCGTCGACGGCCGGACGTACGACCTCGGCCACCGCGCGACCCCGTTCGACGAGCTGCCGCATGCGCTCTACGTTCCCCCGCACACGGACGTTGTCGTTGCAGGCGACGGATGGCTCGCGCGGTGTGCTACGCGGGCCGAGAGCACGCACGCCGGCGAGGTGCGGGCGATCGACCCCGAATCGATCCGCGTGGAGGTGCGAGGGGCGGGCAACGCGACCCGCCAGATCAACCACATCATCCCGCCGGAGTTCCCCGCACACCGGCTGCTGGTCGTGGAGGTGCTGACGCCCGCCGGCAACTGGTCGTCGTTTCCCCCGCACAAGCACGAGCAGGCCAACCTCCCGGTCGAGAACGACCTCGAGGAGGTCTACGCCTACCGGTTCGCGGCACCGGAGGCCTTCGGCGTCCAGCGGCTCTACAGCCGCGACGGCTCGCTGGATGAGACGTGGACGGTGCGCGACGGCGACGTGGTGCTCGTGCCGCGCGGCTATCACCCGTTCTGCAGCGCCCACGGCTACGACGGCTACTACCTGAACGCGCTGGCCGCGGAGGCGCGCTCGATGGCGGCGCAGGACGATCCCGACCTGGCCTGGACACGCGGCACCTGGGACGGCATGCAACGCGATCCACGCGTGCCGCTGACCGGGAAGGAGACCACATGAGAGTTGCAAACGCTCCCGTCTCGTTCGGCATCTTCGAGCTGACCAGCGATGACGGCGGGCTGCCGAGCCCGGTGGCCGTCCTCGATGCCATGGCCGACGCGGGCTACGAGGGGACGGAGCTCGGCCCCCCGGGGTACTTCGGCGACGCACGGGGCACGGCCGAGGCGCTCACGGAGCGAGGGCTGGAGCTCGTGGGATCGTTCCTGCCGTTGCGCCTCTCGCGGCAGGAGCATGTGGAGGAGGACTTCGCCTTCCTCGACCGCACGCTCGGGATCCTCGACGCGACGACCCCCGACGGCGGCGAGCGGCCGGTCGTGCTGATCTCCGACGCGTTCGTCGAGCCCGACCGGATCGCCGGGGCGGGGCGGATCGAACAGCTGCCGGAGACCTGGCTCGGCGATGCCCGCTTCGGCCTGCTCGTGGACAACGCCCACCGCGCGGCGGAGCGCTGCCATGCGCGCGGCTATCAGCCGGCGTTCCACTACCATGGCGGCACCTACGTGGAGACGCCGCGAGAGATCGACCGGTTCGCCGAGCGCCTCGATGCCTCCCTGCTCGGGTTCTGCTTCGACAGCGGGCACTCGGCCTTCGGCGGCGGCGACCCCGTCGGCTTCCTCGACGTCTACGGCGAGCTCGTCACGCACGTGCACCTGAAGGATGTCGACGGCGCTGTGATGGAGCAGATCCGCACCCGCGGCCTCGGGCTCGAGGAGGCGTGGCGTCGAGGCGTCTTCTGCCGCTTCGGCGAGGGGGCCGTGAACATGCGTGACGTCGTCGGCCGGCTTCGATCTGCGGGCTATGACCGATGGGTCGTGGTCGAGCAGGACCGGTTCATCCAGCCCGGGCAGACCGTCGCCGACCTGGCCGCCGACCAGGCGCACAACCGGGACGTGCTCCGCGAGATCGGGATCTGACGGGGTGGGCGGCTCGCGGCCGCCCACCCCGATCACGATCAGGACGCCTGCACCACCGGGTCGCCGACCGTCACCGGCTCCGCCGGCTCGTAGCTGGCCGTGTAGCCGATGGCGCGGCCGAGCGCAGCGCCGATCGTCAGGCCGGCCGCCTGCATCAGCGCGGGGACGTACGGCGCCCGCACGTCGCGCCGGTGCGCGTGGGCGATCACCGCCATCCGCAGGGGGTTGGGCAGGCCCTTGCGGTTGGTCTTGCCGTCACGTGCGAGGCCGAACATCGTCTCGATCAGCGCCTCGAACTCGAGCGCCGGTCGCACCTGGCACACGAAGCGGGCGTCGGTCTCACCGGCGTTCCAGAACCGGTGCACCGTCCCGGCGGGCACGACGACGGTCTCCCCGGGCGTCGCGACCAGCTTCGTGCGGCCGGCGAGGAAGCCGACCTGGCCCTGGAGCACCTCGAAGCGCTCCTCCTGCTCGGGATGCACGTGCGCCCCGGCCACGGCGCCGCCGGGCGACACGATGCACTCGACCTCGACCAGCTCCCCACCCGTGTCGGCGGCGGTCTGACGGAAGATCAGCGTCTCGCCGCTGATCGGGTTCGTGAGGATCTCACCTGTGCGAATCATTGTTGGTTGTCCTTTCAGAGAACATGCGGTTGATGCGCCACATGTTCTCGTCAGAGGCAACCCGAAGCAGTGGTGTTATCCCCCCGGCCGCGGGACGGGCAGCAGGTGTCTCGCAGTCGGGGCGGCCGACCCCGCGCCGGTCACCCGGCCTGAACGGGGTCGGCTGCCGCGCGCAGCCGGATCGCGGGCTGCGCCTGGTCGTAGCCCTTCAGCTCGAGCACCTCCGGTGCCGTGGCGAGCTGCCGCTCGCCAAGCCATCCATGGACGCGCGTGTACGCCTCTTCGCTGAGCAGAAGCTCGCCGGCACCAGCCTTGGCCTGTAGCCGCGCCGCGAGGTTCGTCGTCGAGCCGAGCACCGAGATGTTGGCGCCTGACACTGTCCGCCCGACCACGGCCGGGCCAACGGCGACGCCGATCCCCACCCCGAGGTCGAGCAGCGCCGCCTTTCCGGCGAGGGCGAGCGCCGCCTCGACGGCATCCCGCGTATGGTCGACGCTGCTGCCGGTGGCGTTGAACGTGGCCATGACCGCGTCTCCGGCGAACTTGTCGACCAGGCCGTTTCGGCGGCCGATCTCCGCGGCGGCCCACCGGTGCAGGGCTGCGACGCGGTCGGCCAGGTCGGCGGGAGCTGTCGCCGACGCCATCCTGGTGTAGCCGCGGACGTCGGCGAAGAGGACGGTGACCATCCGCTCCCCGGCCGTGACGAACTCCGGCTCGCCATCTCGGTGGGCGCTGGCCACGTCGGGCTCGGGAACGACGACACCGGCGGAGCGCGCTGCGGCCTTCGCCGACGCCACGATCAGGCCGGCTGCGCTGTCCGCTGCCAGTCCTGCGATGAGGTCGAGACGCCGCTCGGCGGCCTGCCGATCTCCGGCCCTCGCGACCGCCTCGGCCGCGAGGATCCCGGCGCGCCACTCCGCCAGCCGGAAGCCGCGCTCACCCGCCGCCGCCGCGACGCTGTCGAGCAGCTCGGCGGCCCCTACGGCGTCGCCCCTTGCCAGCAGGATCCGCCCCCGCGCCTCATCCAGCGGCACAGAGCCCAAGGCCGCCGGATGCCCGCCCGCCGTGTCCACCATCGCCTGTGCCTCGTCGACCAGGCCGGCGGTCACCAGCGCCTCAGCGGCCAGCGCGATCGAGTCGCCGTACGCCGCGAGCTGCGCTGCGTGCTCCGCAATCTCGCGGGCGAGCGCGACCGCCTCGTCCACCCGGCCGGTCGCGAGCCGGACGCGGATCTGTGGGGCGGCGTCGTAGACGATGTCCTGCAGCTCGGTGCGCGCCTCTGGCAACGGCAGCCGCGCGGCGGCCTCGTCCACACGGCCAAGCTCCATGAACACCTCCGCCAGCTCCACGGTGCTGCGCCAGCGCGTCTTCTCCTTCGGCGCCGCCTCGACCGCCGACTCAGCCTCGGCAAGCGCCTCCGGGAGCCGCCCCGCTATCCGCAGGACCCAGCTGTTGGCCACCGCGATCATGTCGGTGATGACCCTGGGGCCCGGCTCGGCGGCGAGGGCGTCGAGACGGGCGGACACGCCCGCGGTGACCATGTGCAGCCGCGTCCACGCCTCGTTGTATGCGATGTTGTGAGCAATGAACGAGTAGCCGCGCCTGCGGGCCTCGTCGAACGACTCGTCCATCAGGCGCCAGCCGTCCTCGAACTCCCCCTCATCCAGCAGCGCGAAGCCGAGCCATGACGTCGCCCACACCCGCTCGAAGTCGGCCCCCGCCCCCCGCGCCACCTCGAGTGCCCTCATCGCGGTTTCGACGGCCCGTGGATCGAACTCGAACTTGTAATGGCCGGCGAGGCGCATGTAGGCATGCGATAGCTCCGCCGAGGGGCCGCCCCGCTCCAGCACCTCCACGGCGAGGAGCGTCTGCTCCAGGGCCTCGACCGACCGTCCCTGCTCCCATGCGCACCGCCCGAGCACGATCCGAAATGCAGCCGCCTCGAGCTCCTCCCCCATGCGCTCCAGGCCCGCGATCCCCGATGACAGCACCTCGAGCGCCTGCCCGGTCCTGTCCTCCATCCACAGGGCACGGCCCATGCGGCACAAAAGCCGCGACCGTTGGAGCTCGTCGTGCGTGTATGGCAGCGCATGCTCGAGCAGCCGCAGCGCCTCGGAGAAGGCCAGCGTCGCCTCCATCCCCTCGGCCGCCTCGACGCAGAGCGGCACCGCCTCGTCGAAGCGTCCGGCGCCGAGCAGGTGCCTCGCGCGCTCGAGCGCCGTGCCCCCCGCCCGCTCGGCAGCATCGGCAGCCCGGCTGTGGATCTCCTGGCGGCGCGGCAGCACGACCTCGTCGGCAACCGCCTCCTGGGTCATCGCATGGCGCCACTGGTAGAGGGCCCTGCCAGGATCGAGCTCGTCCAGGAGCTGCTGACGGACGCCGACCGCAAGCGCCTCGCGGACGTCCTCCTCGGCCGCATCGGCAACCGCCACGAGCGTCGAGTAGTCGAACGTCCGACCGAGCACGGCGGCCGCCTCGAGCACCCTGGCCTCCGCTCGGCCGAGGCGTTCGAAGCGCAGGATGATCGTGTCGCGGACGGTCTCGGGGATGCGAAGATCGGCGCGGCGATCCCAGCCATCGGCGGTGCGGAAGATGTCCCCCCGGTCGATCGCCTCGCGCAGCATCTCCTCGAGCACGAACGGATTGCCCTCGGTTCGCTGGTGCATGATGTGGCGGAACTCGAGGCTCACGTCCGCCTCGTCGAGGATCGCCGCCACCATCTCGGCGAGCTGGTCTTCGTCCAGCGCTGTGACCTGGACCGTGTCGACCAGGCCGGACCGCCGCCAGGCCTGCACCACGGGCGCGAGCGGGTGACGCCGGTCGAGCTCGTCCGACCGGTAGGTCACCAGCACCATCGCCCGCATCCCGCCGATGCGGCGCGCCAGGTGGTCGAGCAGCTCCCGCGTCGCCGCGTCCGCCCAGTGGATGTCCTCGACGATCAGGAGCAGGCCGTGGTCGCGCGCGGCGAGGCCGAGCAGCGCGACCACCGCCTCGAACAACCGCAGCTTGGCCTGGCCCGGGTCGCCGACGGGAGCCACCTCGCCGTCGTCGGCGAGCTGTGGGAACAGCTGAGCAAGCTCCCTCCGGGCGGCGCCGAGCGAGACGGCGAGCTGGGCCACGTCCTGCCGGGCCAGGTGGTTGCCGATCGCCTCGACGATCGGCAAGTACGGCAACGGCAGCTCGGCCTCACTGCAGGCCCCCGACAGCACCTCCCAATCCAGCCGCCGAGCCCGCTTCGCAAGCTCGGAAGCAAGCCGCGTCTTGCCCATGCCGGCCTCGCCTCCGAGCGCCACCATGCGCCCGCTCCCTCGGTGAGCCGCGAGCAGGGCGTCCTCGAGCTCGAACAGCTCGCGTTCTCGTCCCACGAGCGTGGCGCAGAGCACACGATCCATCATGCTGGATTGTCGCATCCACCGCGCGTCGGGAGCGCGCCTGGCTAGACGGCGACCATGCGCAGGTGCCCGCCGAGCCCGCTCACCTCGACGAAGCGCTCGACCGCCTCGCTGGGCACGATGTCGAACTCCACCCCCGACTTCTCGGCACGCAGCGCACCGTGCAGCAGGCAGCCGATGCCCGTGGAATCGATGAACGTGACCCGGCTGAGATCGACCCGCACCGCGGCTGCGTCTTGCAGCTCCGCCCGCTCGAGCGCGTCGATCAGCTTGTTGCACGTCCCCACGTCGACCTCGCCGGCGCACCGCACCGTTGCCACACCTGGCTCCATCAGCACCTGCACGTCGAGGATCGGCATCTGAACATGCTCGCTACCCACGCCTGGAGAGCCGGTAAACCCGCAGGGAACCGGCTCACAGGAGGTGCGAACGGCCGTTTCCAGGATCAGCTCAGCGGGTAGCAAGCGGCCACTGGCGCGGCGTCCGCGACCTCGCACAGGCCCTACCCTGCGGCGCCGCGCCACACCCTCCTTGCGGATGGACAGCTAGGCGGCGCGGTCCACGCCGTGGCGCTTCGCCTGATACATCCGCTGGTCGGCAACCCGGATCAGGTCGTCGGGCGTCGCGCCGTCCCGCGGATGCACGGCGATGCCGATGCTGGCGCTGAGCGCGAACTGGCCCGCATTCGTCGTCACCGGTGCCCCCAGCGCCGCCCGGATATGCTCGGCTCGTTGTGACGCCAGTTCGTCGGCCCGGTCGGCCGGAAGCCCGCGCAGCAGCACGACGAACTCGTCGCCGCCGTGCCGGGCCACCAGGTCCTCGCCCCGCACGATTCCGCGCAGCCGCAGCGCGACCTCGGATAGCACCGCGTCGCCCGCGGCGTGGCCATACGTGTCGTTGACCGCTTTGAAGCCGTTCAGGTCGACGAACAGCAGGCCGGTGGATCGGTCGCCCGGCTGCTCCATCGCCTCGGCCATCGACTCGTAGAGCGCCCGCCGGTTTGCCAGCTGCGTGAGCCCGTCCTGGTACGCCATCTGCGTCAGCGCCATCTGGGCCGCTCGCCGCTGGAGGTCGAGCTCGTCCCGCTCGACGAACAGCAGCGCCAGCCGCAGCAGCACCAGCACCGCGATCAGCGCGCCGATCAGGGCGAGGACACGCACGTCGTTGACACGCGTCGCCGCATCGAAACCGATCGTGGCAGGCGTGGCGAGCAGCGCCGCCGTCAGCAGCGCCAGGCGCGGGAGTGTCAGGCGGCCGTAGGGAGAGGCGGTGTTCTCGGCAGTCGCCCGGGCGGACGGCGACAGCGCGGCCGCTCCCAGCAGCACGTAGAAGGCGAAGTAGCCGATGTTCACCCACGAGCCCGGCGTGAAGCTGGAGTCGATCCGCATCCGGGCGTAGATCACGTCGGTGACGAGGACCGTCGCAAACGCCGCGGTCGCCCAGCGGATGGAGGTGTTTCGCAGGCCACCTGCGAAGGCCAGCTGGATCACGCCCACCAGCAGCAGGTAGTCCATGGTCGGATAGATGACGGTGACCGCAGCTGCCAGCGCGGAGCTCTGATGCGCCTCGGCCGATGGCGCGATGGCGGCGAACCAGATCAGAAGCCCCGCCGCGAGGCCGACGATCGACGCGTCGACGATGTCGGACGCGCGCGGGCGCCCACCGCGCACGAACAGCGCGAGGGCAACCAGCAGGGGCAGGTAGGCGACGATGTAGAGCACGTCCGCGGCCGAGGGAAATGGCGCCTCGCTGCCGGTGACCCATCGATAGCAGTTCCAGGCGGCATCGCCGCCGACCCAAAGCACGATGCCAAACAGCAGCGCCGTCCATGCTGAGCCGTTACGGTTGCGCCGGTTGCCGGCCCAGATCGCGGCCACGCCGCTGAGGCCGATCAGCTGGTAGACGACGTGGCTGGCATCCGGCCCGAGAGGCAGCACGAAGTACGCGGCGCTGAGCGCGGAGCCGATTGCCAGGTACGCGAGCACGGCGGCATTGCGCTGACACATGAGGCGCAGTTCAGGCATCCATGGAGATATCGCCTCAGCAGGGGGAGCAATCGATCCCCCACGCGGGTGATGCTGGCGAGATGATTGATTTCACGGCGCCGTGCGGTCTGAGCGATAGGTGGGCAAGCAGCGCAAGGATCGAGCGAGGGCCGATATCGGGAATATCGGCCCGACCGAGGACGCCGCGATGCGCAGACCTACCGGTCGCAGTCACCACACGTTCGGCAATTACCCACGGTCAGACGGTCAGACGTGCGGAGTCGTGGAATCAATCATCTAGAGCCCCTTGGCGGCCCAGGGGTACGTCGTGTCGGGCTTGAAGCCGGCCGGTTGCTTGCCCTCGACGATCGTGATCACCTGGTGGTCCTGCAGGGTCAACTTCCCAAGCTGCGTGTTTGGCGTGCCGTTCACCCACATCTCGACGCCGCCGCAGTACCCGCCGATGCACTGGGAGTTGAAGCGGACACCCCAGACGTTGAAGACATCCTGCAACGGCGGGGCGAAGTGCTTCTCCCCCGCTTCCATGTGGATGATGCCGGTGTCGTCGTGCGTGTGGATCGCGGCCAGCGTCTGGGTGGACGGGTCGATGCCGACCTGCGAGGGGATCGGCGTCTTCCGCCCATCGACGTACAGCGTGATGTGCACGTGGAAATGCGTTTGGTAGGCCATGGTGGCGCTCGAGGCCGGCAGGCCCATGGCGGCGATCGCCTGCTGCAGGTTGTCGTAGTTCGGCGGCCAAGTGCCCTGGCTGACTGGATCGAACGTCGCGGTCGAGTTGCGCTGCGTGATCACCGCCGGCGTGGCGCCACTTGTGCCGCTGCTCGAGGATCCGCCGCGCGTCACGACGATCGCCGCCACGATGGCGATCGCCGCCACCAGGATGGCGCCCCCCACGACCCAGGCCCAGGCCGGGACGCCGCCGCCGGACGACGGCCTGCGGCCCTTGCGGGAGATACCCTCCCCGGTGCCGAGGCGCCGCGCCTTGTTCTCGTTCGTGCGCTGCTTTTGCCGCTGGCTCACGGCTCGGCACTATAGACTCGAGCCCCGATGGCCGACGGCAGCAGCGCTCACGCCGCCGTGCGGTTCTGCCCCTTCTGCGGGCAGCCGCTCGGCAGCTTCTTCGGTGCTCGGATCGAGGGCGGCGGCGCATGCTGCGACCGCTGCGGGGAATGTTTCAGGGTGATCGGCGTTAATGACAGTGAGGACTTCGATGACGTCCCGGAGGGCACGACGGGCCGTTTGCATAGGACTGGAGAGCAATGACTGAGATTCGCGACGTGATCGTCATCGGCGGCGGTCCCGCCGGGTACACGGCCGCGCTGTACGCCGCTCGCGCGAACCTGCGCCCGCTGGTGTTCGAGGGCTTCGCCTACGGCGGCCAGCTGATGATCACGAGTGATGTCGAGAACTACCCGGGCTTCGAGGAAGGCATCATGGGGCCGGAGCTGATGGCCACGATGCGCAAGCAGGCGGAGCGCTTCGGCGCCGAGCTGGTCGCCGATGACGTGACAAGGGTCGACTTCTCTGAGCGTCCGTTCAAGGTCTACGTCGGCGATGACGAGCACCTCGCCCGCGCGGTGATCGTCGCCACCGGCGCCACCGCCCGCCAGATCGGGCTGCCCAGCGAGCGACACCTGCAGGGCATGGGTGTGAGCTACTGCGCCGTGTGCGACGCCGCGTTCTTCCGCGACAAGCACGTGATCGTCGTCGGCGGCGGCGACAGTGCGATGGAGGAGACGAGCTTCCTCGCGAAGTTCGCCTCGGACGTCAAGCTGGTGCACCGTCGCGACGAGTTCCGGGCGTCGAAGATCATGATCGACTATGCGCGCTCGAAGCCGAACGTCGAGTTCATCACCAATGCCGTGGTGGACGAGGTGCTCGGCGCCGACGAGCAGAAGGTGACCGGCGTCCGCCTGAAGGACACTGTGAGCGGCGAGACCCGCGACCTCCCGGCGGACGGGCTGTTCGTGGCGATCGGCCACGACCCGACGACGGGGCTGTTCCGCGGCATCCTCGATATGGACGAGGCCGGCTACCTGATCACGAAGGACGGGTCGACCGCGACCAACATCGAGGGCGTCTTCGCAGCAGGCGACGTGGTCGACCACACGTATCGCCAGGCGGTGACGGCGGCAGGCATGGGCTGCATGGCGGCGCTGGACGCGGAGCGCTGGCTCGCGCACGCGCAGCCGGCAGAGACGCCGGCGGCTGCCTCCAACGTAGCCTGAATCCACGCGACGGCAAGGCCAGTACGCTTCCCCCATGGCGCGCTACTGGATCTGCCCGAACTGCGGCACCCGTGCGATCGATGACGACGGCCGCGACGGCCTCTCCCACCAGCAGGTGGGGTGCGCGAAGTGCGGATTCGGCTTTCTCTTCGAGCTGCTCGAGGACTTCTACCCGCCGGCCAACGCCGGCTTCGTCGCCTGCGACAACGACACGCGGGTGCTGTCCTGCGGCAAGGGCGTCTTCGAGCTGACCGGATACGGGGAGGGCGATGTGCTCGGGAAGCCGCTCGTGCAGGCGTTCGGCCTGTCCGGCTTCGCCGAGGACGCAAACCCTGTCGCGACCGTGATGGAGTGGGGCGTGCGAAAGCTCGACCAGCCGCTGATGCTGCGCCACCGAAGCGGGCTCGAAAAGGCGGTGCGGGTCGATCTGTTCCCCGCGTATGACGAGGACGGCGGGCTGCTCGCATCGATCGCGCCGCGGCGCGAGGAGTAGGCGAGCCCCGCCCCGCCGCCGGGGCGCGTGCAGCAACCCCGCGGTGATCACGCCCCCAGCCCGTCCAGCTCACGCTCCACCAGCGCCTGGAACCGCTCCACCACCTCCAGCTGCCGCAGGCGGCGGTCGACGAGCCGGCGCTCGCTGGCCTCGTCGGTGCCCGTGAGGACTCCGAGGGACTCGAGCACCGCCGTGTCGCGCGCCCCCAGCTCGTCCCGGGCCGAGCGCTCCAAATCCAACCAGGCCAGGCGCATCCGGGCGCAGTCGAGGTCATCGCGCAGCCGCTCGGCGTGCCGCGACAACCGTTCCGCATAGAGCTCGATCTCGATCCGTGTCATGCCGGGATCATGCGGCCTGGCACTGTGACGGAACAAGGCCCGCACCGTCACGACCTCGCGCCGTTACACGCGCGACGACGGGCACACGTCGTTCACCGCGCAGGCCTCGCAGCGGGGACGGCGTGCATCGCACACGCGGCGGCCGTGGAAGATCAGCACGTCCGACACCTGCAGCCAGCGCTCGCGCGGGAACAGCCGCATCAGCGCCCGCTCGACCTTGACCGGGTCGGTATGCCGCGTCAGCCCGAGCCGTCGGGAAACCCGTCCCACGTGGGTGTCGACGGCGATGCCGTCGCGTCGCCCGAAGGCATTGGAGGACACCACCGCCGCCGTCTTGCGGCCGACGCCGTGCAGCGTCACCAGGTCGTCGAGCGTCTCGGGGACCCGCCCATCGAACCGCTCGACGATGTCCGCACACGCCGCCCGGATCGCCTTCGCCTTGTTGCGGAAGAACCCGGTCGGCCGGATCATCTCCTCCAGCTCCGCCGGCGGCAGCGCGAGATAGTCCTCGGGGGTGCGGCAGCGACGGAAGAGCGGCGGGGTAACGACGTTGACCCGGGCGTCCGTGCACTGGGCGGAGAGGATGGTCGCGACCAGCAGCTCGAGCGGCGTCGTGTAGTCGAGCGCGATACGGGCACCGGGATGCTCGGCCGCAAGGCGGTCGAGTATCGCCACGGCGCGCTCCGAGCGGGCGCTCACCCGGGCAGCGCCGGGCCGGCGCACAACACGTCGAGGGCCGGGCAGTCCGCACACCACGCGCCCGGCCGCGCCTCGAACCGTCCCTCCAGGATCGGCCCGAGCGATGCGCGGATCCCGTCGCGAAGGGCATCGGCGTCGCCGGCGTCGAAGGTGCGCACCGCCACCGCATCGGGCCCGTCGAGAAAGGCGTAGGCCACCTCCACCGTGCGGGCACCGCCCAGCAGCGCGGCAAGCGCGTAGATCGCCACCTGGTGGCGGTAGCTTCGCTCGACCAGCTCGTCCGGGGACAGCTCGCCCAGGCGGTTGGTCTTGTAGTCCACGACCAGGGCCGCCCCGTCATCACCGCGGTGGTAGAGGTCGAACCGCCCGCGGATCAGCACGCCGTCGATCTCGAACGCGAAGGGCAGCTCCAGCTGGGCGCCCTCAAGCGATCCCACCCGCGCGGCCAGCGCCGAACCTGCCCAGCTCGCCACCATCCGTTCGATCAGCTGCTCATCCTCCGCCGTCGCCAGCGGATAGCGCTCGCGCCACCGCTCGTCCCTGCGCTCGAGCAGCAGGTGCACCGCATCGCCGATCTCGACCCCGGCCATGCCCGGCTCCTCCCCGCGGTCGGGCACCTGCTCGGGGAGCCGGAGGATGCGCTGGGCATAGAAGCGGTAGCCGCATCGGTCGTAGAGAGCCAGGCCGCTGTAGGAGATGCGCCGCAGCGGCACGGAGGGCGGCGGGGGCGGAGCCTCGAGCGGCGGCAGATCGGGCAGCGGGGACTCGAGCGCCGTGAACAGGTGCAGCTGATCCGGCGCCACCTCGGGCTCGGGCTCCGCGTCGGGCACCCCGATGACCGTCACCTGCACCCGGGTGCGACCCACCTCGACCAGCCCGTCGCTGTGCAGGCCGACCTCGAGCACACCGCACAGCATGGCGATCGGGGTCTCGTCGTCGGGCTTGCCGAGGCCACCGCTCACGATCAGGTGCTGCTGGGCCCGGGTCATGGCGACGTACTGGCGGCGGCGCCCCTCCTCCAGCTCGGCACGCCGTTCCTCATCGGCAAGCTGCTTGTGCCCGAGCGCCGGGCGGGTGATGCCGGTGTCGGGGCAAGCGCGGATGGCAACCCGCCCGGTGCGGTCGAGCAGCACGTCCGGCGCTCCCCGGCCGCCGGGGCGGCGGCCCGCGTCGGCGACGACCACGACGGGGAACTCGAGCCCCTTCGCGGAGTGCACCGTCATCAGCACCACCGCGTCGCCGCCCTCGTCGGCGATGGCGGCCTCGCCCTCGCGGGCAGCCAGGTCGGCCTGCTCCTCGCAGAAGCGCACGAACCCCTCGAGATCGGGCCCCCGAAGCTGCTCGTACTCCCGCGCCAGGCGGATCAGCTTGCGCACGTTCGCGAGCCGCCGGTCGCCGTCCGGTCGGGCGACCAGTGCGAGGTCGAAGTCGTGCTCCGCGACGATCGCCTCGCAGAGGCGCTCCAGGCTGTAGGCGGCGAGCCGGTCGACCAGCCGGTCGTACCGCAGCTTGAACG
>Ga0066662_10000371_pt1 | contig 19739 bp, 21 predicted proteins | sample GraSoiAngelo_111_FD_133939 | JGI IMG/M metagenome (GOLD analysis project Ga0066662, IMG submission 133939) | Grasslands soil microbial communities from the Angelo Coastal Reserve, California, USA - 14_0903_12_40cm | ecosystem: Environmental > Terrestrial > Soil > Grasslands | place: USA...
CCCATCGTCTCGCCGACCGACTTCATCTGCGTGCCGAGCGTGCGGTCGGCGCCCGGGAACTTCTCGAACGCGAAGCGCGGGATCTTGACGACGACGTAGTCGAGCGTCGGCTCGAAGCTTGCCGGCGTCGTCCCGGTCAGGTCGTTCGGGATCTCGTCGAGCGTGTACCCGACGGCGAGCTTCGCCGCGACCTTCGCGATCGGATAGCCGGTCGCCTTCGACGCCAGCGCCGAGGAACGCGAGACGCGCGGGTTCATCTCGATCACGCGGATCTCGCCCGACTCGCGGTCGCGGGCGAACTGGATGTTCGACCCACCCGTGTCGACGCCGACCGCGCGGATGACCGAGATCGCCGCGTCGCGCAGCTCCTGGTAGGCCTCGTCGCTGAGCGTCATCTGCGGCGCGACCGTCACCGAGTCGCCCGTGTGCACGCCCATCGGGTCCATGTTCTCGATCGAGCAGACGATCACGACGTTATCGGCCTGGTCGCGCACGACCTCGAGCTCAAACTCGTCCCAGCCGCGCACCGACTCCTCGACGAGCACCTGGCCGATCGGGGATTCCGAAATGCCCCGCTCGACTTGTCGGCGCAGTTGCGCGATGTCGTCGGCGAAGCCGCCGCCGTGCCCGCCGAGCGTGAACGCAGGCCGCACGACCGCCGGAAGCGAGACGCCGAGCAGGTCGTCGGGTGAGGTGACGATGCGTGAGGTCGGCGTCTTCAAGCCGCAACTCTCGACCGTCTGCTTGAACAGCTGGCGGTCTTCCGCGCGGTTGATCGCGTCGATGTTCGCGCCGATCAGCTCGATGCCGAGCTCTTCGAAAATGCCTGCCTCCTGGAGCTCGCGCGCGAGGTTGAGCGCGGTGCCGCCGCCCATCGTCGGCAGGACCGCGTCGGGCCGCTCGCGCCGCAGCACCGACGTCACGCCTTCGACGTCGAGCGGCTCGAGATACGTGCGGTCGGCGAAGCCGGGGTCGGTCATGATCGTCGCCGGGTTCGAGTTGACGACGATCGTCCGGAAGCCGTCCTCGCGCAGCACCTTCAGCGCCTGGCAGCCGGCGTAGTCGAACTCCGCCGCCTGCCCGATCACGATCGGGCCGGAGCCGATCAGGCAGATCGACTTCAGATCATAGCGCCTAGGCAGCTTTGAGCTCCTCGACCCAGCCCGCGATGATCGACGCCGCGTCGTGCGGGCCCGGCGATGCCTCGGGATGGAACTGCGCCGAGCGCGCGCGCAGCTCGGGGTACCCAAGGCCCTCGACGGTTCCGTCGTACAGCGAGCTGTGCGTGACGCCGGACTCGTCACCGGGCGCGACAGCGAAGCCGTGATTCTGCGACGTCACGATCACCCCGCGCGACCGGTGGTCGATCACGGGATGGTTCGCGCCGCGATGGCCGAACGGCAGCTTGAACGTTTCTTTGCCGGTCGCAAGCGCGAGCAGCTGGTGACCGAGGCACACGCCGAGCACCGGCGTGCGCCCGAGCAGCTCGCCGAGCGTCTTCGTCTCGTTCGTCAGCGGCGCCGGGTCGCCGGGGCCCGGCGACAGCAGGACGCCGTCGTAGCCCGCGACGCTGTCGGCGTCGACATCGTGCGGAAAGACGTCGACGGCGGCGCCGTTCGCAGCGAGGCGTTGCAGGATCGAGCGCTTGCAGCCGTAGTCCACGACGGCCACGCGCACCGTGCCTTCGTCGGTGTACGTGTAGCGCTCCTTCGTCGAGACGTCGGCGACGAGTGCCGCGCCCGCCATCTCCGGCTGTGCGCGGATCGCCTCGAGCACCTCGTCGATCGCGGTCTCACCGGCGACGGCCGCGGCGCGCATCGCGCCGGCTTCGCGCAGATGTAGGACGACCGACCGTGTGTCGACGTCGCTGAGCCCGACGATGCCGTGCTCGTGCAGCCAGTCTGTCCATTGCGGGCCGCGGGCCTCGCGCATCACGACGGCTTTCGCGTGCGTGCGCTTCGACTCGTTGCGTGACTTGTCGACGCCGTAGTTGCCGACCATCGGCGCCGTGAACGTGACGATCTGTCCTTCGAAGCTCGGGTCGGTCGCGACCTCCTGATAGCCGCTCATCGACGTCGTGAACACGGCCTCGCCGAACGCGTAGCCGTCTGCACCGACCGACGTCCCCTCGAACACCGTCCCGTCCTCGAGCACGAGCGCTGCGCGTGTCATAGCTCGAACACCACGCGGCCGGCCGCGATCGTCAGCTTGACGCGACCGTGCAGCCGCTTGCCGAGGAGCCACGAGTTCTGCGAGCGCGAGCGGAAGCGGTCGGCCTTCACGCGCCAGGCCGCCGCAGTGTCGATCAGCGTCAGGTTCGCCGGCGCGCCGACGGCGATGCTCGGGCGGTCGAGCCCGTAGATCGCGGCCGGGCCGGCCGACATCCGCGCGAGCACGGTCTCGAGCGAGAGCACGCCGGCCTCGACGAGGTAGGTGTAGAGCGCGGCGAACGCGGTCTCGAGCCCGGTGACGCCGAACGGCGCGGACTCGCACGGCACGTCCTTCTCCTCAGGCGAGTGCGGAGCGTGGTCGGTCGCGATCGCGGCGATCGAGCCGTCGCGGACTGCGTCGAGCAGTGCGGTGCGGTCGTCCTCGGTGCGAAGCGGCGGGTTCATCTTCATGTTCGGGTCAAGTGTGCGGATTGCCTCGTCCGTCAGGCAGAGGTGATGTGGCGTCGCCTCGGCCGTGGCACGCACGCCGGCGGCCAGCCCGCGGCGGAGGTGGTCGACCGACTCGCGCGCCGAGAGGTGCATGAGATGCACATGCTGCCCCGTCTCCGCGGCGAGATCGACGTCGCGGGCGACCATCAGGCTCTCGCCGAGTGACGGCCAGCCGCCGAGCCCGAGCTCCGCAGCTACCGAGCCTGCGTGCGCGTGCGCGCCGCGCGTCAGCGACGCTTCCTCGCAGTGCACGGCGATCGGGCGCCCCGTGATCGCGTTGTACTGCAGCGCGCGCCGCATCACGCCGGCCGACGCAACAGGACGTCCGTCGTCGGTGAACCCGGCGGCGCCCGCATCGGCGAGCGCGCCCATCTCCGTCAGCTCCGAGCCGTCCTGCCCCTTGGTGAGCGCAGCCAGGAAACCGACCGGGATGCGCGCTTCCTCGTCGGCCCGCGCGCGGAGGCCGCGCAGCACGTCCGCGTCGTCGACGACGGGCTCGGTGTTCGGGACGGCGAGGATCGCGCAGTATCCGCCTGCCGCCGCGGCGGCGGTCCCGGTCGCGATCGTCTCCTCGTCCTCGCGACCCGGCGTGCGCAGGTGCACGTGCGGGTCGATGAACGCCGGCACAAGGGTCAGGCCCGCCGCGTCGATCACGCGGTGCTCGTTCGTGTCGAGGTTGTCGCCCAGCTGCGCGATCACGCCGTTGTCGATCCGCACGTCGAGCGTCGCGTCGACGCCGCCGCCCGGATCGAGCACGCGCGCGCCGCGGATCACGACGTTGGCGGTTCCCGTGCGGCCCGCGAGCATCACGCGACCTCCACCGTCGCCTCGACGGCGACCGGCCCGGTGGTGAGCAGGTCGTACAGGACCGCCATGCGCACGATCAGGCCGGCGCGCACCTGGTCGACGATCAGCGCGGCTTCGGAGTCGGCGACGCGCGCGTCGATCTCGACGCCGCGGTTCATCGGCCCGGGATGCATCACCCGCTGGCCGTCGCGCAGGCGCCCCGGCGTAACGCCCCAGCGCGCGGTGTACTCGCGCAGCGACGGCACGAAGTTCGCGCCTTCGAGCATGCGCTCACGCTGCATGCGCAGGACGTAGACGACGTCCGCGCCCGCGATCGCGGCGATGTCGTGCGAGACCTCGGCGATCCCGGCGGGCACGAGCGTCGGCGGCCCGACGAGGATTGCGTCCGCGCCGACGAGCCGCAGCGCCTGGACGAGCGACCGTGCGACACGCGAGTGCGCAACATCGCCGACGATCGCCACCTGGAGGCCGTCGAGCCGCCCGAAGGCCTGGTGCATCGTGTAGAGGTCGAGCAGCGCCTGCGTCGGATGCTGGTGCTTGCCGTCGCCCGCGTTCACGACGTTCGCCTCCGTGAGCCGCGCGACGAACTCGCCCGCACCGGCTTCGGGATGGCGCAGGACGATCACGTCCGGGTCGTACGCCGAGAGCGTGAGCGCGGTGTCCTTCAGCGACTCGCCCTTGTCCACCGACGAACCGACAGCCTTCAAGGTCATCGTGTCGGCCGAGAGGCGCTTGGCCGCGAGCTCGAACGACGACGACGTGCGTGTCGACGACTCGTAGAAGACGTTCAGGATCAGCCGGCCGCGCAGCGTCGGAAGCTTCTTGTTGTCGCGCTCCTGCGAATGCGCGAACGACCGGGCAGTTGCGAGCAGCCGGTCGACGTCGTCGCGCGTCAGGTCCGCGACGGAGAGCAAGTGGCGGCGCTCGTCCGCCGGCGGCAGCAGGTCGCCGCCCACCACGCGCAGGTCAGTCATCGGCCTCGCCCTCCTCGCGCTCTTGGATCAGGACGACCTGGTCGACCTCGTCGATCTCGACGAGCTCGACCTGCACACGCTCGCCGCGCGAGGTCGGAAGGTTCTTGCCGACGTAGTCCGGGCGGATCGGCAGCTCGCGGTGACCGCGGTCGGCGAGCACCGCCAGCTGCACGCGGTCGGGACGCCCGTACTCGAGCAGTGCGTCGATCGCCGCGCGGATCGTGCGCCCCGTGTAGAGAACGTCGTCGACGAGGATGACCGTGCGCCCTTCGAGATCGAAGTCGAGCTTCGTCTCGCGCGCGAGCGGCTGCGGGCGGCGCGGCGGGTTGCCGCTCCGCACGTGCACGTCGTCTCGGTGAAAGGTGATGTCGAGCTGCCCGAGCGCGAGCTCTTCGCCCGACCGCTCCTCGACGAGGCGCCGGAGCCGCTGTGCGAGCGGGACCCCGCGCGTGTGGATGCCGACGAGCGCAACGGTGTCGAGCTCTTCGTTGCGCTCGATGATCTCGTGCGCGATGCGGGAAAGCGTGCGCCGGATCGATTCGTCGTCCAGCAGGACTTTCCGCGCCGGTGTGACGGCAGGGTGCGACATGCGACTCCTTTTCGGCCTCTCTGGACCGGGTTAAAGGGGCGGTACGGCCCGCACATTAGACGATCGGGTCGGACGGCACCGCTTGATTCTGCGAGCGCTTCTTCTAAGGTGCGGTCGGTGGGTGGGGACCTTCTGCGGCGCTATGCCCGGCTGATCGTCGAGGTCGGGGCCAACGTCCAACCGGGTCAGGTGATCTGGGTGGTGGCCGAGCCGCGCGCTGCGCCGCTCGTGCGGCTCGTCGCCGAGGCGGCCTACGAGCGCGGCGCGAAGTTCGTCGACCCGTGGTACTTCGACCCGTTCGTCAAGCGGGCGCGGCTCGAGCATGCCGACCCGGACACGCTCGACTACGTGCCGCCGTGGTACGGCAGCCGGCTCGTGCAGCTCGGCGAGGGCCACGGCGTCCGCATCTCGATCACGCCGCAGGTTCCGCCCGGCCTCCTCGACGGGATCGACTCCGAGCGCGCCGGACGCGACACGCTGCCCGCGCACAAGGAGAACTTCGACGTGATCAACGCGCGGACGACCAACTGGACGGTCGTGCCGTGGCCGGTCCCCGAATGGGCGCGGCTCGTCCATCCCGACCTCGACGAGGACGCGGCGATGGCGAAGCTGTGGGAGCAGCTCGTCTACGTGCTGCGGCTCGACGAGCCGGACGCCGCGGCCGCGTGGCACACGCGGCTCGGCGAGCTGTTCGACGCCGGCTCGCGGCTGAACGAGCAGCGCTTCGACGCGGTGCGGTTCGAGGGGCCCGGCACGGATCTGACGGTCGGCCTCCTTCCCACGTCACGGTTCGGCTCGGAGACGCCCGGGATGCAGACGGTCGACGGCGTGATCCACGCGCCGAACCTGCCGACCGAAGAGGTGACGACGACGCCCGACCCGATGCGCGCGGAGGGCATCGTGACCGCGACGAAACCACTCGACGTCGCGGGCACCGTCGTGCGCAACCTTCGCGTGCGCTTCGAAGGTGGGCGCGCGGTCGAGATCGAGGGAGATAACGCCGAGGTGCTGCGCGGGCGCGTTGCCAAGGACGAAGGAGGCTCACGCCTCGGGGAGGTCGCACTCGTCGACCGCGAGGGCCGCATCGACAAGACGGGCACGGTGTTCTTCAACACGTTGCTCGACGAGAACGCGGCGAGCCATCTCGCGCTCGGGAACGCCTACGCGACGCACGTCGGCGACGAAGATCGCGACAAGATCAACAAGAGCGCCATCCACATCGACTTCATGATCGGCAGCGACGACGTCACCGTCTACGGGGTCCGCAAGGACGGCAGCGAGATGCCGGTGCTACGCGGCGGCGTCTGGCAGCTCTGACACCACTTCGGGTGCGCTGCGTTCGGGCCGCGCGCCCTTCTTGACCAGCTTCGGCTCCCCGCGTTCCGCGAACGGCACTTCGATCACGTCGAAGTCCTTCGGGACGGCGACGCGCTCGAACACCTCTTTCGCCTCCCGCATCAGCTCGTGGCCGAAGTACCGCGGAGAGACATGCGTGAGCGCGAGCAGGCGAACGTCGGCGTCGCGCGCGATCTCCGCCGCCTGAAGCGCCGTCGAATGCAGGGTGTCGGCCGCGCGGCCCCGCTCGTCCTCGAGGAAGGTCGCCTCGTGCACGAGCAGGTCCGCTCCTTCCGAGAGCACGCGCACGGTCTCGACCGGTGCGGTGTCGCCGGGCATGACGATCCGTCGGCCCGGACGCGTCGGGCCCACGACCATGTCGGGCGTCACGACCCGGCCTTCGTCGAGCGTCACCGAGTCGCCGCGCTGGAGCTCGCCGCGCTCCGGCCCGAACGGGACGCCGAGCGCGTCGGCCGCGGCGGAGTCGAACTCGCCGTGGCGCTCGTCCTCCGCGAGCGCGTACCCGACGGCCGCGACGCCGTGGTGCACCGGGAAGACGAGGATGCGGTAACCGTCGCGCTCGAGCGCGTCGCCGGGCCGCAGCTCCTCCAGCTCGACCGGGTAGCTGAGCCGGCCGACGGTCGAGCGTAGGTTGCCGTAGAGCTCGCGCAGCCCCGGCGGGCCGTAGATCGTCAGCGGGAGCTCGCGCTGGCGGAGCGAGAACGTCTTCAGCAGCCCCGGCAGCCCGAGGTAGTGGTCGGCGTGGAAGTGCGTGAAGAAGATCTCCTCGAGGTCGGGCAGGCCGACCGTCGACCGCATCAGCTGCCGCTGCGTCCCCTCCGCGCAGTCGAAGAGCAGCCGCTCACCGCCGCGTCGAACGAGCAGCGCCGCCGGCGCGCGTTGCGCGGTCGGGGCGCTCGCCGAGGTCCCGAGAAAGACGAGATCGAGGTCCATGCCGCCGCCAGTCTCGCACCAGCGGGACGACGGGCCTTACGGGAGCACGAGGTGCTGGCCGACCCGCACATCGGCGCTCGGCAGGTGGTTCGCGCGCTCGATCCGCCAGATCGCATCGCGCACGTCGCCCCCGTAATGGGACTGCGCGATCGACCAGAGCGTCTCGTACGGCTTCACCGTCACGACCTGCTTCGCGCCGTGCGCGTTCGAGGAGCGCGCCATGACGCTCCAGGCCAGCACGGCGATTCCCACGATGATGAAGATCCTGACGAACATGTGTTCGCCATGCTACCGAACAGGTGTTCGCGTTGTCAAGGGCTGACTTCCACCAGCACTGGAGCCAACTTCCCGTGCTCGGCCTCCAGTTCGAGCATCGAGCGGGCCGGCGCCCGCCGCCGTTCGGTGGGCGAGCCGGGATTGAGGACCCAGACGCCGCGGTGGAGCGTCAGCTCGGGGACGTGCGTGTGCCCGTAGATCACGGCGTCGCAGCCGGGGAAGCGCCCGACGAGGCGCTCCGCCCTCCGCTCCCGCGGCCCCGGGATGTGCACGAGCGCGATCCGCGCGCCGCCCGCCTCGACCTCGCGCGTCTCGGGCAACCGGGCCCGAACCTCGGCGTCGTCCTGGTTCCCGTGCACCGCTTCGACGGGTGGGCCGAGCGCGAGGAGCTCGTCGAGGAACGGCGCGCCGGTCACGTCGCCCGCGTGCAGGATGAGATCGGCCGCGCGCAGCCGTTCGACGCAGTCGGCCGGGAGCGCACGCGCCCCGCGCGGCAGGTGCGTGTCGGAGATGACTGCGATGCGCATAGAGAAAGGGCCCCGTTTCCGGGGCCCTTCGCACGCTACTTCTTCTTCTTGATCTTGGGCTTCGGTTTCGGCTTCGGGGCCGGCTTGCCGCCCTTCGTCGCCGACGGCGTGCCGACGGTGAACGTCTTCGACGTCAGCGTCGTCGTGCGGTTCGGGTTCGTCGCCGCCTTGAGCACGACCGAGAGCTGATAGGTGCCGTTCGGAAGCGCCTTCAGGAGCTTGAAGTTCAGCCCCGGCTTGAAGTACGCCTTCGCGGTCCCGGTCAGCGTCGCGATCGCCTTGCCGCCCTGCGTGAGCGTGGCGGTGTACGTCGCGTCCTCGTCGACCGTGAAGCTCGTCCAGACACCGGTGACGCCGGCCGGCTTGTTGCCCGGCTGGGAGCCCGTGTCGGTGCCCGGGCCGCCGAAGATGCCCTCGGCGCCGACCACCTGCGTCGTGTGCGCCCACGTCTGCGCGATCCCGGCGACGCCGCCCTGGCAACTGCCCTTCGCAGACGCGATCTTCGTCTTCATCGCCGTGTACGACTGCTTCTTGGCGAAGTCGGCGAACAGGTTGCCCGACTGGAAGCCGGTCGAGATCCCGGTGTCGTCGATCATCGGGAACCAGAGCACGGTCTTCACGGCGGGATCGCACGCGCCGATCTCGGCGAGCTCGACGTGGTTCGTCGCCTGCTGCGCCTCGCTGATCGGAACGACGTTCTCGGGTGTGCCGTCATACGCGGCCTCGTGGCCGGTGACGACGGTCTGCTCACCGGCCTCGTCCATGTTGATCGGCAGCGACTGTGGCGTGGCGAACTCGGTGGTCTTCCCGCCGGGCTGCTCCGTCACGGTCGGTTGGCCGGTCCCGTTGAACGCGTCCCAGAGCGCCTGCTTGATCCGGTCGAGGTTCGCAGCGCCGGCCTGCGGCCACTGGAACTTCTTCGAGAACGGATCGGTGTCCTGGATCGGCGGATACGGGTGGAAGTTGAACTCGTCGAAGATCGGCTTCGTCCGGCCCGACGCCTTGTACGCGTCACCCATGTACTTGATGAACCAGACGGGCGAGTGGCTCGGGTTCGACGCCGCGTTCGCGTTGTCGTTGCCGCGCGAGGAGATCGCCGGCCCCCACACGACGGAGTCGGGCCGCACCGTCTTCAGTGCGTCATACGACTGCGCGAGCGTGTGCTCGTAGTCGGTCGCCGCCGCATCCTTGCCGCCCGCGTACTGCGGCTGCCAGAAGCGGTTGACGTTCGGCTCGTTCCCGACGATGAAGTCCTTCACGTCGGGGAACGCTTGCCCGACGAGCGAGACGAACGTCGCGAACTGCGCCTGCACCGCGGAGTTCGACCCGATCGCGCTCGGATGGAGCGGATAGATCGCAAGGATCGGACGGACGTTGTTCAGCTTCGCGCAGTCGATTGCGCTCTTGATGTTCGTCTGGAACGGGATCAGCGTCGGCGTCGCCTCGTTCCACTGGACCGTCATGCGCAGGTCCTGGTAGCCGATGTCCTTCGCCGATGTCCACCAGACGTCACCGCATGCGTGGAACTTCGGCCAGTCGTCGGCCACGCCGTAGCGCATCGGATCAGCGCTCGCGGAGCCGACGATGCTCAGCGCAGCCAGCGCGAGCATTGCCGCAAGGAATAGTTTCAACTTTTGCCCTCTCTTCGAAAATCGACCAGGTCACGGATAAGCCTGCACCCTCCGCGAGAACGCCGCCATGGGCCGCTCGTCCTATCTGATCGGGCCCGGCGTCCTAACTCCTTAGACGTTCTAGGACGTCCACCAGCTTCCCTGCCCCGAACCGAACCGGGTCTGTCGCCGGAAGACCCGTCTCCGCCTCGGTTTCCACGACCGCGCGCCGCGCGGCCGTTTCGTCCAGATCCCTCGTATTGAGGGCGATCCCGACCACCTCGGCGGGCCGCGCAAGCAGGGACATCCGCCGGTGCAGGTCGGCGAGCTCGGAGAGCGGCGGGATCGGGAATCGTTCGTCCTCCTCGACGAACCGCTCGCCCGCCTTGTGGCAGAGAATGTAGGCGTGCGGCGCCGAGCCGTGGACCAGGCCGAGCGTGACGCCGGAGTAATAGGGGTGAAGCAGCGAGCCCTGGCCCTCGACGAGGAGCAGCTCGCCGCCGCGCTCGACGCCTTCGAGGACGAGACGCTCCGCGGCGCCGGCGATGAAGTCGGCGACGACGGCGTCGACGGAGATCCCCCACCCCGCGATCGCAATCCCGGTCTGGCCAGTCGGCACGAACTCGCTCTTGAGCCCGCGGCGGCGAGCCTCGCGGTCGAGCTCGAGCGACACCGTCATCTTCCCGATCGCGCAGTCGGAGCCCACGGTGAGAACGGTCGTCGCGCCGTGCGTCAGGTTCGCGCCCGTCGGCACGTTGAGACCGGGTGGTGCCTTGCGCAGGTCGCGCAGCGTAACGCCGTGCTCCGCTGCGAGTGCGGCGAGCTCGGCGTCGTCCGAGATGAACTCGTGCAGGCCGTTCTCGACGTCGAGGTTCGCACGGATCGCGTCCTTCAGCAGCTCGCGCCACGCCGGCGGGAAGCGTCCGCCCTGCGTCGCGACGCCGACGAGTGCCGCCGTCGGCTCGTACTGCAGCGCCTCCTCGACGCTGCGCACGACCGGGAAACCGTCCTCGGTGTCGCCCTCTGCGCGTGTGCTGTCGAGCAGCGCGACGACGTGCTCCGGGCGGTAGCGCATCACGCCGCGCGCGGTCTTGCCGTAGTGCGGGTCCGCCGACCTGCCCTCGGCGAGGATCAGGAGCCTACGCCGGCTCGACGCCAAGGCCCGGCCGGTCGGACGGCAATTGCATCCCGTCGACGAACGCCACGCCCGGCCACGGGTCGCGCGCGAGCAGGAGGTTGCCGTCGAGGTCGATGTGGTCCATCAGGCTCGCAATGTGGGCGCCCGGTGCGATGCCGAGCCCCGACTCGACCATGCAGCCGAGCATGACGCCGAGCCCGAGCGCACGTGCGGCGTTCGCCATGCGCACCGCTTCGCGGATCCCGCCCGACTTCGCGAGCTTGATGTTGATGCCGTCGGCGAACTCGGCGCACTTCGCGACGTCGTCGAGCGTGTGGCAGTCCTCGTCGACGTAGATCGGGATGCGCGAGCGCTGCTTCAGCTCCGACCCACCCGGGTCGCCGGCGGGGAGCGGCTGCTCGCAGTACTCGATCTTCATCTGCGGCAGGTAGTCGAGCGCCTCCTCGAGCGTCCACGCCTCGTTGACGTCGACCTGCAACGGCAGGTCGGTCACCTCGCGCACCGCGTCGACGCGCACGGGATCGAGCTCGTCGCGCCCGCCGAGCTTCAGCTTGAGGCGCTTGAAGCCCTTGTCCTTGACCTTCTCCGCGCGCTGCGCCATGTCGTCGGGGTCGCCGAGCCAGATCGTCCACGACGTGGGCGGCCCGCTGCGGCGCAGGCCGAGCAGCTTGTGCACCGGTAGTCCGGTCAGCTTGCCCTGCAGGTCGTGCAGCGCTGCGTCGACGGCGGCCCGTGCCGCCTGCTCGCCGGGTGGCAGGCGGTCGAAGATCTCGTCGAGCGCGAACGGGTCGTCGCCGAGCTCGACGTGCTCGAGCCATGCGAGCGCAGAGCCGGCCGATTCGGAGTAGCGCTCGATCGGCGCCGCCTCGCCGTAGCCCGTCGTACCGTCGTGCTCGATTGCGACCTGGACGACGTCGGCCTCGTCCTCGGAGCTGCGCGAGATCGTGAACGTCTCGGCGAGCTGCACGGTCACCTTCTCAGCCGTCAATTTCATGGCGGCTAGACTACGGAACCCCGCGCCTGTAGCTCAGGGGATAGAGCGTTCGCCTCCGGAGCGAAAGGTCGCAGGTTCGATTCCTGCCAGGCGCACTTCTCGTTTCGCCGCGATCCGCGCCGCCAGGTGTGAGGACGCTCGCCCAACCGAACGCTACGCCTTCAGACGAACTCGAGACCGATCGGGTGTCGGCGGCTTTCGAGCGTGAACGAGACGATCGTCTTCCCTGGTCTCCAACCCGTCGCCGTCGTGATCACCGATTGGTCGAGCGAGAGCCAACCTGAAGCCGTTCTCTCGTTGATCGCGGGAGGGCTCTCTGAGAGGTAGTAATGGCGCTCGCGTCGTTTCGCTTCGGCGAGGCTCGCGCCGGGGCGAGTGCCGAGAACCGTTTCAAAGCTGCGCGAAGTCGTCGTGAGCCCAGCCAGGCTGCCCGTTCGCTGATTGATGAAGTAGACCGTCACGCAGGCGATGTGGCTGTCTCCTGGTGCGCCGCTGCTTCGGTTGTAGTCGACCGTTGGAAGGCCGCCCGAGCGGACGCGGCGACACCCGTACCCCAACGCAATGAAGCTCGCGAACTGGTGGATCAGCGGCCGCAACGCGCCTGCGCCGATGTAGTCGGCCGGCCCCGCGAACCTCTGCACATCGACACCCGTGGAGCGGTCGAGACGAAGCGGCCCAATTGCTCCGCTCGGGCTGACCACACCAGCCCCTCCTCTGGCCCCGGCTGCGCTCGCCGCGCCGGCGAGACCGAGGGTCGCGGCCAGCACCAGAGACGCGGCGACGAATCTAGGCGGCACCGACTCACCGTATAGCGGTGTCCCATGCGACCGTCGGGAGTGAGGTACCTGGTACCAGAGGTACCAGGTACCGATTCTTCGCATCGCCTCGGGCTCAAGCGTCATTCCCGCACACCCGCCCCGATCAGCGTCTCGTGTGGACGGTGCGCGGCAGAGCGCGGCTCTCGGCGGTGCTCAAGTTTGGAGGGCTGCGCAGTTGTCGTCGCTCGGCCAGAGCGGGAGCGAGACTCGCAGCCCAGACGATCGCGGCGGAGCCGAAGGCGAACCAGAAGAACATCGCCATGACCACCCCGAAGCCGCCGTAGTCGAGGGCGTACCAGTTGACCCACCACTCCATCAGGTAACGAGATGCCAGCATCAGGACGATCAGGGCACCCGCGGTGAGCGCTGCGCAGGGAACGACGTCGCGGCGGCTGAGCAGGTTGTAGGTCAGGTAGCGCGGCGCCCAGACGAAGAAGGCAAGCAGCAGCGCCGCCCAGACCGGGACGAGCGCAAAGCCGGCCCATCCCGGCGCATGGACAGATCGCAACTCGCCGAGTTGGATCACGAGCAACATCAACAGGCCGTACACGGCCATCAGCATCACGACATGGCGTGGGTCCCACAGCCGATGACGCGGCAGCGTCAGCGCCCAGGCACGTACATGGACGACCTGCAGAACACGGCCGAAGCCGAGCCCGAACGAGAGCGCACCGACGATCGCGAGCAGAGCCGTCTGCACCTCGTGCGCGCGGCCGTGGATGAGCACACTCCTGATCAACGTCGCAGTCGCGGCCGAGAAGTGGTAGTGGCGAACGATGTGGGTTGCGAGCGCACCTGGCTTCCGCTCAACCCACTCCTCCATCACGATCATGGAAGGCACCACGCCGAGGAAGAGATAGAGCGTCAGCAGCGCCGACTGCACCGGGCCATCAACGGCGCGATAGCGGCGCCAAGCCTCGATCGCGACGCCCGGCCTCGTCTCGGGGGTCTGACGTTCCGCCCAACCCTGGCCGCGCTTCGTCGTCGCGGCGACCCGCTGCCGAGAGCTGCGAACAGCCCGCCTCGTCCTGTGCTTCGCCACGGCTGCAGCATCCTCCGCCGCAGCGCCACCCATGCCGCCCAGAGAGGATGATCACCCGCGACTTCCTAATCAGAGCGGCGGACTATGTGGTGGAGGGGTCGCGACGTGAGCAGAGTGAGGAGCGCGATCGCAAAACAGACGATGATGCCCGCGATCGGAAAGAACAGGGCGAGGATGACTGCGGCGGCGTAGAACACGTAGCTGGGCTGATGCCGAAGTACGTCGTCGGTGCGTTCCGCGGCGGACGCATCGGTCGTCAGCCGGCGATGCTCAGCCGCATAGCGCAGGAACGCCAACATGGCGAGATCGAGCGCCAGGAGCGTAAGCGCATAGAAGACCACTGCGCTCGGATGTGGACTCCAATCACCGACGAACTCCTCGACCACGATCTTCGTCGGGAACGGAAGGAACGACGCGAACAAGAGCACCAGCAGGTTCAGCCTGTACAGGTTCGCGTCGGCAGCGCGCAGTGATCTCCCGACGCGCGCGTGCTGGAGCCAGACGACACCGATCGTGACGAAACTGGCGGCATACGCGAAATAGGACGGCCACTCGTGAAGGATCGCCCGAAAGAGATGCTGGTCTCCGTGCGGCGGCAGGCGCAACTCGAGCACGAGGATCGTGACCGCGATCGCGAGTACGGCGTCACTGAAGCCGTCGAGACGGTTTACGGGAAGCTCGTCGCGATTCTCGAGAGGCGGCACCTCCCCAGTATCGCCCCCGCTTGACGCGCGAAGGCGGGTGTGACATTGCTAGGCCCGGTGAGCGACGAGAGATCCGTGTCCCCGGTCCGCCTGACAGGTGAGCTGTCACCGAAGCTGAACCGCTGGCTGTGGCTCGTCAAGTGGGCGCTGATGATCCCGCACTACATCGTGCTGTTCTTCCTCTGGGTCGCGTACTTCTTCGCCAGCGTCGCCGCGTTCTTCGCGATTCTCGCCACCGGACGCTACCCGCGGGGCCTGTTCGACTTCACGAGCGGCGTGCTGCGTTGGACGTGGCGAGTCGGCTTCTACAGCTACAGCGCACTCGGAACCGACGCGTACCCGCCCTTCACCCTGAAGGACGTGCCCGACTATCCCGCGCGCCTCGAGATCGACTATCCCGCTTCGCTCTCGCGCGGGCTGGTGCTCGTCAAGTGGTGGCTGCTCGCGCTGCCGCAGTACCTCGTCGTCGCCGTGTTCGCCGGCGGCTGGCCGGCCGGAATGAAGGGCGGGCTGATCGCATTGCTCGTCCTCTTCTCGGGCCTCGCGCTGCTCTTCACCGGCCGCTACCCGCGTTCGCTCTACGACTTCATCCTCGGGATGAACCGCTGGGTCTTCCGCGTCGCTGCCTACGCGTCGCTGATGACGGACACGTACCCGCCGTTCCGGCTCGACTCCGGCGCGCACGAGCCTCCTGTGGACGGCGCCCCGGCTGCCGCGCCGGAAGCACCTCCCGCCCTCCAGTAGCGAATGGCGAGCTGGTACGACGGCTGGGCGGACCGGTACGCGGCATCGTCTGCCGACGTCGACGCCGACATCGCGTTCTACGTCGGCCTTGCTCGTGACGCGGACGGGCCGGTGGTCGAGCTTGCAGTCGGAACCGGGCGCGTCGCGATCCCGGTTGCCCAGGCAACGGGCAAGCGCGTGATCGGAATCGACTCCTCGGCGGGGATGCTCGCGCAGGCTCGAATGCGCGCAGCCGACGAGGGCGTCGAGCTCGACCTGCACGAAGGAGACATGCGGGAGTTCCAGCTCGAGGAGCCGGCGGCGTTGATCTACTGCCCCGGGCGGTCGCTGCTGCATCTCCCGACGTGGGCCGACCGTCGCCGCTGCTTCGAACGGGTCGCGGCGTCACTTCGGCCCGACGGCCGCTTCGCCTGGAACGCGTTCGCGTTCGATCACCGCCTCGCATCCGCCTTGGACGGCCAGCATGCCGATACGCCCGTCCCGCACACGAACCACTACAGCGTCGGCGACAACCGAGTCGACATGACCTTGGACGACGGCGGGACCGGTTCGCTCTGGTGGGCGACGAAGAACGAATGGCTTGGCCTCATCGACGTCGCGGGCCTGCGACTCGAAGCGCTCTACGGCGGCTTCGCCGGCGAACCGCTCGACGACGACAGCTCCGAGTACGTGTTCGTCGCGCGACGCTAGTGCGCGATCTCCCAGATGTGGCCCGCGGGGTCTTTGAAGCTCGCGGTGCGGATCCCCCACGGCCGGTCCACCGGCCCGTTCAACAGCTGCACGCCGCGGCTTCGCAGCTCGTCGCACATCGCGTCGACGTCGTCGACGGTGAGCGTGAACTGGTAGCGGGCACCCGCTTCGGGTGGCGCGACCTGCGCGGGCTCGAACAGACTCGGCGCCTGCGTCACGCGGAGGAGGTTGATCATCGTGTCGGCGAACCTGAACACCGTCGAGTTGTCGTCCTCCCACACGGCCGGCAGCCCGAACACCCGCTCGTAGAAGGCCCGCGTCTCCTCCAGGTCCTCGACGAACAGCGTGATCGCCGTGATCCCGCCGGGCCAACCGCCGGGCGCCGTCGTTTCGCTCATCTGGTCTCCTCGGTCAGTGGCGGGCGAAGCGGATGCTGAACCTCACGTCCCAATGCAGGCTCTCCGTTCCGTTCGTGGTCAGGGTGATGTCGTGCGAGTACGTCCCGTTCACGACGGTGACCCGCCGGGCGAGCAGCGTGTGCGGATCGAACGCGATCGGCATGCGCGCCACCTCCGTCACGCCGGACGAGCACGAGTCGGGCTCCGAGAACATCTGCTTGTTGTTGTCGTAGCTGAGGAGCAGCCGTCCGCCCGCGTAATCCAGGTTGCCGCCGGGGACCATCGGCTTCGTCGCCGTCCCGCACGAGTGCGCGCCGTGCGGGTGGCTCCCCGTGCAGCCGACGTAGGACGCCGACAGCGTCAACGCCAGCGGCAGGTCGCCGTCATGCGCGAACGTCAGCGCATTTCCGCGCAACGTCGCGCGGCCGGGCGCCGTCGAAGCGATGGTCCCCTCGAGCGTCTCGTCGACCTGCGGCGAGTCGAGGCACGTGATCGTCGTCACCTGCGTCGCGGTGACCGTCACGTCGAACGTCGCCGGCTGAGCCGTCGCACCCAGCGCGAGCGCGACAGCGACGGCCGCTAGCGCGAGCGCCGCCACTCGTCCTCGGTCGGCAGCTCACCGCGCTTTCTGGCAGCGACTACGCAGTCCATGTGTGCATGACGGCGCTTGGACACGTCTCCTTCCGGGGCGATCAACGCATGTTCGCTCGTCGCGTGCAACATCCCGTCGCAGAACGGGCAGACGTAGCTCGCGGGCTTCAGGCTCTGGGCCGGGCGCATCGCCCACCAGCGGGCTTCCATGTTGCGAATCTAGCCGCGATGATCGCCGTGGATGCGAGTCCTCTTCTCGACGACGCCCGGCGACGGCCACGTCCTGCCCGTGCTGCCACTGGCGCGCGCCGTCGCCGGCGCCGGCCACGAGGTGGCGTTCGCGACCGGCCCCGAATACCGGCCGCGCCTCGAGGCCGAGGGATTCACCCCCTTCGGCGTCGGGCTCTCGGCCGCCGAGCTCGACCGGCAGTTCGCGCCGCGCCAGGCGGCGCTCCAGCTCGACACGGTTCCCGTCCCCGGGCGGCGGCAGCTGGTGTTCACCGCGCGCTTCGCGACTCTGGAAGCACCGGCACGGCTCGACGACCTCCACACCGTCGCGGACGAATGGCATCCCGACGCGATCGTCCACGAATCGTGCGAGCTCGCGGCGCCGATCGTCGCCGCGGCGCGCGGGATTCCGTCGTACCACCACAGCTTCGGCCCGCGCACACCGCTGCACGTGCTCCGGCATGCGTTCGCGCACGTGGCGCCTTTGTGGGAACGCTCGGGCGTCGAGCCGGACGCGCTGCTCGGTGCCTATCGCGGGACGTACCTCGACGTCTGCCCCGCCGCGCTGCAGGCGGAGCCCCCGCCGCCCGGCGCGCGCGTCCAGTCGATCCGCGTCGCCGACGCCCGCCGCGAGGACCACGCGGGGCCGCCCCTCGTCTACGCGACGCTGGGGACGATGACCTTCAGCCGTCTCGAGCGGTTCCGCGACTTGCTCGACGCGTTCGCCCCGGTCGACTGCGAGGTCTTCGTCACAGTCGGCGCGCACCTCGACCCGGAGGCGCTGGCGCCGATCCCCGCGAATGCACGCGTCCACGGCTTTGTCCCGCAGGCCGACATCCTCCCGCGCGCGGCTGCCGTGGTCACCCATGCGGGCTCGGGCTCGACGCTCGGCGCGCTCGCACACGGCTGCCCGATGCTGCTTCTTCCTCAGGGCGCCGACCAGTTCGAGAACGCGGCCGCGTGCGTGGCGGCGGGCGCTGCGATCGCGCTCTATCCGGGCGACCAGGCGCCCGAGCAGCTCCGCGCAGCGCTCGTCGAACTGCTCGGCGAGCCGCGCTACGCAGACGCCGCGCGCGCGATCGCAGACGAGATCGCCGCGATGCCTTCCGCCGCACAGGTCGCGGCGCGTCTCTTCGTCGGCTGACTACCCTCGAAAGGTGCGCACCTATCTGCGGTCACTCGACCCGCAGCTCTCACCACAGCTGTGGAGACTGCTCTCCGGGAGCTTCGCGAACGCCTTCGGGAACGGCGTCGTCTTCCCGTTCCTCCTCATCTACCTGCACAACGTGCGTGCGATCCCGCTCGGGACCGCGGGGCTCGTCCTCGCCGCCTCGTCGGTCGCAGGCCTCGTCGCCGGCCCCATCTCGGGCGCGCTCATCGACCGCATCGGCCCGCGCGCCGTCCTCGTCGTCTCGATGGTCGTCTCGATCCTCGGCTACGGCGGCTTCGCGTTCGTGCACTCGGTCGGCCCCGCATTCCTCGCAGCGATTTTCGCCGGGCTCGGCAACGGCACGTTCTGGCCGAGCCACGCGTCGCTCGTCGCCGGGCTGACGCCGCGCGAGAACCGCCATAACGCATTTGCGATGCAGCGCGTGCTGAACAACCTCGGGATCGGCGTCGGCGGGCTCGTCGGCGGCCTGATCGCGACGACGACGCACCCGGGCACCTACCAGCTGCTCTTCCTGATCGACGCCGTCACGTTCGGCGGCTATCTCGGCGTGCTCTGGTTCGTGCCGTCACCGCCGCGCGAAGCGATCCCCCACGACACACCACGCGGCGGCTACCGCTCGGTGCTCCGCCACAAGACCTTCATCGCGTACATCGTCCTCAACGCCTCGCTCGTCGCCGTCGGGTTCGCGCTGCTCCAAGACATCTTCCCGGCGTTCGCGAAGAACGTCGCGCACGTGAACGAGCGCGGCATCGGCCTCTGCTTCCTCGCGAACACGCTCGTGATCGTGATCGCGCAGCTGCCGGTCGCGAAGTGGCTCGAGGGACGCAGGCGCATGGCCGCCTACACGGTCGAGGGCACGATCTGGGCGGGCGCGTGGCTGATCGTGTTCGCAGGCGGCTGGTGGTTCACCGGCTCGGCGGCCGCCACGGTGTTCGCGCTCGCGCTGACGATCTTCGGGCTCGGCGAGTGCTTCCACGGGACGGTGCAGAATGCGCTGATCGCCGATCTCGCAAAGCCGGGCCTGCTCGGTCGCTACCTCGCGCTCAACGGCTTCGGCTTCCAGCTCGGCGGCGCGCTCGGTCGCGCGGTCGGCGGCTTTGCACTCGCGCTGATCCCGCACGCGTTGTGGCTCGTCGCCGCGGCGATCGCGCTCGCCGCCGGGGCCGCGGCGCTGCTGCTCGAGCGCGTGCTCCCGGAGCACGTCCGCCGCACGCCGAGGCTCGCTTCGGTATGAGATGGCTGCGCGCGTTCGATCCGCAGCTGCCGCGCGAGGTCTGGCTGCTGCAGCTCGGCGGGGTCATGAACTCGTTCGGGAACGGCGTCATCCTTCCGTTCCTCGTCATCTACCTGCACGACGTGCGCGGCTTCTCGCTCGGCGTCTCCGGGCTCGTCGTCTCGGTGTCGGCGGCCGCGCAGCTGACGGCCGGGATCGTCGCCGGCCCGCTCGTCGACCGGCTCGGCGCGCGGCGCGTGCTCGGCGGCCGGCTCC
>Ga0066662_10000372_pt1 | contig 19734 bp, 18 predicted proteins | sample GraSoiAngelo_111_FD_133939 | JGI IMG/M metagenome (GOLD analysis project Ga0066662, IMG submission 133939) | Grasslands soil microbial communities from the Angelo Coastal Reserve, California, USA - 14_0903_12_40cm | ecosystem: Environmental > Terrestrial > Soil > Grasslands | place: USA...
CTGCTGCTGCTGGCAGACAAAGCCTCCGAGTGGCGGGAGATTGCGCTCAACCCACCTGAGGCCATTCAAAACGACTGGAAGAGCATGCGCGAGCTTTCGCTCGGCATCGCCGACTTCACGTCTTTGCTGCGCTTCTTCCGCAACAAGATTCTGCCGGATGGAACTCTCGACGACCGGGCTTCGCCGGAGCTGACGCGCATCCGCCGTGATGTAGAGAAGCAGAAGCGGCTGATCCAGGAATCGTTGCGCGGCTACCTGCGCCATCTGGCCGAGGGCGGCGCTATTCAGGAAGAGCTGGTCACCATTCGCGGCGAACGCTTCGTGATCCCGGTGAAGACCGAGCAGCGGCGAAAAGTGAATGGCGTCATCCACGGGGCCAGTTCCAGCGGCCAGACGGTCTTCATCGAGCCGCTGGAAACCATTGAGCAGAACAATGACCTGGTGCGCCTGCTGGAAGAAGAGCAGGCCGAGGTGCACCGCATCCTGCTGGAGATGACCTCGCGCATCGGCGAAGAAGCTCCATCGATTGCGCAGGCGGTGGAGATCATGGCGGAGATCGAACTTCAGTTCGGCAAGGCGCGCTTTGCCCAGGATTATGACTGCGTTCGCCCGGAATTGACCGAGGCTCATCTTGAATTGCACGATGCGCGCCATCCGCTGCTGGAGCGCAACCTGCGCAACCGCCGGGGCAAGATCGTTCCGCTTTCGGTGGAGTTGGACAGCGCGCACCGCCAATTAATCATCAGCGGCCCGAATACAGGCGGTAAAACGGTTGGGCTGAAGACGATTGGCTTGCTGGCATTGATGGCGCAAGCAGGCATTCCCGTTCCGGCGACAACGGCCAGGCTGCCGGTCTTTGACTGCGTGCTGGCCGACATTGGCGACTACCAGTCCATCGAGCAGAATCTTTCTACATTCTCCGCTCATGTAACAAATATTGATTTCATTTCGCGCACGGCAACCGCGCACTCGCTGGTGCTGCTCGATGAACTAGGCTCAGCCACCGATCCGGAAGAGGGAGCGGCGCTGGCTGTGGCCATTGCCGAACATTTTCGCCGCATCGGCGCAGTCACGGTGGTCTCCACGCACCATACGTCGCTCAAAGTCTACGCTGCGAATACTGCGGGAGTGGTGAATGCCGCCGTAGGTTTTGACGAGAAGACCCTGCAGCCGACATTTGAACTGCTGGTGGGGGTGCCCGGAGCTTCAGCGGGAATTAACATCGCTCATCGGCTGGGGCTGAATGCGGAGATTACCGATGCTGCTCGCGCGAAACTGCACACCCAGACCCAGGACGTGGGCCGGTTCCTCGATCGCCTGCATGAAGAGCTGCGGCAAGTGGAAGACGAACGCACAAAGATGCGGCAGCGGGAGCAGGAACTGAATAAAGAGCTGAAACGGCTGGAGACGGAAGGCGCGCAGGAGCAGCGGCAGAAAACCCGTGAATTCGAGCGCAAGATGGATTCCCTGCTGCGCGACTTTGAGTACCAGACACGTGAAGCCGTCAACGCCGTGCAGGATCGCGCTGCCGCACAGAAGTTATCTAAAGAAGCCGAGCGGCGCATCGCCAGGCTGCGGCGCGAGTTCAAAGAGCAGTTTGATGCGTCAGTGGTGGCTCACAAGACCGGCGCTGACGCCGGTGATCCCAATGCGCGCCCGCATGAGATAAAGCGCATCTCTGAAGGCGATATGGTCAAGTTGAAATCACTGGGGCGCACGGCGGTGATCAAGCGCAAAGTGGACGAGAACACCTTCGAGGTGGAAATCGGGGCCATGAAGATGAAGATTCCCCGGCACGATGTTGCTGAAGTCGTAGTGCAGGCGGGGGCTTCACCGGTGCAGGCGGCGCGCTCTAAAGGCATATCGGTGTCCCTGAAAGATGATCTGAACATGCCTTCGGAGATCAACGTAATTGGCCAGACCGTGGATACAGCCACACGCGAGGTGGAGAAGTTTGTCGACCGGGCCTTTCTGGCAGGCATGCCGCGTGTGCGGATCATCCATGGCCACGGAATGGGTATTCTGCGCAAAGCCATTCGCCAGTTCCTGCAGCAGCATCCACATGTGGAGAAGCTGATTGAGCCCACGCAGAATGAAGGCGGTGCAGGAGCAACGGTGGTGGAGTTGAGGGTGTAAGACTTGTTTGAGATATGTGAGTCATCAGCCTTCGGTGTTGGCTTGCCGGGATTTACACCTTCAGTTGATTCATAAAGACGCAGCAGTGCACAATGGCAGGTATGCTCAGCAAGGCTGCACATATCGTCAATCTTTTTGCCCTGATTCCTGCCGCATTTTGCGCGTATGTGGCCTGGATTGTGACTCATCCGCGCCAGTATCCAGTCCCGCCGGGCTTTGTGAGTATCAAGAATGTAGTGGTATGCCTGGGCATTTTTTTCGGGTTGTATTTGCTAAGCATGCTGCTGGGACTTATCGCGTTGCTGCGCGGCAGCGGCAGGCCCGCTGAAATAAAAATCGGTTAACAACCTCATTACCGGGACAAAGCCTCTCGTGCTCTTATTCAAAATCGCCCTTGCGCCAGTTCTCATTTATGCCGTCACGCTTGCAGGACGCCGGTGGGGACCTTCGGTTGCCGGATGGCTGCTGGGACTGCCGCTGACTTCGTTTCCTGTCCTGCTATTTCTTTCTCTTGAACAGGGAACGCAATTTGCCTCCCATGCTGCGCGTGGAAGCCTGCTGGGGCTGCTGGCCTGGGCAACGTTCAATATTGTTTATGCGTATGCCTGTTTGAAGTTGAACTGGTGGCAGAGCACCCTGATTGGCTGGGCCGCGTATTTTGCTGTCGCCGCTGCGTTGTTGCCGGTCAGCATAACCGCGATCTGGGCCTTCGTGGCCGCCATCCTCACACTGGCGGTCATCCTGATTGCCTTTCCCAGGGTCAGACATTCGCAAACATCATCCACTCTGGGGAAATATGACATGTGGGTGCGTATGGCCTCAGCAAGCGCTATGGTTTTCCTGATTACCAGCATCGCAGAGGCGCTCGGACCTACAGCCAGCGGACTCTTTACGACCTTTCCAACGTATTCAACAATTCTTGCCGTGTTCAGTCATCGCGAAGAAGAGGCTGCGGCTGTAAATATCCTGAAGGGAGTCACCGCAGGCCTGTACACCTCGGCTACGTTTTTTCTGGCAGTCTGTATTGGGCTGCTGCATTGGCATCCGGCATTGTCATTCACCGTGGCGCTGTCGAGTGCCGCTCCGGTGCAGGCGGCCAGTCTGGTGTATCTCAGAAGGAGTGGTTGACTTGTTCCCTTTTGCCTTCCCTTAGCGCCTGAATATTGTGAATAGATTTCCCCAAGAGTTTTCCTCTGTGTACTTTGTGAAACCTTTGTGGCCTTTGTGGTTAGGTTGTTTTGGTTGCTCCCCGTAGCATCGTGTTAGAGCGTTACGGGAGGTTGGCCGGTTGTTCTTCGAACAGGGGTTTCCAGGAGTCGTCGAGCTGAATCCATTCGTCGCCTTCAAGCCAACTGGCGTGCGTTTCGGCTACGTGCAACATGCCATGGCCCACGGGGCAGACCAGCTCCGTCCCCCACCAATCGAGCAACTGGTAACTGGGAACGCCTACATAGGCTTCATGTCCGAGGCGCTTCAGGCAGATGCGGCAGCGGCGGGTCTGATCACGATAAGACCACGTGACCGCCACGATGGTAGTCACCAGGAAGAGCCACGTGGAGGCCGGACCTGCCACAGGCGAGACCACACCGGTAAACATCAACGACAGGCGGCGTGTAAATTCCAGTGAAAAGATGAAGCAGGTGGCCAGCAGCAGGATGGTTTTTCCGGCAAAGAAGAGCCACCACCGGAAACGGTCACGTGAACTGAGATGTTCTCTTGCCAGGCCGCCCCGGGTAAAGCGTCCGATCAGCAGTACCGCGCTGCCCGCCAGCGCCAGCAAGGTGAAAACCACGTAGACCTGCATGCCCTGCTGGATCGAGGATTTCAGCGAATTGACTTCGGCGGCCACAAAGCGGAAGCCCGACTCGTCGGCAAATTTCCTGAACTCGGTTACGGCATTTTCCAGCGGCACACCCGGCTTGAGACGCATCACGGTGCCGGTGCGCGTGGCAAAGTTGAACTTGGTCACATTAGTCTGGACGGCCCAGACTGAAATTTCCGGAGAGATAAACCTGAAGCTCTGGGGCAGCACGCCGATGATGGTGCTGGTTCCATCGTAGAACTCAACGTTCTTGCCGATCACTGCCGGGTCGCGGCGGAAGCCTGTCGCCCAGAGTTCATGGGAGATCACAATGCATCTGCATTCGTGCTCGTCGCCGGGATGGAAGATCCGTCCTAATGCGGCATTGTTGCCCAGAACCTCAAAGAAATTCGATGAGATGCGGGCGGCATTTACGGGCAGAGCGCCACGATACGTGGAGATGCTGGCAGTGTCCCAGGAATATCCGGCCACCTGCTGCGCGGTCTGGCTCTTGGCCTGCCAGTCGCCAGCTAAACGGAACAGGGTATCCGAGTAGTAGTGCACATAATTGGCATGGAAGGAGAGTTCCGCCAGGCGGTCGGGCTCGGTGAACGGAAGCCTGGAGAACGAATAGCGAATAGTCGGCGCAAACTCGCTGCCTGCAACAATGACTAGAAAAACGATGCTGATCGCAGCCATACAGAAGCGGGCCGTGCGGGGTTTCTCGTGTATGGCGCGCACCACGGTTTCGCGGTTCCAGCGGCACCATGCGGCATCGCTGAAGGCGCCCCACAGATGTTTTGCCAGATCGAATTTGCTGGCCGGACCGAGGCGTCCGGATTCATGCAGGAAGTGAATCCAGTGCCACACCTCTGCATGCCATTCGTTGTACCACTCCTGGCGCCGCGCTTTGGGCACCAGCAGGCTGGCCACCCGCAGCAAAAATGCAGATTGCCACAGCAGGTAACGGATTGGACGCGGAGGCTCCATGCTCTCCTCTCAGCGCGTAGCTTTTTCTTCCGGCGTAAGCTGCGCCAGAAGCGGATACCGTTTGGTCGCTATCATGAGCGCGTCTTTCCCCTGCCGGGTAAGCCGGTAATAACGGCGGCGGGGACGGTCGCTGGCAGCTTTCGCATCTTCCCAGTTGCCGCGAATGAGCGTGTCTTTTTCCAGCCGGCGCAGTGCCGGATAGATGGTGCCGCTGGGCAAACCGGTGACCTCCATCACGTCAAAACCGTACATATATCCGGCATTGATGGTCTGCAGGATAAGAGCCGATGTATGCGAAATCCTGGATGCTTCACCCATGGGATGCTACCTATGTAGTATTCTATACCGCCTTTCAGCAGGTACTCACGGTTTTTCACTCCAGAGCTGCTCATGGTGTCGGCCGCCTTTCAGCCGAGGTGACCAGAACCACAGCCGAGCCCGTGCTTTTGGCAGTATCCACCGCGGAAATCACCCATTGATATTCAACATCAGGATCAGCCTGGATAAATGCGACCTTGTCTGGCCGGTAACGCAGCTTGTCTTTCAGGAGATCGCGCAGCCGGGACAGGGAAATTTCTTCTGCATTGATGAAGTAGTGCGGATGCCTGGCATGACGCAAATCAAGACCAACGCGCACGATCAAAGATGGAAATCCAGGGAACGGCTGGACTTGTGAAATGTCTTTGATGGAATGCACCGTAAACCCAATTGGATGGGTGTCAACACGGTTCGCCCATGCGATAACGAATATGAGACCGGGAAACAACAATGACCACATAAGGCCAAACGGGGGCAGAGACGAAAAGCGGGCACGCGTTCTGCGTTGCCATTTTCTGCGCCGTGCTCCCATGATCGGGATAGCCCCTGTGGGAAGAAATTTCGGGCGAGGCGGAGGCAGAGAAGAAACAATCACCAGCAGCGCGCCGATGATGCCGGTCAACTCACAGACGCATCGGGAGACCAGATCACCCGATCTCCCGATCACTCGATCTAAAACTCCTGGTTTTCCCAGTCTCCACCTAGAGCCGACGGCACAACCGAAGGCAATTGACTGGTCGGTCCGGGAACGGCGTTACCCTGCTCGTCGATCTTCATCCCCAGAGAGAGGCCCATGCAAGCAAGAATTTCCTTGATCTCATTGAGCGACTTGCGCCCGAAATTTTTGGTCTTGAGCATCTCTGCTTCGGTCTTCTGCACCAGCTCCCCGATGGTCTGAATGTTGGCGTTCTTCAGGCAGTTGTAGCTGCGTACCGAGAGCTCCAGCTCCTCCACGGAGCGATTGAGGTTCTCGTTTTCGATGCCCGGTTTGTCTTCGCCGCGGGCTTCGGTTTCGAGTTCCTCTTCAAAGTTGATGAAGATGGTCATGTGATCTTTGAGCAGCTTGGCCGCCAGGCCCAGGGCATCGGCCGGAGCGACGGAGCCGTTAGTCCGCCAGCTCGTCGCACTCAAGGTATCCGGCTGGAAAAACATCAATCCAAGTGCGAACTTAGGATGCGACTGAATCTACGCGGGCCAGTAATCACGGTCAATGCCGCAAAGTGGTGCAATTGTGTGGATTCTGTGGAAAATAACAATTGGGATTCCGCACGGAGCAACATGAAATGGGCATCAGCTCAAGCTGCATCACGATCGTATTCATATAAAAACAAAGGCGAGTTGCCATGCACCGTATTTACTCATTTCTTTTTGTAGTCTTGGTTCTCATTTCGGGAAAGCCGCGATCGTCGGCGTATCTGGCCCCCACGAACAAGGCAAGCGTCGCCGTTCTGGAGCAGCAACTACGGGACGCCGACATAGAATTCTGCAAACAGACTGCCGCACGGCGTCTCGACGGCTGGATGGACGCCTTCGCCGACGACGCCTCAATCCTGCAGAACGGGAAGACCGTCAGCGGCAAGACCGATTTGCGCCGGCACTACGAGCCGATATTTGCCGACAAGAATTTCATCCTCACCTGGACACCGACCCATGCTGAAGCTGCAAGAGACGGATCGCTGGGCTACACCTATGGCACTTACGAAGCGAAGTCCGGAAATGACGTTTCCTATGGCATGTATCTCACCATCTGGCGCCACGTAAACGGCAAATGGAAAGTGGTGATGGATACCGGCAGCTTATTGCGCCAACAGCCGCAATAAGCATTAAACTGACGCCATGAACCGCAGAGAAATCTTGAAAGGTTTTCTGGCCGCCAGCCTGGCAAGCCAGATTCAAAGCCTGGGTTGGCAAAACCCAATCCAAGCGCCATCTGCCGCCAGCCGGTTCCTCACCTTGGTCAACTTCGCCGACGAGCCTGCGTATGCGATGGAGACGGTGATCGGCAGTGGATTGGACGGCCGTCTCTGCACCGACCTTGCAGCCATGGAGGCGTACACCCGGACCACGCCCACCGAGAAGTTCTATGTGCGCACTTGCGGATCACCGTTGCTTCCGGACGCAGCTTCGTGGCGCATTCGTATACGCGGCCCCGGCGTGCAGCCGGTCAATCTCAGCCTGAATGATCTGAACAAGAAGGCGCGGTCTTGCGGTGAGCATCTGATGGAGTGCTCGGGCAACTCAGGCGTCGGTCACTTTGGGCTGATAAGCGTGGCCCAGTGGGAAGGTGTTCCTCTCACAGACGTACTGGAACGAGCCGGCTTCGGACGCAATCGCCCGGCAAAGCGCGTGCTGGTCTCCGGATTTGACCATTACCCTGCCCCATCCGCGACTTCCACACCGGGCGCTAGCTGGATTTTCAGCCTCGCAGAGTTGGCGGCGGACCAGGCGTTCCTAGCGACCACGATGAACAATGAGCCTTTGACTCGGGACCACGGAGATCCTGTCCGCCTGGTTGTACCGGGATGGTACGGATGCGCATGCATAAAGTGGGTCAATGAGATCGCGCTCGTGGAAGACAGCGCTGCGGCAACTTCGCACATGCGCGAGTTCGCGGCGAGAACTCACCAGGCCGGCGTGCCGCGTTTGGCCCGGGAGTATGAATCCGCGGTCATTGATCCGGCAGCGATGCCTGTTCGTTTGGAAAAATGGATGGCCGGAGACAAAATCAGCTATTGTGTGTTGGGGATCCTGTGGGGCGCTTCCCGTCCTGTTGGCGGACTGGAAATCCAATTTAATCCTCACCAACCCTTCGTTGCCGTTGATGGCTTCGCACAAGACAAAGAAGACGGTTGGAATTTTTGGACCCATGCCTGGACACCGTCCAACCCAGGGCGTTACACGATTCGACTGCGCCTGAAAAACCGCATGATTCGGACCAGACGGCTGGATTCCGGTCACTATCGGCGCACGGTCGTGATCCATGAAGTGTAGCTTGGCATAGCTATAGTCGCCGCATTTTCCGGCCCATGTGCTATGATGAGGCCCTCTCAACATCAGGCTCATCACGAACAGGTGTCCCGACTATTTGAACCTGCTGACACGAGCTTGTGTCAGAGAATTGTTCATAGAAAGCCAGCACGACAACGCGCTTGTCCGCTTCAAAAATTTAGGAGGATGTATGTCTCTGAAACACGCAAGGATCCTGGTGTGTGCTTTGCTTGTCATATCATTTTTTATGGCGACGGCTGCGGCCCAGACCGCCCAAGATGCAAAGGATGCGAAGGCTGTCACCCAACCGAGCCCTAGCCCGACCCCAGCCGCTTCGACGGCGATAAAACCAGCTACAACTACCGAACGCAAAGCGGGGGGCGAGACGAAAATTGAGTGCAATAGAATGGCACCCAAGGCCCGAAAGGCCGGAGGCGAGGCGAAGTTGCTTTGCGATGAAACACCAGCCGCCACCAAGATTCGCAAGGCGGGAGGCGTTAGCGAGCCATGCACTAAGCCGGCCGATGCCAAAGCTCGCAAAGCCGGAGGCGAGGCGAAGTTGCTTTGCAATGAAAAACCAGCTGATGCCAAAGCGTCCAAGACAACCGACACTAAAGAAATCCCAGCTGGAGGCGCCGCCAAGCCGGCTGACGTTCCCCCCATACAAAACCCAAAGTGAGATTCTCGCGACTAAAGAACGAGCCAATTGACCGGCGCTTTCTCACTTGGTTAAAGTCTAGCCGTAGAAGCATGCGTATTTCATCCTTATTCCTGCTGCACCTTCTGCTGGTTGTAAATGGTTGGTGCCAGCCCGGCGACTCGGCCAACCACGCGGGCGCTCACGACAGCGAAGAGAAGCTGGGCACCGTTTCTTTCCCCACCTCGTGCTCGGCTGAGGTCCAGAAGAAGTTCGAGCGCGGCGTGGCCCTGGTTCACTCGTTTGAATATGCGAAAGCCGACATCCAGTTCCAGGAAGTAGCCGCCGCCGACCCCAGCTGTGCCATGGCCTATTGGGGACAAGGTATGAGCCTGTTCCACCCGATGTCAGACCGTCCGACGAGCCAGGATTTAAAAGATGGCCGGCATCTGGTGCAGCAAGCTCTAAGGACCGGGGCTAAGTCCCAGCGTGAACGGGACTACATAGGCGCTTTATCGGTTTTCTATCAAGACTACGCCATGCGATCGCACGACAAGCGCGTCGCAGCCTATGCCGCCGCGATGGAGAAAGTCTACCGGCGCTATCCGGATGACCATGAAGCCGCCATCTTCTATGCGCTTTCGCTGCTTGCGGCTGCATACTTCGACGAAAGTCTGAAGAATGAGAAAGCCGCTATCGACATTCTTACGCCTCTGCTCAACGGCCTTCCTGATCATCCCGGTGTGGCCCACTACCTGATTCATGGCGCTGACAGTCCGCAATACGCGAAGCTCGGGCTCGAGGCTGCTCGCCGCTATGCGGGCATCGCGCCCTCCTCGCCGCATGCCGTCCATATGCCCTCGCACATTTTCGCGAGACTCGGCTTGTGGCAAGATGACATCCGCTCCAATCTGGCAGCGGTGGAAGCCGCCAGGAAACCGGATGGAAAATTCCGCATTGGCCCTCATCAGCTGCACTCTATGGATTTTCTGGAGTATGCCTATCTCCAGACTGGCGACGACCGCAAAGCCAAAGCTATAGTTGACCAGGTGCTCGCGACCGGCCCTGAGGATGTTGACGACAGCGAGAACGGCTACTTTCACAATGCCCTGTGCGCTTTCCCTGCTCTCTATGCCCTTGAAACCCGCCGCTGGAAGGAAGCTTTGGCTTTGCAGGCTCCTGCAGACGTTGAGCCTTTCGATAAGGCAATCACCTACTGGGCGCATGCCGTTGCCGCCGGGCGCCTGCACGACCGAACCGCAGCCTTAGCGGCTTTAAAACAATACAACGCCATGACGCGGCTGACGCGCAAGTCTTCCCTTGCTTACTATGCGACTAGTTTGCAAAACGGTCACGATCAGGCGCTGGCGTGGCTGGCCTTCGCGCAGGGCAAGAACCAGGAGGCATTGCGCCGTTTGCGTTCGGTGGCCGACGATCAAGATACCGTCGGCAAGGGCGAAGTTGAGTTGCCTGCTCGAGAGATGCTGGCCGATATGCTTCTGGAAATGAACCGTCCTGAGGACGCCTTGGTGGAATACGAAAAATCACTGCAAACCGATCCCAACCGCTTCAACGGGCTCTACGGCGCGGCGCGCGCCGCCGAACAGGCGCGGCAGCCCGAGAAAGCTGCTGGCTTTTACGCGCAACTGCTGAAGAATTGTGACGGCACAGCAGACTCAGGGCGTCCTGAACTGGCGAGAGCCAGGAATCTGCCAATGCAAAAGTGACAGCTACTTGAACCGCTTCTGCCCTTCGGCAATAATCGTTCTCGCCGCGTCCACGCTTTCCCATCCGGCAATCTCGGTTTTTTTGCCTTCCAGGTTCTTGTAGATGGCAAAGAAGTGTTCGATCTCCCGCAACGTGTGCTCGAAAACTCCGGCGTAGTCCTTCACTTCACGATAGAGCGGATCGCTCTCCGCTACAGCCAGGATCTTCTCGTCACTCTTGCCCTGGTCGATCATGCGCAGCACGCCGATGGGGCGCACTTCCATCAGACATCCCGGAAAACTGGGCGCTTCCACCAATACAAGAACGTCAAGAGGATCGCCGTCCATTCCCAGCGTGTGGGGAATGAAACCGTAGTCGCCGGATAATGCACCGGAGAGAAAAGGGTTCGATCCAGGCGAAAAACATGCAAATCTTTGTCATATTCGTACTTGTTGACTGAGTCGCGCGGGATCTCAATCACCGCGTTGACCAGCCGGGGAGCGTCTTCGCCGATGGGCAGCCGTGTGTAATCAGGCATGGTCTTCAATTCTATCGGTTCTTCTGATGCAAAAAGCGTATCCTCAACACGCGGAGACTTCCATGCTGCACAACTGGCAACCTCGGCTTAGGCGAGGACGTCTACCAAAAATGAGGTAAGAAGCTGGTGATCACCTGATGTCGAAATCAGGGGAACATCGGTTCAGATCCGAATAAACGGGCCCTGGCATCTTAAGAACATTCACATTCCCTATCCCTCTCGCCCAGGCGCGCTAAAAAACAATACGGCTTAGAAATAAAAACGCGTCCCTCTTGGGACGCGTTTCGGCAAAACAACTCTTACTATTTTTTTTTCTTCGCCGCCGCCGGGTTCCTCCGCCGCAGCCTGCTGTTGCTGTTCTTCCATTTGCTTGCGGATTTCTTCCTTCCGTTTGGTGCGCTTGGCTTCGATGACTTTCTCGCTGCCTATCAGTTCGATGAAGCAGGTCTCAGCGCCGTCGCCGGTGCGCCAGCCTTTGCGGATGATGCGCAGGTAGCCGCCGTTGCAGTCGCCGAAGCGCGGGGCCACGGTGTCAAACAACCGCTCCACGGATTCGCGTGTCATTACAAATCCCAGCGCCAGGCGGCGCGCCGCCACGTCGCCTTTTTTGCCCAGCGTGATCATCTTCTCCACATGGGCGCATGGCTTTGGCCTTGGCTGGCGTGGTTTCGATGCGCTCTTCCATGATGAGCGAGGTCACCAGGTTGCGCAGCAATGCCCGGCGATGGCTGGTGTTCCGTCCTAGTTTCTTTGTTGCAATGCGATGGCGCATGACTGTGTCCTTTACAAGCTTCTGGCTTTTGGCTGTTAGCTGCCAGCCAGCAGATCCTTACTAGCATGGCATCCGTGTCTGCTACTTAGTATTTAGTACCTGGTAACTTAGTAAACCGAGTACAAGAAATTCTCAGCCGAGGCGAATTTCGCAGTGATGACCACTGTAGACAGATCGAAGGTCAGGATACGCTGGAGTTGATCTGCCCACCGCAGCCATCCTGCGTAAACCAGCAGCGCAAGAAGAATCAGAAGGAGCCCGTTCCGTCTTCCATTGCGAGTACGCACAGGAGAAAGGACTCCGAATTTGGAGGAAATGTTCCGGTTCAGCATCGTTCTGGCTTGATATCCCGATGAATCAAAAGGTTTGGGGGTTAATTTACTCATTTACCAAATCACCCATTTACCAGATTCTGGCGAGAACCACCTCGTCTTCACCGCAACAAGAACAAAATTCTCGAAGTCGCCGGCATTAACAACCCCACCCTATGTAGTATTCTATATTCCGGCAGTTGCCATGAATTTCGGGAACTGGCGGCGCAGTTCCGGTGTCCATAGACAAAAGTCCTTTGACGGAGGACCACCAGTGCTAGAGGCCAGGGGACTTACCAAGTGTTATGCCGGCATACCCGCCGTGGACAACGTGAGCTTCAGCATCCGGCCGGGTGAAATCCTGGGCTATCTCGGCCCCAACGGTTCCGGAAAAAGCACCACAGTCAAGATGATCACCGGGCTGCTCGAGCCTACGCGGGGCGAGGTGTTGCTGCATGGCCAGAGCATCAAGAACGATCTCATGGCTTACAAAAAGCGGCTCGGTTATGTTCCTGAAGAAGCCCTGCTTTATCCTTATCTCAGCGGCTGGGAATACCTGGAATTTGTGGGTACGCTGCGCGGCATGGAGCGCCCATGCCTGAAGGTGCGCATTGATTCGATGCTCCACCTGCTGTCACTGTATCCGCACCGTCATGCTCCCATCTCGGCCTATTCGAAAGGCATGCGCCAGCGCATTCTGCTGATCGCCGCGCTCATGGACGACCCGGAAATTCTGGTTTTTGACGAGCCTCTCTCGGGTCTCGATGTGACCTCGGCTCTGCTATTCCGCAAGCTGGTGAAACAGCTTGGCCAGCGCGGGAAGATCATCTTCTATTGCTCGCACGTGCTGGAAGTGGTGGAGAAGGTCTGCACGCATCTGCTCATTTTGCGCCAAGGCAAGCTGATTGCTTATGAATCGGTGAACGGGTTGCAAAAGATCACAGGTTTGCCTTCGCTGGAAGATAGCTTCTCGCATTTCGTGGAGGAGAAGGATGCGGAGGTTCTCGTCGGCGACATCGTGGAAGCCATGAGGGCATAATGCTGACTTGGCTGCGTGAACGGATCTTTCAATGGCATGAAGGTCTGCGCCAACGGCCATTCTGGCGGCTGGTGGAGCACTTTGGCACGCGCATTTTTCAGACCGGCAGCGAATCCGGCGACGATGAACTTGATCTGGGCATCGGGACCATGTTTGCCCTGCTGGCCTCGCCGGGAGCCTTTGCCTCGATGTTTCTTTTCGATAAATACTCTTCGCTCATTCGCTTCATTCGCGGCAATGCGCCGTTTGATCCCTACGATGCCTCTCTGCCGGATTCCTATTTCTTCATCGTTTTCTCGATGGTGATTACCGGGGCGGTCACGCTGCTTAAGTGGGATGTAATCTTTCCCGACCGGCGCGACTACATGAACCTGGCGCCACTGCCGCTTCGCACCCGCAGCATCTTCCTCGCCAACCTGCTGGCGGTGGTTTCCCTCGCAGTGCTGTTTGCCATCGATGTGAATGCCGTCTCGTCAGTGATGTTTCCGGTCCTCGTGAACCTGGAGCATGGCACCTTCATGCTGTTCCTTTATTTTGCCGGTGTGCACATGTTGAGCGTGCTGCTGGCGGGCCTGTTCATCTTCTTTGCCATGTTCGCCTTGATTGGGGCGCTCATGCTGGCCTTGCCGCGCAGGCTGTTCCGCAGAGTATCGCTTTATCTGCGCGTGGCCGGCATTATGTATCTGCTCACGCTGCTGGTGACCAGCTTTGCAGTTCCAACGGTTCTACGCCATCTGCATGGAACGATTCCGCTGCGCATCTACCTGCTCCCGCCGGCATGGTTTCTGGCTTTTTCACGCGTGCTGGTGGGAAGAGCGACTCCGGAACTCTCTGCGCTCGCCAGATTTGGATTCACTGCGCTGCTCATGGTCATTGTGACGGCGCTGGTGCTGTACGGAGCCAGCTATCGCAGGCACTTCACTCATATCCCTGAGAGCACAGATACGGCTCTCAAGAAACGTTTTTCGCGGCGCTGGATTCTCAATCCGCTTTCCCATCGCTGGCTGTTGCGCACTCCATTCCAGAAGGCCTGCTATCCATTCATCCTTAGAACGCTCATGAGGAGCGAGAGGCATCTTCTGTTCTTAGGCGCATTTGCCGGGCTGGGGCTGGTGATTGCCTCGCAAGATCTGCTGTTTGGCTTCTCTCATCAGGCAGGACTATCGAGCAGTGTTCCGAGCACGAGCCTGCTGGCAATTCCTCTGGTGCTCTCCTATTTCCTGATCTGCGGGCTCAGATTTGTCTTTGAGATGCCAACAGAGCTGCGCGCCAACTGGGTTCACAAGATGATCGTGGACCCTGAGAAGCACGAATCCGCAGCCGTTTCCTGCAAGGTGATTCTTACCTTTATCTGGCCGTGGCTGGTGCTGATCGCTTTGCCGGTCTATGCATACTATTGGGGATGGATGATTGCCCTGGAGCACACAGTAGTGGTGCTGCTCTGGTCCTGGTGCCTGACCGGCTTGCTGCTGCTGCGCTTCAGGAAGATACCTTTCACCTGCTCTTATCCTCCATGGCATGAATATTCGGTGGTTCTGGTGGTTTTCTATGTGCTGGGTCTTTACTTCTTTACCACCGTGACAGCGGGCATTGAAGTGCGATTGTTGCCGCATCCTGTACGCCTGGCGATCTTTGTGGCCGGGGTATTCATCGGGTGGCGGATGCTCATGAAGCACAAAGCGCCCACACCCTTCGAGCAGCGCCTGATTTTCGAGGAACAACCTGTATCGCCAGTGGAGACCTTAAACCTTTTCCGCAGTTGAAGTAAGAAAAAGAAATTTTGTAAATGGATAATTTGGTAAATGGGTAAATGAAAAGCCTGTGTTCGGCATCTTCAATTACTCCATTTACCAACTTACTCATTTACCAATTCTGTTTCACCTTATTACTTCCGTACCTGCCCCTCCTTGTTGAAAAGCGGTTATCTGGTAAGATTTCCCCTTCCGGGACGAACAGGGTGGTGTCCACCGCCAGAATGAATGCCACAGCTTTGCGAAGACGACGTGAAATCCCGGCCCCGCGCGCGCTCCCGATCATTGCCTACTTCGATGAAGATCCGGTGGCCCGCAAATTGCTTATCGGCGTGCAGCGATTTCGCCGCGTAACTTTTGAAAATATCGGCCAGGAAAATCCGGTGGTCGAGCGCGTGATTCTGGTTTCCTCCGAAGAGATTGTCGAGAAGCATTATGCCGAGCTGCGCGTGCCCAACGCCCGTGTGCTTGCCCTGACCAACCAGCGATTCAAAAATGCGCGCACCGATGGCGCTGTTTATGCATACCTGCCGCCAGGTGTGCCGCAGGACCTGCTGGAGCGCATGATAGATAATGCGCTCGATCACATCCACCTGGTGCACTCACGGCAGGAGGTAAACCAGCGGCTGGTCGGAGCCAGCCAGGAGATCCACGAGCTGAACCAGATCGGCATAGCGCTTTCCGCCGAGCACGACACGGAAAAGCTGCTGGAGATGATCCTGACTAAATCGCGCGATTTCACCCAGAGCGATGCCGGCTCGATTTATCTGGTCGAGAGAATTCCTCTGCAGCGCAACCAGCGCCGCTTACCCTTCAACAACAAGCCCACGCCTGAAGGAGAACTCTTCGAAGAGCGCCTGCGCTTCAGCCTGGCACAGAACGACAGTGTCGATGTGCCATTCCGTGCCATCACCATGGATATCAATGACAAATCCATCGCCGGATACGTGGCGCTGACCGGAGAGACCCTCTGCATCGAGGATGCTTATCATCTGCCCGCGGACGTGCCGTACAGGATCAACCGCAAGTTTGATGAAGATTCGGGATACCGGACCAAGTCAATCCTGGCTGTGCCCATGCGCAACCAGAAGGGCAAGACGGTGGCCGTGCTGCAGCTCATCAATGCCAAGCGCGATGGCAATGCGCGGTTGGATTCACTTCCCGCCATTGCCCAGCAGGTGGTTTCTTATACAGCCAGGCAGATGGAAATTGTGGTGTCCCTGGCCAGCCAGGCGGCAGTAGCTCTGGAAAACAGCCAGTTGTATGAATCCATTTACAAATTGTTTGAGGGCTTTGTACGCGCCTCGGTCACCGCGATTGAAACCCGCGATCCCACCACTTCAGGCCATTCCTTCCGCGTCGCCAATCTTACCTTGGCGCTGGCCCAGGCGGCCGATCGGGCCGGCCACGGTCCGTATGCCGGCGTGTGCTTCTCCCGCGACGACATGCGTGAGATCCGCTATGCCAGCCTGCTCCATGATTTTGGCAAGGTAGGCGTGCCCGAGGAAGTTCTGGTCAAGGCCAGGAAACTGTATCCGGCGCAACTCGAACTGATTGAGCAGCGTTTCAGCTTTGTGAAACGCACGCTGGAAAATGAAGTCCTGCGGTCAAAAATCGACTACCTGCTGGAAAAGGGCCGGGAAGAGTATCTGGGCAAGCAGAAGCAATTTGACGGCAAGCTGGAAGACGCGTTGCGGGAGCTGGATTGCCACTTCCGGGCGATCCTGGAAGCCAACGAGCCAACCGTGTTGCCCGCCGGCAACTTTGCCGGCCTGGAACAGATTGGCGCGGTGCAGTACCTGGATATCCATGGCAAGCAGAAACCATTGCTAACCCAGTCCGAGATTCGCCTGCTCTCCATCCGCAAAGGCTCCCTGGATGAAAAGGAGCGGAAGCAGATTGAGGCGCATGTAGTCCACACCTTCAATTTCCTGCAACAGATTCCATGGACGCATGAGATCAACCAGATTCCCGAAATCGCCCGCCTGCATCACGAGAAGCTCAACGGCAGCGGCTATCCCTATAAATTGTCGGCGCCGGAAATCCCGCTGCAGTCCCGGATGATGACCATCTCGGATATTTTCGATGCATTGGCGGCGGCGGACCGGCCGTACAAGAAGGCTGTCTCGGTGGAGCGGGCGCTGGAAATCCTCAATCTTGCCGTGAAGGACGGCGAATTGGATTCAGACCTCTTCGACCTGTTCAAAGCCGCGCGGGTCTATGACCAGTGGAAAACCGAAGCGGTGGGATACTAGTGCTGTGACCGTGTGATTTTGGGTATAGCCAGCGAAGCTGGCGGGATTCTTGTAGCCCACAGCGCAAGCTGTGGGTATAGAAATAGATAAGGAGCAGAGCTGGCGAAGCCAGCGCCATAACTGTAATACACCTCATTCCATCGGAATGCCTCGATTCCTATTTCCATGCGGTCAGAGGTTAATTTTTTCAATCCCGTGTTTCCCCGATTGCCTTTCCCCGGAAGTACAGTAATATAACTCTTCGCCTGACCCGATTGACCCGCATGAAAGATTTTTACATCGCCGATGCAGCCCGGTTTGAAAACCAGGTAATCACCTCATCCTTCGTTGTCGCCTCCAAGCAGGCCAAGCCGAAAAAGAGCGGTGAACTCTACCTCTCGCTTACGCTGGTCGATCGCACTGGCCAGCTTGACGCCAAGATGTGGGACAACGTCTCCGATTTCATCAACGTTTTTGACCAGGACGACTTCGTCAAAGTACGCGGGCTGCTCAATAAGTTTAATGGCCGCTTTCAGCTTACCCTGCACAAGCTGCGCTCCATGCAGGACGCCGAAGTTGAATTTGACGACTACCTGCCACGCACCACCAAAGACATTGGCCGGCTTTGGCAAACGGTGGCCGATTTTGTGGAGGGCTTCCGCAACCCTTATTTAAAACAACTGGTGAAGACTTTCATGGCTGATCCGCAGATCGAGCGGGCTTACAAAAATGCTCCGGCAGCCAAGACGCTCCACCACGCTTATATCGGTGGACTGCTGGATCACGTGGTTTCACTGTTCCAGATTTGCGACCTGGCCAGCCGCAACTATCCCGGAATCATTGACCGCGACCTGCTGCTGACCGGGGCCTTTCTGCACGACATTGGAAAAGTGCACGAGCTGAGCTTTGCCCGGTCTTTCACCTATACCACCCGCGGACAACTGCTGGGGCACATGATCATCGAGTTGGAGATGCTCCAGGAAAAGATCGTGCAGGTGCCGGGCTTTCCCGCCGAATACAAGACCCTGCTGGAACACCTGATCATCAGCCATCACGGCAAATACGAATTTGGCAGCCCCAAGATGCCCATGTTTCCGGAAGCGCTCATGCTGCATTATCTCGACGATCTGGATTCCAAGATGGAAAGCATGCGCGCCCATTTCGAGCGCGAACCAGGGGCGGAATGGACCAGTTACAACGTGAGCCTGGAGCGTCCTTTGCTGAACACCCAAAGGTTCCTGGCGAAACTGAAAGAAGAAGCCGCGTCCACGCCTTGCGCCTCGGCGGTTGCGGCTTCGGCGGGAGATCTCGAGTAGCCGCAAAGTACACGCCCTGGGGCAATCGCATGAAAGACTTTTTGTGAGATTCTAGCCGGCGATTCTAGCCAGCGAAGCTGGCGTGATTCTTCTAGCCCACGGCGCAAGCCGTGGGTGATGGTGAAAAGACAGGGGAAGCCCGCGAAGCGGGCGGCATAGTTCTATCGCAAAACAGCATTGAAACCTTTATGCGATTGCCCGCCCATTGCCCAAAGCAATACATATCTGATACAAGTTTTGCCAGGGGGTGAGCGTGAAATTCACACAGTTTCATTTATTGATTGCTCTGCTGGTGGCTTTGATGCTGGGCTGTTCCCAGAACTCAAACACTCCGGCTACCAGCACCGACAACTCCGGCGCCGGAAATTCGAAGACGGCAAATGCCAGCGGCGCGCCGGCTAAAAAGACAGTGGCCGCCGAACAGGCGGTAACCATACCGGCCGGAACCGTCGTAACCGTGCGTCTGGGCGAGACGCTGAGCTCAAAAAGCAGCCAGGCTGGCCAGGATTTCTCCGCCACTGTGGCCGAACCGATCACGGTAGACGGCAAGACAGTGATTGACAAAGGCGCTTCCGCGCACGGCACCGTGGTGGCCGCCAAAGCCATGGGACACTTTAAGGGCGGCGCCCTGCTGGAAATCCGGCTCAATTCCATTTCCATCAACGGCAAGGAGCAGAACGTGCAGACCGCGGCCGTGACTCAATCTCTTAAAGGAAAAGGCAAGCGGAGTACCGGCTTCATTGGCGGTGGCGCGGGCGCAGGCGCGCTGATCGGCGCACTGGCAGGCGGCGGCAAGGGCGCGGCCATCGGCGCCGCAGCCGGAGCCGGAGCCGGCACAGCCGGCGCGGCCTTCACAGGGAACAAGGAGATTGTCCTGGCCGCAGAGAGGGCCGTCACCTTCAAATTAACTCAGCCGGTTGAAGTCCGGTAAAGCGTTAAGCAAATCGTCAATGAGGGCATGGCAGATCCCATGCCCTTTTTTCTTTTCTTCGCGTCCTCAGTGCCTGCGTCGCATAGCAGGGCAAGACGGTGTTAAACCCAATACACAAAAACGACTTGTTCTTCCTCTGCGCCCTTTGCGTCCTCTGCCCTGAAAATCCCTATGCCGCCATGGGTGTCGTGAGTACCTTCAGACCGAGTTCCTCTAAGCGCTTCGTATGAAAACGTATCAGATGCTGGGAGCGGATTTGATCCAA